>WNEZ01000830.1_pt1 | contig 25211 bp, 34 predicted proteins | sample 5400521 | NCBI WGS metagenome assembly WNEZ01 (sample SAMN13153339, study PRJNA577476) | soil metagenome | isolation source: 120 cm saprolite under Douglas fir tree site 2 hole 1 replicate 1 | place: USA:California | collected 2015-04-18
GACGGTGAGCATCGTTTCGGGGATCCGAAGCGGGGCGCGGCTGCCGAGTGTCCCCAAGTTCAAGTTCGCGGCAGCCGCCACCTACCAGTGGGAGGTCCGGGCGGGGTACCTCGTCTATGTCGCGGCGGTGAACCAGTTCGTCGGCTCCCGCTTCACGCAGGTGGGTGACGAGGACTTGGGGACGCTCAACATTCCGGCGTTCGGGGCTAACACGCCCGGGTCTCCGTACACCGCGAGCGTCTTCACGTACAACCCGAAGCTGCCCGCCTACGACATCGTGAACGCGCGGATCGGCGTCAAGCAGGAAAAATGGGACTTCTCGCTGTACGGCAACAACCTCACGGACGAGCGCGCGTTCCTGGCACTCGACCAAGAACGCGGAACCAGGGCCCGCATCGGATACCTGACGAACCAACCGCGCACGTTCGGCACCTCGCTGCGAGTGAACTACTAACCATGCAGACCAATCGGTTGCGCGCGTTCGCTGGCTGCCGCCAGACGAGCTAGACAAGCTCCTGACCGAGCTCGAGCCCGACGACGCGGCGCGCGCCGCGTTCTGCGTCGCCACGGGCGCCGAGCTGCGCGCCACGGTGCGGGCCCAGCGCGACGACATCGGCGAAAGGCTGGTGCGCCTCCGCGGAACCAAGCGCAGGAGCCGCGAGCGCGACGTACCGATTGTGACCGACTGGCAGGGCACTTTGGTGGGGTACGCGCTCGAGCACGCGCGGGGGACCGCGGCCGATGCTGTTCAAGAAGAAGCCCGACGAGTCCGGTGTGCCGTCCGGTACGCGGCCAGGCGCGCCGGGATCGACCACTGCACGCCGAACGATCTGCGGCGGACCTACTCCACCTGGCTGCGGGCCGCGGCGCCCACCTCGACACCATCGCGCCAACGATGGGCCACGCCGATACGCGGATGCTGCAGCGGACGTACGCACGGCTGCCGCCGGACCTGCTCGCGGCGCGGCTCGCCACTGAAATGGGCTTGGACACCGGTTGGACAGACCAGAGTGCACGGCCTGCTACCAGTGAGACTCCTGAGACGGCTAACTCCTCGGAATTGGTGCCCAGGGGCGGAATCGAACCACCGACACGGGGATTTTCAGTCCGCATCCCCGACTGGCCAAATCCGCGAGAATCAAACGAAAATCGTTCGCGCACCGGGACGCGGCATCGCTAATGCATCACTCTTCAGAGCTTGGCGAGCCTCCCTGCCGCGAGCATGATGGCGGCCCCCGCACACGGTTGTCAAAGCTCCGTTCCGCGTTGTGCAGCGACGCTTTCTGCGAAAGTTCCGAAGGGAGCACCGATGGTCATGGCGCGCACGGAATGGACGGAACCCGGTCGCGTCGCGGCGATCACGAAAAGCGCGCAAGCGCTGCTGAAAAACATGGCCTCCGACCCCGATGAGACATGTATCTGGTGCCTCCGTGAGGTCGTCTGGCCCGGTCTAACGCGTGATGTCGTCCAGGAAGACTGGCTCGAAAAGGTCGAGATTGCTCTCGTGCCGCTCCAGCGGATCGGTCAAATGGAGGGAAAGAGCGGCAGCCTTGTGCTCATCGGGCGTTTCTGGTCCAAAGCGACGAACCGGCCTTCTAACTCGCTGATCGTCAAGACACGAAGGAGGACTGGAAGCGCGGTGGGTCTGGCGGACGAATGGGCGCGCGCTCGGGCCGCGAAGCCGCACACTTACGACCGCAAGGACAGCTTCGCGATCCCCGTCTACTTCGACGACGCCGACCCCGACTACGAGGTACTCTGGGCGCTCTGCTTGCCGACCGTACGCGAGTCCGAGGCGGAGACCACCGATTTCGGGAGCTTTCCGACTGTCCATGACCTTCGCAAGCTTCTCGCCTTCTTCCCCCGCCAGACGCCGGATGAGTCATCAAACAATCAACGCGAGGCCGCCCTCGTCCTCGAACGCACCTACACCCTTCTGCGCAACCTGCACCGTAGCTCCGCCGCCACAGGCACGTCAGCGCTCGCCCGTGAGCACCGAACACTCGGCGACGAATACGCCTGGTACTTGCGCAGGTACGGCTTCGAGCCGACAAGCCTCTGGGGACCCGAATGGACAGTCGTGTGGGCGCCACCGACGCAGCGGGTTGCCCGCGAGCGCATCAACCCGCTCTGGCTCGTCGACCGTTTGCGTCGCGAAGTCGTCACGATGCAGGTCGGCCTCATCCACGGCGATCTGCATCCTGGCAATATCATCCTGCGCGAGGGTGACGCCCCCGCGATCATCGACTTCGGTTGGTCAGCCGACCGCGTACACATCGCCAAGGACTTCGTGCTCATGGAGTGCAACATAAGGTTTCTGACGCTCCGCCCTCAGGTCGGTGATGAGGAGCTCACCGCGTTCACGAAAGCGCTTGCCTGGAACGCCGAGCCTCCACAGGGCCTATCGGAGTACCTCATTAGACGGTGGGCGCTCGTAAAGGTGGTGCGCGAAGCGGCGCGGCAGGTGTTCGCTTCCGAAACGGACTGGACGCGCGAGTACTTAGCACCCTTGTTCCTCGTGGCGTTTGGGCTGTTGCGTTTCGCCCCTCAACTTGGGAATCAGCGTGCCGCGGTGGGCTTGGTGCAAGAGCTCGCGACCACGCTCGCGTCATCACTCGATCGCACAGAGCAAGCGCGTTGACCGTCCTTCGCAACGACAAGGCGCCACGATGGAGCGAGCGCGAGGCCTCGAGTGATCTTTTTGTCGGAGGGATCTCGCCGCTTTGGATGCTCGACTACCAGCTCCAGGGCCTCTTCTCGGTCGTCGAGCTCGCGCGCGTCCGAGCCGCTGCCGAGCCCCGCCTCTACGGGGATGTTCTTCGACGTGCTGCCGAAGTGGCGCTCGTGGGTGCAGTCGGCTTCTTCGAGGCGTTCTGCAAACACCAGTTTGCTGCGCTCCTCACGTTGTACCCTGCGCTTCTCGCGCAATTTGCCAGCCGGCGCATCGAGGCAAGCTTGCGCCTGTTGACCCTAGCGTCCGCACCTGGAGAGCTCGACAAAACCCTGGGCTTCCTGATCGCTGAAGCGCATGACTTCGGCAGCGCCAAGCTGGTCAACGGTCTCTTTCGCGATCTGCTCGACGTGACTCCTTTTTCCAAAGAGGAAGGCGGCGAGCTCGACGCAATTCTTCGCAAGCGCCACCTCATCGTGCATCACGGTGGGATCCTGACGTCCGCTGCCGCTGCGAAAGAGGGTGCCGTCCTTCCTTCCGGGGAAGCATTTCGCGACGTTGTAGGAGTCGAGGCAGACGAGTACCACGACGTCGGCGAGTTTCTTTTGCTCCTCGCGGTGAAAGCGGCGGTCACCACGGTGCAGGGCCTTAAGCGTCACAGCCACGATCTGGCCGACCTAGCCCCTGACCGTCGTGCTGCGGTCGAATTGTTGCTTCGAGCCGTCTGGGACGCGGTCGAGGCATAGGGCGAGCCGGTCGCAGACTACGCGTGCTGATCTTCCCGGTGGCGAGTAGGCTGGTCGACGCTGCGTTCGCGGCGGGCCCGCGGAGTTGAGCCCCGGTCGGCACTCAACCCGTGGCTGTATCGCTCCGGGCACCAGCGATGCGTTGCGACCATCGCTTCCATAGCTGGCCGTAGGTTGCGTTCGTGCAGTCTGACATGACCCTCTCGGCGTTGTCCGGCCGACCACACCTGCGTTCACTCTCGGCCGCGAGTACCCGCAACACGTTGGCGAAGGGCCCTGGCAGGCCCGTTGCGCCGACCAAATGCGCCACCTCTCTGCCCTGCGAGCGTCCCGTTCGGATCTCATCGACTGCGCTCGCGAGCGCTTGAATTGCCCGCTCCGACTCGTCCTTCGGAAGCGCAAGCGATTCTTCATCGTTGGCGACAACCACTTCCTTCGCGGCTGCAATGGCATCGAGGTCCCGCTCGTAAACGTGAAGACTGTCACTAACGACGTTGAAAGTACCAGCTTCCATTCCTAGCCACCCGGCCAGGACTTCCTGCAGTACCGTGAACTGCACGAAGTTGTGCGGGACGCCCAAGAATAGATCATTGCTCCTAATAACCTGGGTCCACTCCAGTCGTTCGCGGCGGACTTTGAGCATCGCAAGGACATTGCACGGGATGTCGTCGGCGATAGGAAGCCCACGCTCGGTGGGAAGGTCGCTACGAGCATCCCACAACTGGAGAACCACTTGGCGGCTAGCTGGATTGCGACTCAGCGCATCGTACGCGCGATTAAGTTGATCCACCCCGAGATGGCTCCGCAACCGATAGCCATACGCCCCGTGGTAGCATTCCCCGCGGCCGGCGAACATGGGTAGCTTGCTGTTGAAGTAGTTGAGGAATGCGGCGTCGTTGCGTCCGGCGAGGAGCCAAACGGTCTCCGCCAGCGCGAACGCCGGGCTGAGAACTGGCACACGGGATACGACCCATCTCCGCCGTGGATTGCTAATAGAAATCGCAGCGTGGAGAATCTCGCGCGTGTCGCCCGCGCGGCTCTCTTGTAGAGGCAAAGACTTGTCCCTAAACGCGGCTGCAAGCTTCAGCCAGACTTCATCAGCCGTCGCTCCCTCAAACAGTCGAAACATAAGCTCTCCACGCTTCAATCGCCACGTCTAGTTCGTACTTACGTGGGTACAGCGGCTCAATCGGTGCAGGATCAATCGAGTACCGTTGCTTGATGCGCGTACGGCCGGAGATGCCCATCGCTTCAGGATGTTTTACTCTGGCATACTTATCGACCTCGCAGAACAGATTTTGGCAGTCGCTCAAGTGTAATGGACGACCCCACAACGACCGAAATCCTAGATCCAACCGCTCGAATTCCTGTTCCTGCCGGTCTCTCATCAACTTGATTACGTCTTGTTCGTTGAAGCCGCCTAGGTCGCTGAAGCACTTCCGGATCCCGTCGCGAGCTCCCGGGCCAGGCTTCACGAATTCCGACTCGTTGAATGAAGTCAACTCGCTGTAGTTGATGTCAATAATCAATTGATACGCCAAGAAGGGGCCGATGCTCGGATATTTGAGCAGGATGTTGAACCCCGTTTCCATAGACTTGGCCTCGGCGAGTCGCGCAGCGAGATTGTCTCGGATAATCCTCTCGATCAGCTGCAAGTGCATCGCGTGCTTGCGACCCACCTTCCTGCTGGGGCCACCAGACGGCATGATATATGCCGCAGAATAGATACGGACGCCACGCGAAAACGCTTTGTCCAAGACCGCAGCGTAGCGCGCGAACGAAAAATCAGACCAGCGAATTGCACCGAGTTCGGCCTCGAGCAGACGCCACGTATCGATCCTGTTAAAGACCTTAAACAAGAGAATGCGAAACAGGAGGTCGTCCGGACCCTCCTCGGCTGTGAATATGATATGTCTAATCAGGTACTGACTAACACGATCGGAAGCTCGATAAACATTGGTAAATCTATAGTTTTGCAGGACTTCGTCGTTCGTCCACGGCAGCCTGCGACCCTCGAGCCGGCGAAAAAAGATTGCCTGGCGCTCCGTCGCGAAGCGCCAATAAGTATCATAGACTGCGGTCGGCTTAGGAGGGGAAAGGCGAGTCGCGATAATGGGCGCAGGCGCGGACTCAGTAGGACGCGTATGAGCGCAAGACCGTGCGGGATGCAAATCAAGCGGTATCCGGAGCTCCCCGATTTGCGATTCCCGCAAGCGACGCTGAGTACGGATGAGTGGGCGCCACACATGCTCTGCGAGCTGTACCACGGTCCCCAGCACCTCATCGACTGACGCGTTGTTATTGACGACCGCTAAGCTGCTGGGGCTACGTTTCGTTTCTTCGGCGAACAAACGTTCGTACTCCGCGCTGACCTGGTCTGCGTCGGGTCTCCTCGGCCTAGCCCCTTGCTCACGGCGAAGGAGAATTACGAAACGGTCCCGCACCCCGCGCCAGTGGCGTTGCTCAAGCCGGAGCATCGCTTCCAGCGACGAGCGATGCGCTCCCCCCACTGCGCCGTAGACCTTTGTCGACCACCAGTAGCGGTCGAGAACCACACAGCTACCGCCACGCAGCGCTGGCAGGATCTGCCGTTCAATGACATCGATGTGCGCCGCGACATGCGCTAGCTGGAGTGCGGTCGCATCGGGCCTCGACACCCTTCGTTGTCCATTAGCATGGTGCAGAGTGTATACCAATCCCCCTAACGTTCCCTCCGTCTTGCCTGGAAACGCGACCAGCTCGCAGCGGATGCGGTGGCTCTCAAGATACGACCGCAGGCGTCCCGCGATGGTCGTCTTCCCGACGCCATCGGCGCCCTCGAAAACGATGAGTCTTCCCGGATACCTCATGCGCTGCTTGCTCCGTTTCCGTCAGCCTGTAGCACGTCTCAGAGCGTTCATATCAACACGCTATTCCGCTGCGTCAGTCAGTCGGGACTGGTACAGGATCCCCTTCCACAACCACCGTGGGCGCGCGGGCACATTCTTCGTCGTCGGCCCCTGCATTCTTTGCCGCTTCGATGATCCCGGGAGCCCGACGTATCCCGAGAACGGCGCGCTCGCACGCCTGCGGGATCTCAGGGCCGTCCCAATTGACAATCTCGCAACCGGCGGAGTAGAGCGCCTCGGGTACCTTCGCTTTCGGTGTTAAGCAGACAGCAACGACGGCATCTCCGCGCCGCAGGCTCTTGGTCAAGCCATCCATCAGTGAGGCGTCCTCGGCGGTCCCACCACCGACGAGCACAACGACCACCTTCGCCTCGTCGCAAGCCGCTGTGTGCCCCTCTTCGATCTCGCGTGCTGAGTCAATGACCTCAGCTAAGGGTCCAGCTTCACGCTCAACATTTAAGTACGCCGCCCACCGAGCCCTAAACGCATCGGCCCGATCCGTGTCTGGTTGGGAGTACCAAAGAGTGACGCGACGGCGCATTGGGGGCTCCTATCGTATGCTTGGGGGTGAAGCAGCTGGGGATTCCGAACGCGGTGCCGATCCTATGAATTCGATTAGAGTACTTGGCTGCTTGCACGACGGGCAGAGTCTAAGAAGAGCATCGCTCGACGTGAGCTCGCCGCAGTGCGTACACCGCCACTTACCTGAGCGAGATGTCATTATCCGACGCGCCGAGCCGGCAGGAGTGGCGGACGACTGCCCGATTCCTGGGAGATACAGTCGCGCCTCCTCCCACGTGAACGGCTCCTTCCGCCGCCACGCCACGTATCGATAACCCGTGAGACGCATATTGCGGCGCTCGATACGGTCGACCTCACCGAGGTAACGCTCGATGGCATTCGGACTGCTATTCAGAACGTCCAACAATACTTGCGTTATAGGAGCATCAAGCCGGAAGGACAGTCGGAAGCGTTTCGTGCAGTGCGAGCGCACGGCGTCCGGGAGATGCCTAAGGGGCAGCCCCGGATCTATGAAGTGGACATGGTCGGCGGCCACCGCAAAGTCGCGCCCGGGCAAGTTGCCTGGGGTGTACCAGCGTAGACGGTAGTAGCCTGTGAGCATTCGACAGCCGCCGCGCTGAGTCACGAAGAACATATAGCGAGTTCCGCGTTCGACGATGCCCGCCCGGGTTCTCTGGGAACATGTTGAGAACAGCCCATAGGTCGCCGTCTCAATGTTCGGATCGCTCTTGTTGTTGTTGGGGAGCATGATGGCGCGAATAGGGACAGCGGCCTCGTCTTCGCTGTAGTAAAACGAGAGAACTCCTTCGCCCGCATCGTCAGTTGGAACCAACTCCAGCCAAGGAGGAGCCGGGGGCTTCAATGGATGAACGTGGAAATCCTGCGGTAACATTCAGCGATCCCTTCGGATATGCTTCGAGTGGCTGTAGCGTTGGTACTCAAGGGAAGGGCATATATCCTCATGCGCCGTCCTCATGCCCACTTCAAACGGGTTCGAAGATGATCGAGTCGGTCGAATGGCAGTAGCTTATCATGTTGGAGTCGACCGACGACGATTGCCGAGGCGACGCCAATTCGCTCCGCGAATGCCACCACGTTTGCCGCCGTAAAAACGCCGCGGGCTTGCGAGACAAAGCGCGCGTATTCATTCGGTGGAACAAGAATGTCTCGCGCGAACTTATCCGCTTCCTCCTCGAGTTGTGGGTTCTCCTTCTCAATATCACCTTCCAAGAAGACGCGCGTCTTCCCGTGGAGCAGAATGTGTCCCGCCTCATGGAAAAACGTGAACCAAAGCTGATCGTGTCGCTTGTAGCGTAGGCTTAGTTGGATGAGGGCCTTAGACGGAGTAAGCCATCGTGTCGCACCGGAGATGCCGCTCAAACGCAGGTCGTGTACAAACGCCAATGCAACTCCTGCTTCAGCACATGCTTGAACGAGCGGCTCCTTGAAATGCTCGGGATCACGAGTAATCACTCGCGCTCTTAGCAAAACGGTCTTGAAGATATCGGCGTTGAAAGGCGCACAGGTGATCGTCTGTGCAACGAGTTCCCCGGCTCGGAACCATACGGACAATGGCTCGGGCTTGCTGGTCTTCGACTTGCGGCAAAGGGCTTCTGCGTACGCTCCTTCCCATTGCTCGGGAGAGGCGATACCAAAGAACCGGAGGAGCGACTGAAGTTGAGAGACGGGATCGCCTACCGTCTTCAACCACCCGAGCTTGACCATCTCAGCGATCGGGAACCGCTTAGGCCACTCAACCGCCCTCAGCAGCCGCTCGTTATCCTCTCGCCGGGCGAGGCTCTCGCGGTAAAGGCGTTCGCGGTTGTTCCAGAACGAAGCGGGTACGCCAAAGACCTTTTCAAGCTGGAGCGCAGTCTCAGCCGTAATCGCCGCCTTGCCCTTGATGATTTCGTTGATCGTTTTCTTAGGCCTCCCCATGCGCTCGGCGAGTTCCGCCTGCGACATCTGAAGGGCGTCGAGTGTCTCCTGAAGCGTCACACCAGGAGGGCTAACGTCGTCCGGTTCGTATTCGTTCCTGTACTGGTCAGCCATGGTAATCCACCACTTCTAGAATCGTAATTGCCGTCACCTGTGACCAATCCAGACCGCCGTCGGGCTTAAGAGGCACGGGGTTGTTCGCGGGCCTGAACACGAGGCGGTACGGGTGCTTCAGATCAACGGCGAGCTGGCCTTTTCGATCGCCGGTCAGCTCGTGGCAGCGCACCTGAGGAAGCGTGCGGAGAACGTCCATGGTGGGCGCCGCCGCCATGTCGTCCAGCCGCGTCCGGAGCTGCTTCGCACATTGAGGTCCATACACTTTTACTGCCTCCGCGCCGGATGTGCAGGTCTTCCGCAGCTTGTTGCTCCCGAAGAGGATGTCCACGACATGTTTCCGGTCTGCACAGCGTTTACCCCAAGGGTTAACGGCATGTCAAGGAAATTTACGAGCTCTTCTAAGGCACGACGGCAAGCCCCCGGACCCTAGCCCTGCGCGGCGCGTGGCGCACCCCTGCTCCGCTGTGCCAGGTTGAAAGGTTGGTAGGGAGTGGGCGCAGTCGACGGGCCGGTGCTTACACGTCCTTCGTGCTCGGTGAGGCGCGACGGGGGCGGCTTCCTCACGCGCATGCGGGAATCCGCCTCCCGCTCGCGCAGTCTGGTGGTCGCAACGCGCTTCGCCTACGAGGGGAACCGGCCGCGCTAGCCCGGACTGGAAGCGTTCGCCGGGGAGGTCCGCACAGCTCCGAATATAGCGACGGGCGACCGTTGGTCGCGCCGCGTGCTGGTCTTCGGTTTCTGCAACTCGGGCGGCGAGATAGCGGTCGACCTCCTCGAGCACGGCGCGCCGCCCACCATTGCCGTGCGCGGGGTTCGTCAACGGTGGTCTCGCGCGACTCCTCGGGCTGCCGATCGTCACGCGGGCACTCGCCTCGGACATGTTGTCCGAGCGCGCGCCCTCGCGGACTCCATCGGCAAGCTGGTCTCCCGCCTCGCGTTCTGCCCGATCGCGCGGCTCGGCGTTGCGCCGCTCTCGTAGACCGATGAGCCAGATCAGCCGGCGGCGCGGTATCCCGCTGCTCGATGTCGGGACCATCGCGTGCATCAGGCGGCGCCTCATTGCCGTGTTGTCCCGCGTCGCCCTCGTTCACCCGGAGCTGCGGCCGCTCCTGGATAGCCGCGAAGAAGCATTCCACGCGGTGGTTCTGGCAATCGGCTACCGCCCCGCCCTGGCGTCATTCCTCGACGTTGCGGACGGCATTCCTCGACGTTGCGGACGGCATCCCCGACGTTGCGGACGGCATCCCTCGACGGAGAGGAGGCGTCCCCTCACGTGAAGGCTCCACGATCTAGGCCGGACCTCTACTTCTGCCGGTTCCGCATCACTCCTACCGTGATGCTGCGCGAAAATCGCTTCGCGAGGCGCGCCGGATCGCCAGGCACATCCGCGCTCGTCGGCGTTATTCGATGACCCGCGTACTTCGGTTCAGGCCGCGTAGCTGTGGCGGTGCGCCGATCGGGCGGACCTGCCTCATCCGCTGGGACGCGCCGCGAGGTGTCCCGTAATTTCTCCATTGACTGCACCCGTCCTCTTTCGCTCTTTCCCCCTTGTCGTCTTCTCCCCTTGCTGTCCGCGCATTCGGCTTGCCTGTTCTCTCCCGCTTTCCGCTTCGTGCTTCGTGCGCGCTTTTCTCTCCGCACTCCCTTCGCACCTTCTCCTCGCACTTCTATTTCGCCATCTCTCCTAGCCGTTCTCTCGCTGCTTCCCCGTTTCTATCCCCTTCCCTCTTCCTCTCGACTCTCATCTAACCTGCCTTTTTCCAGTCTTTTTCCACCCTCCTCCCCAACTCACCGATCTCTTTCTGACCCTCCTCCCAACTAGCCACCCCGCCCCCCGCCATTTTGGACCAAGTTTGGAGGCTGCCTCCGACCCCTCCATCCAGTCGTTGGGAGGGAGGGGTCGGAGGCAGCCTCGCCCCAGATCTCGCCCTCATAGTCGGGGGGCGGGGCGGCCAGCACTTCCGCATAAATGCAACGACTTGCGCGATCGAAAGTCATCAGCCTCCTCGTCAGCAGGGTGGTTCGCAAACTCGTGCACCTGCTGATGACCTTCGTGATGAGGCGGTGAACTACTTTGCTGACGACTTTCCGAACTACTTTCGTGACGACTTCCGTCGCCTGCGACGCTGCAACAACTCAAGACATCGCTGACACTTTTGTTCCGGTTCATGCTGCGCTGACAGCAGCACCTTCATCTCCCCTCCTGAGGGTTGACACCTGCAGTCCCGGCGCGGTTGACAGTGCTGACAGCTACGGTTGACACCACGCCGTTGGGTGAAGCGACCTCGATCGTTCCGAGGTCTGTTGTCCGCGCTGATTTCCGAAGGTGAATCAGGGGAGGAGCTTGAGGTTCTCCGGACCGCCTTTGAGATCATCGCTGATGCCACCGGCGCGCTGTTCACCTGCACCCGCATCGCGCTCGATCTCTACGCGAAGCGGTATCCCTTGTGGGGGGCCGCTCATAGGAACGCGCAGGCTGCGGTGCGGGGCAGGGCATGGATGGGATTCGCCGTGGTCACAGCACCTTTCCGTTCGTACACTTCACCGCAATGACCGCCCTCGCCGACACGGATCGGATCGTCCTGGACACGAACATCGTTCGCGGTCTGATCGAAAGGAGGCCCGATTCTCTCAACGTACCCAAGCTGCTGCGACTCAAAGGAGCGCACCCGGTGTCGATCGCGGACGGCGCTTTCGGGGAGCTGCTTGGTTGGCTGCGCACGGCAAAGCCTGACGTCCTCAGAAGAGTGAAGCCTACTCTTGAGCGCCTAGATCCGGTACTCGATGGCGAGTTCCCGATCATCGTTGGTGGCAGCCAGAGGTGGGCGATGATCGGGGTGATTGAGTGGCCCGTGCGAAGCCGCGCTGACGAGAGCATCGTACAGAATGCGTCGTGGCGACACCTCAAGAGTGTGAAGGACCGCTACTCCCTCACAAAAAAGTGGATCCAGTTTCGCGACACGCGCGGCCGGGTCGTGACATTGACGCCGATGCCGCCAGACTCGAACTTGAAGGGCAGCGAGGACGAGTGGCGGTCAGACGTAATCGAACTTCCGGCGGGCCAAGAACTTACGAGCGCGACTGAAGAGCGTTTGGTGAGGCTTCGACGTGAACACGTCGCCCGCGCGTTGGGAATTGGCCCGCTGACGCGGGGATTGGACCGTATCGATCTACACAGCCACCTCATTGCGCGGCGGCAACGAGAAGCATCTCGCAAGACGTTCAACCGCCCGAAGGAGCCCAGCTCGAATGACTGGTTCGACGCTGACCTGCTTGTCTATGTCGTGCTTCCGGCGGTCATCTGCACGGAGGACATGCGGTTCATCAGAGCCGTTAGACAGTTACCGCACGAAGATCGATTCCGCGTAATGAACCTGTCGGACCTGTATCGCTGGCTGGAAACCGGCGTGCCAAGCTGAGTTACGCGCGTCGGTAGTCGCGCTCCGGTCGTGGGGGGAGCAAACGCGTTACACTGCCCCGCGATGCCCGTTCCCGGACCCATCGACCCGCGCGAGGTTCCGCGAAACGCGCCCTGCCCGTGCGGCTCCGGGAAGAAGTTCAAGAAGTGCTGCTTGCGGATGCTGGAGGACATCGCGCCGCTTGTCCGGGCACAGGCAGAGAAGGCCCTCCTGGCGCAATTCGAGGCTCCTCCGTCGATCAGCACCCTCTTCAAGGGGAAGCGCGTCCGCGCGCTGGGATCGAAAATCCTCTTCCGCGAGCCGACGGAAACCTTCCACGAGTTTCTCATCGCGCTCCTCCAAGCGACTCTCGGGAAGAAGTGGCACGACGAGCAGACGCGGAGCGCGCCTGCCCAACGCCACGTAGTATGGGCGTGGGTTCAGGAGTGGCGCGATCTAGGAGCGCGATCTCGGCCCGCAGGCCACCCGCCGGATCAACCGTACTCCGCACTGGCCACGGGCCCCGCCCAGGCCGTTGTGTCGCTCGCGGAGGACCTGTACCGCATTCAGCAGCGGCTCGGAAAGTTGCCCAAGCGCTTCCGCGAACGGCTGCGGCTGCGCGACCAGTTTCAAGGCACGCGGTACGAGGCCGCGATCGCCGCGACGTTCATCCGGTGCGGCTTCAAGCTGACATGGAACGAAAACAAGGCGGTGAAGGGTCCCGAGTTCATCGCGGATCATCCAACCACGGGCGACAGCCTTGCCGTCGAAGTGAAGAGCCGCCATCGTCCAGGCGTTCTGCACGCTGTTGGCACTGCGGCAGAACCCGAGACTGTCGCAGCAAACATCGAAGGACTGTTCGTGGATGCCCTTCGTCATAACCCCGGCGACCGTCCGTTTGCCGTATTCATCGACGTGAACACGCCGCCGCAAGTGGCGTTGCCCGACGGACGCCCGCGCTGGACGCTCGATGTCGAGAAGATCGTCGCACCGTACCAGCAGAACGCGGATGCAGTGGCGCCGTTCGCGTTGCTGGCCGTCACGAACGCGCTTTGGCACTACCAGGGCTCGGATGAGGTGGCGCAGAAGCAGCAGTCGGTGCTGTTCGTCCCCTTGCACTCGACCTACGAGATCAAGCGCAGCGACACGTTCCTCGCGCTGCTCCGGGCTTTGCAACAGCCCGGTGGCGTCCCGGGCTTTGAGTGACCGGTTGGCGATGGACCTGCACGTTTCGACCAAGACGTCGAGGAGGTCGGCCAGCGGATCGCGTCGCCAGGTGCTCCTGCAGCGCCTCGGCGAGCCGTGACCGCGCTCCAGCACTCGCGGGCAATTACGCCGCGGTTTTCCGGGCGGCGCTCAGTCGAATTTCAACCCGCAGCCCTAACACCCGCGATGCTCGAGTCAATGTCGCCAGCGTCACCCCTTTGTCACCGGGATCGAGCATGCGATTGATGACGGTCCGACTTGTTCGCATCTCCTTGGCGAGCCGGCTTTGGGAGACGCTCCTGCGCTTCATCGCCTGGCGGAGCTGCAGCGCAAGGGTCTTCTTGATGGCGAGGAGCTCGGTCTCCTCGCGGATCTCCATTTCGTCGAGGAAAGAGCTCAGGCTCGAGCCGATGTGCTTCTTGCTCATGGTGCCACCACCTCTCTCAGACGCTTGCGAGCGAGTCCCAGGTCCGCCTTGGGCGTTGTGCGCGCCTTCTTCACGATGCCGTGAAGCAGCACCAGCTTCGATGCGGCGATGCAGAAGAACACCCGGTACTCCGTTCGCTCCTGCGTGCTGCGAATCTCGTACAGCCCACCGCCGAGTCCGTCGACCAAGGGCTTGCCCACGGGCCAGCTCCACTGGACGGTCAGGATGTCGCTGCCGACCGTCTTCGAGACCTCCTTGCCCGCGTCGCGGAGCCAGTCGCGCACTGGTTCGTGGCCGCTCTGGGTCCGGTAGAAAGCGCATCCGAGCCGCGGACCCTGGCTGGAGCGCCCTCCCACAGGTTGAATGTACCTATTTAGGTACAGACGTCAAGGGGCGACCCTGCGTGGAGCGTCTCCACAATGTCTCCACGACCAGGGTGGATTCCGCCGGATCCCGGAGGACTGGCGCGGACTCGCCGACGCCTGGAAAACTGCCTGCAATCCGTCGCTTGGCTGGAAAATGGGTGCGCCGTCGCGGACTTGTGTAACTGCATCTTTACACCTTCAAATCCTGTCTCCCCGACCAAATTCGCTCAGCGGTTTCGCGGGGTTGGCGGGCGGCGTTTTTTGCTGCTGCGCGGCACTCGCGATTTTGGACCACAGGTGGACCACGACCTGATCGCGGGAGCGTCTTTTTCGCGGCAGTGCTGGGTGCGCACCGCGTATCACCACCGAGGATCGGAGGATGACATGGAGAGGCTGATAGATTGGCAGTGGCGTCTCTACCCGGATGGGCACAGGACGCGGCGGAACCTGGGGCTGCATCTCGTGACCGTGCCGCTGTTCCAGGCAGGCGCGATCGCGGTCGCCGCCGCGCCATTCGTCTCGCCCTGGGCCGCGGCGGCGGGAGCAGCGGCGATGATCGCGGCGCTCGTGGCGCAGGGGCGCGGCCACGCAGGCGAGCCGACGCCGCCGGTCCCGTTCCGCGGAGCCGGCGACTTCGTGGCGCGCTTCTTCACCGAGCAGTTCGTCACCTTCCCCCGATTCGTGCTGAGCGGGGGGCTGGCGCGCGCCTGGCGCGACGCCGGAGCACGCTGACTGCCGCCGAGGCGGCGGCGCAGCTGGCGCACTGACGCGTTGACGCTCGGCGGGTAGGCTGTTCATGTAACCCACATGCCTGAAAATGGCGATTAAGGATCGAGCATGATCAAGGTCCTGTTCAAGAGCGCCTGGGGGTCGGACGACCCAACCAAGGCGACGTTCGCGTTCTTGCACGCGAACGCGTTTGGCCGCCTGACGAACCTCTGCGGCAGGTCGGGGTAGCGAAGATGTCGACTCTCTCCATGGTTCACGTGCTCGTCGGTCTCCTGGCCGTGATCATCGGGTCCATGATCCTCGCCCGCCGCAAGGGTGACGCGCGGCACAAGTTCCTCGGGTGGGTCTACTTTGGATGCTTGCTGACGAGCCTGACGGCCATCATCGTCCGGGGCCTCTCCCATCCCGTGCCGTTTCATGGATATGCGGCGGCCATTCTCGGCGGAATCTTTGTCGCGATCCTGATGTCGCGGCTCCGCGATCGTGTGGCGTCATGGCGGGCCTGGCATGCGAGCCTGATGTCCCTTTCGATGCTTGGCGCATTCGTTGCCATGGGCGGCGTGGTGGGCGGCGCGCTTCTGGGCGTTGGAAGGGGTCCGGTCTATTATCGGATGTTCAACGCCGTGATCGTGGGCTTCACCGCCGTCGGTTTGTGGGTTATCGACAGACGGCCGGTGATCTGGGGACGCGTCGTCGAGGGGCGCGAGGGCAGGGTCCGCTTGTGGTTCAACGTGTTCGCGGTCACCATCACGGCTCTTCTGGTATTCGCGCAGTGGGTGCTCTTCTCCGGATGATTGAGGCGGCGCCGCGCGCTCGGAATTGCGTGGGAATTCGTGAGCGCAGATTCGCTCCCGCCGCGCACTGCGCGATTTGGACCCCAGTTGGACCAAACTTCGTCCGCGCGAGGACGATTTCGCAGACAGTGCTTCCGCCCGCCGCAATACCGCCGGTGCGCATGATCCCCATGAGCGGTGTACATCCCGCGCGTGCCGATGTCAGGAATGGCTCCCACGACGTACCCCTGCGCTTGGCCCCACTCCCGGAGATACGCGAGTGCAACGTCGCCTTGGGGTTGCGTCGGAATCTCGATCGTCTTGTCCTTCTCGCCCTCCGCGAAGAGGAGGGCGAGCTTCGGATACTGGTCCTCCAGTTCTTCAATGCGCGCCCTAGGCCGTCGGACGATTCCGAGTGGGCGACCGGGTGTATGCAGAAGGCTAGCGAGACGGTGCGTCGTTGAATTCGATGGTGCTCGTCGCGCCTACGGCGGCCCCAATGGCTGCGCCGATCAACCCGATCCCGAGGGCCCCTCCGATCGTTGTGAGCGGGACGAAAGTGCCCCTGCAGTCCTTGTCGCAACTCCACGGTACGGACATCCCGCTCGCAAAGCCTGCGATTCCTCCAACGATTGCGCCGATGCCGAACCCGTGCAGCGCTCCGCGCCCACGGTCGCGGAATTCGATACGCTTTACCGAGGCGATTGGTGCCTCTGTTTCAGGCAGCCAATTGGGTTCCCACATCGACGTAGCCGGATCGCGCTCCAGAAAGCGCACGTTGGTCGCAGCGAGGCGCACGTCTTTGCTGTCGACTCCTTCAGGTCTACGCGTGACGTAGATGGCGCCAGCTCCGCCTTGCGCTCAAGGTCGTCGGCGAGCCGCTGCGCATCCTTGCGCGTGGTGCAGACCGTCTTCTCGCTCCGGCGCCGGCCCGCACACGTCGAGCGCGCGCTCGCGGATCGCGCCGTGGTGGCGGGCGCGTTTCGCACCTACCACGTCGGGGACGACGGCCGCCGCGCGCCCTGGTTGCACTTCGCCGATCTGCGCTCGCGCTACAGCCGCCTGCCTTACGGCGACCAGGCGCTCTTCGTCCGGCGCGAGGCGTTCGAGCGCGTCGGGGGCTTCCCGACCAGCCGCTCATGGAGGACCTGGAACTGTCGCGCCGGCTGAGCCGCCTGGGCCGTATCGTGTGGTCGTGCCCGCACAAGTGCGCGTCTCGGGGCGGCGCTTTCTCGCGCACCCCGTTCGCGACACGCTCCTGGTCAACGCGTTCCCGCTGCTCTATCGACTCGGCGTCCCAGCCCGTGCTCTCGCGCGCTGGTACGAGGACATCCGCTAGAAACTCGCTTCGAGGTGACGCCGCCGCCGCGAACGGTTACGGTCGGGCCTCAAATTCCCAACCCGGAGGATTCCATGGCCGAGAGCGTCTACAAGATCATCGAGTTGGTCGGTACCAGCACAGAATCCTGGGAGAAGGCGGCGACCACAGCCGTGAACCGGGCGACGAAGTCGCTGCGCGATCTGCGTGTCGCCGAGGTCGACAGACTCGATCTGGTGATCGAGGACGGCAAGGTCACGGCCTATCGGGCCAGGCTGAAGGTGTCCTTCAAGTACGGAGGCAAGGAATAGAGCCTCCTATCGCGCTAGAACTTCCCTCGCGCTCGTTCCTTGGCCGGCAGGATCTCCAGGCACGTAGTCCACCAGCCGGTGAGGATGGTCTCAACGAATTCCTCGGGCAGCTTCTCGGCGCGCATCTCGCGCGCGAGCCTTTCGTGGTCGTAGGCGACGGGCAGGATACGAAACGGCTCCTCAGCCTCAGTGTCGAGGAACGCGTACCAGACCACGGCGCGCCCGTCGTTCGCCGGACGGCCCAGCGTTTGCTCACCTTCCTCGGATCGTGCCGGAGGTGCTCCTCGAGCGCCCGGCGCACCTCCGCTTTAAGGTTCGCCTTCAGCGACCGGAGGTTGCGGCATTCTACAGGAGGGATGCGCCGTAGCGCGCTCCACTCGAGGTTTGTCGTCATCCGCCACTCCTCCCGACATGTACTCCCTGGTCGCCTGCGGCTGGAAACGAAGCGCTCCGCCGATCCGTAGGCTGGGGAGTACATTCCGCTGGCACAGCTTGTAGACAAGGGCTGGACTCACCCCGAGTCGGCCGGCGACCTCGCGAACTGTCAGCAGACGCTCGTGCGGGCCTAGATCAGGCTGAAGTTCGCGCACCACCGGCGCGCCAAGCGGCGTGGCAGCGTATCCGCTTTCTGCTACGGTATCCGAACCAGCCGGCTGAGCGTGCTCTCTGATTTCCGGCGGTTGCGACACGGTACCAACCGAAGACACGCTGTGGATTTCCACTTGCACCCCGTCCGCATCGCCAACAAGAACGGGCTCTTAACAACGGCCGCGCTGATCAACGCTGAGCAGGCCGCATCACCGGCGCACCATTCGAGCTGACGATCGCAACAGCAATGCTGCAAAGAACCATTTTCTGAGTATTAGAGCCCCGACCCGACGAGGACAGCCATGGTTCAGCGGCGCCGTCCCGCGCAAACGATGTGTAGATCAGTCGCGCAGTTCGTCTGGGAGGTCCAGTGGGACCGGCCGAAGGACTCGTCACGGTCGTGCTTGACGAGACGGCGATCGCTGAAGAGCACGCGACGCTGAAGCGCGAGAGAGGAGCGCGCGAGTCGCCCGAAGCACGAGGCGCAAGAGGACCGTGAGGGCGCGCCCACGCGTTCGCGATCACGGGAACGTTGAGCTCCGTGCGATCGCAGCGTTGCTTGTGGCGCCTGGCCAAGGGGGTCTGATGGCGGAAGCGCGCAGCTGCCCGAGGACAGAGGACGGCTGGCACGGGCCTCAACGGGTTGGCCTGGTCAGCCGCCTGTGCAGCAGTTGCCGCACCGCAGTTGACGGCGCAGCCGCCAGTGCCTGGTCACGATGCCTTTCCGCCGTGGCGGCGTTTCCCGCGCGGTGGTGCAGGTCAGCCAGGACAGCGTCCCACAGGTAGTGGCCATCGAGCCAGGCAGGCGGCACCACGCCATCCAGCACCGCAAGGCCAGCCTGCGGCCCTTTTCCCTGCGCTACGGCCACCGCCCGGTTGAGCGTGTGGATGGGTGATGGGTCGATGCGTTCCAGCATCGCGTACAGCTCAGCAATCTCATTCCAGCGGGTGTCCGCAAACGACGGGGCAAAGCAGTGTTCGGCGGCAATGCCGGCTTCAGCGTGAAAACGCGTGAAGACATCTCCGTGGGCCGCACGCGCCAGCCACGTGGCGCCCTGATGCAGGTGTTCTGCGTTCCAGAGGCTGCGGTCCTGCTCTTCCAAGAGCAGCAGGCCACCGGTGGCGTCTTGGCGCGACGCCAAGCGCGCGGCGTGCAGGTGCATCAGGGCCAGCAGGGCAAAGGTCGGTGGCGCAGCACCTACGGGGTGGCTGGCCAACAAAGTGCCCAGGCGAATGGCCTCCTCACACAACTCGGCGCGGATGGCGTGTTCCGCGTGCCTCGAGAGGTAGCCTTCATTGAACAGCAGGTAGATGACGGCGTGGACGCTGGGCAGGCGCGAGCGGAGCGATTCCAGCGGCGGCGTCTGCGTGTCCACCTCACACTGGCGCAGCCGATCGCGGGCGCGGGCCAGGCGCTTATAGACGTTGGCCTCGGTGGTGAACAGGCGGAAGGCAATCTCACCGGTGCTGAAGCCGCAGAGAGTTTTCAGGGCCAACACCAGTCGTGATTCCTCGGGAATCGTCTCGTCACAGCAGACGAACAGCATGCGCAGCAGCTCGTCGCGTACTTCGCCGGCGAACGCCGCTGAGACGGGCTCTTCTTCGTCGTGGGCATCCTGGTCGGCAGCGCCATCCAGGACGCGCTGATGCCCCTGGTCCTTTCGCAGCACGCCCACGAGGTGGTTCTGCGCCACGCGGTACAGCCACGCGCTCGGGTTGTCAGGAATGCTGTTGGCCCACGCCGTCAGTGCTGCCAAGAGCGCGCCCTGCACGGCATCTTCCACGGCTTCCAGGTGGGGAAGCCCCACGCGGCGGACCAGTATCGCCACCAGCCGGCCGTACTCGTGCCGGAAGTAGTGTTCCACCAGACCCGGCTGCGATGCCGGACCTCCTGGCCCGCGTGGTTGAGAGGGCGCGCTCACATCTTGGCGCCTGCCATCTCGCGGATTTCCAGCAACGCTCCCGGGGCATGGACAGCTGGGCAGGCCCTGACCACCTCCACCGCGCGGTCGTACGTTTCTACGGAGACGATCATGTAGCCGCCCACCACTTCTTTGGCCTCCACGAACGGCCCGTCCGCCACCCCTGACGCGCTCACCACGCGCCCGTCTGACTTGAGCTTGTCTCCCATGTCCAGGATGTCGTCTTTGAACTTCTCCATCCAGGCCTTGTAGGCGGCAAACATCTGCTGCATCTGCTCGGGTGAGGGGCCGCCCTGGCCGCCAGTGGGCTGATTCCTGAATAGGACTAGGTACTTGCGCTTGGACATGGGTCCGTTTCTCCTCGCTTTTTGGAGGCGGCAGACCGCCCCGGTTGCCCCTTGATGATGCGCGAGGGGCCCTGGGTTGGACACCCGCGGGTCATTATTTATCCGGCGTTGTGGGCCCACGGCTGCTGCCGCTGCTGGTGGCGAAGATGAAGCGCCGCGATGAGGACGCGCGAACCGACGAAGGCCTCGCCGGAAGACTCGCCAACGCACGCGGCGCCGCGCGATGTGCTGCGGACTCACCAAGACCGACTTCATGGTGCGCGTCGGCTCCGCTAGATACCACGAGGCGCTCGCGCAGCCGCGCGCACGGCCCATGGACTTCACCGGTCGCCCTCTGAAGGGAATGGTCTACATGGCACCCGAGGGGATCAGGAGCGATGCCGCGCTCGCACGATGGGTGCGCCGTGGGCTGGCGTTCGTTTCGGAGAAAGCGCCGAGCAAGATACGGAAGCGGGCCAGCCCGACATCTCCGTCCAGGCGCCACCTGGTCCGCCGCATGGGGTGCTGACTCGACTGATGCGTTAGATTTCGACGGGCGAATCAGCCCGCGACAGCCATTTCGCTCGATGCGACAAGACGGGAGAAACCCGTATGGGAACGGAAGTCCGATCCGAGGATCTCGAGCGGCCGCTGATTCGTAAGAAGTTGGTCGCTGCGCGGAGCGACGGCGGGATGAAGACCGTCATCGACTGCGGCGAGTTCGGCCATTTCGTCACCGATGAGCCGACAGCGCACGGCGGGACCGGAGAAGGACCCTCACCTCTGCAGATGGTTCTCGGGGCGCTCTGCGGGTGCGAGTCGGTCACGTTCCGTCGCACCGCTACGGAGCTCGGGTTCGACTACACCGGCATCGAGTTCGAGGGCGCCTTCACCATCGACATCCGCGGCCGAATGGGAGTTCCTGGAGTGCGGCCGCACTTCCAGACGGTCCGGGTGCAGGCCAGCGTCCGGACTGCGGAGAGCGAGGATCGCCTGCGCCGTGTGGTCGAGGAAACCGAGCGTCGCTGCCCCGTCTACAACCTTCTCTCGGACGCGGGCGTGAACCTCGAGATGGTCTGGATCCGCCGCCCCTCCACCTGACGAATGCCTCCCAAGGAGCGCGCAATGACTTCCCTTCTGCTGTTCGCGATATCGGCCGTGCTGCTCGGCGCCGTAGCCGGCGGCGTCCCACCGAACCCGAAGCGCGAGAGCCCACCTCCGGACATCGAGACGAAGGCGGTCGCCGCCGGCCGGGAAGCTCCGGAGATCGATCTCCCACAGAGCGATGGCGCCCGATGGTCGCTGCGGGAGCACCTGCGTGCGGGCCCGGTTGCCGTCGTCTTCTACCGCGGGCATTGGTGACCGTTCTGCCGCGGGCAGCTCGGTGAGCTGCAGAAGAACCTGGAGGAGATCCGGCGCCGTGGGGCGGCGCTGGTAGCCATCTCGGTCGATCCGCCGCCCACCTCGGCGGAGCTGGCGAAGAAGCTGGGGGTGACCTTCGCCCTGCTCTCCGACGAGCAGCGCGCGGTGACGCGCGCCTACGGCGTCGAGGACGCGGAGAACGGCGTCTCCTGGCCATCGATCTTCGTCGTCGGCAGGGATGGCAAGGTCGCGTGGCGCTCCGTCGCGCAGACGTACAAAGTGCGCACCGCTCCTGCGCAGATCCTACAGGCGCTCGATGCGCTGCCGGCCGCGTCGTCATCGCGATGATCGGCGCAGCTCCGCCAGCGCTGTGCGCGGTAGCGATCGCGCTCGCGGTTCTGGCATCGCCCAGGTCGCGCCTGACCGAACGGGAGCTCGAGCGGGCCATCCAAGAGTCACAGCGCAGCCGCGCCATCGCCGACCGCATCGAGCAGCTGAGCCGGCTCTTCCTCGGCACACCCTACGGCCAGTTCCCGCTGGGCGAGGGGAGCGGCATCGAACTCCAGCCGCGGTGGCGCGCCGACATGGTCGACTGCCAGACGTACGTCGAGACCGTCCTGGCGATGGCGAACGCGCGGAGCCTCGACGAGGCGAAAGCACTGCTCGACGATATCCGGTACGGCTCCATCCCGATCTCGTTTGCGACTCGCAACCATTTTGCCGAGGCACAATGGCTTCCTGCGAACGAGGCGAAGGGGTACTTGCAGGAGGAGACGACGCAACTCGACCCGCGATCGCCCTCGGCAACGCTGGTTCTGCATCGGGAGCAATGGAGAAGGGTCAAGGGGCTGGAGCGCCTCGCCACTGCCGAGATTCCCGAAGGCGAGTTCTCGATTCGCTATCTGCCGCTCGACGATGCGCGAAAGCTCGTGGCGCGGTTTGCGCCCGGATCAGTGCTGCTAATCGTACGCGCTGCCGACCCCGAGCGCGTCGTGCGAATCAGCCACATGGCGCTCGTCGTGAAGACGCCGCAGGGGCTCGCGGTTCGCCACGCGTCCTTCGGCAAGGAGCGAGAAGTGATCGAGGAGCGCGTGGAGGAGTTTCTCGATCGGCAGCGGACCTACCGGAAACTGGCCCGTGCTCGGCATCGCGCTCGCGCTGCCGCTCGACGCGCGCGCCCGCGCCCCACTTCTGCGCCAGCGGTAGACTCGCGTTCTTGGCGGAGGCATGAGGAAGGTGCGCTTGACGCTCAGTTCGTCCACAGTCGCAGGCGGTGCCCTGGCAGCGTTCGCGGTGCATCTTGCCTGCACCAGCAGCCCGGCCTCGTCGCCCCCGGCCAATCCCCCATCGCGAGCCGCCACTGCGTCGAGCGTGCCGGGGGGACCCGCGGAAAGCCTTCCCAGTCGGGACGCCGCGCCAGGGCCGCAACCCACTTGGAGCTTCGGCAGGCCGCTCCCCGGAGCGACGGACTTCGACGAGGTGCTGGTGAAGAAGCTCTCGGCGAAGTGGGCGGCGCGCGACTCCGCCTACAGGCCACGCACCCGCCACCTGCGCCCGGACGGCTCGCCGAAATACACGAACCGTCTCTTTCTCGAGTCGAGCCCCTACCTGCTCCAGCACGCCCACAACCCGACCAACTGGTATCCATGGGGCGACGAGGCGTTCGAGAGGGCGAGGAAGCTCGGACGGCCCGTGCTGCTTTCGGTCGGCTACTCCACCTGCCACTGGTGCCACGTGATGGAGGAGGAGTCGTTCGAGGACGAGGAGGTCGCGCGTGCCCTCAACGAGAGCTACGTCGCCATCAAGGTCGACCGCGAGGAACGTCCCGACGTCGACGCGATCTACATGACGGCGGTCCAGCTCCTCACCGGCGGCGGCGGCTGGCCCATGACGGTGTGGCTCACGCCGGAGCGCAAGCCGTTCTATGGCGGCACCTACTTCCCGGCGCGCGACGGCGATCGCGGCGCGCGGGTCGGCTTCCTCACGCTGCTTCGCAAGCTGCGGGAGGTCTATGACCAGCAGCCGGACCGTGTCTCCAAGGCGAGCGGCGAGATCGTCCGGGCGGTCCGCGAGGGGCTCTCCGCCGGAGCGGCCGGAGACAAACTTCCCGATGCCAGCGCGCTCAAGGAGGCGTTCCACCACTACCGCGACAGCTTCGACCGGACCAACGGCGGCCTGGACGGGGCACCCAAGTTCCCGAGCAGCCTCCCCGTCCGCTTTCTCCTCCGCTACCACCGCCGCACGGGGGACCCACAGGCGCTCCGGATGGCGAGCTTGACCCTGGAGAAGATGGCGGCGGGCGGCATGTACGACCACGTCGGCGGCGGGTTCCACCGCTACTCGACCGACGCGCAGTGGCTCGTGCCGCATTTCGAGAAGATGCTCTACGACAACGCGCTGCTCGCGATGGACTACCTCGAGGCGTACCAGGCGACCGGCCGGGAGGACTTCGCCCGCGTCGCGCGTGAGATCCTGCGCTACGTCGAGCGCGACATGACCTCGCCGGAAGGCGCGTTCTACTCAGCCACCGACGCGGATAGCCTCACCCCGGGCGGACGCCGGGAGGAGGGGTACTTCTTTACCTGGACGCCGGCGGAGATCGAGGCGGCGATCGGCAAGGAGCGGACGCGGGTATTTGAGGCGCTCTACGACGTCACGCCCGCCGGGAATTTCGAGGGCCGGAACGTCCTGCATGTCCGGCGGCCGCTCGCCGAGATCGCGCAGGAGTTGAAGCAACCGCCCGAGAAAGTGCGTCAGCAGGTGGAGGAGGCGCGGCAAGCGCTCTACACGGCCCGCTCACGCCGGCCCGCGCCGCTGCGCGACGAGAAGGTTCTCGCCGCCTGGAATGGTCTGATGATCTCGGCTTACGCGCGCGCCGCGCTCGTGCTGGGTGATACCTCATACGCGGACCGCGCCGCTCGCGCCGCGGAGTTCGTGCTGGGGAAGATGCGCAAGAGCGGGCGGCTCCGGCGCAGCTACAAGGATGGCCAAGCCCGGAACGAGGCGGTCCTCGAGGACTACGCCTTCCTCGCCGCCGGTCTACTCGACCTCTTCGAGGCGACCAACGAGGTGCGCTGGCTGAAGGAAGCGATCGCCCTCGACGCGGCCCTGGAGCGCCACTACGAGGACAAGAGCGGCGGCTTCTTCCTCACTCCCGACGACCACGAGATCCTGCTTGCGCGGGAGAAGCCAGGCTACGACGGGGCCGAGCCGTCGGGCAACTCGGTCCAGGCGCTGAACCTCCTGCGGCTGCACGAGCTGACCACCGAGGACCGCTACCGGCAGCGCGGCGACCGCGCGCTCCGCGCGTTCAAGGATCGCCTCGCCCACGCGCCGGCCGCCCTCTCCGAGATGCTCCTCGCAGTCGATTTCCAGCTCGACGTGCCCAAGGAGATCGTCATCGTGACGCCACGCTCGCGCGCCGAGGCGGAGCCGCTCCTCGCGGGATTGCGCGCCACTTTCCTTCCGAACCGCGTGCTGAGCGTCGTCGCAGAGGGCAGAGACCTCGCAGCGGAGGCCAAGGTCGTCCCGCTGGTCGAGGGCAAGGTCGCCCGGAAGGGCCAGGCGACGGCCTACGTCTGTGAGAGACAGGTCTGCGAGCTGC
>WNEZ01003308.1_pt1 | contig 25200 bp, 21 predicted proteins | sample 5400521 | NCBI WGS metagenome assembly WNEZ01 (sample SAMN13153339, study PRJNA577476) | soil metagenome | isolation source: 120 cm saprolite under Douglas fir tree site 2 hole 1 replicate 1 | place: USA:California | collected 2015-04-18
AGATGAGAATGGTTCATCCACCGAGGTGGGGTTTAGAGACGCGAAAGTATGGACCTGAGGAACAGCAGATGTTTGATTTGACAGGTGCCACCTCACTCGAGTAAGTCGCGTTGGAGTAAGTCACGTATCCACGGGGTGGTACCATTACTGTAGAGTGGCTCTACAGGAGTATCATTGACGACCTGTACAAGCCTGTGGAAGTCATCCTCCCCAAGCATGTCTTTAAGCCCCTGCTGGGTATTGCTCTTCGTCTCAAGTATGCTAAGTAACAGGTGTTGCTCCGTCACGGCAGCGCTCCCCTCTTCCATGGCCCATCGTTGGGCCAGGCGTACATCTGCCCGTTCTTCCCATTGGAAGTCCGCGAAGGAGGACCCTGCGCCGCTTGTAGGAACCGCAGCTACGTAGGACTTCAGCCTTCTCTCAAGCTCTGCCGCAAGTCCGGATCTCAAGGTTTCTAGAGCGCGTCGTGCTACACCATTAGCCATCTCAAGCAGCACCAGCAGCAAGCTTGGTGTGCGGAACGGCACATTTCTCTGCCGGCACCAGTCCTTCTGCAGGTTCAAGACAGCTAACAACGTTCTGTCAATCGGGATAGATGCAGAGCCTTTTCCTTGAAAGTCTCCTCTTAATTCTTCGACCGATGCTCGTATTCCTTGAGCAATGGCTAAAAAGGCAGCATCTCGATTCGACCAACTGGTCACGGGTTTGCCATCGGGCGGCAGTGCCTGCAGTTTACCAAACGGAGCATCATGCCAATCTACCGGGCGAAGGATAACAGGGATGACGCAAGCCTTGCCAGCATCATGCCTCTCCACCGCTCGCGTCATCTCTTGACTGTAGCAATACTCAGAGGCCATAAAAGCCGGGCTGATGAGGAGCAGAATGAGTTGAGCAGTGTTAAGATGTAGCGTAATTGCCTGCTGCCAATCTGTTCCTGCACTGATTTCACTATCATGCCAGATGCCAATGAGCTTTTGTCGCTTCAGCAGAGCGAGTTGTTCTAGCAGTCTGTCTAGTAGAGCTTTGTCTCTGTGGGCGTAGGAGAGAAAGACATCTATGCTTTCTTCCATGATTGTTCCTTCTGTTTCCTCCAGGCGACCTGTGTGTACTGATCTACTGTTTCTACAAGGTGAGTGCAAGAGGTGATGTCAATGCCTCTATTATATCCTATAAACGCAGCTAGGAATAAAATATATATCACCACTTTAGTTTGGTAAGTTTCATGATATAACCTATAGTAAAACAAACAGAAAGCAGCTCAGAATGGATTCGCACGAGATAGAAAAATACCTGGCTGACCCCTTTCGCACGCCGTAACATCTTTTGCAGTAACCGGCTCTTTCAGAATAAGTATGAGATGTACGAATGGACTCAGGAAGCAAGGGCCAAAGGTATAACCGACCCTGGTGAAATCTGGAACTATGCCCGTGACAAAGAAATCAGCATCCACGGCGCCTGATAGCTGGGCTGTTTGGAGTGATGGGTGTCGAAGGAGGGATACGAGTAGGCGTGTTTTTGGACGTTCCTGCTCGCTCTTCCTGTGGCTTGTAGAGGGGCTTCACGTTCGCCTACATCCGTGGTTGTTCGCTGAGAGTTGGCAGCGTTCCTGTCAATTTTCCTGTCAAACTATTACTTAGTCAAAGCTAGCATCAGCTTGCTCAACACTTGCTCTCGTTCGACGACGCCCTTGATCATGTGGTCGTCGTCTGCCACAATCAGTACATTCGTTTTTAGTTCCGTCATTTTCTTCAATACAGAAATATTTGTATCCGTTGGTTTTACTGTCATCTTAATCAGTCCATAGCGCAGCAGTTCCCCTCTCAATCCCTGGTTAATTGCCATAACAAAGTCGATATAGAATTGACCAAGTTGTTGTCGTTTCGCCATTTCCTCCTCTAACTCTATAATTTGTATAGCTTGCCAGCCTGATATATAGCCAAAGAGTTTTTCATCTGTTTCAAGGACAGCTAGGAACGCGAAGTTTTGATGTTGTGATAATGCTCTTAGATAATCAAGAAGCTCTGGCCTACCATACCCGCCCCTCCCAAGAGTCACAGTCAACACAATGTATCTGGCTGTGCTTACAGATTGGAGCATCTCTTGCAGTTCTGCTAGGCCCCGCTTCATTACAATCGCCACCCGTTCTTCATCTATTGGCGTGGCATTCCTCTCATCTTCGTTGAAAAGAGGCCTTTGAGCAGCATCGTTAAATTTTGCGCTCACGCCTCCAGCATTGATTTCTAGCAATTTACCAGATAAGATCAGATAGACAATGACCGGCACAAGTAATATGGCTACTAACACAGCATCCTGTTGCATGTTGAGCATTGATCTCATAATCCAGAGGGTCAAGAGACCGAAAGCAAGGAACAGAAATGATACAAAGAGTGCCCTACATCCTCCGGGTAAGGACTGCCATTCCTCATTTCTGCTAGAAACCCATTGTGTGGTTCGCTTGATCCATCGTTTATCTTTCTTGTCTGTACTTGGCGCCGTAGAGTTGAGGCTGGTAGATTTGTTATCTTGCTTTGTTTCGTTCATGTGAGTACTTCTTGTTTCCTAACCCACAAATGCCAGCAGATCATAGAACTCCACCGGCTGTAGCTTCTGATACTCCTTCTGCGGCACTTTGACATAGCGCCATTGTTCGCCTGTCAGCATTGAGGCGTTCTCACACCACAATTGAGCGGCTCTATCCTTGAAGGCTACCTCAACCGACTCCTGGCCTTTTGTTTCGACAAGCCACATTTCGCCAGTCTCAGTCTTAACCACAAAATCGGGATAGTAGTAGCGGAGGTTGGCGTTGTTGTCGGTATACTCTATCGAGAAGCCAAATTGCTGTGGTAACTTCGCAAAGGCTACCACATCCTTTGCATTTTCGAGGAATTTGGCAAATTCATACTCGAAGTCGTTGTCGCAAGGCACCAGGTTGAAGACGCATTTTCTCGCTTCTAGGACGGAGCGTGAGAAGGCAAAAGGCTGCATGGATGATAACTGCTTGCTTTCTCCTTCGATAGCGGGTTCTACCTGTTCAATGATCTTGTCTCTGAGTGCCCTCGCAAACACATCGAGTACGACGTAACCGGCTATGCGGTGATTCATAGCCTGTATAATAGCCTGGCTGTACATGTCGATCTTCTGACCGAAGGCGCGGTTCTCAAAGAAGTCCCATACTTTGGGGGCAAGAGCGCTAAACTGGCTGGGCAGTTTCAGGCTAGCCGCTATCAGCTTGGCATAGTAACTGACGATTTCATCAGGACGTTGAGCTTCCTTGATGGCATACTCTCGTTCAAACAGCTTCTCCATGGTAATGATATCGAAAGCCTGGTACTGGAACTTTTTGATATCCGCATCGGTCGGCTTGCGCGGTAGGGGATCGGGGCTAAATTTGAAGTTCGTCACGTCCAGGGTATTTATCTCTTCAGTCAATGTCTTTTTCCGCACCAGAATAGGTGTTAATCTCGGCAAAGATAGATCATAAGCAGCTTTTGCGGGCATTTGTGGTTCAATAGCGATGATCTTCAGCTTGTCTTTACCGACCTCGAATGTATCAAGCTGGATATCTTCCAGCTTTTCCAGGTCATCTACAAAGGCAAGGAATGCCTTATTGCCGATGATATCTACTCGCTCTGCATAGGTTTTCCCTCTAAACATAAGGCGTAGTCCGCGACCGATTGCCTGTTCTGGCAAGATGTTGGCTTTAGCTGTATAGGGACGCAGGCCAACGACGACTGTCACGTTCTGAGCATCCCAACCTTCGCGCAGCATGAGGACGCTCACGATAGCATTGGTTGGGCACTCTGGGCTATCTACCTCACGAGCGAGTTTGCGGGCGGCATCAAGGTCCTTCTTCGAGATTTCACCTGATTTGTCGGTGTGAATGACCAGCGCCCTGTTGTCGCCCCCAAATTCGGATGGGTATGTTTTGCGTAGCCAATCTCCTACGTCTTCCGCCTCCTCTGTCGTGTTCATCATGATAAACAGGACAGGCTTTTTGCTCATAGGCGCAAGCTGCTCTCGATACTCGCGCCAGCGTTCCACTCCCGCCGTTAAATAGACTCGGTAGCGCACACTGGCTACATCACTTCTTGCCTCCTCAAAGTCAGCGACACCTTTCACGGGCCTTTTCACAATACCATCTAAAATCGCCTGCTTGATTGGGTAGTCGGAAATGACCCACGGAAATAACGCACCTTTGGTAAAACGTGGGGTCGCGGAAAAATCCAACTGGGCGGCTAATGGTAAACTTGCATGGAGCCCGCGGATAACCTCGTTCCATTCATTCTCTTCATCATGCGTGTGATGCGCCTCGTCGTTGAGCACCAATAGCTGGCCAGCACGCTTAGCAAGCATCTCAGCAAAGCTGGTAAGCTCACTATTCAAATCGTCTTTGGGCTTTGGGCCAAGCACCTCGGTCATGATGTCGGGTTCATCATCACCATCCTTCTTGTGCTCTGTCCTGTCGTAAAGCTGCTGAATGTTGGTGAGAAAAAGCATGCCGTCTGCCGGGGCGCGTTCAGCATCGCCACGCATGACACAATCGAACTCCCAGGAAATTTTGAGTTCTCGTGGGATGAGTGGATCAAGATTGAAGATGCGCCCGCCCTCAAAATCGCTTTTCAACCGTTCATAGACGATGACGTTGGGGGCAATAATCAAGAACGTTTTGGCGTAGTCATCTTCGTTCTCACGCACTGCATTGAAGTACTGCCAGGCAATCGCCAGCGACATCACTTTCGTTTTGCCGCTACCTGTAGCCATTTTTGTGCAATAGCGGGCGAACTCATCATAGGCGGGCAGGCGTACCTGGCTACCGGCGGGAACGTAATGCTCCAGGAGGTCTTTACGAGAGCGAACCTTTGCGACTTCATAGACATAGATAAGCGTTTCTATAGCTTCGCGCTGGGCATCGTGGTACTTGAACAGTTGCCCATTAGGCAATTTGTGATCGGCAAAAAACCAGTAGTTGAGCAAAGTCCTTGTGGTGTGGGTAACTCCCTGGTAGCCGTCATCTCGCCATTCTGCTACAAGCTTGCGCAGGGCAGGAACACAGGGAGCTGTTCTGAGATATAGAGTGAGATCAAATAGACCAGGTTGAAGATCATTCTCTTGCGTTTTGCGAGTACGTGCCATAGTTGTTACTTCACCTCTACCGTCACAGCTTTTGTGGTATCGTTGCCTAAAATGTCGATGACTTTGATGACTATCGTATAGGTTTCGGGCTCATCATACTCATGGAAAGTTCGCAAGAGTATTTTCGGTTCCTTTTTCGTGCGATAGGCTTGCCACTGGTTATGGAAGGTGTCATCGCGATAGTCCCAGTCGACGGCCCAATAATCGATCCACTGGCTCCAGTGCTTGATGGCGTTGCGTACATCATCGGGTACGTCATCGGGTGGCACGAAGAAATTCTTCAGTTCAACTGAGATCGATTTTCTTGATTGGCTTCACTTCGACATCCAGGGCTGCCAGTTCATAGAAGACAATATCTCCTTGCTCGACAGCTTTTTTCTCAAGCACTTCGCGCGGAATCTTTTTGAATGCCAGGCGAATATTTGCATCCGCGGCCATTTGCTTCGCGGTTTCGTTGAGGTCAAAGGCAAAATCCCAGCCGAGGATATCAATGCCATTGCTATGCTCACCGACATCTTTCCCTCTTACCCGCCAGAACTCGTTGACGATTGCTCGTACCTCGCCTAAAGCAATCGGAGCGTCTACAGAGCCAACATGCACAAGTCGTCCATCCTTGATGCCATGGATCCAGTTATAGCCGTCAATTGAGGTAGCATGATAGAGTTGGAGAATAAAATTGCGGTAGCGCAACTGCACACTTGCTCGCTGAGTTGGGTCGGAGAATTCGGCGGCTTGCCACGCCTGCCGCTCGTATTTGCCGAGGTTCTGGACGACGAAGGGTTTTACGTTATCGATTGAGAGAAGTCGCTTGCGCGTTGTGTGGATAGCAAAGCGTCCGAGGTCGCATGCTATCCAGCGCCTGCCGAGTTTTTCGGCCACGGCGGCTGTCGTGCCGCTGCCGCAATAGCAATCGAGTACCAGGTCGCCTTCGTTGGATGAGGCTTTGATGATGCGTTCCAGCAGGGCTTCTGGTTTTTGCGTAGGGTAACCAACACGCTGAGGATCCTTTTGTTGGATATGGCTAATATCTGACCATACGTCTGATGGGGTTAACTTCTCATCTTCATAATATTTGTATATTTTTCCTGCTGACTTAATGGAAAAGTAGACACGGCCATCTGCATCAATTTCTCTCTTCATGTTATTACGCTTTATAGTTCCCCTTACTTCTCCAATTTCATCACTGTTGAATATCCATCGACTTGAACGCGTATAGAAGTAAATGGTGTCATGCTTTTTAGAATATTGATCTTCCTGTCTCCCACCCGACTGATAGTGCCAAATAATTTCGTTGCGATGTTGTTCCGAGCCGAATACTTCATCTAAGATAAGGTGAACGGGACCACTTACACGCCAGTCACAATGTACGTAAATACTTCCATCTTCGCTAAGCAACTCTCGAAGCAATACAGCCGTTTCATAAAACCACTGCAAGTAACTATCAAGGCCTTTTCCCCATGTATCACGGTAGGCTTTCTGCTCTATAATGCTAGGTTCCTTAGTGAAGCTCTCGTCACTTTCGGGAATAGTAGCAGTAAAGGAGAAATCTGCACCAGTAGCAAAAGGTGGATCGATGTAGATCAGGTTGACTTTACCAGCAAACTCCGCTAGTAGGCTTGGCAATACATACTTTTTATCGCCCCAGATCAGTCGGTTGCGCCAATCAGTTGGGCGACCGGCAAAGAGCATGTCGAGGGTCAATTGGCGTTGCTGGGCTGTTTCGTTCACGGTTTCTACGGGCTGAAAGGGGAGTTCGATGCGGACAGGTGCGACCTTTTTACCGTCTTTGTACTTACCATCCCATATTAGCTCGGTCATGATATATATTTCCTGTCTATCGAGGGTTGTAGTTATGTGGAGGGCATGATAGAGCCATGTGACAGGCAGGTTTCAACCTGACATTCCCTCCCTTGCTATGTCTGTCGTTGATGCTGGTTGAGTCCCTTTATGTGCGCAGTGCATCCTTAGTTTAGCGTATGGATGGCTTTATTGCAAGCTTTTTAAGTCCTCTCTTGCGCCTCTATGGATTCTCTCTTCGCCTTGATTGCCCTTGCCACCTCATCAACCCCATAGGTATGAAACAAGAACTGGATGAGGCGCATTCTGGCTGTCGGGTGTCATTGCTCCGACTAGGTCAGATTGTCATATCTCTTAATTGAGGTTTGCGTAGGCTTGGAACGAAAAGTTGGGGGAGGAATATAATCCATAGGGGCAACTGTGATCGTGGCGAATCTCCAACTATTCCTCAGGTTGGGCCGTCCTCACTGGGGATACGGATATCTGCACCCTGTTCAAGCAGGTGGTGCATGATCCTCCTGATCAGCTCTGCCACTTTCTCAGGACACGGGCATCTCTCGGCAATGAAGCGACTCATGGCCACTTTGTTCTTGCCAAACTTCGTTTCGGCGTCGGTCCAGAGATCCCGCCGGATCTCTGTCCGTACAGCCTCCTCGAATCCTTCAATTGCACCGCTGGCCAGCGTGAAAATTCCATAAGCTTCCAGGTTCTGCCGCCACTGCGCGAAGACTTGGGCATCGCTACCGGGATCACCAGGAATGGGAAGCAAGCATAGGTTGCAAACAGCCAGAATTGCTCGGATGTGGTCCTGGGGGCCATGGGAGCGTCCCCGCTGATGCTGATCCCAGAGAACCTCGCCATCGCCGACGATGGCCCAGGGTATGTTAAAATGCTGGATGAGTTTGAGTGGAGAGGCAAATTCTCCTTTCCCCCCCACGGCATACAGCGCGATATCTTGGCGCACCAGATCAGGGTACCACACTGGCAATGCTCCCAGTTCCGTCTCGCCTTCAAGCAGAAGCACAGCACTGCTGAAAAGGAACGCCCGTGCTGCCAGGTTCCCCCGCAGCAACTTTCGGAGGTCGTCCAAGACGCCCGGGTCTATATCTCCAACATTCAGGGATTGGCAGATGGTATGCCCGTCCTGAATCGTGAAGCGGGACACACAGTCAATGGCATCAGGAGGCACAAGGGTCGGTGTATGCGTGTTAACCAGGAACTGGCTTCTTTCGCCTTCCGGTTGGTGAGCACGGGTCAATATTTCGGTAAGCAGCGTTGCCTGCATCGTCGGATGCAGATTGAGCGCGGGTTCATCCAGCAAGACCACCTGGCCGCTACTTCCGGCCAACACCGCGCTTAGGAAGAGTGCCTCGGCGATCCCTGCCCCACTGAACTCCAGGGGAATGTCACCCCAGCGGCCACTGGTGACCAGCTTCAACGAGATGTCTGGCTGCTGCTCTGGCTGTGATCCCCCCTGCTGAAAGCTGGCTGTCAGCCGCGGTTGTGATTCCCCAGAGTTCGCAGGGTCCAAGACCACATCAAACTCACGACCCGTCATCCTATCAAACAGCTTCCATATAGCGGTGTATTGCTTGCGGTCGCGGGGGTTCCTATTCTTCTTGCAGAAGAGGAAGCGCGCCAGCTCTTTCCCATTGCTCAGATCTAGAGGCTGCGTGAGGAGATCCCTGGCTATGAAAGTGCGTTGAGGCAGCAGACGCACATTGTCGGTGAACACCAGAGCCTGGTCGAGCAAGTGCCGGAAGATGAAACGCATTCCAAAGGATTCCTGCGGCCCAGGAGATACCTGCGTTGCCAGCGTGAGCGCCCGGCGAGTTGCTAGGGTTGTCGGGTCCACGATCCGCATCTGATCCTCGATCTGCAATGCTACTCCTTGCTGGGAGGATACCCAGTCCGGCAAGCGTGAGAGATTGGGCACCGGGAACTCCCCCTCTGGTGAGGCTCCGGTTAACCCGTTGTCTAGCTGCTCGCGTTCTCGCTCTGTTAAGCTGTTGCGCCAGGCAGCAAAAAGCGTCCCCCAGTTTTGCATCGAGGTCTGGGGATTGTGCTCGGCATGGCCAACAAGTGTTCCCCCGCTGGTCAGATCCAGCCGTACCAGTGGTTTCCCTGGACGTGCCTCATACTGACATTGCCATCCCTCCCTTCCTACGTGGGTCACAACCAGCCGACCGCTGAAAAGCCAGAAAATATCCTTTGGATGCAACTGCTCCTGCACCCATGCAGCAAAGCGTCTCAGGCTATTAGAGTCCAGGTTGCGGTTCGTTGCCGTTGTTATCGTTTGCTGGATCACCTGTTGGTCGCAGAGCACCGTCGCCAGAAACGTACACAGAAGACCCTGTTCCCACGCCGTTGTGAACTGGAGGTCCAGTGCAATGGTGATCGTATCGGCATCCGTACCCTGATGTCTGGCGTCGGCCCAGCGTACAGTGGCCAGGGCTCGTTCTGGGCTCAGCGCGTCGCGCACCGCCTGCAAAGCGCGGAACAGGTTGGTCTTGCCCGCACCGTTGGGACCAACAATAACATTCAGGTGCGGGTCGAGTCCCTCCCAGACAAATTCGTCGAAGGAGAGGAAGTGGTCAATGTGGATCGCGTGAATCTGCATTGGATGTACCTCCCCAGCGTTGGTGGAAAAAGGCCTGCCGGCTTCCTGGCATGGTAGGCCTCCTGCGTGCTGCTATTGTAGCACATGCGTTGCTATTTTCGTCCCATTACCCAGATGTCGTAGAATAGCTGCCAAATGAGCACAACAGCACCGTCCAGGAAGAAATGCCGCGAACGACGGTATGGTGGGAAGAGCCGATACGACTACGTCGAGTAGCCTTCTATTGTGTGACAAGCTTACCTAGTCGGAGCAGTCATAGCGTCTTGACCCTTATAAGCATAAGTCACACAAGTACCTGCTTCTGTATGAAATGTTCCTCAATATGCTCTTTGATGTGAAATCCAGTTGTGTGAATTCACTCAATAATGAGAGGAGGCTCACATTTTTTATCCAACATTTCGTAGGTCAGTCGTCAGCGGTGTTATGCGGCATTATGGGTAAAATCTTTATTTCTCTGACTTCTTTTTGATCTCTTTGTCTTTTGGCGGTGGCGGTGGTGGTTTGTCCTTATCTTTATTCTTGTCATCTCCGCTCATAAGGTCATCTCTCCTTTTAAAAATCTGGCTATATTTCAACATCCAACTTGATACAGCACAAGCAGCGCGAGTCCTACAGTTTCAAGTACCAGCGATACAAGAGCACGGTCTATCCATTCTGCCTTCTTCTCTAATACTTTTTTATTAAACTCATATGCATCCACCATCTCTGGAAACATTTCATTTTTACAGTCTTGCTCAGTTTTGTCTAAATTGGCAAGGAATGTACGTGGTTCGGGGACCTGCTTGTAGTTACGTGTCCTGTACGCATTAAAAGCAGTGATTACCACTACAATGTATGCGGTTAGCAAAGGGAAAAGTGGAATAGCTTTTTTTAGTAGTGTGGGTAGGCTGTGTAAGAAACTCAGGAAGCTAGGAATGAGTACAGAACAGCTTGAATGTGAGTGTGATGGGAGTAATAATGACTGCAAGATTAAGGCTGCACTTACTATCGCTGTACCAGCGCCAAAAGCGAAACTCGCCTTAGAATCTGAGGCATTCACATCTTGTAATTGGGCAGCAATAAGCTCTTTTGTGAGAACGAATGCTAGGTCAAGACTAAGTAATTTAGCGGGTTTTTGCTCTCTAATATCAGGGGTTTTTTTGAACCAACGCATGGGAGAAGTATAGCATAACAGGTGTTTCTAAACAAGAAGCATTGTTTTGCGCTGAGCGGATCAGGTTATTCACTGTCGAAGTACAAGATGAGAGATCACCTGATTTTTTCTTTTAATGCTGATGGTAGATGTAAAACAGAAAGGGTAATAGTGCATGGCTCGCGATACATGTATAGTAGATGATACTCTTCGCTTTCCACTTCCCCCACTGGATGTACAAGCCGATTTGGCAGAGAAGCATGGTCTAGAAACGCTGCTGTTTTGCCCTAACCCTTGGGCGTTGCGTCATAGCTTCATCAACCAGGATACTGGTGAAACCGCTCGTGCTCGCTGCAAGCGCTGGGATTGCCTGTACTGTGGGCCGCGCAAAGAGTCGATTAGTGGCGGCAACTGGTCAAGGATGCTGCTCCGACCTTGTTCCTGACGCTCACGAAAGCGGGGAAAACGGTTGAAGAGGCAGCGCGGACGCTCACAGTGCCAGGCTCTGTTAGCTGCCTGTTATTGAGGAGCCTGATCGGCTTGCTGTAGTCGCTCCATTTTGCCCAACAATGAAAACGCCTCAAACCCTTTCTCATCTGGCTTGAGACATCTTTGAAAATGGGGGAAGTAGCGCATACGGGATTCGAACCCGTGATCTCCGCCTTGAGAGGGCGATGTCCTAGGCCACTAGACGAATGCGCCTCATTTGCTGCTTCGTGGCCTTTTTCCATAGATTTGCCACAGCCGTATCATACCCGCCCCGCGCCTGATTGTCAATAGCGTTTTTCTTGTGCAGGGTGAGGCGCTATTGTTACCTCGTCCGTGATTTGGGGCGCGTGACGGCCAAAAGCGGCTAGAATTGTTTCTAAAAACGGTAACATACTAGAAGCGCGTTTCATTCTGATAATCAAGTCCCACATCGGCTCAAATTTCTTCCATCCTGCGGCATACCCCACGTGTCGCAGCCGTTCATCCCATCTCTCTTTAGTCCAGGCTCCTTGAAAGATTGAACGCCAGCGATAAAAATCCCGGTAGGCCCGCCAGTAGCCTGCTTCCAGGGCCTCAGACGTTAGTTTGGCCGGGCGATAGACCACGTGGCGGGTATCATAAACATCCCAGTTGCTGTGCAGCAGGCGTCCTTGTTGCGCCATGCGCTCATAAAGGGCTGTTGTGGGATAAGGGGTAAGAATGTGAAACGTGGCCGTTTCAATGCCCTGCTTGATCGTCCACTCGACGGTACGGTCAAAAACCGTTTCGTCGTCATCGTCCATGCCAAAAACGAAGCTGCCGTTAACCATGACCCCTTGACTGTGGAGACGTTTGATGGCAGTACTGTAATCTCGATTGAGATTCTGGTACTTGTGCTGCTCTTGTAAATTCGCAGGGCTGAGCGTTTCAAACCCCACAAATAAACTTCGCAGTCCACTTTCTACGGCTTTTTCCAGCAATCCTGGTCGCAACACCGACTGCACGGTGCCAGCCGCCTGCCAGAGGCGTCCCATCCCCTTCATTCCATCAAAGAGCGCTCCTGCAAAACGCGGATTGCCGAAGAGGTGGTCGTCCAGAAAGTACAGGTGTTTCCCTGGCAGCCGCTCAATTTCTGCGAGCGCATCGTCCACTTGCAGCGTATAGAACGATTTTCCTCCTGTAAAAAAGGCCTCCTTGTAGCAAAAATCGCACACGTGCGGGCAGCCGCGTGAAACCACGATGGAGTTGGGTACAAGGTAGAGATTTCTTTTAATTAAATCGCGTCGTATTCTAGGGGCTCCGAGGAGGGTGCGCACTCGCGATTGGTATACTTTTGCCGGGTGCCCCGCGCGGTAATCAGCTAGAAAAGCTGGCCAGGTATCCTCGCCGGGTCCAAGAAAAATGGAATCGGCGTGTCGAGCAGCCTCATCCGGCAGTGAGGTCACATGTAACCCTCCTAAAGCCACATAGGCCCCTTTGGCGCGGTAGTGGTCAGCCACCCTGTAGGCCCGGTAGGCAGAAGTGATATACACTTGAATCACTACTAGCTCGGGATCATCGTCCAGGTCTAGCGGCTCCACGTGCTCATCTTGGAGCGTGATCTGGTCATCTTCAGTGAGATATGCAGCTAGCGTGGCCAGCCCGAGCGGCGGGAAAAGGGAATATTTAATCGGACGAAAGAAAGGACTGATTGCCTCAGTGAGAGCCGGTAAAATCATCTTCACCTTCATGTCATGCCCCTCGTGCTGGTATTCATCAGAGCAGCTTGCTCTGTTCTGCGGTCTACTCCTTCTGTCCAGTATAGAAGGCAGGCATGGATGTTGCCAGGTTCTGAGGATAGCCGTGATTGCACTCAGATGCGGCATTATTATGGTTCGGAATCTGCCTCGTTTTTCTCAACCGTCTCACGAAAGTACCGCTGAAAACGCGAAAAGCGGCAAATCTTCACCCCCTCCGCAGGTCAACCCGGATCGGCTTACCCTTGTGATGGAAAGTAAAGGCCAGGCGCGTCCAGTCGTCGGGCCAGGATGGCTTCGTAGTATAACCATCATCATTTAAGCGCAGGCCCGCGAAGCCGAGCACCGCCGCCTGCCACACCGCCCCCGAGCAGGCATCATGAATGCCCTCCGCAGTATTGCCACGCAGGTCGTCCAGGTCGATCAATGCGCCTTTCATGAACATCTTATAGGCAATATCCGTCAGGCCCAGTTCGCACGCCAGAATCGTGTGCAGCGCCGGGGTGAGCGATGAACCATAGTCGTGGTCGGTGATGGGAAAGTAGTAGTCCCAGTTGACCCGCTTGGTTTGTAGATCGAACTGCTGGTCCAGCACCGTCAGCAGCATCAACACGTCTGCCTGCTTGACAATCTGGTATCGCTGCACTACCTCCATACCCAGCAGGCCCTGGTAGGAAGTCTTGCGGCCAGTGTACTGGCTCTGGTCGAGGAGCTCTAGCTTGAAAAAGCCTTCGAACTGCTCGAACAGTCCGGTTTGCTGGTCCTGGAGGATACGTACGCGGTTACTCACGCTTCGCCAGTGCTCCAGTTGCTGTTCATTGAGCTCCAGTTGATGCGCCAGTTGCTCAGCTTTATCGGAGTCGGTCGAGCGCAGCCAGCGCAGGCTCTCAAGCGCGGCCTGGATGTTCCACTTCGCCATATAGTTGGTATAGGTGTTATTGTTGACATGTTCGTGCCACTCATCAGGACCGATCACGTCATCGATCTCGTAATCCCCTCGCTCGGCATTGAACTCGACCCGGCTCACCCAGAACGCTGCCGTGGATAACACAATCTCTGCACCATAATTCCGCATAAATTCGTCATCGCCCGTCACACGCCAGTATTGCCAGGTAGCATACGCGACACTGGCGCTGATATGCACTTCGATCTGGCCGTTCAGGACGGGGATAATTTCGCCGCTCTCCGGGTGAATGATCGCTTCTGGGGTGGCTTCCTTCCCGTCTATCGTGCTCTCCCACGGAAATTGCGCGCCCTTATAGTCATTCTCTTTCGCCTTTTCGCGCGCTGCTGGCAGCAGCCGGTAACGATAGAGCAACAGGTTCCGCGCGAGAGCGGGCTGGACATAGGTAAAGAAAGGCAGCATGAAAATTTCGGTATCGTGGAAAACGTGGCCCCGGTAGCCGAAGCCCGTCAACCCCTTGGCGGCAATGCTGTAGCGACTGTCATGCAAAGAGGCGCTGATGCGCAGTTGATAGATATTGAAGCGCACACCCAGCTGCGCCTGGTCATCGCCCTCGATGATAATGTCCGCCTCCTGCCAGTAGCCGTGCCAGGCATCCTGGTGCTGTGCCAGCAGCGCTTCGTACGGGGTCGTTTCCGCTCCCTTCGCGCTGGAAGACTGCTGTGCCAGCTCCCCCCCGCTGATCAGCTTGTGATGGTGCTCGAGTGCCGCGATCCGGGGGGACTCCGTGTCACGCGATGTATACATGACGACCAGCTTCTCCGCCGTGAGCGTTGATCCTACGCCTAAGCTCCCGCGCAGGCGCCAGCCCGGCGCAAAATCCGAGTAGAACGGCTCTTTCTGGAAGCCGGTCGCCTGGGTGTCAAAACTCACAGTCTGCACCAGTTGCACGCCCGTGCGAAGGGTCTGCGTCTGGAACCAGATCAGGTCATCCTCTCTCCCCTGGTCGATGCTCTCCCAGTGCATGAGATCATAGTTGCCCACCGCCATGTTGAACGTTCCCCACAGGATCACATCCACCTCTTGCCCATCACTGCCATCCCCCGCGCCCGGCAGCTCATCGATGCTGACATGGTAGCGCATGGCGCCGGCATGCTCATCGGCCAGGCTGGCGAAACGCTCGCTCTTTATCGTCAGGCGCATACCGCCGGGACTTTCCCAGCGCAAAGTGCGCGTGAGAACGCCATTGTACATGTCTAGCGTGCGCTGGTATGCGAGGATCTTGCCTCTATCCAGGCGAAAACGCTCACCGTTGGCAAACAGTTTGAGTGGCAGCCAGTCAGGCGCGTTCGCCAGTTCCTCTTTCCCTATGGGAATCCTGTCGAAAACACCGAAGAGCAGTGTAGCAGGTTCAGCCCCAATATAGCCTTCCTCGAAAGTACCACGTGTGCCGAAATAACCATTGCCTATGGTATACGCCGTTTCCTGGGTGTGCTGTTTCTTAGGGTCAAATACATCTTCATCTATGTTCCAGAGGTTCACCGGTGGTTTATCCTTCCTAAAATATCCTCAGGCGAGGTTCAATTATGAAGAAAAGTCCTTGACCGTTTGAACAGTCGCACAGTGTCATCCTGAGCGCAGCGAAGGATCTGTCTGGCTGGGCACAGAGATGCTTCGCTGCGCTCAGCATGACAGGGCTGGACCTTTCTGGTGATGAGGGGCTGTCAAGTTCATTTGAACCTTGCCTCAATTTAGTAAATCTTGCAAATGTTTGTTAGCGAGCGAAGGTAAAACTTTGTCTGCTCGGTGAAAACGCTCTGCTGGCCCGATGCCCAGTGCCTGCATCCCCCCGGCCTTCGCGCTCTCGATACCCGCGTCAGCATCTTCGACGACCAGGCTCTCGGAAGTGGGTATACGTAGCATGCCTGCCGCGTAAACGAAGATATCAGGCGCGGGCTTGCTATTAGAGACGCTGTTGCCATCGGCAACGTCGTCGAGAAGATCCATAATTTGCAGGAGATCGAGTACAGTATGAGCGTTTTTACTGCCGGAGGCGACCGCGATCTTGATTCCTGCCTGCCTGATTTCCTCTAACAGTTGCCTGCCCCCTTCCACCAGGTCTTTCGGCGTCATGTTCTTAATCATCTCAGTATAGTAGCGGTTCTTGCGCTCCATCATCTCCTGAAACTGTGCATCCGAGACCTTGCGGCCTTTGAGCAGGTAGGTCAACGATTCCTTGCGGCTGACGCCGCGCAGGTGCTCATCGTTCTCCTGCCGCGTAAAGGGAATGCCCGCTTCATCCGCCAGCCGCTTCCAGGATAGGTAGTGGTATTCCGAAGTATCGGTCAGAACGCCGTCGAGATCGAATATAATAGCCTTTGGTCTTTGCATGTGTCAGTTCTCCCTAGGTGCTAATTTTCAATCATTGCTAAGTAAACGTCCCACTATTAGAGAAAGTAGCGCACAAATCTCCGGAAAGGTAGGAATTTCCAGGATTCTTGCTATTCTATAATACCAATCAACAAAAATCTGCTACAGCTACAATGCCTTATTGGAAAAACAGCACATCTCCTGGCGGCCAGGACTTCTAATTGGAGGATACTATAAATGCAGCCATATGTCACTAATCTAGTTCAGCCATGCCCCGTATGTAATGCCGATCCGCGATATCGCAGACAGGAAAGGCAATAAGGCGTTCTATGCCACCGTTTCGCGCTTCACCGCTGGTCCCGCCAGGAACGAGGCAGTAATGGCGATAAAGCCGAAGATCATCACCGAGCCGAAGGCCAGGGTGAAATTACTGGTGCGCTGGTAAAAAAAGCCGATCAACGGCGGCCCCACGATTACCGCCGGGATAGAAATGATGCTGACCAGGGCCTGTGAGACTCCCTTGCCGACACCGCGCAGGCGGGCCGCCTCGTTGAAGACGGAGGTGTAAGGCATGGTAGCGCCGATACCGATCAGAGCCAGTCCTGCCACGGCCAGCGGTGGGAAGCGCACAGGAATGGCGAGCAGCCCGACCCCGGCGCAGTTCATGATAGTGCCCATGCGCAGCAGCGGGATAGGACCAATCACGCGCCTAGCTATCAGTATGCCCCCGAGGGGACGAAAGAACACGCCACTCAGCAATGCTATGGAGCCGAACGTGGCAGCCAGTGCCAGTGGCAGATTATATTGGAAGGCCAGGTAGACGGAGATCCACGCCGCCATGGCATTGCCGAGCCCGAAGGTGCCCAGGTGTGACAGTCCCAGCGTCCACACCGCCGGTGAGCGTATACCGCTTCTGATGTCGATCTTAGTGGGAGTATGCGCCTCTTCGCCGTCGTTGACAAAGAGCCATACAACAATGCCTGCCAGGCCCAGCAGGCCCCAGCACAGAAAAGCGCCGCGCCAGCCAAAGTGCGCGAGCAGCAGCGGCGTCACCAGCAGCCCGAGCCCGGTCCCCACCTGTATAAAGCCCCCGTAGAGCCCCTGCCCCAGGGACGAATGTTTGCCCAGGTTGGCCGCAATGTGAGCCCCTGCCACAAAGCTACCTCCCAGGCCGAGGCCTATTACTGCGCGGCAGGCGAGCAGCCAGCTAAAATTGGGAAAGAGCGGCAGCAATATCCCACCCAGGGCGCTGGTGATTGTAGAGCCGAGCAACACAGGGCGCGAGCCATAGCGGTCTATCAACGCTCCCGCGGGGATATAAGCAACCGCCAGCCCGAGAAATAGCAAGGTTGAGAGCAGTCCAACCTGGCCGCTATCGACATGCAGGTCGCCGCGCAGGGTTGGAATTAGGGGACCATAGTTCGTGTAGTGAACAGTAATCGTCACCGAAGTCAGGCAAATAGCGAAGATGCGCAGTGGCACGCTGCTGGGGCGCTTGCGTGAGACCGCTTCCCCTGCCATTTGTGCCGCGAAGGAAGAGCCGTGAGGCCGGGACATGACGTGTTACTCCTTGGTAAGTTTCATATATGTTTTCATGATTGTACCACGCATTAATGAATCCCCGGCTTTTAGCAGAAACAAAACCTGCTGGAGCTACCCACTACATTTACCCATTGGTTATAATGTGTCATGAAGAGAACAGACCATATCACTTCAGGAGCTATCTAGATGCAACAACAGCAACAAAGTGCCGAATATGATCTGCTGGCGGTCTTCAGCGATGAGAGCAAGGCTGACGCGGCAGAAGCGAAACTACACAAAGAAGGCTTTGGCGAAGACGAGGTCTACCGTCTCACGTCGCGCTCGGTGGTTGGGGGGGAGTTCCGCGAGCACGGACCCAATCGCGAGCGCCGCTCTGTCTTCCTGCAAACGAGCCGCGGCGGACCCAACCCGGCGGTGGTTGTCCTGCTTGCCGTTCTATGCGGCGTGATCCTGGGAGGAATATTATTTGCGGCCCATTTCGCCTTTACCGCCCTGCCGGAAATTCCGGCTACCCTGGGGGGAGTTGCGGCAGGTATCGTATTAGGCGTAATTCTGGGATTGCTCATGCGCGGTCGCGTACGCGGAGCCATCGGGCAGGACCTGGCGAAGGCCAGCGCGGCCAATAAACGAGCCGGTCCAGATGAGCGGAATGTGATCGCGCTGCGCCTTCCCGACGCTGAGAACATCGCGCGCAAATCACGTGCCCGTGCTATCCTGCTCAACAACGGGGGAAAGCTCTATAGAAGCGTTGGGAGATAACGCTTCAAAGCTTCTTGAAGGCGGGAAGGGTTTTCTGCTGCTTGAACGCCCGGTCGGATGACCAGGGGGCAGACGGGGCCAGGGTGAGCCTGGCGAGGGCGAGTAACACGGTATCGTAGTTCACGCGCCAGCCCACGAAGTCACGCCAGGCCTTGTCTTTGTCCGGCTTTAGAGGTACGCCTGCGCTGGTAAGATCTGCATAAGCCTGGTCGAACTCCTCGCGTGTGACGCTGATGGGGTCTGTAGGTGCGGGATAAGGGTTATAGGGAATGCGGAAAAAAGCCGCGATGTACCGCAGTGCCAGGTACCCGGCGCGAATAGCCAGGTCGGCTTGCGCGTCGTGAGGGATATCAACAGCAGCAAGAATAAGTGAAGCTGAATCAAGCACGGCTCCGGCCGCCGTTACCCACGAACGATGGGGCTGCGGTGAGCGATAGAAAGAGAGAGCGGCCAGCGATGTGTGGCTCTCTTCAAGATCGACGAACCAGGCCTCCCACTGCTCCCACAGGTCGTGGAGGTGGTCGATGCGCCCCAGGCGATAAAAGCGTTTGATCAACTCGACGGCAGAAGGCGGCGAGCCAGCCCGCACCTCCAGCATAGTCACAGCCGCCTCGCGGCGCGAAAAAGCCGCGTACATTGTCGGCAGGTAGGAGATGAGCAGGGCAATGAGAATCAGGCCTATGATCGCTTCAGAGAAGGTAAGAATAGTTGTTGGCAGGTTGTCGCTCAGGGCGAACCCGAGTGTGAAAAGCGAAGACCCGCTAATTTTGAACGAATCATACCATGATTGAACACCCAACGCCCAGAACATGCCCATGTAGCCGAGCTGGATGAGGATGAGCCACGTCACCAGGAGGGCGACCAGGCTGACCGGAGTATATAACTCCATAATGCGATCTACCACTTCGTATGAACGTGCCCTCTTGCTACGCAGATCGAAGATGCGGCGCATAGTCAGGAAAACCGCTCTGCTGATAGGATCGGGCGCGCTGCGCGGCAAGACAAAGGTGCGCAGGGCCGAGATGAAGGTGAAAAAGACGATCAGGGCCCCGAGGAAAAAGATAAAAATACGAAAGAGTATGAACAGTAGTACCAGTATAATCACCTCTCGCTCATGCCTTGAATTCCACCAGCCGCACCCGCTGCGGGTCTACTTCTGCCAGCGCGGCCAGTTCTTCAGGGGTAGGAGTAGGCGTCACGGGCACACCCCCGGTCTCCACGGGAAAGCCCGTCTGCTTTTTAACCTCTTCCGCTGAAGTGTAGGGGTGGATACATTCGAGGTGCAGGCGGCCATCGGCGCGTTTCACAAAGATGCACAGCGGAGTCACAACACGATCAACCTTCCCACTCGCAGTCACGAACGAGAGCTTCTCGACGAACGTGCGCGGGTCGTGCTTGGTGCGCCATAGAATAGTGCGTTTAGCCGTGGGGAGAATAGCAGCGCTGCCTGCTCCGCCCGGCAGGCGTACCTTGGGATGGTCGTAGGGGCCGATCACGCTCATATTAATGCGGCCCTCGGCGTCGATCTGTACCCCGCCGAGAAAAGCCGTATCCAGGTCGCCGCGCGCCGACATATCAAACAGGTCCGCCAGCTTGAAGATGCTGTGCGAGCCATGTGTCAGCCTGGGATCGACCGTCGTCTGCGGCAGAGACTCGGGCCGGGCATTGATGCCGCCGGTGATATTGATGTACACCAGGTTCGGCGCGTGCAGGCGCTGCGCTAACAAGATAGCAACCATGGGTAAGGGCGAAGCAACGCCATGGAAGACCCGCTCGCCATCGCGCAGTAAGCGGGCCATGGCAACCGCCATCATCGTGTCCTCAGTCAGGACATCGCTTTCGGACGAGGCAGGAGATACTTGTGTCATCGCGTCACCACCGTGTCGAAGATATTTTCGTCCAGCCAGGCCTGGAAGCGTTCCGGACTGCTGCACGCATCTATATAGCGCTGCAGGTAATCGTAGTCATACTCGTAGAGGTCCCCGCAGCTGCAGGGGTGCGCGCCGCGCGGCGCGACCACCACGTGACTCACCAGGATGCCGGAAATGGTCGTAAGCTCCGGGACGCGCTGTGTCTCTTCGGGACTGACCAGGCGCTCGCAGGTGAGGATCACGCGCCTGGCGGCGCGCGCCATCAATTCGTCTTCGTAGACTGAGCCATAGATACGCCCGTTACCCAGTTCATCGGCCTCCTGCACATGCAAGATGGCTACGTCGGGTCGAATGGCCTGCACTGCAGCCAGCTCCTCGCCGCTATAGGGATCGATCACCGTTTTGAAACCACGCGCCTGCATCAGGTCTGAGTTCAACATACCTGCGATGGGCAGGAACGGCACACCCTGGGCAGCAGCGCGCATAGCCGTAATGACTGTATAGCAGGCGTGCTCCTTCACCTGTATGCGGCCCTCCTCGGCGGCACGCCGGTACTGGGGCGCCAGCCCAAAGACGTTTTCAAAACCAATGAATCCCGCCGAGACGCTGTCCGCCACGCCTGCCCCGACCAGCACGTCGACATCATACGCACCTGCCGTTTTGACCAGTTCCAGTCCGCGCTTGCCCTGCCGGATCAGCTCGTGCGCAGCCGCGCACGGAGCGCGGTGAATCGTATTGCCGCTTAATGCCACGATTGAGCCATCGGCAACCGAAGCGATGGCCTCGGATAAAGTCGCCAGTTTTTGTGCCATGTTTCTGCTCCCGTTGAGTCCCCGGTGAAAACCGCTTTTGCTTTTAGAGTACAACTTGCTACCGGGAACGTCAAATTGCTCTCGCCGCAAGGACTGGTAATCTTTGGCTATCTCGTATACAATGAGTGTAGCAGGGTACGTTGCACAATTAGTGCCAGATTTCCATAATGCCAAAGCTGGAGATGATTTGCCATGCTCAATAGCCCATTGATGCTGTCCCAGCCGGAGACGGATCAACTGCTACGCCTGCGTGCCAAACTTTTTCCCCCGTATAAAGTCATCTTGTTCGACGATGATTATAACGATATGCACTACGTCGTGGTCGCACTACTACACGCGGTCAACGACCTCTCGCAGCAGGAGGCCGAACGCATCATGCTGACTGCACACCTCACGGGCAGCGCCATCGTCGTCGTCTGCCCCAAAGAAATCGCCGAGTACTACCAGGAGCGCTTGTTGAACTACGGTTTAACCGCAACCATCGAGCCGGACTAAAGGTACCAGGGACCCTTGCATGCGCTGAACAGATTTCGTACAATAGCCCCATTGACGTCCTGCAAGCCAGGACGTAGAATCTATGTAGCCTGGTAGGAACAAACAAATGATGCTGTTTTATCATGTTCCTCCGGGAGGAGAAATACAATGGTTCACATCTGGCGCTCGAAAGCAAAAGAAGAAACCGAAACACTCAAAGCAGCTCCCGGGGTAGGAGCAGTAGGCGATATCGCGGTCGTCGTCGATGGTAAAAAACTCGACATAGAACTGGTGCGGCTGGCCTGTCTCATGGCAAAAAAAGCCAGGCGCAAAGTCCACCTTGTTCACATTATTGAAGTTCCACGCACCTTGCCACTCAAAGCTGTTCTCACCAAAGAATCTGAGGTTGCTGATAAGTTACTCAACGAAGCGATGACTGTAGCGGAAGAAGCAGGTTGTGATGCCGTGGCCGAGGTAGTACAGGCACGTGATGCGGGCGCCGCTATCGTTGATGAAGCGAAAGATCACGCCTGTGCCCTCATCCTGCTTGGGCTGGTGCGCGATACGCACAAAATGCACAGTGATCTCGGCAAGACCGTACCCTACGTGCTCGAAAATGCGCCTTGCCGCGTCTGGGTTGTGCAAGATCCAGTATAAGTGAACCCCGCCCATTAGCAGGAGGTGCAGGGGACGCAGACTCTGTTTGGGGAATAGTGTGCCCGCAAATTCCTCTTTTTTCAAAGGCCGCCACAAGCCGCGCGAGAGGGGTACCTGAATAGTCACTTCTTTTTTTCGCATAGTCGTCTGGTATAATAAAGATATGTCAATATAGTGCGTCGCGTTCTATTACATCTCGTTTTGTGCTGACGTTGCTTAGAGGGAGGTGACACAATAATGACAGATTCCAGCTCCGCTGGTCCACCAGCACGCACACACAAGGACTACTATACCACGCTCCACCAGGTGGCATTGACCATCTCCTCCAGCCTCGAACTGGATGAAGTGCTGCAGCGTGTCGTGACGAGTATCACCGAAGCAATGCAAGTAAAAGCCTGTGCCTTGCGTTTACTTGATGCTCATAGCGGTGAACTGCAGTTGAGCGCCGTCTACGGATTAAGCAAAGGTTATCTGACAAAAGGTCCCGTCGAAGTCAAATCCAGCCTTATCGACAGCGAGGCCCTCTGCGGCACACCTGTTGTTATTCACGATGTAAGGACCGATCCGCGTTTTCAATACCAGGAGGCGGCGAGGCGCGAAGGGATCGTCTCTGTTTTGTGTGTGCCCCTGGAGGTGCATGGTAAAGCCATCGGCGTCATACGTGTCTACACGAGTGAGCCAAGTGTCTTTAACCAGGATGATATCCAGTTTCTCTCCGTCCTGGCCAGTCTCGCTGCGCTGGCCATCGAGAACGCCAGTCTCTACGATAGCCTCAAACGCTCCTATGACGGCGTCATGGATGTCCTGTGGGGAAGCAGCACAAGGTGAGAAACCAGCCGGGATCTCTCATTTCACTCACCTGATCAGGGTATTCGTCAGATAAGGCGATGTAAATGTTGTGTACTCTCCAGCGCGCCTGCCGGGGACGGGGAACAGGCGTGCGGAGAGCGGCTTGCTCAAGCGTAACGCCAGTGTAGCCACGTCCAATAATAGATGAGCTATCAGCTCGGGCGCTGTATCACCAGGAAAGGGCAGTGTATCCAGGCCGGTACCGCAGACAGCAGAATAGAGCAGGAGTTGATGAGCGCCTACCAACCCTTCTTCCCAGCGCTGCCCCAGCATAGCATCCTCCAGCACAGGCAGCATCAGACCACAGTAACCGCAAGTGGGCAGCCCCGTATTTTTTAGCGCAAACGTCAGGGCAGCCGCTGCCGCCAGCGTTCCAGGCGTCCCCACCGGTCCATACCCGCACAGCTCCAGGGCCGTGGCAATGCTATGGTCTCCCAGGGGAGCGGGCGAGAGATCAATGCCACCAAAGAGCAGGCCGTGCTCTTGCGCCAGCGCCTGCCCGAGAGCGACTACAGGCGCTGCTCGTTCGACGAGCGCCGCGCGTACCCATTCGCTCGCCCGCAGGAGATCGACCGGCATTAGCTCGTCCTGTATCCTGACTTGCAGCGCCTCCAGTACCACATCTACTCCTTGCAGGCCAAGGGAAAGACTGTCGGGACCGGCATGGTAGGCTGTCGGAAAAAAAGGACAGCCAGCGGCAGCGCACGCCAGCATGGCAAAGCGAAAATTGCCAAAGCCTTCCTCTGTCTCGTGTGCCAGTCGTCGCATGACCCGTGCAATGGGTAAGGCCGCCTCGGCTCGCAGCCCGTGTTCAGAGGTTGCAAGCTGCACAGTTGCATTAAGTGCGCTGGTAGTCGCCAGCAGGTCAGCAATCAAATCAACGCGCTCCAGGGGAAAGCCCGGCCGCGCCGCCTGGGCCGTGCCAATAGAGCAGAAGACCAGCCCCACGTCATCCAGCATACGTTGCAACTCCTGAACGTAGTTTACCAGGGCGGATGACGACCACGAGGCCAGGTCGTCAAAGACCGGCCGCGTCGAGAGGCGCAAAGTCTGTACCTCGTAACCGGCTCCGGCGTAACGCTCCTGCGCCCGCTTTAATATCTCAGCAGCTTGCTTGATAGCGGTGGGAGTGAGGGGATGCTCATCGCCCAGGCCGAGGGTGATGGTGCGGATAGGAGGAGTGGTCATGAACAATACCCCTTTTCTGATGGATGTCTTTTGAACGGATTATACACCTTCTTACTCAGGGCTGTGCAAGATTGGGAATAAGCGGGGTTGCAAGGGGCAGCCGCCCCTTGCCGGAGCGCGAGGTGTCCTCGCCCTTTCCCATTTCCCTGCCGCCGCAGGCGGCGAAAAAGAACAATGCAAGAGCCCTGCCTTCTTACTCTGGAATGATTGACTTTGGCATACATAGCCTGCTATCATGACCTACAGAAGAGGCAAAGAGCGCTATTTAGGCAAGCAAAGCAAAAGGAAAGGAATCCTGAATGTCCACCTCTCCTGAATTCGCAGAGAGCCAAAACACTTATGTGATCGATGCTGAGAGCGCCGCGGAGATGGCACGCCTGCTCGATCAAGATAAGCTAATTACAGAGGCTATGGACGGACTTTTCTCAGAGAGACATGATCTGTCTGGCATTTACGATGTCCTTGATATAGCGTGTGGACCTGGCGGATGGGTGCACGAGGTGGCACATTCCTACCCCGAGATGGAGGTGACGGGCATTGACATTAGTGCGCGGATGGTCGAGTATGCTCGGGCACATGCTAAAGTACGCCGCTTAGACAATGCCCATTTCCGCGTGATGAATGTACTCAAACCTCTTGACTTTCCAGACGGGTCTATTGACCTGGTCAATGCTCGCGCAATTTTTACATTCATGCCTCCTGCCTCCTGGCCTATGCTGATACAAGAGGCACTGCGCGTCCTACGACCAGGTGGCTTTATCCGCCTGACCGAAGTTGAGATGGGCTTCGCCAATACTCCCGCGTTCGAACGCTATTGTTGGACATTCAATCGAGCCTTACAATTGGCTGGACAAAGCTTTTCTCCTAATGGGCTGCACCCGGGCATCA
>WNEZ01001590.1_pt1 | contig 25164 bp, 23 predicted proteins | sample 5400521 | NCBI WGS metagenome assembly WNEZ01 (sample SAMN13153339, study PRJNA577476) | soil metagenome | isolation source: 120 cm saprolite under Douglas fir tree site 2 hole 1 replicate 1 | place: USA:California | collected 2015-04-18
GCCTCCGTACGGTCGTGCGGCATGCCACCGAGGCCGCGCGCGGCCGCCAGCACGTCATCAACCGAATCGTTGCCACGGTTGAGGAAGCGCTCGCTGCGGACGGCACACCGGCCGGTCGGGTCCAGGCGCTGGGGATCGGGCTGCCTGGACCGGTGGACCCGGCAGCCGGCGTGGTCATCAGTCCCGCCAACCTGCCAGGCTTCAGAAACGTGCCGCTCAACCGTATCCTGACGCGCGCGACCCACATTCCGAGCTTCCTCCATCATGACGCGCACCTGGCGGCACTGGGTGAGCACCGACGCGGTGCTGCCCGCGGCGCCAGCGAGCTGATCTATGTCACGGTGTCCACGGGGATCGGGGCCGGCATCCTGCTGCGCGGCGAGCTCTATGCCGGCGCCCACGGCATCGCCGGCGAGGTCGGCCACATCGTGGTGCAGCGGGATGGGCCGCTCTGCACCTGCGGCAATCGGGGCTGCCTCGAGGCGATCGCCAGCGGCACCGGGATTGCCCGCGCGGCGCGCGAGCTGGCGCCGGGAACGCCGGGCAGCCTGCTCCACGGACTGCGGAGTCCGGTGGCCGAGGACGTGGCTCGTGCGGCTCGCGATGGCGACGCGCTGGCGAAGAGCATCCTCGAGAACGCCGGCACATACCTCGGGCTGGCGATGGGCACCCTCGTCAACCTTTTCAACCCGCAATTGATCGTGCTCGGGGGGAGCGTCATCAAGGCCGGGCAGTTCCTGCTCGGCCCGATGCGCCACTCGATGAACGCCTCGTCGTGGAAGGCGGCGCGCCGCGGCCTTCGGATCGTCCGCCCCGCGCTCGGTGACGATGTGGGATTGATCGGTGCCGTCGAGTTCGCGCGGCTTCGCGCCAGCCATGCCCGCTCGGCTTGATCCGCCGGCGCTCCCGGATTGGGAGCGGCCGTTTGCCGCGGTGAGGGAGCAAGCCGAGAGCCGCGGATCGCGTGCATTGGTGGTCGGCGGTTATGTGCGCGACCGCTTGCTCGGCGGAGACCGAGAAGCGCAGATTCACGAAGTCGACATCCTGGTCGAGGGTCAGGGAGCAACCCAGCTCGCGACCGCGGTCGGCTCCGCCTTGCAACTCCATCCGCCCGTGATCTTCGAGCGGTTCGGGACCGCCCATCTGGATATCGACGCGAGCCACGCGCTGGAGTTCGTCTCCAGCCGGACCGAGCGATACGACCGTGCCAGCCGAAAGCCCGACGTCAGTCCGGGGACTCTCAAGGATGACGTCATGCGTCGGGATTTCACGGTGAACACCCTGCTGATGGAGTGGGATGGAACCGTGCTCGACCTCACCGGTCGTGGCCTCGACGACCTGAACGCGCGAAGGATCGTTACGCCGCTCGAGCCGCGCACGACCTTCGACGAAGACCCGCTCCGCATGCTGCGCGCGATTCGGTTCGCCACGAGTCTCCAATTCACCCTGGATCCATCCGTCGAGGCCGCCATCCGGGATCAATCCGATCGGTTGCAGCCGCCCACCGTTTCGATGGAGCGCATCCGCGACGAGTTCTCGAAGCTGCTGCTGGCGGAGAAGGTGCAGGGCGGCCTCGACCTGTTGGATGCGACCCGGCTCCTGCCGCGCATCTTGCCCCAGCTCGAGGCCGGCAAGGGCATGCACCAGGGAGGCTGGCACAGCCACGACGTTTTCGGCCATGCCCTGTTGGCCGCATCGCTTGCCCCGCCGGAGCTGATCACGCGCCTGGCCGCGCTGCTGCACGACGTCGGGAAACCAGCCGTGCACGAGCTGCGCGACGACAAACCAACCTTCATCGGTCACCAGGACGTGGGCGCGACCATGGCTGGGCCTGCGCTCCGGCACCTGCGTTATCCGGGCGAGGTCGCCGACGCCGTCACCAAATTGATCCGTTTGCATATGCGGCCCATCCAGTACGACCCGCAGGGCTGGGAGGACAAGGCGGTGCGGCGACTGGTTCGCGACGCCGGTGATCAGCTGGATCGCCTGCTCGCGCTGGCGCGTGCCGACATGCGGGCCAGCCATTACCCCGTCGCCGCCATCCGCTCGCCGCTCACCGGCGAGGAGCTGATGGCGCACACGAGCCGTCCCGCCGGACCCTGGATCAAGCGCGTCAAGTCGGCCCTGGAAGACGCCATTGTGGATGGAACGCTGCCGCCTGATGCGCAGTCTTCCTGGCGATATCTCGAGGCGCATCCGGAGCTGCTCGAAGGCTAGTGTCGACCGCCGTTGGACTGATTGTCTTTGTGGTGGGCCTGGGCGTCAGCCTCGCCGCGAGCGAGTTCCTGGTGCGTGGCTTCGGCCGGCTGGGAGCCAACGTGGGACTGGCCGCCGGCCTCGTCGGACTTCTGACGGCGTTGGGCGCTGACGCGCCAGAGATTTCGTCGGCAATCACCGCCCTGCTGTCAGGCGCGAAAGACGTTGGGCTCGGCGTGATCCTTGGCTCGAATCTCTTCAACCTCGCCGTGCTGCTTGGATTCAGCGCGGTCGTCGCGGGCCGCGTATCGTTCCGACGGATTCTGCTGGCGCTCGACGCTAGCGTCGCCTTGTGGGCGACCCTGATAGTTGGCGCGATGCTGCTGGTCCGACTCGTGCCGGTCATCGCGCTGGTTCTCGTGGTCGCCGTCTTCCTCTTCTATGTGTTCCTGCTGGCCGCCGAGCCCCATCGGGTGGATCACCTTCTCCTTCCACGGCGCCTGCGGCACCGGCTGGCCGCGGCCGCCCGCGTCATTCACGGCGATCTCGAACGCACTGAACCCGCCCTTGACTTTTGGGGCCCGGTCTGGTGGATCGCGCCGTCGATCGTCGCGATCGTCGTTGGGAGTGTGGCAATGGTGAACGGCGCGCTGGCCCTGGGGGATCACTGGCATGTCTCGCGGATTTTTTTGGGGGCCGTGGCGCTGGCAGCGATCACGAGCCTGCCCAATGCCTATGCGGCCACCCGTCTAGCGCTGTCGGGGAACGGGACGGCCGTCGTGAGCCTGGCCTTCAACAGCAACACCCTCAATCTCCTGGCTGGGATCGCGCTCCCGGCCGTTCTGATCGGCGGCCTGGCATCGGCACCGGGTGCGATGGTCGACATAGCCTGGCTGACCGCACTAACCCTTGTTGCGATTGGGCTCGGGTACCTCGGCCGAGGCCTGAATCGGTGGAGCGGCCTGGTGCTGATCGTCGGCTACCTGATTTTCGTGGTCGCGATCCTGCGTTGAGTCGCCGAATAGGCGGTTTTCAAGCGGATATCCACAGGCTCTGCAAGGAAGTGGTGGACGAGTTGCGACAGGCAGCTGTCGCAACGGTTCCGTAGGCTTGTGCTCTGATAAAATCTGCGGCGCCACGTCGCGTCGGGGAAGGGTCGACGCGACCGAACGCTCGCAATCAAAAGAGGAAGCATGCTGTTTAGTCTCGGGCTGCTCCGGCGGATCGCTCGGGAACTTCCTCGTTACGGAAAGCTCACCTACTGCCTCTATCGGGATCCGCGCGTGCCCCAGCGCAACAAGCTGGCGCTCGCGGCGGCCATGGCGCTGATCCTGAACCCGGTTGTCGACGTCCCTCTGCGCCTACCCGTCTTCGGCGAAATGGACGCGGTGGCGCTGACCGTGCTCGCCGTTCGCTTGTTCGTCGACAAGGCGCCCAAAGATGTGGTTGCCGAGCACCAGGAACGCATCGCGCTCGGAACCAGCGTTTTCGACCTGGATTTACGCCGGAGCCGTGAGGGACTTCGTGGCCGCGTGAATGCGCTGCGCGGTTTGGCGCTCGAGCGGGTAGGCCGGCGGGGAGTGTTATGAAAGTCGTGCTGATCGAAGATGTCAAGGGGACCGGGAAGGCCGGTGAGACCAAAGACGTGGCCGACGGCTACGCGCGCAACTTCCTGTTGCCGCGCAAGCTAGCCCAGCAGGCAACCAAGGGAGCGCAGGAGCAGGTGGATCGCGTCAAGGCCACGGCGGTCCAGCGCGAGAACCGCGAGCTCGTGGACGCCAAGGCATTGGCCGTCAAGCTCGAGGCCGTTCAGGTGGTGTTGAAACTGCGAAGCGGGAAGGATGGCAAGTTGTTTGGTGCCGTGACGAACGCCGACGTGGCGTCGGCACTCAAGCAGCAGCACGGGATCACGCTCGACCGCCGGAAGATCGAGTTCGACGAGCCGGTGAAGGCCATGGGAGCCGGCACCGCCCATGTGAAACTCCACCGTGAGGTCACGGCCCGGATCCCGTTGATGGTCACCTCCGCTTGACCGTTGACCTGAGACGCGCGCCGGCGCCGCCGGCGGTCGGTGGCCGCGTGCCGCCCCACAATCTGGAGGCGGAAGCATCGGTGCTCGGCTCCTTGATGCTCGATCGCAACGCCATCGTGCGGGTCGCCGACTTCCTGCGGCCCCAGGACTTTTATCTCGACCATCACGCCCAGGTCTACCGGGCCGCGCTGAACCTCTACGATCGCGCCGATCCCATCGATCTGCTGACGCTCGCATCCGAACTCGAGAAGATGCTGGTCCTCGAACGCATCGGTGGTCAGGTCTTCCTCGCGGAGCTGGAGAGTCGGGTGCCGACCGCGGCCAACGTCGAGTACTACGGCCACCTCGTCGAGGAAGCCGCCACAAAGCGGAAGTTGATCAGCGCGGGCGGTCGGATCACAGCGCTTGGCTTCGATGACAGCACGCCCGCCGGTCAGGCATTGGATACCGCGGAGGGCGTGATCTTCAACATCGCCGAAGGCCGCATCACGCAGGACTTCGTCGCGCTCAAAGACATCCTCAAGACCACCTGGGACCAGATCGAGCAGATCCATAAGGATCAGTCGGTCCTCTCGGGCGTGCCGAGCGGCTTCAGTGACCTCGATGCAAAAACCGGTGGCTTCCAGAAGTCAGATCTGATCATCATTGCTGCACGCCCAGGCGTGGGTAAAACCAGCCTAACCTTGAATATCGCGCAGCACGCCTCGATTCAATACAAAATTCCGGTCGCAATTTTCTCGCTAGAAATGTCCGAGCAGCAGCTCGTGACCCGACTCCTCTGTAGTGAGGCTTCAGTTGATTCCTATCGGCTTCGCACTGGACTCCTTAAGGATGCAGAGTGGCCGCGCATCGCGCAGGCGATGGGTGCGCTCTCCGAAGCGCAGATTTACATCGACGACTCACCGAGCGTGTCCGTTATGGAAATGCGCACCAAGGCTCGCCGACTGAAGTCCGCGAATAACCTCGGTCTGATCATCGTCGACTATCTTCAGCTGATGCAGGGTCGCAACCAGGAAAACCGTGTGCAGGAGATTTCAGATATCTCGCGTTCGCTGAAAAGTCTGGCGCGCGAATTGCAGATACCGGTGATTGCCTGCTCGCAGCTAAGTCGCGAACCTGAGAAGCGTCCTGATCACCGGCCGGTGCTTGCGGATCTTCGCGAAAGTGGTTCGATAGAGCAAGATAGCGACCTCGTGCTCTTCATTTATCGCGAGCGTTTTTACAACGACAACGTTGCCGAGGACAGACGGAACATCGCCGAGGTCATCATTGCCAAGCACCGCAACGGGCCGACCGGAAAGATCGAGCTGCTCTTCATCGACGAGCAAACGAAGTTCGCCAATCTCGACCGGAGACGCGGGAACTAGCGCATGGTCACCATCCTCGTAGGCGGCCAGTGGGGCGACGAGGGCAAGGGCAAGATCATCGACCTTCTCTCGGAGAAGGCCCTGATTCCCTCGGGCATCCTCTATCCGACCACCACCTGCGTGATCGGCAACGGCGTGGTGCTCGATCCGCGCGTGCTACTGGAAGAGATGCAGCAGGTGCAGTCGCGCGGCATCAGCATCGACCATTTGGTCATCTCCGATCGCGCCCACCTGATCATGCCGTGGCATCCGATCCTCGACAAGCTCGAAGAGGACCAGCGCGGCGATGATCGGCTCGGTACCACCTGGCGGGGCATCGGCCCTGCCTATGCCGACAAGGTCCGGCGGATCGGCTTCCGCGCCGGCGACCTGCTGAAGCCGCGCTTCCTGGAAAAGAAACTCGGCTTTGTTCTCAACAAGATCAAAAACCCCATCCTGCAGCAGCTCTACCACGTCCCGCCGCTCGACCCGCAGGCGGTGCTCGACGAATACACCGCCTACGGCGAACGGCTCGGCGCCTACATCAAGGACATCTTTCCCATCGTTCACCGGGCGCTCGGGCGCAACGAGCAGATCCTGCTAGAGGGGGCCCAGGGCAGCATGCTGGACCTCGACATCGCCCACCGCAGGCGGCGCGCTCACCGGCTCCGGGATTCCGCCGGCCGCCGTCGACCTGACGATGGGTGTCTTCAAGGCCTACACGACTCGCGTCGGTTATGGGCCGATGCCGACCGAGCTCACCGATGCCCTGGGCGAGCAGATGCGCAAGATCGGCGTCGAGTACGGCACGACGACCGGACGGCCGCGACGCGTGGGATGGTTCGACGCGGTGGTAGCCCGTTACAGCGTCGCCCTCAACGGGATCCGCTCGATTGCCTTGACGAAGCTCGACGTGCTCGACGAATTCGACCCGATTCGGATCTGCACCGGCTACATCAGTAAGGGCGAGCTCCAGGCCTATCCGATGTCGAACATCAGCCACCTGAAGCACTGCGAGCCCGTCTATGAGACCCTGCCCGGCTGGCGCTCATCGACCGCGAGCCTCCGGCGGCCCGAGGATTTGCCGAAAGCCGCTCGCCGCTACATCGATCGGCTCAGTGAGCTGTCTGGCGCCCCGATCGATATCGTGTCAGTGGGCGCGTCCCGCGATCAAACGGTCTGGATGCAGGGTGGGCCGTCCGGCTTAACGATGCGTCAGCGCGAACACGAGCCCAGCCACCCCTACGTACCACAGCACTGACACCGCGCTCAGCAGTAGCTTCGTCTGACGGTTGAGCGATCGTTCGGACCAGGTAAACCACAACCCGACGGGGTTGATGATCAGCAGCGCTGCCAAAAGAACGATGGGGTGCCGCGCCCCGCTCCATAACGTCCCGCCGCGCGTGGCCGCCCTGCGCATCTGTCGCACCAGGTCATTCGAGTCGCCCTCGGTGTCGAAGGACCGGACTGGGCGTGTGGTGGTGCTGCGGCTATAGGAGGTCGAGGAGGGCGACGTCGCCATCACCGGTTGGCGCGCCTCAGAGCGCACCGGCGCCCAGAGCCGATGCGGGTCGGGTGGCTCGGCGGAGTCCACCGCCAGAGTGCGCAGTGGCGCTGACCGGCTCGCTGATCTCGCGCGCCGCCGCAGCATCTCCTGGGCGAGCAACACGACGGTGACCACCGCGCTCATCAGTAGGAGCCCCTGCCAGGCCGCCTGCTGTCCATTGCCATACCAGCGGAGGATCATCGTTGCCGCTCCCGCCGCGAACCCGAAGGCAAACGTGAATCGTTCGGAAATCAGCACGCGCCGGCGGTCGGCGGCGACGTACCCCGCCAGGAAGAGAGATGGTCCGGAGGCGAGTTGGAAGCCGAGGTCCGCTCGGATCGCGATCGCGAGCGCGGCCACACCGCAGAGGAATCCGGCGACCACGCCCAAAGAAACCTTGCGCGCGTACCAGAGATAGGTGACGCCGAACAGCACGGCCGCGGCCGATGTCGACCCGATCGGCCCGACGACGTTGCCGACATAGAGCTTGACCGGGTCGATGACGATCTGGCGGTTGTACCAGAGCAGCAGTGGATCGTCGAGATGGCGGGCATCGTTGGCGACGTACCCGATGTGCAACGGCACCTGGATCAAGAAGAGGATGCCGAACACGATCAGGGCGGGATGGATCATCACGCGACGCAGCTGCGGCCAGAGGAAGGTGTCGATGACGATGAAGAGGATCACCATCGACGCACCGACCCAGGCCGGCGTGCGAGGGGAGAAGAAACAGGCGATCAGCACGCTGGCGACAAGTGGCTGCGTGGCTTTGAAGCCGACCCATGCGGGAAGTCCGAAGGTCAACCGGGCCAGTTGCAGGGCGAGCAGGCACACGATACCGGAGAGAAACGAGATCGAAAACAAGAGGAGGGCATCCTCCAGGAACAAGACGATGCCGGCGACGACCAGGGGTAGGAGGGCCAGCGCGTAGGCCAGGTCATAGCCAAGCTGCTCCGGCTGGACCAGGAGCAGCTGCGGGACACCGTGCAGCGCTCGCCAGAGCTGTCGCACGTCGAGCATTGTAGTCGAGCTTCCGGCGAATTGGGCCCGGACTTGGACGCTCCGTCCAAAGTTTGCCGAGCGATCGCGCGAATTGCGTCTGCTATCCTTACTCCGTTTTTCCGGGCACCCACGTGAAACTGTCGCGCCACACACTGCTTACGCCCATTACGCTGGCCGCCGGGTTGCTCGCCACCGTTGTCGCTGCCTCCGCGGCGGACACCAGCTGGACGTCGACCGGTGCCCAGCAACCCGGGACGCCGGATCGTCCCATCTGGTCGATCGCCGTCGCGCCGGCCCATCCGTCGGTGTTGCTCGCGGCAACGCAGGGCCGAGGCGTCTTGCGCAGCACGGACTCGGGCGCCACCTGGACCTCGGCGATCACCGGGATCGACAGCGCTTGGGTCGTGCGCTTCGACCCGCTGCAGCCGTCGACCGCCTACGCCGGCACGCAGGCTGACGGGTTCTATAAGTCCGTCGACGAAGGGAAGACTTGGGTCGCGCAGAGCCGCGGTCTCAACAACATGGACGTCCGGTCGATCGCGGTAGACAGCGGCCTGCTGCTCGCTGGGACTGCGCACGGTGTCTACTACTCCAGCGATGGCGCGGGCTCCTGGCAGGCGCTCGGCCTCGAGGCATTGAACATCGCCGCGGTAGCAGTGCTGCCGAAAACCGCCGGCCCCACGCTGTTTGCCGGCGCCGACAACGGCACCGCTGTTTCTGGCTTTCTGCTGAAGTCCGAAGGACTCGGTGGGAGCTGGGCGGTCGTCAAAGGCAACTTCCCCGGCGACGCGGTGGTCGCGTCCCTTGCGGTGGCCTCGGCACCTTCGGGCGGCACTGACCCCCCGGTGCTGGCCGGCACCTCGCAAGGCCTCTTCCGCAGTGATGATCGCGGCGTGACCTGGAGCCCGCTGGCCGGCCTGCCAACCACCGACTTCAACATCGTGCTCTTCAACGCGGCGAATCCCGATCAGATCTACGCCGGCAGCGATGGCGACCAGGGCAACGGCGGTGTCTTTCGGTCGCTGGATCGGGGGGCGAGCTGGGGCACTCTTGGAGGCGGCCTCCCGCTCAAACCGCGGATCACGGCGCTCGCCCTCCAGCCGGTCAACCCAGCGCAAGTCGTCGCGGCGGCCTGGAATCCGACCGATGGCTCGGCCGGGGGGTACCGCATCGCCGACCCCGCCGCCACGGTCGCTGGCGTGACGGCCACGCCCCTGCCGTCCGCGAGCAGCCATGCCTCGGCCACGCCTCGCGCTGGCGTTGCGGGGCCGGTTCCGGTCCGCGGCTCGAGCGGGACGCCCGGCTACGCCACCTACGCCGCCGCGCTCGCGGCGCTGCTCGCCCTGGGCGCCGTGATCCTGGCGCGACGCTGGCGGGTCCGGCGAGAAGACCAAAATTCGTTTCGGCCGTGACCGGCTGTCACAACCAGGCCGGCCATATTAACCATCCCTTCACCAGTTCAGGGTGGTGGTTCGGGACTGGCGGCGCTACCCTCTTCTCTACAGTCCGTCCAATGCGGGCTGAGGAGGTCGATCGCGGCTGCTCACCACACGGTCGAGGCGGATCCTGAGCGTGGATTCGGCTGAGGCGACGCTGCGCACGCTCGGCATCGAGTTGCCGGATCCCCCGAAGGCGCTCGCCTCCTATGTGCCGGTCCAACAGGTCGGCGAGCTGCTCTATACCTCAGGCGTCCTTCCCAGCTGGAACGGCCAGGTCCAATTCCACGGGGTGGTGGGCGGCGACGTCAGTCTCAAGGACGCCAGCCGGGCCGCGGAGATCTGCGCCCTCAATATCATGGCGCTGATCCGCCAGCATGCCGGATCGCTGGACCGGGTCGAGCAATTCGTCCAGCTCAGCGGCTTCGTCCGCTCGGCGCCCGGCTTCGAGGAGCAGCCGAAGGTCCTCAACGGGGCCTCGGACCTGATCTTCAAAGTGTTCGGGGAGCGCGGGCGGCACACCCGGCAGGCGCTGGGGACCAGCGAGCTCCCGCTCGGCGTGCCGGTGGAGATTGCGGCGATTATCCGCTTGCGGACCTAAGCCGCCAGCGGCAGCCAGGCGGTGAAGGTCGCCCCCTGGCCGGGCTCACTCGCCGCTTCAATCGTGCCCTGGTGCGCCTCGACGATCGACTTGACGATCGCCAGGCCCAGGCCCGAGCCGCCCATCGACCGGTCGCGCGCCTTTTCCCCGCGGTAAAAGCGCTCGAAGATGTGCGGAAGGTCCTGCCGCGAGATTCCCGGGCCGGTATCCTGCAGCCGGATGGCGGCCCGCCCATCCGCCTGAAAGACACTCCAGTGCTGTTCCGCGCCGGGTGCGTACTTGAGCGCGTTCTGGGCCAGGTTGGTCACCACCTGTTTGAGTGCCTCGGGGTCGGCCCGTACCGTTACCCCAGGCTGCAAGTCCTTTGACACGACCGCTCCCTTGTCGCGCAGGCTCAGCTCGTCGAGCGCCTGGTTGACGAACTGGTCGAGCTGCACCGGCTGGCGGCTGGGCACCTTGCCTGATTCGAAACGGGTCAGCGTGAGCAGGTCGTTGACCAGCCGGGTCATGCGGGCGCTTTCCTGCTGCATGGCGGCGAGGGACGTTTGCAGCGTCTCCGTGTCGACCACGTCACGCCGGCCGAGCACATCGATGTAGCCTGCGATCGAGGTCAGCGGCGTGCGGAGCTCGTGCGAGGCGTCCGCGACGAAGTGCCGCATTTGCTCTTCCGACTGCCTGCGGACTTCGAAGGCATGGTCGATGCCGGCGGCCATCTGGTTGAACGCGATCGCCAACGTGCCGATCTCATCCCCGGTCTTCGGCACGCTGACTCGCTGTTTGTAATCGCCTGCCGCCAGGGCTCCGGCTGTGGTCGACATCTGCTCCAGGGGACGGAGCGCCCGGCCGATGATCAGCGGACTCAGCAGTAAAGCCAGCAGCAGCACCAGCAACGATCCAACGAGGGCGACCTCGCGGTCCAGTCGCAGCGTCTGATCGATCTCGCTAGTGGGAATGGCGAGCTGGGCCAGGCCGATCGGCCGGCTGCCGTTGCGGATCACGTTGAGCACCACGAGGTAGGTCGAGCCATCGGCAGCGGTGGCGACGTAATAGGGCCTTGGCGCATGGAGTACCGCGTTGCGGTACTCCTGGGTGGTGAGGCTTGGCGGGTCCTGCGTGGCAAACAGCGTCGCCGGCGACGATGTCAACCAGCCGCCGTTCACGTCGAAGATGGTGGCGGCCGTCCGGCGGGAACTCAGTTCGAGGCTGAACGCCTGCGACAGGATGAGTGTGCGCAGCGTGGCCGCCGGCCGGCTCGCGTTCTGCTTGCGGAAGGCGGTGAAGACGGCGTTGTACTCGCTGACGAGCACATCGGCGTTGGTTCGAAACAGGACCTCACGCGCGGCGAAGTACTGGGCGACGCCGGCGGCCAGCAACAAGACCGCGAGCAGTCCGAGGTAGAGGAACGTGAGTCGCCATCGCAGCGAGCGGAAGCGTGACATGGCTAGCCGCGCCCACCGCGGCGCGACTGCAGGTTCATGTCTTGATCCGGTACCCGACTCCCCTTACCGTCTGGATCAACTGGTGCTGCTCATCGCCAAGCTTCTGGCGAAGATAGCGGATGTAGACCTCGACGTTGTTCGCGTCGCCGAAGAAGTTATAGCCCCAGACTTGATCGAGAATACGATCCCGGGGCAGAACCTGGTTCGGATGCATCATCAGCAGTCGCAGCAGGTCGAACTCGCGCGCCGATAGATCGATGGCACGGCCGTCCCGTTTCACCTCGCGCGTTGCGTCATCCATGGTGAGGTCCTGCACTTGCAGTTGCGGACCGGCATTCGGATTCCGGCGTCGCATGACCGCGCGGATCCGGGCCAGCAGCTCGCCGAAGTCGAACGGTTTGACCAGGTAATCGTCGGCACCGACCTCGAGCCCCTTGATCCGGTCCTGGACCTCGTCCTTGGCTGACAGGATGATTACGCCGGTGTCCTTGTTGCCACGAATCGCCTCGGCGACGGCCAGGCCGTCCAGCTTCGGCATCATGATGTCGAGCACCACCACGTGCGGCCTGAACTCGCTGATCAGGCGCAAGGCCGCCTGCCCATCCGGTGCGGTCTGCACCTGGAAACCCTCGTACTGCAAGCCGAGACGGATGAAGTCGACGATGCTGCGCTCGTCGTCGACGACCAGCACCCGCGGGCTGCGTGAGGGCGCTGGCTCGGGGGCCGTCTCTGCCATTTCGAGTCTCAATATAACGGCAGTTTTGGCGAAATCCCATCTTCTCGTCGGCTTCTCAGCCGGCTTTAAGGGAGGCTGTTGAAGGAGGCCTTGAGTAAGCTCTTTCGGTGCAGTCGGGTGACGCGCCGCAGCGCCCAGTGGTAGGTCGCCGGCGCTCCTGGCTCATGCCGTCGCTGGTGGGCGGCTATCTGGCGGCGGTGACGCTCTTCATGGTCTTCGTCCTCCACCTTTCGGTCTCGCCCGAGCGGTTCCTCCTGCTGATGTTGATCGCGGCGCTGATTCTGGGCCGGGCCAAACTGTTCCTCGCGGACTGGATCCCCTTTCTCGTGCTGTTCCTTTCCTACGAGTACTTGCGCGGCTTGAGCGGAAAGCTCGGAATGCCAATCCACGACGTCACCTCGCTCGAGCGGGTGGTCAGCTTTGGGCAAGTGCCGACGCTGATCCTACAGCAGGCCTTCTCCCATGCGGGCCACCTGAGCTGGTACGACATCGCCGCCACGATGTTCTATTTCCTGCACTTTGCGTTTCCGCTTGGGCTCGGGTACCTGTTCTGGGTCGTCGACCGCCGGACGTTCTTACGATTCTCCCGGGCCTTGATCGCGATGTCGTTCGCCGCGTTCGTCTTTTACTTGTTATTGCCGGTCGCGCCGCCCTGGAAGGCGCTGCCCACCGTCGTCAAGATCATCGACCACACGCTGCCGAGCTTCACCGATATCCCCGGCATCCCGGTGCCCGCCACCGTCTACCACTGGCTCACCCCGAACCAATACGCCGCCATGCCGTCGCTGCACGCGGCCTACCCGCTGCTGGGTGCGCTCTTCGCTTTACGTCTCTGGGGCCGCCGGGCGTGGCCGGCGCTGATCTACACGGCTTGCGTCTGGCTGAGCATCGTGTACCTCGGCGAGCACTACGTCGTCGACGTCATCGGTGCAGTCATTTTTGCGCTCGCCGCGTTCTTCGGCGAGGACTGGTTCACTCAGTTCTGGCAGCGGCGGCGATCTCAACGCGAAGAGGCGGAGCTGGCTACGAGTGCCAGATCTTCTTCATGATCGCGCGCGCCAGCTTGTCGGGATCGTGATGGGTTGAGATCCGCGGATTGACGACGTCGACCAGCACGGCGTGGATGCTGCGCTGGCTCACTGTCGCCGGATCGTAGACGACGCGCCTGATGCCCGCCGCCTGTGCTGAAGGCGGCAGCGTGAAGTTGTTGTTGCTGTTGACCACGACAAAGTCGAAGATGTTGGTGCCCAGGTGGCTTTCGATCGCCTTGAGGTGATCGCTGACCCTGAAGGCATCGGTTTCGCCCGGCTGGGTGGCGACATTGCAAACGAAGACCTTGATCGCCGGCGAGGCCTTGAGCGCCTCGGCCATCCCGTCGACGACGAGGTTGGGCAGGATGCTGGTGTAGAGGCTGCCCGGGCCGATGATGATCATCTCGGCGTTGAGGATGGCCTCCTCGGCCTCCGGGTTGATGGTGGGCTCTGGCTGGAGAAAGACCCGCTTGATGGCGGTCGCCACCGCGATGTCACCGTCGCCGTCGCCATTGGGGTGGGGGATGCTCGACTCGCCGACCCGGGTCTGGCCGTCGGCCATCTCGGCGATCAGGGTGACATCGCGCAAGGTCGATGGCACGATCTGTCCCCGGACGGCCAGAACGCGCCCCGACTCGCGAATCGCATGCTCGAAGTCTCCGGTGATCTCGGCCATCGCCATGATGAAGAGGTTGCCGAAGGAATGCCCGTTGAGGCTGCCCTCCTTGAATCGGTGCTGGAAGAGCGTCGTCATCAGCGGTTCGACGTCGGCCAGGGCGGTGATGCACTGGCGGAAGTCGCCGGGGGGCAGGATCCGGTACTCCGCACGCAGCTTGCCCGAGCTGCCGCCGTCATCCGCCACCGTCACGATCGCGGTCAGGTTGCCGGTGTACTTCTTCAGCCCACGAAGCATGGTGGAGAGGCCCGTACCGCCTCCCAGCGCCACCACCCGCGGCCCCTTTTGGAGGAAGCGGTAGTTGTAAATGATCTCGGAGAGCGCCCGGTCCCGGCCGGGCAGGAAGGGGCCAAGGACCGACTGGGTCAGCTTGTACAGGGCGTAGCCGACGAGGCCAAAGCCGAGGAGTCCGAAGAGCACGGCTCGGTAGCCACGCGGGATGAACTGGAGCGTCAGCGGGCCGACGAACTGGGGGAAGTGTCCGTACTGGTAAAAGTCGCGCAGAAGGTAGCCGATCCCGAGGCTGATGATGACCAGGCCGACTGTCAAAAGGACCAGCCATCGCTTGACATGGAGGCCGGGGGTGAACCAGCGCACCACCCGGGGGTTCATACGTATGGGGGCCACCGGCGCCCCAAGCTTAGCACAGCATTTTTTGAACTCAATTGCGGCCCATTTCGTTACATCCATTGGACCCTGTCCGGGTCAGCGGAAGCGGGCATATAATTCACTCAGGGCCGCCAAGCGCGAATTCGGACCCAGGTCAACCCAAGCCTGTTCGCAAGGCACAAAGGAGGTCGTCTGTCGATGGCGATCAAGGCAGAAGGCGCCACGCGCGCGACTGAAGCCCGGCGGAAGGAACAGGCGCAGTACTGGGTCTATCTCGACGGCGAGATCAAGCGGTACGCCGACGCCCGACTGGGCCTGATGACCCACGCCCTTCACTACGGGACCGGGGTCTTCGAGGGCATCCGCGGCTACTGGAGCGCGGAGCACGAGCAGCTCTTTCTCCTCAAGCTTCGGGAGCACTATCGCCGGATGCAGAACTCCGTGAAAGTGCTAAAGCTCGAGATCCCGATCAGCCTGGATGAGCTGTGCACCACCAGCATCGACCTCATCAAGCGCAATAACTTCCGACAGGACGTTTACATCCGACCGATCGCCTTCAAGAGCTCGGAGGAGATCGGCGTCCGTCTCCATAACCTGAGGGATTCCTTCGCCATTTACGTCAGCCCCTTCGGTAATTACGTCGACATCGAGCGCGGCGTTCGCTGCATGGTGTCGAGCTGGCGACGCATCGACGACAATGCGGCACCCGCAAGGTCCAAGATCACCGGCATCTATGTCAACTCCGCGCTGGCCAAGACCGAGGCCATGGAAAACGGCTTCGACGAGGCGATCATGTTGACCCACGAAGGTCATGTCTGCGAAGGCAGCGCCGAGAACATCTTCCTGATCCGCGACGGCAAGGTGTTTACGCCGCCCACCTCGGACAACATCCTCGAAGGTCTGACCCGACTCGCCATGATCGAGCTGCTACGCGCTGAGCTCGACCTGGAGGTCGTGGAGCGCTCCGTCGACCGCTCGGAGCTCTATATCGCCGATGAGATCTTCCTTTGCGGCACTGGCGCGCAGATATCGCCTGTGGTCGATGTCGACCGTCGGCCGATCGGCGATGGCCAGGTGGGGCCTGTGGTCGAGCGGCTGCAGAAGCTCTATTTCGAGATCGTGCGGGGACGCAGCGCCAAGTACCGTCACTGGTTGACGCCCGTCTACTGACCCCCGCCGCACGTCTGCCGGCGGTGGGCTGATGCGCGTCGTCATCGCGCCCAACGCGTTCAAGGGTTCGCTCTCCGCGGTCGAAGCCGCCGAGGCGATCGCCGAGGGCGTCCGGGTCGCCGCCTCAGACGCGGACGTGGTGCTGGTTCCGATTGCGGACGGCGGTGACGGAACCGTGGACGCGCTGGTCGCCGCGACGGGTGGAGAGCACCGCACCCTCCGGGTGCGCGGGCCGCTGGGCGATCCCGTGGACGCCGACTACGGGCTGATCAACGGCGGATCGACGGCGGTGATCGAAATGGCGAAGGCGGCCGGTCTGGCCCTGGTGCCACCGGGGAAACGCGACCCGCGGATCACGACCACCTACGGCGTCGGTGAGCTGTTGCAACATGCCTACGACGCGGGCGCTCGTCACTTCATCGTCGGCATCGGCGGCAGCGCCACGAACGACGGCGGCGCCGGCATGGCGCAGGCGCTCGGCTACCACCTGCTCGACGAGAACGGCCTTGAGCTCCACCCGGGTGGCCAGGCGCTCAAACGGCTGGCGCGGATCCACGTGGGCGGCGTGCACGCTAACTGGAAGGAGGCCGAGGTCGACGTGGCCTGCGACGTCACGAACCCGCTCACGGGACCGAGCGGGGCGAGCGCCGTTTACGGCCCACAGAAGGGGGCGACGCCGGAGATGGTGGCCGAACTCGACGCGGCGCTCGAGCACTTCGCCGAGATCATCCGTCGCGACCTCGGGGTCGACGTCGCACAGCGTCCCGGTGCCGGCGCCGCCGGCGGCCTGGGTGCCGGGCTCGTCGCCTTCAGCGCGGCGCGGCTCCGGCCGGGCGCCGAGATGGTAATGAAGGCGCTGCGCCTGGACGAGCGGCTCGCCGGCGCCCAGCTGGTGATCACCGGCGAGGGCCGCCTCGATTCGCAAACCACGCGCTTCGGCAAGGGGCCCGCCGCCGTGGCCCGGCACGCGCGTCAGGCCGGCATCCCGGTGGTCGCTCTGGGCGGCAGCATTGCCGATGAGGCCGAGCTGCGGCTGCTTTTCGATGGACTGGAGGCGACCGTCGTGGTGCCCTGCACGCTCGATGAGGCGATCGCCCAGGCGAGGCCGCTGCTGGTGGCGGCGTCGACGCGGTTGATGCGGGTTCTATTGACCGGACGCCGCCTGGCCTGAACGCCCCTTGACTTGTAACATCGGCCTATGCCGCACCGGCACGATGACGAGTACGTTCACCGCCACGATTTTGGTGCCGATTCACATGTCCATCGGCTGGTCGAGGTGATCGAGCATGCCCACGGGGCGCCCGGTCAAGAGCCTCACGGTCACACCCACATCATCATGACCGACAGGTCGGAGCGTGCCGACGGCGCCGCCGACCATCGGCATCGACTGAAAGAACCCTTTGAGCATGAGCATCCGTCGGAATCGCGACGGCACCGGCACCGCCTGGGCGATCTCGAGCACGAGGTCGCGGACCGCCATTGGCATCCGATTGAAATCACGGAAATCGAGCTGATGATCGAACCGAACCGACCGGCCCGTCCACAGAAGCCCTGAGGCTACTGGACGTCGAACTCGTTGCCTTCGGGGTCGAACATGTTGACGAAGTACTCACCTCGCTCTTCAATCGTGCGTGATTTGCGCGCGCCCAGCTGCACCAGCCGGCCGACTTCCGCATCGACTCGGCGCCGTCGATCATGCTGGGGTGTCCCTCTCGGTCCACCGGCGTTCAGGTCGAGGTGGACCCGGTTCTTGACGACTTTGCCCTCCGGAACCCGCTGGAAATAGATTCGCGGACCAACTCCGTCGGGGTCGACCACAGCGCTGGCCGAGGTCCACTCACTCTCGGGGATCCCCTGAGCCTTCAAGAAGTCCGGCCACGAGCCAAAACCCGGCGGTGGGTCTTGAATCTTGTAGTGCAGCGCGGCGGCCCAGAAGTTCGCGAGTTTGTCGGGATCCGCGCAGTCGAAAACGATCTGAACGTTGGTGACCACGCGGCCACTATAGCGACGGCGTTAGTGCTTGCGGTAGCCGCCCTGGACGCGCCCGTCCATGAAGGAGATCTTCGGGTGGCGCACCTTCGAGGTGAGGCGGCGGGTCACAACCGCGGTGTTGAGCTGCACCACCACGTCGTTGCGCTGCAGGTGCGGCGGGTTCGGGTACCGTTCCGAACACGCCGGGCACGAATCGAGGTGTTGGGCGACCATCTTGCGCTGCTCGCGGCGGAGCGTGCCGGGCGGGAAGTTGTCGAGCAGGTAGGCGATCGTGGGGCAGCGCGTCTCTTCGGTCTGGGCCTTGCCCTCCATGAAGAGATATTCCTCCTTGAAGCGGCGGCGGGCCCGGTGCAAGAGCGTTTCGACGGCGCTCTCCGAGACCCGCATCTTGCGGGCGATGTTCGCATAGCTCAAGCCTTGCAGTTCGCGGAGAGTCAGCACCAGCCGGTACTTCTCCGGTAAGCGCCGGGCCACCGACCACACCGCATCGCGCAGCTCGCTGATCTCCAACGCGACCTCGGGACTCTTGCGGGCGTCGCCATCTGGCACCTGGAGCACCGAGTCCTCGTTTTCTTCGTCGTCGATCTCCTGCGCCTCGGGGAACTTCTTGCGCCGCCGGAGCTCGTCGTAGCAGAGGTTCGTGGCGATCCGGTGGATCCAGGCGGAGAAGTTGAAACTGTCGTTGATGCGATGGATGGTGCGGAGAATCTGGAAGAAGGTCTCCTGGGTCAGGTCCTCAGCCAGCTGCCGGTCGCGCAGCAGCCGGAAGGTCAGGCCGTAGATCGCTTTGTGGTAGCGCTTGAACAGGGTGTCGAAGGCGGCGACGTCGCCCCCAAGATAATCGCGGATGAGATCGAGGTCTGAGGGTCCCTTGGCAACTCGTGTCACTACCCTCTATACCGCCCGGACTCGGCAAAATCCGTCATCGACATGAAGTCCACCCGCCGAGTCGCGGGGCGAATCATAGCACCCGTTCTTGCGCTCGTTGCACGACTCTCGGATGCAATTTCCAACTTTGTCACACGCCCGCGATCTTTTCGCAGGAGTTCCGCAATCGGCTCGTTATAATGCCGCTGACGTCCACATCACGAGGGCCACAAATGGGCAGTCCGGGGGCCGGAAAAGCCACCACCGTCACCGTCACCATCCGATTTCTTGACGATGAGATCATCGAAGGCAAGGTTGCCACCATCAGCCTGGACCGGCCCAATCTCGAGCTCGAGATGCTCGATCAGGCCAGCAACAACGAGCGCGCCCTTATCCCGCTGCCCTCGATCAAGCGCATTGCCCTCGGAAGCGGAGCGCCCAGCGCCGAGGAGCAGGCGCGTGCCGAGCAGAAAGTGGCGATCCGCTTTCAGGACGGCGAAGTCCTCAAGGGCTACCTCGACGGCGAGCTCCTGCACGCCACCTACGGCGTCACGATGCGGCTGATGGCCGTCGAGAAGGATCGCATCGAGACACTGGGTATCCCCTACACCGCCCTCAAGGCGCTCTTCTATTTGAAGTCGTGGGACACGCGGCCGCCCGAGTTCGACGGTGAGGAAGACCTGCATCTGAACAAGCGGCTTTCGTCGCCTCTCGTGGACCTGATCTCGGACATGGGTCAGCTGGACAAGCTTCGCAAGCGCGGAGCCATCACGGAGAGCGAATTCCAGCGAAAGCGCCGCAAGATCCTCGATAACATCTAACCCGCGGCCCTTTTCACACCGGAGGCCGCTTAAAGCCGCGGTCGTTGCCCTTGCGCTGCTGCCACTCGTGGGGTGCAGTTCGTTGCCGTCGGTACACGGGATTTCGCTGGGCACCCCCACGCCGGCCTCGCAGTATCAGCCCGAACCTGCGCGGCATGAGGGCGGCACCCTGGTGGTGGGGGACTGGGAGAGCCCGACCAATTTCTCGCCACTCTTCAACGAAGAAGTTCCGGCCGCACAGGTTGACGCCCTGCTCTACGCCGGCCTGGTGCGGCTCGATCCCAACCTGCAACCGCTGCCCGACCTGGTCGAGCGCGTACCGACACTGGAGAACGGTGACGTGACCTGGAACCGTGGCGCCGGCACGATGGACGTCACCTACCGGCTCCGGCAGGGATTGCGCTGGTCGGATGGCCAGCCGCTGACCGCCGACGATGTCGCCTTCACCTGGCGGCTGATCGTCAATCCCAAGGTGCAGGGCGTCCTCTCGCCCGACGGGTACGCGGCGATCTCGCGAATCGATATCCACGACCTGCAACGCTTCACGCTCCATTTCGATCGCGTCTACCCCAAGTTCCTGAACCTGTTTCCAGCGGTATTGCCGCACCATCGCCTGGCCGGCATCGCCCCCGAGCAGCTGGCCGGGGATCCCTTCTGGGCGCGCCCCGACGTGGTCAGCGGTCCCTTCAAGATCTCCGAGCTCGTCCCGGACGACCACATCACGCTGCTTCGCAACGACGCCTGGTCGCAGGGACGGGCGGGGCGCCGGGCGCACCTTGACGGCATCGTCTACAAGATCTACCCGGAGGCGGGACAGCTGCTCGACGCGGCTCGCGCCGGCCAGGTCTCGCTGGCGCTCGAGCTGCCGGACGATCAGCTCGCCACCCTGACGAACACCGGCTCCATGACCCTGCGGCGCCGCTCGCAGCTGGCCTACGAGCAGGTCACCTTCAACCAAGAGGATCCCAATCCGCTGACCGGCCAGCCGCCCCTCTGGAAAAACGATCCGGTGCTCCTCCAGGCGCTGCGCACCGCGATCGATCGTCCCGCCATCGTCAAGAAATTTTTCGCTGACCGGGCCCGGCTCGCGGAGTCGCCGATCCCCAGCGCACTGGCGTCATTTCACGATCCCGATGTATCGCTCGTCTACAACCTGAGCGCCGCCAGCAAACTGCTCGATGGCGACGGTTGGGCCGTCGGACCGGACGGGATTCGCAGCAAGAATGGGCGGCGATTGAGCTTTCATATCGTGACTGCGCTGGGTAGCCCGCTGCGGAGCGCCGTCCGGGATGAGCTGGTCGCGGAGTGGCGAAAGCTCGGCGCCGAGGTGAGCACGACCGAGGCTCACCCAAGCGAGTTGTTCAGCGGCTATGCGCAGGGCGGCCTGCTGGAACGCGGTCAGTTCGAGGCGGGATTGTGGACCTGGAGCATCGGCCCCGACCCCGACGGCGTCTACCCACTCGAGCACTCTTCGCAGATCCCCACCGACCAGAACCAGGGGCAGGGATCGAACTTCGGCCGCTTCAGCAATCCCGATCTCGATCGCAATCTTGATAAGGGACGCACCTCGCTCGTCACGGTCGAACGGGCGCGCTCCTATGCGGCCTTCGAGCGCGCCTACGCGCGCCTGGGCTTCGAGCTTCCGCTCTTCGAGCGCGTACTGGTCGTGCTCGTAAGCCCCCATCTCCACAACCTCGCGCCCAATGCCGCGCCGGACACCACGTTGTGGAACGCGGCGGACTGGTGGGTCGACTGAAGCGGGGGTGTTAGACAACCTTAGAAAAGGCGGGGTTTCGTTGACCCTTCTGGCTGACCGCCCGTAGAATGCGCCCATCATTCGGGCTGGCAGGTCACGCCGGCGCCCGCCTCTCATCCGCGCCCTGGGCGTGAACATCCGGAAGGAGGTCGTATGACAGGTGCCAGCCCCCGCTGGTTGCGGCTGCTCGCCGTGACGGGCATCGGCACGGTACTGCTGGTTGCCTGCGCACCAAGCGGTGCCACCACCAGTTCATCGGCCAAGGCGGGTGGAAAGGTCACCGTCGCCTCCTGGCAGGAGCAGGATAGCCTGCTGTCTTGCAACATCACGGCCAATTCGCCGCATGCCTGCGCATACGTCAATCCCGTGATGGAAGGCTTGTTGACGGTTAAGGCGAACCAGGATGTTCCCGCCAATCCGAAGCTCTCGGACTACTGGGTCCCCGAGCTTGCGACCGAGGTTCCCACTCTCGAAAACGGGGACGTCAAGGTGAGCGGCGACAAGATGGATGTAACCTGGAAGCTTCGCCACGGCGTCAAGTGGCACGACGGCGTCGCCTTCACCTCCCGAGACGTCAGGGCAACCTTCGACTTCTGGTTTCTGAAATACCACGAGAAAAACCCGACACCGGTCGTTTCCGTCGTCGGCTGGGATCAGGTGAACAGTGTCGATACCCCGGACGACTTCACCGTCATCGTCCACCTGAATGCGGTGTACGCGGCCTATCTCACCCTGGGGACGGGCCCCTACGGCATCCTTCCCGACCACCTGCTGCAGCAGGTTTGGGCAAAGTCCGGCAACCTGACGTCGGAGAAAGTCACGGTCAACATCCCGGGGGGCTATAACGGGACGGACACGCTCGACAAGGTCATGGTTGGTACCGGACCGTTCATGTTCAAGGAATGGGTGCCTGGTGACCACCTCACGCTGGTGCGGAACCCCCACTGGTGGGGCGGCGGGAATCGTCCCTACCTCAACGAGATCCGCATCAAGTTCGACCCCGACGCGAACACCGAGCTCAACGACCTGCGCACGAACGCCATCGACATGGGGCTCGACCTGCGGCCGTCACTCCTGCCGCCGCTCTCACGACTGAGCGATGTGACCACGGTGACCATCCTGGACAGCGCCACCGAGCACCTCGATATCAACCTCCACAACACGTTCCTCAAGGACGTGACACTTCGAAAAGCGATCTTGATGGCGATCGACCGGCAGAAGATCGTCGATACCTTGCTGCTGGGCAGGACGGTGGTGCCGCCCGACGCCTGGATGTGCATTCAGACCGGCGCCTGGTGTCTCGATCCGAATGCCAAGCACACCCAATACGATCAGCCGGCGGCCAACAAGCTGCTCAACGACGCCGGCTACAAGCTCCAGGATTCGGGAACCTGCAAGGGCTTCCGGACCGACCCGCAGGGGCGCTGCGTGCAGCTCCACCTGATCACCACCACACTACCGCTGCGTGAAGAGCAGGAGGTCGTCATCGCGTCCGACCTGGCCGCAGTCGGCATCCAGGTCATCAAGCCTTTCGCAAATGTGCCGGCGCTGCGGATGTTCGCCTCGTGCACTAGCGGCGGGGTGATCTACTCCCACAACTTCGATCTCGCCATGTACACGAGCAATTACAGCTTTCCGGCGGAGCCCGACTCGCTGGCCTACACCGCCTACCACAGCTCGCAGATCCCGAGTGACGCGAACAACTGCGTCGGGCAAAACACAACCTTTACCAGTGATCCTCAGCTGGACCAGGCCCTGGACCAGGCGCGGCTCTCGGTGAAGCCATCGGATCGGAAGGACAAGTACATCGTCGCCCAGCGCCGGCTGGCCGACCTGGTGCCGGAGATCCCGCTCTACCAGGCGGTTGACGTCGAGGCCTACAACAAGAAGGTGGGTGGGTACAAGGGCAACGAATTCTGGTGGATGAACCAGACCGCCGATTGGTACATCAATCAGTAGCGGTTACTCTCTTGGCATGAAGGAATTAGCGCAGGCCGCCCTCAACGCGGCCCAGGTCAAGGGAGCAAGCTACGCGGACGTCCGCCTCGACGAACACGTCACGCAGGACATCGTCGTCAAGAACGGGCAACTGGCCGCGGTCTCCGACGACGCCAGCGAGGGATTTGGCGTCCGGGTGATCGTCGACGGAGCCTGGGGATTCGCCGGCAGCGCCCGGCTCGACAAGGCCGAAGTCGAGCAGGTCGTGGACCGCGCCATCCGGATCGCGCGGGCCAGTGCCCGTGTCCGATCGACGCCGATCGATCTGGGCCCGCCGGTCACCTCGCGCGGTCACTACCGGACGCCGCTCGAACGCGATCCGTTCGCGGTACCGCTCAGCGAAAAGGTGGACCTCCTCTTGCGCGCCGACGCGGCGATGGGGTCGGTCAAAGGTGTCACGATCCGCGAGGGTTCGATGGAGTTCATCCGGCAGACGAAGCTCTTCGCCTCAACCGAGGGGGCCCTCGTCGAGCAGGAGCTTTTCGAGAGCGGCGCCGGGATCGAGGCGACCGCGACCTCACCGGACGAAGTCCAGAACCGCTCCTACCCGAATTCGTTCGGCCGCCACCAGGGATCGGGCGGCTACGAATACATCTCGGCGCTCGAGCTCGACCGCCACGGCCAGCGCATCGCCGAGGAAGCGGTCGCTCTGCTGACCGCGCCGCAATGCCCAAGCGGGGTCAAGACCTTGATCCTCGATGCCAGCCAGACGGCGCTGCAGATCCATGAGTCCTGCGGCCATCCGACGGAGCTCGACCGGGTCTTCGGAATGGAGGCGGCGTACGCCGGCACGAGCTTCATGACGACCGAAAAGCTGAATCATCTCCAGTACGGCTCGCCCAAGGTCACAATCACGGCCGACGCGCTGACGCCAACCGGGCTCGGCACCTTCGGATGGGACGACGAGGGTGTGCCGGCCCAGCGATCCTTCCTCATCAAGAATGGCCTCTTCGTCGGCTACCTCACGTCCAGGGAAACGGCCAGCGTGCTGGGGCAACAGAGCAATGGCACCATGCGCGCCGACGGCTGGAACCGGATCCCGTTGATCCGGATGACCAACGTCAACCTGGAGCCGGGCGATTCGTCGCTCGAGCAGATGGTTGCGGAAACCAGGGACGGCGTGTACATGGAGACGAACCGCAGCTGGAGCATCGACGACAAGCGGCTCAACTTCCAGTTCGGCACGCAGCTCGCCTACGAGATCGTCGACGGTAAGCGCGGCCGGCTGCTGAAGAATGCCACCTACGCCGGGATCACGCCGGAGTTCTGGAATTCCTGCGACGCGGTTGCGGGCCGCTCGGAGTGGAAGGTCTGGGGGCTGGCCAACTGCGGCAAGGGGCAACCCCCCCAGGTTGCCCATGTGGCGCACGGTGCTGCACCGGCGCGCTTCCAGCACGTCAAGGTCGGGATCCTGAAATGAAAAGCATGGAAGTTGCACGGCTGACGGCCGAAGGCGAGCTGAAGCAGTTCATGACCGGCCTCCTCGAGCGCTCGTCGGCGGAGCAGACCGAGGTGATGGTTACCGAGTGGGACAGTGCGCTAACGCGGTTCGCGAACAACGGCATCCACCAGAACGTCGCCGAGCGTGACGCGACCGTTCGCGTGCGGGTAGTGAAGGACGGCAAGACGGGCGTGGCTTCGATCAACCAGCTCAATGAAGCGGCCGCACTGAACGTGCTCAAGCGGGCGATCGCCATCGCCGACCTCCAGCCGCGCAGCGAGGTCGTTCCCATGCCGGGGTCTGCGCCGGCCCGGCCGGTCGAGGCCTGGTCCGATGCGACGGCCGCCGTGACGCCCGAGGACCGTGCGGATTTGTCCAGGCGGTCTGTACCCGGGCCGAGCGCGCCGGGCTCAAGGCGTTCGGCGCGTACAGCACCAGCGCCGGGCAGCTGGCGATCGCCAACTCGCAC
>WNEZ01002106.1_pt1 | contig 25163 bp, 22 predicted proteins | sample 5400521 | NCBI WGS metagenome assembly WNEZ01 (sample SAMN13153339, study PRJNA577476) | soil metagenome | isolation source: 120 cm saprolite under Douglas fir tree site 2 hole 1 replicate 1 | place: USA:California | collected 2015-04-18
GCCGGCGATCCCGGTAGCAACGCCGGGGCGCCGATGGTCCGTGGATGGTGCGGCGATGGTGCACGATTTCATCCACTGCTGTAGCGAATCCCGGCGCCGGATGGTCCACTCGGCAGCACTTGTGTAGGTTTCACGTGGCACAATCGCGCGGTTTCCGCGGGATTCGCACGCCTTCGCCCCCGGCGCCGCCGTCCGGGGCGGGTCCCGGCTGTAGCAACCTGTAGCACTTGGGGTGGCCGGCGCTCGGCCAGCGGGCCGGCTGGCCTTGGCGCCCGCGATGCGGTAAGTGGTAGCTGGGGCACCACGACAATGTCCGGACGCAACCGGGATCGACGCTTTGGGAGAACGACCATGCACGGGCTGATGCAGGACCAGCCGCTGCTCATCTCTTCGCTCATCGCCTATGCCGACCGGCACCATGGCGCGACCGAGATCGTGTCGCGCACCATCGAAGGCCCGATTCACCGCTATACCTACCGTGACGCGCATGCGCGCGTGCGACGGCTCGCCAATGCCTTGAAGCGGCTCGGCGTCAAGGAGGGCGACCGCGTCGGCACGCTCGCCTGGAACGGCTTCCGTCATTTCGAGATCTATTTCGCGGTGTCCGGCATCGGCGCGGTCTGCCACACCATCAATCCACGGCTCTTCCCCGAGCAGATCGTCTACATCGCCAACCACGCCGAGGACCGCTACGTCTTCTTCGACCTGACCTTCGTGCCGCTGGTCGAGAAACTCCGGCCGCTGTGCAAGGCGGTCAAGGGCTGGGTCGCCATGACCGACCGCGCGCACATGCCGGCGTCGCTGCCGGACGCGCTCTGCTTCGAGGAGCTGGTGGCGAAAGAGAGCGATGCGCTCGACTGGCCGCAGCTCGACGAGCGCGCGGCATCCTCGCTCTGCTACACCTCGGGCACCACCGGCAACCCCAAGGGCGTGCTCTACTCGCACCGCTCGACCGTGCTGCACTCCTATGCCGCGGCGCTGCCCGACGCCATGAACCTCTCGGCGCGCGACGTGGTCCTGCCGGTCGTGCCGATGTTCCACGCCAATGCCTGGGGCTTGCCCTACGCTTGCCTGCTGGTGGGCGCCAAAATGGTGTTCCCCGGCGCCGCACTCGACGGCAAGAGCCTGTTCGAGCTGTTCGAGAGCGAGCGGGTCACCTTCAGCGCCGGCGTGCCCACCGTTTGGCTCGCGCTCCTCCAATTCATGGCGCAGAGCAAGCACCGCTTCACCACGCTGAAGCGCACCATCATCGGCGGCTCGGCCTGCCCGCCGGCGATGATCCGCGCCTTCGAGACCGAACATGGCGTCGAGGTGCTGCATGCCTGGGGCATGACCGAGATGAGTCCCTTGGGCACGGTGGCGCAGCTCAAGGCCAAGCATCGCGACGAGGGCGTCGAGGAGCGCCTCGCCGTCAAGAACAAGCAGGGTCGCGCCCTTTTCGGCGTCGATTTCAAGATCGTCGACGGCGCCGGCAAGGATCTGCCCTGGGACGGCAAGGCCTTCGGCGACCTGCTGGTGCGCGGGCCCTGGATCGCCAAGGGCTACTTCAAGGGCGAGGGCGGCGATCCACTGCGCAATGGCTGGTTCCCCACCGGCGATGTCGTCACCATCGACGCCGACGGGTACATCCAGGTCACCGACCGCTCCAAGGACGTCATCAAGTCGGGCGGGGAGTGGATCAGCTCGATCGACCTCGAGAACGTCGCGGTGGCGCACCCGGCCGTGGCCGAGGCCGCGGTGATCGGCGTGCACCATCCCAAATGGGACGAGCGGCCGCTGCTCATCGTCCAGAAAAAGAGCGGTGCGAAGGTGACGCGTGAGGAGCTGCTCGCGTTCTACGATGGCAAGGTCGCCAAGTGGTGGGTCCCCGACGATGTCGTCTTCGTCGAGGGCCTGCCGCACACCGCCACCGGCAAGCTGCTCAAGACCAAGCTGCGCGAGGATTTCCAGGCGCACCGCCTGCCCACCGCATGAGCCGGAGCAGCACCGCGTTGGCGAGCAGGCGCGTGCGACCTATATTTGCAGGCGAAGCCGCGGCACGGCAGGACGGCGCGGCCGGCGGCTCAACGGAGGTTCTGATGCGGCATGTGGCGATAGCTCTGGCGGCCCTGGCATTGGCGGCCACCACCCTCGGCGCCTGTGTCGTGGCGCCGGAGCACGACCCCCACAACCTGCCCTACAGCCTGTGGCCCAGCGACAGCCCGGCGGTGATGCAGTACAGCACCAACCCCTACCCGTCGCTCACCGCCCCGCCGCTCTACGCGCCCCCCGGCGGGAGAAACTGACCCTTCGCCCGCCCAATTGCCGTTGCGTGCTAGGCTGTTAGGTGGCGGTCGTCCTACCCCCTTAGGGACGGCTGTCGCGCTCCGGCGCTTGTGCTAGGATCGCCGGCAAGAAAATGAATAAGCAAATGTCCGGAGGAGCGCGATGGCAGAGAATCTGGCGCGGCGGCGCGTGGAGCGCCCGTGGCTCGTCAACCTGCAATGGGGAATAGCGCTGGTCTGCGGGGCCGTGGCCGTGTGGGCCCTCGGCGGTCCTTGACGTCGTTCGGCCGATTGCCCCTGGCCGCTAGCTTCTGCTGAGCGAGATTAGCCGAGCGGTGGATTGCCGCCGGGTCCACGCCGTGATCGAGAGGTCCGCGATGCTGCACGCGCTGGGATGGCGCCTGCTGCGCGCGGGCCTGTTCCTGTTGCTGCTCGGCGGCGTCTCCGCGTGTCATACGATACAGGGGTTGGGCCAGGATCTCTCCGACCTCGGCAGCATACTCAGCTCCGAGGCCCAGGAGCACGATCACTGATCCTCCCGCCGCCGGCGTATCCTGGCTCAATGGGCCTCCGGCCGCGCGACGGCAAACTACCGCCAAGAACTCGCGGGCACGCGCAAAATCGTTTCGTGCCGCTTGCCGGCTTCGAGTCGCGACAGGGCATAAGCTGCACCTGAACCCGATTAGAAACGGGCCGGTCGAGGCCCGTCTCTTCGACGAAATTCAGCGACGAATTTTGCGCAAAGCCACGGCGAATATTTGCCAGCATTCCGGCGGATCGCTGCCGCTGCTGCGGGCTAGCCAAAAAATGACACGCGCCCCATTGCTTAATTAACTCTTACGATTGTGTGAAGATCCCTTTCTGAGAGGGGGACGCCCAAAAGGGGGCGTCGACTGCATTGCCCAAGGACGGAGAAGAGATGCGCGACGAGCGAACATTGCCCTGGGTCTCCTGTCTGCGGCGTCGGGCGGATAATTGCCGGCGGCTGGCCCGGATGCAGCGCGATCCGTCGATCGCCAACGAGCTCAGAGGGCTCGCCCGCAAATACGATGCGGAAGCCGCGGTCGAGGCGACGCATGCCGCCCTGCGGCGCATCCGCGGCGTGGCCTCGCGCTAACCGTAGACCAGCGCGAAATAGACCACGTAGAGCCAGCTCAAGATCCCGTGGATGATCGCCCACAGGATCGAGTGATTGCTGGCATAGGAGATGGCGATCGCCAGCGCCGAGCCGAAGCTGACACCGTATTTCGCGCCCTCGACCCGAACGCTGTAGCCGCGGCCATTCATGCGCTTTCTCCTGCCGGCGTGCCGTCGCCTCGGTCATATCTAGCACAGCCGCCGGCGCTCGGCAGGCGCGCCAAAAATGAAGCCCTGCACGGGGTGCAGGGCTTCGAGTGATCTTACCCGTTAGAGGATGTCTCGCCGAATGGAGCGAGACGACGCAACGCTACTCCCTGACCGCGCGATGCGTCGGTGACATTTATGGGACCACGTGCATCGCGTCTCGGCGCAGGTTTTTGCAGCGGGATCGCGAGGCGTGACGCTCCGGCTTGCGGCCGGCAAAGGTCATCCGATGATCGCCGTTGGTCGCTCGCGACCGACGGCTCCGCCCTCACACACGCTGCCGCCGTCGCTGGTGCCGGGTGAGGGGATTGAACCCCCGACCTTCGGTTTACAAAACCGCTGCTCTACCGCTGAGCTAACCCGGCATCGGGGCTGCCCGTCTTAACGCGTCGGCCGGGCGCGACGCAAGGCGCTGGCGCGCCGCAGCGCGCGTCTCCAGCTCGCGGGCGGCGCGCGCGCGTCTGTATCGCCCATTATCCCCGCTTATCATTGTGGTGGATAAATTGGCGCGCGGCTTGCCCTGCGCCGCGCTGGCCGTTAGCCTTCTGCTCCTTCGGGTATATGAGCTTCGGTCAACGGGGCCGCACATTCTGCGCTGGAGAGCGCTGGATCCGGTGGAAGCGGTTTGCTTCCCAGCCACGGACAACGGGAGCGGGAATGACCGAGGCCGAAGAGTGGAGAAGGTACATCGCTGAGCTTCGGCAAGTCGCGGCGCGGGCCGACGATGCCGAGCGGCAGCGCAAGCTGCTGGATCTCGCCGAGCGCTGGACGCAATTCGCCGACGAGCTGAGCGAGGTCGATCACGAGCGACACCAGGCCGGCAGCGCCGCGCACGCGGGTCAGCAACCGCGGTAGTCCGGACGAGCGAGGATAACGACGCGGGCTCGCGCACCCCGAGGCGTCAGGCCGCGCGAATGCCCGCCAGGAACGTACTGATCTCGGTGCGCAGACCTTCCGCCTGCTCGGCAAGCTCGCGCGCCGAGGTGAGCACGTTATTGGCGGCAAGCCCGGTGGCGTTGGCGGCCTGGTCGACGCTGCCGATGGTGCGGGTGACCTCGCTGGCGCCACGCGCCGCCTGCTGCGTGTTGCGGGTGATCTCCTGCGTGCTCGCGCCCTGCTCCTCGATGGCCGCGGCGATCGAGGCGGCGATGTCGTTGACCTCGGCAATCGTGCGATCGATGCGCATCATGGCTTCTACCGCGCCCTTGGTCGTGCCCTGCATGGCGTTGATCTGCGCGCCGATCTCGTCGGTCGCCTTGGCCGTCTGCGTGGCCAGGCTCTTCACTTCCGACGCGACCACGGCAAAGCCCTTGCCGGCTTCGCCCGCGCGTGCCGCTTCGATGGTGGCGTTCAAGGCGAGCAAATTGGTCTGCGCGGCGATGTCGTTGATGAGCTGCACCACTTGGCCGATCTTCTGCGCGGCGTGATCGAGCTCCTGCATGGTGGTGCCGGTATGCGCCGCCTCTTGCACCGCGCGCGTGGCGATATCGCTGGTCTTCGCCATCTGGCGGCTGATCTCGGTGATCGAGGACGACATCTCTTCCGTCGCCGCCGCGACGGTCTCGACGTTCTCGGACGCCTCGGCGGCGGCGCCGGAGACGGCGGCGGCCTGACTGCGCGTCTGCTCCGCGGTGGCGGACATGCTCTCCGCCGTCGCCTTCATCCGCCCTGACGCCGTCGCCAGCACGTTCAGCGCGCCCTGGACCGAGCGCTCGAACGCGCCGATGCGCTCCTCGATGCGGCTCTGCCGCGTCGTCTTGCGCGTCTCTTCCTCGCGGCGCTGCGCCTCGAGGCGCTGCGTCTTGACGGCGTTCTCCTTGAACACCACGACCGCCGCGGCCATGGTGCCCACTTCGTCGCTCCGCTCGACCGCCGGCACTTCGACGTCGTGGTCGCCGCCCGCCAAGCTGCGCATTGCCGTGGTCAAAGTCTTGATGGGGATGCTGATGCGTCGCGCCAGCACGGCCGCGAGCAGCGCCAGCAGGCCGGCGACGAGCGCGCCCGCCACCAGGATCAGCTGCGTCAGGTGCTCGCCGCGCGCCAGCGCGCCGTCGATGTCGGTGTCTATCTCGACGATGCCGCGTACGTCGCCCAGCTTCCAATCGGTCTTGGGCGAGCCCGGAAAGGTATTGTGACAGGTGACGCAGGACTGGTCGGCGAGCTTGTCGGCGACGCCGACGCGCACGATTTCCTTGCCGTCGATGGTCTCCCGGCGCGAGAACACGCGCTCGGGATTGGCCGAGAGGTAGCTCCACGCGTCGGTGCCGAAGGCGTCGAGCTTGCGCCCGGCGCGGTTCGGGAACGGATAGGGGCTGTAGAGCTTGAAGCTGGCGCCGGCCGATTTGAACGCATCGCTCAGATCATGGATCATTGTGGCCGGCAGGGGGATCGCGTCAGGCTTGTCGCGATACTCGTTGGTCGCCTTGAAGGCGCCAGTGCTCGTGACCTTGGCGACGACGACCTTGCTGTAATAGGTGCGCGCCGTGCGGAAGCCGTCGACCAGCTGGCGCGCCGATTCCACCGCGCTCTCGACGGCGTTCTCGCTCACCACCGGCGGCAGCAAGATCGCGGCCGTGACGAGGGCCAACCCGCTGACGATCGGTATCGGCAGCAGCATCTGCCAAATGATACTGTGCCGCTCGGAACGCATCCGGGAATCCTTCCAGTTGCGTCGTTTCTAGCCGATTTCACTTAAAGAACGGTAAAATGCGGACACTGGCATAGGGCAATCGCCCAGCAACGTTCTCTGGAGGGGACCGGCGCCCGAGTCGAGCAAAAAAATCAGCGGTGGAAGAGGCTCCGGCGCCGCGCATGCATCAGCACGGCGGCAAGATCCCAGGGCGCGACGCGCGGCTCCCGGGCGAGAACCTCGGGCGCGAACAGCCGTCGCCCGGCGCCTTCGTGCTGCACCATCGCCTGCTCGTCGCGCGCGGTGATCGGCACGGCGAAGAAGCTCATGCGATCGAAGCGCGGCGGTACAAAAGGCAGCTCGACGACCATCTCGCTGAAGGCCGCGATCTCCGGTGCGGTGAATTCGAGCTCCTCGAGGAGCTCGCGGCGCATCGCCGCCGCCGCCGTCTCCCCGGCGTCGACGGTGCCGCCGAACAGCGCCCAATGATCGGGCAGGAGGATGCTCGGCTTATCGTCGCGCAGCTGCATGAGGTAGCGCTCGTCGGGCGTCACCAAGAGCGCCGCCGCGCACCAGCGCGCGATAGGCGGCGCGGCGCTCACCGGCCGCGCCGCGTCAACTCGTAGAGCGCGATCGCGGCCGCGTTCGAGACATTGAGCGAGGCCGGCTCGCCGCGCGTCGGCAGGCGCGCCAGGAGATCGCAGCGCTCGCGCGTCAGGCGGCGCAGGCCGCTGCCCTCGGCGCCCAGCACCAGCGCCACGCGCGCGCCGGCATCGGTCTCGGTCAGGCTCGCCGCTGCGCCCTCCTCGAGGCCCAAGCACCAGAAGCCGGCCTCCTTGAGGCGGTCGAGGCTGCGCGCGAGATTGGTGACGCGCAGCAGCGGCACCGCTTCGAGGGCGCCCGACGCCGCCTTGGCGAGCGCGCCGGTCACGGGCGGCGCGCCATGCTCGGGGACGATCACGGCGCGCGCGGCAAAGGCCGCGGCGGAGCGCAGCACCGCACCGATGTTATGCGGGTCGGTGACCTGATCGAGCAGCACAATGATGTGCGGCCCCGCGGCCTCGGCGATGCCGTCGAGCACGTCGTCGATGTCCCGCGCGGGCAGCGGCTCGGCGGCGAGCGCCATGCCCTGGTGCACCGCACCCTGCGGCAGCAGCACCTCGAAGCCGCGGCGATCAAGCACCTCAGGCGCTCCGGCGGGCAGCCGTGCCGTCGCCGCGGCCGCTAGGCTGCGCAACTCCGCCGCCGTCTCGGGCAGGGCGATCAGCCGCCGCACGCGCCGTGCCGGGTTGGCCAGCGCCGCAGCGATCGCATGCCGGCCGTAGAGCCACAGGCCATGGTCGCGCGGGGGCGCCAGGGCAGGCGGGGGCGCCACGGCACGTGGCGGCGCGGCTGCGCGCGACGTGGCGGTCGCGGAGCGGCCGGGACGCGATCCGTTCGCCGGCGGCGGCACGCTGCTGCGGCCCGGGCGGCGCTCCTCGGAGCGGTGGCGCTGCGGTCGTTTTTTCATCTCGGTCCTCATCGAGCGGCGCAGAGCATAGCCTCTCGCGCCGCCACGACAAGGAATTGCTGTGTCAGCCGGGCTCGGCCTATGCCTCCCGTCGAGGGGTGGGCGCGGCGCAATCAGCGGCAGAAAACCACCTTGACCAATTGACAAAAGCGGCCGGAGACCTTAATACCCGCCATCCGCTGCGCCGGCCGGCAAGCGATCACGGAGGGGTTGCCGAGCGGTTAAAGGCAGCAGACTGTAAATCTGCCCTCTTCGGAGTTCGCTGGTTCGAATCCAGCCCCCTCCACCAATCGCTGCGGGTCGACGAAACAGGCAGTCGGCGGAAGGCATTCAGGTTAGGCGCAAGGCAATGGCGGTCGTCGCGGGCGGGTGTAGCTCAATGGTAGAGCTCCAGCCTTCCAAGCTGGCTACGTGGGTTCGATTCCCATCACCCGCTCCAGCGCCGCACCAGCCGCACCAAAAGCGATCGCTCCTCTAGCGACAGGAAGCCGGGAACATGGCGAAGGCGAAGTTTGCGCGGACGAAGCCGCACTGCAATGTCGGGACGATTGGTCACGTGGACCATGGGAAGACGTCTTTGACGGCGGCGATCACGAAGGTATTGGCGGAGACGGGGGGCGCGACGTACACGTCTCAGATCGACAAGGCGCCGGAGGAGCGGGCGCGCGGGATCACGATCTCGACGGCGCATGTGGAGTACGAGACGAAGAAGCGGCACTACGCGCATGTCGACTGCCCGGGCCATGCCGATTACATCAAGAACATGATCACGGGCGCGGCGCAGATGGACGGAGCGATCCTGGTGGTGTCGGCGGCGGACGGGCCGATGCCGCAGACGCGCGAGCACATTCTCTTGGCGCGTCAGGTGGGCGTTCCGGCGATCGTGGTGTACCTGAACAAGGTCGACATGGTGGACGACCCTGAGCTGTTGGACCTGGTGGAGCTGGAGGTGCGCGAGCTGTTGTCGAGCTACCAGTTCCCGGGCGACAAGATCCCGATCGTGCGCGGCTCGGCGCTGATGGCGCTGGAGGACAAGCAGAAGGAGCTGGGCCACGATTCGATCCTGAAGCTGATGGATGCGGTGGATGCGTCCATCCCGCAGCCCAAGCGCGACCGCGACCGGCCGTTCCTGATGCCGATCGAGGACGTGTTCTCGATCTCGGGCCGCGGCACGGTGGTGACGGGCCGGGTCGAGCGCGGCATCGTCAAGGTGGGCGACGAGATAGAGATCGTGGGCTTGCGGCCGACGACCAAGACGGTGGTGACGGGGGTCGAGATGTTCCGCAAGCTGTTGGATTCGGGCGAGGCGGGGGACAATATCGGCGCGCTGCTGCGCGGCACCAAGCGCGAGGAGGTCGAGCGCGGCCAGGTGCTGGCGGCGCCGGGGTCGATCACGCCGCACACGAATTTCCAGGCCGAGGCCTACATCCTCACCAAGGAGGAGGGCGGCCGGCACACGCCGTTCTTCACCAACTACCGGCCGCAGTTTTATTTCCGGACGACGGACGTGACCGGGACGGTGAAGCTGAAGGAAGGGACGGAGATGGTGATGCCCGGCGACAACGTGCAGATGGAGGTGGAGCTGATCGCCCCCATCGCCATGGACGAGGGCCTGCGCTTCGCCATCCGCGAGGGCGGCCGCACCGTCGGCGCCGGCGTCGTCGCGAAAATACTGAAGTAAGCTGCAGCGCCGCGAGCCGCGACTCTTCCCCCCGGGGAGAGGAAGGGACCCGGCGCGTGAGTATTATTAGGAGTGTAGCTCAACTGGTAGAGCACCGGTCTCCAAAACCGGGGGTTGGGGGTTCGAGCCCCTCCACTCCTGCCAACTTAGAGAAGCTCTGGAATTTCACGGCGACGGGCGCTATAAGGGCGGTTTCCAGCGGAACATCATGGCAAGAACCACTCCGGTAGAATTTCTGCGGCAGGTCCGCCAGGAGGTGGGCCGGGTCACTTGGCCCTCCCGCAAGGAGACGACCGTCACCACGGCCATGGTCTTTCTCATGGTCTTCGCGGCGGCGATCTTCTTCTTCCTGGTCGATATGGGCCTCGGCCATCTCGTGCGCTTGGTGCTTGGGCTCGGAGCGGGGGGCTGAGCTATGGCGGCGCGTTGGTACGTCATCCACGTCTATTCGGGTTTCGAGAAGAAAGTCGCCCAGTCGATCCGCGAGCAGGCCGAGCAGAAGAGCGTGGCCGAGAAGTTCGAGGAAGTACTGGTTCCGACCGAGGAAGTCGTCGAGGTCAAGCGCGGTGCCAAGGTCAGCTCGGAGCGCAAGTTCTTTCCCGGCTATGTGTTGGTGAAGATGGATTTGACCGACGAGACGTGGCACCTCGTCAAGAATACGCCGAAGGTCACGGGCTTCCTCGGCGGCAAGGGCCGGCCGGTGCCGATCTCGGAGACCGAGGCGACGCGCATCATGCGCCAGGTCCAGGAGGGCATCGAGCGGCCGAAGCCGTCGATCACCTTCGAGGTCGGCGAGCAGGTGCGCGTGTCCGACGGGCCGTTCACCTCGTTCAACGGCTTCGTCGAGGAGGTGGACGAGGAGAAGGCGCGGCTCAAGGTGGCGGTATCGATCTTCGGCCGGGCGACGCCTGTCGAGCTCGAATACTCGCAGGTCGAGAAGGTTTAAGGATCAGATCATGGCGAAGAAGGTCGTCGGTTTCATCAAGCTGCAAGTGCCGGCCGGCAAGGCGAACCCGTCGCCGCCGATCGGCCCGGCCTTGGGTCAGCGCGGGCTCAACATCATGGAGTTCTGCAAGGCGTTCAACGCGCAGACCCAGGGGTTGGAGCCGGGCATGCCGATCCCGGTGATCATCACGGCTTATGGCGACCGCAGCTTCACCTTCATCACCAAATCGCCGCCTAATTCCTACTTCCTGATGAAGGCGGCGGGGATCGACAAAGGCTCGCAGACGCCGGGCAAGGGCACGGTGGGCAAGGTGACGATGACGCAGATCCGCGACATCGCGAAGAAGAAGATGAAGGATTTGAATGCCAAGGACATCGAGGGCGCGGCGCGCATGATCGCCGGCTCCGCCCGGTCCATGGGCCTCGAGGTGGTGGAGTAGAACCATGGCTCACAAAGGAAAGCGTCTGAAGAAGGCGGCCGAAGGCATCGATCGCGATGCCTATTACCCGCTCATCGAGGCGGTGAAGATGGTGAAAGGGCGCGCGAACGCGAAATTCGACGAAACCATCGAGGTCGCGCTCAACCTCAACATCGATCCGCGCAAGGCCGAGCAGAACCTGCGCGGGACGGTCATGCTGCCTGCCGGCACCGGCAAGTCGCTGCGCGTCGCCGTCTTCGCCAAGGGTGAGCGCGCGGAGGAGGCCAAGGCCGCCGGCGCCGACATTGTCGGCGCCGAGGATCTGGCGCAGAAGGTGCAGGCCGGCGAGATCAATTTCGATCGCTGCATCGCCACGCCCGACATGATGGCGCTGGTGGGGCGGCTCGGTAAGGTGCTGGGCCCGCGCGGGTTGATGCCGAACCCGAAGCTCGGCACGGTCACCACCAACATCGCCGAGGCGGTCAAGGCTGCGAAGGGCGGCCAGGTCGAGTACCGCACCGAGAAGGCCGGCATCATCCAGGCCGGCGTCGGCAAGGCGAGCTTCACGGAGCAAGCCATCCTGGAGAATGTGCGCGCGTTTGTCGGCGCGATCAGCCGGTCCAAGCCGCCGGGCGTCAAGGGCACCTTCGTCAAGAAGGTGTGCCTCAGCTCGACGATGGGGCCCGGCCTCAAACTGGAGCTTTCGAGCATCGCCGGCTGACGGCGGTCTCTAGAAATCGCCGTCCGGCCCGCCAGCGGGCGGGGCGGCGTGCGGGGTGTCCCCGTGCTTCCTGACAGGGAGGCGGGGCCATCCCGGTCCTGTCCGAGATTGCCGGTACCGGCGCGAGCCGGCCTAAGGCCTCTAGCGAGGCGCCTGCATGAGACAGGGGTTCGGTGCCGCCGGCGCGTTGTCGGCGGCTAGGGACTTCTGGGACAGGCGAACCGGGCGTCTTGCCGACGCCCTCGTGCAACCGATCCCCATCCGGGGGTCACAGTCGGAGACGGAGAGTGGACCGGGCACAAAAAGAGAAGCTGGTCACCTCGCTGCAGCAAGCGCTGTCTGACGTTGCCTGCGTCGTCGTCACCCACCAGACCGGCATGACGGTCCAGGAGGTGACGGAGCTCAGGCGGCAGATGCGTGCGGCGGGCGCCAATTTCAAAGTGACCAAGAACCGGCTCGCGCGCCGTGCTTTTGCGGGCACGAAATTCGAGCAGCTCTCGCCGATGTTCACCGGACCGACCGCGATCGCCTTTTCGCGGGACCCGGTGGCAGCGGCGAAAGTGGCCGTCGAGTTCGCCAATAGGAACGACAAGCTGCGGATCATCGGGGGTGGCCTCAATGAGCAGCAGCTCGACGTCGCGGGGGTCAAGTCCCTCGCAACCTTGCCGTCACTCGATGAGCTCCGGGGCAAGATCCTCGGCCTGCTGCAGACCCCGGCGACGCGTATCGCCGCCGTGCTGCAGGCGCCGGGGAGCCAGATCGCCCGCGTGCTCGGTGCCTACGCGAAACAGGCGCAAGCCGGCTGACGTCTGAAACCCTTGTAAAATTCCCAGGAGTGCCAACATGGCTGATCTTAACAGACTGGTAGATGATCTTTCGGCGCTGACCGTCATCGAGGCGGCCGAGCTGTCGAAGAAGCTTGAGGAGAAGTGGGGCGTCTCGGCGGCGGCTCCCGTGGCGGTCGCCGCGGCGGGCGGTGCAGCAGCGGCGGCCCCGGCGGCCGAGAAGACCGAGTTCAACGTCGTCCTGACCGCGGCAGGTGAGAAAAAGATCAACGTCATCAAGGAAGTGCGCGCGATCACCGGTCTCGGCCTCAAGGAGGCCAAGGACCTGGTCGAGGGCGCGCCCAAGAGCGTCAAGGAAGGTGTCAACAAGGACGAGGCGGCGAAGCTCAAGAAGCAGCTTGAAGAGGCGGGTGCGACTGTCGAGGTCAAGTAAGCTGTTCCAGTTCAAGCCGTGCCGGGCGCTCGGGGATGTCACGTCCCGCCGGGCGCCCGGCGGTCGGTCCGGTCGCCGGAGCGCGCGCCCTGCGCGCCTGCCGGCCTTTGGCGTTGCCGGAACGGCGAAGCGCCCCGCGGGATTCGGGGCGGGACACTGGTTTGCCGATTTTAGGGTATGCGGCAGCCCGCCTCCGCGGCAGGGCGCCCAAAGTTCAATGATGAGGGTCATCCATGGCTAAGTCGTTCACGGGTCGCAAGCGCATCCGCAAGACTTTCGGGCGTCTTCCCGAGGTTGCGCCCATGCCGAACCTGATCGAGGTCCAGAAGAGCTCCTACGACCATTTCCTGCAGATGGGCGTTCTGTCCGAGCAGCGCACCAGCGTCGGGCTGCAGGAAGTGTTCAAGTCCGTCTTCCCCATCAAGGACTTCTCCGACCGGGCGCGGCTCGAATTCGTGCGCTACGAACTCGAGCAGCCCAAATACGACGTGGAAGAGTGCCAGCAGCGCGGTATCACCTTTGCCGCGCCGCTCAAGGTGACGTTGCGACTCGTCGTGTGGGATGTCGACGAGGACACGCAGTCGCGCTCGATCCGCGACATCAAGGAGCAGGACGTCTACATGGGCGACATGCCGCTCATGACGAAGAACGGCACCTTCATCATCAACGGCACCGAGCGCGTCATCGTCTCGCAGATGCACCGCTCGCCCGGCGTGTTCTTCGATCACGACAAGGGCAAGACGCACAGCTCGGGCAAGTATCTCTTCGCCGCGCGCGTCATCCCCTATCGCGGCTCGTGGCTCGATTTCGAGTTCGACGCCAAGGACCACCTCTATGTCCGCATCGACCGCCGCCGCAAGCTGCCGGTGACGACGCTGCTCTTCGCGCTCGACAACGTCGAGACGGCGAAGCTGCGCGCCGAGCGCCTCGCCGAGAGCAAGACGCTGCTGCCGACCGAGGCGCAGGGCATGTCGAAGGAGGAGATCCTCGGCTATTTCTACAACACCACCGTCTTCACCTTCGGCAAGAAGGGCTGGAAGGCGCCGTTCGATCCGACGCGCTTCCGCGGCGTGAAGCTCGCCCATGATCTGGTCGACGCCAAGACCGGCAAGGCGCGCGCCGAGGCCGGCGCCAAGATGACGCCGCGGCTGGCGCGCAAGCTCGCCGAGGATGGACTCGAGGAGATCATCGTTGCGCGCGACGAGCTGCTCGGCCGCTACCTCGCCATCGACGTCGTCAACGAGCAGACGGGCGAGATCTACGCCGAGGCCGGCGACGAGATCACCGAGACGCTGCTCGACCAGGTCGAGGCGGGCAAGATCGCCGAGCTGCCGGTGCTGTCGATCGATCACGTCTCGATCGGCCCCTACATCCGCAACACGCTGCTCATCGACAAGAACGCCACCCGCGAGGACGCGCTCATCGACATCTATCGCGTGATGCGCCCGGGCGAGCCGCCGACGCTCGAGACGGCGGAGGCCCTCTTCAAGAGCCTGTTCTTCGACGGCGAGCGCTACGACCTTTCGGCGGTCGGCCGCGTCAAGATGAACTCGCGCCTCAGCCTGCAGACCGCGGATACCGTGCGCACGCTGCGCAAGGAGGACATCCTCGCCATTCTCAAGGTCCTCGTCGAGCTCAAGGACGGTCGCGGCGAGATCGACGACATCGACCACCTCGGCAATCGCCGCGTGCGCTCCGTCGGCGAACTCATGGAGAACCAATACCGCGTCGGCCTCTTGCGCATGGAGCGGGCGATCCGCGAGCGCATGAGCTCGGTCGAGATCGATACCGTGATGCCGCACGATCTCATCAACGCCAAGCCGGCGGCTGCGGCCGTGCGCGAGTTCTTCGGCTCGTCGCAGCTGTCGCAATTCATGGACCAGACCAATCCGCTGTCGGAGATCACGCACAAGCGGCGGCTCTCGGCTCTCGGGCCGGGCGGCCTGACGCGCGAGCGCGCCGGCTTCGAGGTGCGCGACGTGCACCCGACGCATTACGGCCGCATCTGTCCGATCGAGACGCCGGAAGGCCCGAATATCGGCCTCATCAACAGCCTCGCGACCTATGCGCGCGTCAATCAGTACGGCTTCATCGAAAGCCCGTACCGGCGCGTCATCGACGGCAAGGTGACGGACGACGTGGTCTACCTCTCGGCCATGGAAGAGGGCCGCTACGCCATCGCCCAGGCCAATGTCGAGGTCGACGACAAGGGCCGCGTCAAGGCCGATCTCACCAACTGCCGCAAGGGCGGCGACTTCGTCATGGCGCGGCCGCAGGACATCGATTTCATCGACGTCTCGCCGAAGCAGCTCGTGTCGGTGGCCGCCGCGCTCATCCCGTTCCTCGAGAATGACGACGCCAACCGCGCGCTCATGGGCTCGAACATGCAGCGCCAGGCGGTGCCGCTGATCCGCGCCGAGGCGCCGCTGGTCGGCACCGGCATGGAGGAGACGGTGGCGCGCGATTCGGGCGTCACCATCATCGCCCGGCGCTCCGGCGTCGTCGACCAAGTCGACGGCATGCGCATCGTCGTGCGCGCCACCGAGGAGACCGCGTCCGACGCGCCCGGCGTCGACATCTACAACCTCCTCAAGTTCCAGCGCTCCAACCAGAACACCTGCATCACGCAGCGGCCGCTGGTGAAGGTCGGCGACGTCGTCAAGGCGGGCGACATCATCGGCGACGGGCCCTCGACGCAGCTGGGCGAGCTGGCGCTCGGCCGCAACGTGCTGTGCGCGTTCATGCCGTGGAACGGCTATAATTTCGAGGACTCGATCCTCATCTCAGAGCGCATCGTCTCCGACGACGTGTTCACCTCGATCCACATCGAGGAATTCGAGGTGATGGCGCGAGACACCAAGCTCGGCCAGGAAGAGATCACCCGCGACATCCCCAATGTCGGCGAAGAGGCGCTCAAGAACCTCGACGAAGCCGGCATCGTCTATATCGGCGCCGAGGTGAAGCCCGGCGACATCCTGGTCGGCAAGGTGACGCCCAAGGGCGAATCGCCGATGACGCCGGAAGAGAAGCTGCTGCGCGCCATCTTCGGCGAGAAGGCGTCCGATGTGCGCGACACCAGCCTGCGGCTGCCGCCGGGCGTGTCGGGCACCATCGTCGAGGTGCGCGTCTTCTCCCGCCGCGGCGTCGACAAGGACGAGCGCGCGCTCGCCATCGAGCGGGCGGAGATCGAGCGTCTCGCCAAGGACCGCGACGACGAGAAGGCGATCCTCGAGCGCAGCTTCCACTCGCGTTTGAAGGAGCTGCTCGTCGGCCAGGAAGTGGCGAGCGGGCCCAAGGGCCTCAAATCCGGTACCAAGATCACCGAAGCGGTGCTCGACGACTACACGCCGGGCCAGTGGCGCCAGATCGCGCTCCGCAACGACAAGCCCATGGCCGATATCGAGGCGCTCAAGAAGCTGATGGACGATTCGATCGAGCGGCTGCAGCAGCGCTTCGAGAGCAAGGTCGAGAAGCTCCAGCGCGGCGACGAGCTGCCGCCGGGCGTCATGAAGATGGTCAAGGTCTTCGTCGCGGTGAAGCGCAAGCTGCAGCCGGGCGACAAGATGGCCGGCCGCCACGGCAACAAGGGCGTCATCTCCAAGATCATGCCGGTCGAGGACATGCCCTATCTCGCCGACGGCACGCCGGTCGACATCGTGCTCAATCCCTTGGGCGTGCCCTCGCGGATGAATGTCGGCCAGATCCTCGAGACCCATCTCGGCTGGGCCTCGGCAGGGCTCGGCCGCCAGATCGGCGAGATCGTCGACAAGCTCCGGCGCAACGGCGGCAAGACTGCCGACCTGCGCAAGTTCCTGAACGGCGTCTACACCGACAAGGGCGACCAGAGCGACATCAAGGAGCTCGAGGACAACGAGCTGATGGAGCTGGGCGAGAATCTGCGCCACGGCGTGCCGGTCTCGAGCCCGGTCTTCGATGGCGCGCGCGAGGAGGACATCGTCGGCATGCTGAAAGACGCCGGCCTCGATACTTCGGGCCAGGTCACCCTGGTCGACGGACGCACCGGCGAGGCGTTCGACCGCAAGGTCACGGTCGGCTACATATACATGCTGAAGCTGCATCATCTCGTCGACGACAAGATCCACGCGCGCTCGATCGGTCCCTACAGCCTCGTCACCCAGCAGCCGCTGGGCGGCAAGGCGCAGTTCGGCGGACAGCGTTTCGGCGAAATGGAGGTGTGGGCGCTCGAGGCCTACGGCGCCGCCTACACGCTGCAGGAGATGCTCACCGTCAAGTCGGACGATGTGTCGGGCCGCACCAAGGTCTACGAGGCGATCGTGCGCGGCGACGACAATTTCGAGGCGGGCATTCCGGAATCCTTCAACGTCCTGGTGAAGGAGCTCCGTTCGCTCGGTCTCAACGTCGAGCTCGAACAGCGCAGCTATTGATGACACCGGGCGGAGCGGGCGCGGCCGGCGCCCGCTCCGCCACTACGCGTCACCCAGAGAGGGATTGTTCATGAACGAGTTGATGAACATCTTCGGGCAGGTTACGGGGCCCCAAAGCTTCGACCAGATCAAGATCTCGATCGCCAGCCCCGAGCGGATCCGCTCGTGGTCCTACGGCGAGATCAAGAAGCCCGAGACGATCAACTACCGCACCTTCAAGCCGGAGCGGGACGGGTTGTTCTGCGCCCGCATCTTCGGGCCGATCAAAGATTACGAGTGCTTGTGCGGCAAGTACAAGCGCATGAAGTACCGCGGCATCATCTGCGAGAAATGCGGCGTCGAGGTCACCTTGTCCAAGGTGCGCCGCGACCGCATGGGCCATATCGAGCTCGCCTCGCCGGTGGCGCACATCTGGTTCCTGAAGTCGCTGCCGAGCCGCATCGGCCTGCTGCTGGACATGACGCTCAAGGATCTCGAGAAGATCCTCTATTTCGAGAGCTACGTCGTGATCGAGCCCGGCCTCACGCCCTTGAAGCTGCGCCAGCTCCTCAACGAGGAGGAGTACATCAAGGCGCAGGAGGAGTTCGGCGAGGAGGCCTTCACCGCCAGCATCGGCGCCGAGGCGATGCAGCGCATGCTCTCGGCCATCAAGCTGGAAGGCGAGGATGGCGAGCGCGAGCGCCTGCGCACCGAGCTGCGCGAGACGGCCTCCGAGGCGCGGCGCAAGAAGCTGGTCAAGCGTCTCAAGCTGGTCGAGGCCTTCATCTCCTCGAACAGCCGTCCCGAGTGGATGATCCTCGAGGTCGTCCCGGTGATCCCGCCTGAGCTGCGCCCGCTGGTGCCGCTCGATGGCGGCCGCTTCGCCACCTCCGACCTCAACGACCTCTACCGGCGGGTCATCAACCGCAACAACCGGCTGAAGCGGCTCATCGAGCTGCGCGCGCCCGACATCATCGTGCGCAACGAGAAGCGCATGCTGCAGGAGGCGGTGGACGCCCTCTTCGACAACGGCCGGCGCGGTCGCATCATCACGGGCGCCAACAAGCGGCCGCTCAAGTCGCTGTCCGACATGCTCAAGGGCAAGCAAGGCCGCTTCCGCCAGAATCTGCTCGGCAAGCGCGTCGACTATTCCGGCCGCTCGGTGATCGTCGTCGGCCCGGAGCTCAAGCTGCATCAATGCGGCCTGCCGAAGAAGATGGCGCTCGAGCTGTTCAAGCCGTTCATCTACTCGAAGCTCGAGCTCTACGGCCTCGCCAGCACCATCAAGGCGGCCAAGCGCATGGTCGAGAAGGAGCGGCCGGAGGTGTGGGACATCCTCGAAGAGGTGATCCGCGAGCACCCGGTGCTGCTGAACCGCGCGCCGACCTTGCACCGGCTGGGCATCCAGGCCTTCGAGCCGACGCTGATCGAGGGCAAGGCGATCCAGCTCCATCCGCTCGTCTGCACCGCGTTCAACGCCGATTTCGACGGCGACCAGATGGCCGTGCACGTGCCGTTGTCGCTCGAGGCGCAGCTCGAGGCGCGCGTGCTGATGATGTCGACGAACAACATCCTGTCGCCGGCAAACGGCAAGCCGATCATCGTGCCGTCGCAGGACATCATCCTCGGCCTCTACTACATCACGATCGAGCGGCCGGACATTCTCGGGCCCGAAGTGCACGTCAAGGACGCCGCCGCGCTCAAGGCGGCGGTCGAGGCGCACCAGGTGCTGCTGTTCGACCCGGCCGATCAGGCCGAGCCGATGAAGTCGGGCCGGCTCGCCAATTTCGATCAGCTGCGCAAGAAGTCCGGCGTGTCGTTCCGCCGCGTGCCGTTCTTCGACAACATCGGCGAGATCGAGCGTGCGCTGGAGGCCAAGGTCGTGTCGCTCCACTCGCGCATCCGCGCGCGCCTGCGCACGACCGATGCCGACGGCCGCCACGTCCGCACCGTGGTGACGACGCCCGGCCGCATGATGCTGGCGGAGATCCTGCCGCAGAACGTCAATATCGGCTTCGAGCTGATCAATCGGCTGCTGACCAAGAAGGAGATCAGCAACGTCATCGATCAGGTCTACCGCCATTGCGGCCAGAAGGAGACGGTCATCTTCTGCGACCGCCTCATGAGCATCGGTTTCCAGCAGGCTTGCAAGGCGGGCATCTCTTTCGGCAAGGACGACCTCATCGTCCCCCATGCCAAGGAGAAGCTGGTCAGCACCGCCCAGGACAAGGTCAAGGAGTACGAGCAGCAATATCTCGACGGCCTCATCACTCAGGGCGAGAAATACAACAAAGTCGTCGACGTATGGTCGAGCTGCACCGAAAAGGTGGCCGAGGAGATGATGAAAGTCATCCGCTCGGCGAAACCCGGCGAGCCGATCAATTCCGTGTGGATGATGGCGGATTCGGGCGCCCGCGGCTCGGCGGCGCAGATCAAGCAGCTGGCCGGGATGCGCGGCCTCATGGCCAAGCCCTCGGGTGAGATCATCGAGACGCCGATCATCTCGAACTTCAAGGAAGGCTTGACCGTGCTCGAGTACTTCAACTCGACGCACGGCGCACGCAAGGGTCTCGCCGACACGGCGCTCAAGACGGCGAATTCGGGCTATCTCACCCGTCGTCTTGTCGACGTGGCGCAGGACGCCATCATCACCGAGGAGGATTGCGGCACGACCCGCGGCCTCACCATGCGGGCCGTCGTCGACGGCGGCGAGGTGATTGCGCCGCTTGCCGACCGCATCCTCGGTCGCACGGCGGCCATCGACGTGGTCGATCCCCTGAAAGGCGAAGTGCTGGTCGAGGCTGGCGGGCTGGTCGACGAGGAGGTGGTCGAGCGTATCGATCGCTCCGGCATCGACAGCGTGCTCATCCGCTCGGTGCTGACCTGCGAAGCGCGCGTCGGGCTCTGCGGCAAGTGCTATGGCCGCGACCTCGCGCGCGGCACCGTCGTGAACATCGGCGAGGCGGTCGGCGTCATCGCGGCGCAGTCGATCGGCGAGCCGGGCACGCAGCTGACCATGCGCACCTTCCACATCGGCGGCGCCGTGCAGCGCGGCGCCGAGCAGTCCTCGATCGAGGCGGCCTTCGACGCCAGGGTGCGAATCAAGAACCGCAACGTCGTCATCAACTCCTCGGGCGTGCCGGTGGTGATGGGCCGCAACTGCGAGCTGGCGCTGCTCGACGAGGCGGGCCGCGAGAAGGCGCGTCACCGCGTCCCCTACGGCGCCAAGCTGTTGGCCGATGAGGGCGCGATGGTCACCAAGGGGCAGAAGATCGCGGAGTGGGATCCCTATACCATCCCGATCATCACCGAGAAGGACGGCATCGCCCACTATGTCGACCTCACCGAGGGCGTCTCCATGCGCGAGGTGGTCGACGAGGCGACCGGCATCTCGTCCAAGGTTGTCATCGACTGGAAGCAGCAGCCGCGCGGCAACGATCTGAAGCCGCGCGTCACGCTGCGGACGGGCAAGGGCGAGGTGCTGACCTTGGCCAACGGCCTCGAGGCCCGCTACTTCATGTCGGTCGACGCCATTCTTTCGGTCGAGAACGGCGCCGAGGTGAAGGCGGGCGACGTGCTCGCGCGCATCCCGCGCGAGAGCTCGAAGACGCGCGACATCACCGGCGGCCTGCCGCGCGTGGCGGAGCTGTTCGAGGCGCGGCGGCCCAAGGATTTCGCCATCATCAGCGAGATCGACGGCCGGGTCGAGTTCGGCAAGGACTACAAGACCAAGCGGCGCATCGTCGTCATCCCGTCCGAGGAGGGCAAGGATCCGGTCGAGTACCTCATCCCCAAGGGCAAGCACATCAGCGTGCAGGAAGGCGATTACGTCCAGAAGGGCGACCTGCTGATGGACGGCAACCCGGTGCCGCACGACATCCTGCGCATCCTCGGCGTCGAGGCGTTGGCGAGCTATCTCATCAACGAGATCCAGGAGGTCTATCGCCTCCAGGGCGTGCGCATCAACGACAAGCACATCGAGGTGATCGTCCGCCAAATGCTGCAGAAGGTCGAGGTCGAGGATCCCGGCGAGACCACCTACCTCGCCGGCGAGCAGATCGACCGCTCCGAGTTCGACGAGGAGAACGCCAAGGTCGAGGCCGAGCGGCTGAAGCCGGCCACGGCCCATCCGGTGCTGCAGGGCATCACCAAGGCCAGCCTGCAGACCAACTCCTTCATCTCGGCCGCCTCCTTCCAGGAGACCACCCGCGTCCTGACCGAGGCCGCGGTCTCGGGCAGGGTCGACGTGCTCTCCGGGCTCAAGGAGAACGTCATCGTCGGCCGGCTGATCCCGGCCGGCACCGGGAGCGTCATGGCCCGCTGGCGGCAGGTCGCCGTCGAGCGCGACCGTGTGCTCCAGGCGCAGGAAGGCGAGAAGGTCCCGGCCCTCGAAGAGGCCGCCGGCCAGAAGATCGCCTGACGGCCATTATCGCGAAGACAAAAGGGGCCGGCTCGTCCGGCCCCTTTTTCTTGGGCGAAAGCGCCTGACCGTCGTGACAAGTCCAGACTAGCCCGGCGTCGCTTAATCGCCATCCGTTGCGAGCTGGCACCCGCCGAAAGCCGCGTTCCGAGCGCGGTTGTGCGGGCTTTCGTCCTTGTGGGATGGGGCTTCCGTGCCCATCTGAGGCAAGCCGTTCCCTGCCCGAAACGGCATCTCCGAAAGTGTCGTTGCCGTTGCTTGCGCGTGCCACGTTCGGCCAGCAACAAGGCTTGACGGGGTTAAGGGGCGTCACTAGTATCCCGCGCACCTTAACCGGGGGCTGGCGGTAGGTAGCCATCCTAAACGCAGCCTGGTCGCGCAGCTTCGCTTAATGGCCCGGCGCCGTGGAAGACGGCGCGTTTATCCGGAGTTCCCAGTGAGCCGTATCGACGGTGCGGGAAGCACGTCGCGCGGCCATTGCGCATGATGAGGTCGTGAACGCATGCCGACGATTAATCAGCTGGTCCGCCAGGCGCGCAGACCGCAGGTCGCGCGCAACAAGGTGCCGGCCCTGGCGCAGTCGCCGCAAAAGCGTGGCGTGTGCACCCGTGTCTATACCACGACGCCGAAGAAACCGAACTCGGCCCTGCGCAAGGTGGCGCGCGTGCGCCTCACCAACGGCTTCGAGGTGACGAGCTACATCCCCGGCGAGGGCCATAATCTGCAGGAACACTCGGTCGTGCTCATCCGCGGCGGTCGCGTCAAGGACCTGCCGGGCGTGCGCTATCACATCATCCGCGGTACCCTCGACACCCAGGGCGTCAAGGACCGCCGCCAGCGCCGGTCCAAATACGGCGCCAAGCGGCCGAAGTAAGTAGGAAGGAGAAGGGCGAGCCATGTCGCGTCGTCGCGCCGCCGTCAAGCGGCAGGTCCTGCCGGATGCGAAATTCGGCGATCCGGTGGTGACCAAGTTCATGAACTGCCTGATGTACCAGGGCAAGAAATCGGTCGCCGAGCGCATCGTCTACGGCGCGTTCGAGCGCGTCGCCAAGCGCTCCGGCAACGACCCGCTCAAGATGTTCCACGACGCGCTCACCAATGTGCGCCCGGCGGTCGAAGTGCGCTCGCGCCGCGTCGGCGGCGCGACATACCAGGTGCCCGTCGAAGTGCGTACCGACCGCGGCCAGGCGCTCGCCATCCGCTGGCTCATCGGCGCCTCGCGCGACCGTTCGGAACACACCATGGAAGAAAGGCTTTCGGGGGAACTGCTCGACGCCGCCAACAATCGCGGCAACGCCGTCAAGAAGCGCGAAGACACGCACCGGATGGCGGACGCGAACAAGGCATTCTCGCATTATCGCTGGTAAGCCGGCGTCCTCGGAGTTCTCATGGCACGTACCACCCCACTCGATCGCTATCGCAACATCGGCATCATGGCTCACATCGATGCCGGCAAGACGACGACGACCGAGCGCATCCTTTACTATACCGGCCGCTCCTACAAGCTCGGCGAGGTCCATGAGGGCACGGCCACCATGGACTGGATGGAGCAGGAGCAGGAGCGCGGCATCACCATCACCTCGGCCGCGACCACCTGCTTCTGGCACGACCATCGCATCAACATCATCGACACGCCCGGCCACGTCGATTTCACCATCGAGGTCGAGCGGTCCTTGCGCGTGCTGGACGGCGCCGTCACCGTGTTCGACTCGGTGGCCGGCGTCGAGCCGCAATCGGAGACCGTGTGGCGGCAGGCCGATAAGTACGGCGTGCCGCGCATCTGCTTCGTCAACAAGATGGACCGTATCGGCGCCAACTATTTCCGCTGCATCGAGATGATCAAGGACAGGCTCGGCGCGGTGCCGCTGGTCACGCAGCTGCCGATCGGCGTCGAGAGCGATTTCGTCGGCATCGTCGATCTCGTGACGATGAAGGCGATCATGTGGCAGGAGGAGACGCTCGGCGCCAAGTTCGACATCGTGGAGATTCCCGCCGACATGGCCAATCAGGCCGCGGAGTACCGGCGCACACTGGTCGAGCTCGCGGTCGAGCGGGACGATGCCGTGCTCGAGAAGTATCTCGCGGGCACCGAGCCCGACGCCGAGACGCTGCGCCGCTGCATCCGCAAGGGCACGATTTCCTACGCCTTCGTGCCGGTGCTGTGCGGCTCGGCGTTCAAGAACAAGGGCGTGCAGCCGCTGCTCGATGCCGTCGTCGAATACCTGCCGGCGCCGACCGACGTCACCGCCGTCGAGGGCACCAAGATGGGCTCCGACGAGGTCGTCGTGCGCAAATGCTCCGACGACGAGCCCTTCGCCGGCCTCGCCTTCAAGATCATGACCGATCCCTTTGTCGGCTCGCTCACCTTCGTGCGCGTCTATTCGGGCGTGCTGCCGAGCGGCACGGCGGTGCTCAACTCGGTCAAGGACAACCGCGAGCGCATCGGCCGCATGCTGCAGATGCACGCCAACCACCGCGAGGACATCAAGGAGGCCCGCGCCGGCGACATCGTCGCGCTCGCCGGCCTCAAGAACACGACCACCGGCGACACGCTGTGCGACCCCAGCGCGCCCGTGGTGCTGGAGCGCATGGAGTTCCCCGACCCCGTCATCGAGATCGCCGTCGAGCCCAAGACCAAGGGCGACCAGGAGAAGATGGGCCAGGCGCTGGCGCGGCTCGCCACCGAGGACCCGTCCTTCCGCGTCGCGGTCGATCACGAAAGCGGCCAGACCATCATCAAGGGGATGGGCGAGCTCCATCTCGAGATCATCGTCGACCGCATGAAGCGCGAGTTCAAGGTCGAGGCCAATATCGGCGCGCCGCAGGTCGCCTATCGCGAGACCATCAGCCGCGCGGCCAATGTCGACTACACGCACAAGAAGCAGACCGGCGGGTCGGGCCAGTACGCGCGCGTCAAGATGCGTTTCGAGCCGCTGCCGCCCGGCTCGGGTTTCACCTTCGAGAACGACGTGGTCGGCGGCACCGTGCCCAAGGAGTACGTGCCCGGCGTCGAGAAGGGCGTCAAAGGTTCGCTCGACAACGGCGTGCTGGCGGGCTTCCCGGTGATCGACCTCAAGGTGACGCTGACCGACGGCGCCTACCACGAAGTCGATTCGAGCGCGCTCGCCTTCGAGATCGCGGCGCGTGCGGCGATGAAGGAAGGTCTGGCCAAGGCGGCGCCGAAGCTGCTCGAGCCGATCATGAAGGTCGAGGTGGTGACGCCGAAGGACTACATGGGCGACGTCATCGGCGATCTGCTGAGCCGGCGCGGCCGCATCACCGGGCAGGAGCAGCGCGGCAACGCCGAGGTGATCAACGCCATGGTGCCGCTCGCCAACATGTTCGGCTATGTCAACAACCTGCGCTCGATGAGCCAGGGCCGGGCCCAGTACACCATGCATTTCGACCATTACGAACAGGTGCCTCAGGCGGTCGCGGACGAAGTCCGCGCCAAGATGGCCTGATCGGCGACAAACGGAGATCACACCCATGGCGAAGGCGAAGTTTGCGCGGACGAAGCCGCACTGCAATGTCGGGACGATTGGTCACGTGGACCATGGGAAGACGTCTTTGACGGCGGCGATCACGAAGGTATTGGCGGAGACGGGGGGCGCGACGTACACGTCT
>WNEZ01002807.1_pt1 | contig 25148 bp, 23 predicted proteins | sample 5400521 | NCBI WGS metagenome assembly WNEZ01 (sample SAMN13153339, study PRJNA577476) | soil metagenome | isolation source: 120 cm saprolite under Douglas fir tree site 2 hole 1 replicate 1 | place: USA:California | collected 2015-04-18
GTCCCCGGAGCTGATCAAGGGTAGATGGATCAAAGAGGGTGCCGTGGTGATCGACGTTGGAATGAATCGCTCGCCGGAAGGGAGGCTGGTGGGGGACGTGGAGTTCAAGGCAGCTTTCGAGCGCGCCTCGTACATCACTCCCGTGCCGGGCGGCGTCGGGCCGATGACGGTGGCGATGCTCATCCACAACACCATCCGGGCCGCGGAAGCCCTTGATCTGACTCAGTTGCAATTGAAATGATTCGGCGTTAATATTTCAATTGAAATGAGACAGGACGTTTCACAAACCGCTTCCCAGTCGCAGGCTCCCGCAGTCCTGGCGCGGGCGGTGCTGCGCGCTTCGGAGATCCTGGGTCTGAGCCATAAACATCTGGCGGGAGTGCTCGGGGTGAGCCCGGCGTCGCTGTCGAGGATTGGCAAAGGATCGCGCATGATCGACCCCAGGAGCAAAGAGGGGGAGATCGCCGTGCTCTTCCTTCGCGTGTTTCGAAGCCTCGACGCTCTGATGGGCGGGTCGCAGGAAAAGAGCAGGAATTGGCTCCACGCGGAAAATGTCCATCTGGGAGAAGCTCCCGTTCGCCTGATCGAAACGGTTCCGGGCCTGGTGCATGTCGTCGAATATCTGGACGCAATGCGGGGGAATCTCTAACTTCCGCCGCCTTCAGTCGAAACCGTGGCGAGTCGTCGAGGCGCAACACCTGATCTCGACGCTCAAGCTCGTCGATACCCTGGAAGAGCAGAGACTCCTCGAGGAGATGATCGACCGCGGCAAGCCGGCGCTGCCCAGGGATCCGGCGGTGAATCGGCTTCACTTCCTGCTCTTTACCCCCTTCCGGTATCCCCCCTTGAGGCATGGCTCACGATTTGGCGCAAAGAGCGAGCCGGGCATCTGGTACGGCTCCGAGGATCTCCGAACCGTATTCGCCGAAAAAGCGTACTACCGTTTTGTTTTCCTGAGCGGTCCGAAGGTGGACTTGTCGCCGATCGCAGTCGAGCAGACCGCTTTTCGTGTGGAAGTAGATTCTCGCAAAGGGATCGATCTGACCCGTTCGCCCTTCGACGCTCACGGCGCGGCGATTTCGTCGAAGACGAGCTACCAAATCAGCCAGGCGCTCGGTCGGGCGATGCGCTCGGATGGGGTCGAGGCTTTCCGGTACACCTCGGCGAGAGCGAGGGATGCCGGGGCGAACCTGGCCATCTTCAGTCCCAAGGCATTCGCGCGCGCCCACCCGCGTTCGCCCCAGACCTGGCTGTGCATCTCGGAGCAAAAAAAGGTGAGTTTCACGCAGAAGCATGCCTTCCAGGCTCCGAGCGCCTCCTTTACATTCGAACGCTCGGACTTCGAGGTGGCTGGCCAGCTTCCAGCTCCGGCCCTTTAGAGCCAGAGCCGGCCGGCTTCGGGAGGGAACCGGTTTAGCTTCGGTCGCGGAGCGCGCTGACGATCATCCGCGTCGCGGGAGAGCGATTCAAAGTATAGAAGTGAATCCCGGGGGCCCCGCGGCCGAGCAGCTCCATGCATTGCACCGTGGCGTGCGCGACACCGAGCTGTGCGATCGCATCCGGATCATCCTTCACCTTCTCCAACTGGAGCGACAGCCGCATCGGCATGGTGGCACCGCACAACCGGATGAACCGATTTATCTGTTCGAAATTGGTGATTGGCATGATGCCGGGGACGATCGGAATGTTGATCCCAACGCGACGGGCCCGTTCGACGAAATCGAAATAAAAAGCATTGTCGAAGAACAGTTGGGTGATCACGAAATCCAGTCCCGCATCGACCTTCCGCTTGAGGTTGGTCAGGTCTTCATCGCGCGACGAGGCCTCGATGTGCCCTTCCGGATAGCATGCCCCGCCGATGCAGAGGGTGTGGTCTTTGTGCCGGATAAGCTCCACCAGATCGGATGCGTACTGCAATCCGCCCGGAACAGGGGCGAAGCTCTTCTGCCCCTGGGGGGGATCTCCTCGAAGGGCGAGTACGTTTTCGATCCGCGACTCGAGCAGCCGATCGATGACATCGTTCAACTCCTCCCGCGTGTGTCCGACGCAGGTCAGATGGGCCATTGCCTCTATCCCGGTGGTCGCCTTGATCTCGGTGACGAGCTGAAGCGTTCGATCGCGGGTACTCCCGCCGGCACCGTAGGTGACCGACACAAACCCGGGCTCCAAACCCGAGAGCTCCTCGAGGGTCTGGCGTAGATTCGTCCAGCCCTCCTCGGTCTTGGGAGGAAAGAACTCGAACGAGAAGCAGGGCTTTGAAGGATTGAGACGGTTTCGTATTTTCATCGATGCTCGCTCTGCCTTTGCCTCCGACCGAACTGCTTGATTGCCCCCAAACCGTCGTTATAGTCCGCGCGCGTCCTTGGCGCCCCAGGAGAACACATGAAGCCCCGGCAAACGCCTCTGCACGACGCTCACTGCAAGCTGGGCGCCCGGATGGTTGATTTTGCGGGTTGGGAGATGCCGGTGCAATACACCTCGGTCATCGCTGAGCATGAGGCGGTGCGCGCGGCCGCGGGTCTGTTCGACGTCTCCCACATGGGCGAAGTCGAGTTCAACGGCAGGGGGGCTCTCGAGAGCGCTAACCGGCTGCTCTCCAACGACCTCTCGAAGTGCGCAGACGGCCAGGCTGTCTATTCGGGATTGCTGAACGAACGGGGCGGTTTCATCGATGACGTGGTGGCCTACCGGTTCTCGCCGGAGCGGATTCTCATCTGCATCAATGCCAGCAACCGGGAAAAGGACTTTCGCTGGATGAGCGAGCGCGCCATCGGGGTCAAGCCGGTGAACCGAAGCGACGACTTCGCCCAACTTGCACTGCAGGGGCCCAAAGCGTCGGCCATCCTCCAGCGCCTTACCCCTACCGGCCTCTCGACGATTCGCAACTATCATTTCTCGGAGGGGAAGGTGGCGAACATACCCTGCATCGTATCGCGCACCGGATATACCGGGGAAGACGGATTCGAGCTGTACTGCTCCCCCGAAAATGCCGAGGTCCTCTGGTTCGCGTTGCTTGAAGAGGGGAAAGCGGAAGGCCTCCGACCGGCGGGGCTTGGGGCGCGCGATTCGCTGCGAACCGAGATGAAATACGCGTTGTATGGAAACGACATCGATGAAAACCACACGCCTCTCGAGGCGGGGCTCGGCTGGATCGTCAAGCTGGACAAGGGTGACTTCATCGGTCGGGCCGCTTTGGAGCGACAGAAATCCGAAGGGGTGGGGCGAAAGCTCGTCGGATTCGAGCTCACCGAACGTGGCGTGCCGCGGCACGGCTATCCCATCGTCAGCGGTGCAAAGAGGGTTGGCGAGGTCACTTCCGGTACCTTCGGCCCGTCGGTGAAGAAGGCAATCGGGATGGGCTATGTGCCGCCCGAGTTGGCATCGGAAGGGCTCAACTTCGCGGTTGAGATTCGGGGCCGTCCGGTCGCGGCCAAGGTGGTAAAGACGCCGTTCTTGAAGAAACATTGAAGCGCGAAGGCGCGTAGGAGCATCTCGATGGCCGAATACCCTCAGAATCTCAAGTACACCAAGGAACACGAGTGGGCCCGAAAGGAAGGGAAGTCGGTCGTGGTGGGTATCACCTCGCATGCCCAGGAAGAGCTGGGAGACGTGGTGTATGTCGAGCTGCCAAAGGTTGGCAGCTCGGTCACCGCCGGGGTGCCGTTCGGCGTGATCGAATCCACCAAGGCCGTCTCCGAGCTCTTCGCCCCGATCAGCGGGAAGGTCCTCAAGGTCAACGATTCCTTGACCGGCTCGCCACAGACGGTCAACGAAGATCCGTACCAGGCCGGGTGGTTGATCGAGGTCGAGCCGAGCGACCCACGCCAGGTCGATCAGTTGATGGACGCCTCCGCATACGAGAAGCTGGTCCAGGTAAAAGCGGAGTAAGCGGGCGCCACTAAGCCCTGGGGTTTACTGGCGGGTTGCGGCTTACCCGCCGGTGCCAAGACCGTTATAGATTCCGAGTGTCGACCAAACCACAGACGAGGACTTCCCAACTGATGCCCGCTCCCTTGAAGCGCACTGACAGCTTTGTCGACCGACACATCGGGCCAGACGATGCAGACGTAAAAGCCATGCTGCGCACCCTGGAGCTCGGCTCGCTGGAGGCGCTGGTTGAAGCGACCGTCCCCGCCCAGATCCGGAGCGCGCAGCCGCTTCGGCTCGGCGAAGGGCGCGGTGAGTTCGAGCTGCTCGAAGAGCTCCAGGCGATTGCCGCCAAGAATCAAGTCTTCAAGTCATTCATCGGGATGGGGTACTCGGACTGCATCACCCCCGGGGTGATTTTGCGAAATGTGATGGAGAATCCGGGTTGGTACACCCAGTACACCCCGTACCAGGCGGAGATCTCGCAGGGACGCCTGGAGGCGTTGCTGAACTTCCAGACGATGGTGGCCGATTTGACCGGCCTGGCGATGGCAAACGCCTCGCTGCTGGATGAGGGAACCGCGGCGGCAGAGGCGATGGCAATGCTTCGCGCCGTTCACGGTGGGAGCTCGGCGGACGTCTTCTTCGTCTCGGAGGCATGTCACCCACAGACGATTGAGGTGGTGAGAACGCGAGCCGCGCCACTGGGAATCCAGGTGGTGGTTGCAAACCAACACGGTTTCGAATTCCAGAAGAATGTCTTCGGGGCGCTCCTCCAATACCCTTCCACCGATGGCTTGGTGGAAGACCACGCCTCCTTCTGTGCTCGCGCACACAAGGAGGGGGCGCTGGTGGCGATCGCCGCAGATCTCTTGAGCTTGACGCTGCTCAAGTCACCGGGTGAGCTCGGCGCCGACGTGGCGGTGGGAAGCGCGCAGCGATTCGGGGTTCCGCTGGGCTATGGTGGACCGCACGCGGCGTACTTCGCGACCCGACCCAAGAACGCGCGGCACATGCCCGGCCGGATTATCGGGGTCTCGCAGGACGCGCAGGGAAAGCCTGCCCTGCGTATGGCTCTGCAGACGCGCGAGCAGCACATCCGCCGCGAGAAGGCGACGAGCAACATCTGCACGGCCCAGGCTTTGCTCGCGAACATGGCGAGCATGTACGCTGTGTATCACGGGCCGAAGGGATTGCGGGCGATTGCGGCGCGGATCCACCGGCTGGCGCAAGTCCTGGCGCGGGGTCTGGCCGAGCTTGGTTTCAAGCCGAAGCACGATCAGTTTTTCGATACTCTGCGCATCGATGCCAGCGCAGAACAGCTCGACCAGGCGATTGAACGGGCGGTTCGGATGCGGATGAATTTTCGCCGGATCGATCGACGCTCGATTGGCATTTCGATCGACGAGACGCACGACGCGAATGACATCATCGCAATCCTGGAGGCGTTCTCGCCTGCGCGGGCAGCTGGCATCGCCCTGGGGAAACTGGCCGACGAAACTTCGGAAAGCTTCCAGGGGCCATTGGCTCGCACCAGTGCCTATCTCCAGCATCCCGTCTTCAACACCCATCACTCTGAAACGGAGATGCTGCGCTACATTCACCGGCTTCAGTCGCGCGACCTGTCCCTTGCCGATTCGATGATTCCGCTCGGCTCCTGCACGATGAAGTTGAACGCCACCTCCGAAATGCTTCCGGTTTCCTGGCCTCAGTTCGCGCGGATTCATCCCTTTGCGCCGATCGAGCAGACGGCGGGATATCAGGTCATCTTCAAGCAACTCGAGGCCGCGCTGGCGGAGATCACCGGATTGCCCGCTGTCTCGTTACAACCCAATGCCGGATCCCAGGGCGAGTACGCCGGTTTGCTGGTCATCCGCAAGTATCATCAAAGCCGCGGCCAAGGCGATCGGGACATCTGCCTCATCCCCTCCTCTGCCCACGGCACCAACCCGGCTTCCGCGGTGATGGCCGGCTACAAAGTCGTGGTGGTCAAATGCGACGACCAGGGCAACGTCGATCTCCCCGACTTGCGCGCAAAGACCGAGGAACATCAACGCAAGCTCGCGGCGCTGATGGTCACCTATCCCTCCACCCACGGGGTCTTCGAGACGCAGATTCGAGAGATCTGCTCCGCGGTCCACCAAAACGGTGGGCAGGTGTACATGGATGGCGCGAACATGAACGCTCAGGTTGGACTGTGCCGTCCGGCCGAAATCGGGGCCGACGTTTGTCATCTGAATCTGCACAAGACGTTTTGCATCCCGCACGGTGGCGGCGGCCCGGGAATGGGCCCGATCGCGGTCGCGGCGCATCTGGCGAAGTACCTGCCAACCCATCCGGTGATTCCCACCGGGGGGACAGAGGGCATCGGCCCGGTTTCCTCTGCTCCCTGGGGAAGCGCGAGTATTCTTCCCATCTCCTGGGTCTACATCCAGCTGATGGGCGCGCAGGGACTGACCCGGGCAACGCAGGTCGCCATTCTCAATGCCAACTACATTGCCCACCGGCTCGATCCGCACTACCCGGTGCTTTTCCGGGGGGGTAATAGCCGCGTTGCCCATGAGTGTATCGTGGACCTCCGGCCGCTGAAGCGAACCGCCGGGATCGAAGTAGAGGATGTGGCGAAGCGACTGATGGACTACGGCTTCCACGCGCCGACGGTCTCTTTCCCGGTCGCCGGAACGATGATGATCGAGCCCACCGAAAGCGAATCCAAGGCGGAGGATTTCGTCCGAGTGGGAGTGTTCCTATTCCCGCGAAAAAGCTGCATTCCCAGCGCTCTGGGTCCACAACGCCAAGTTCTGGCCGCCGGTCGGGCGGGTGAACAATCCGTGGGGGGACCGAAATCTGATCTGCACCTGTCCTCCGATCGAAAGCTATGAAGCGGCCAGCGAAGCACCCGCAAGAGTCGCCATTCCCTAATATCGGCTAAGTTACGGATTAGTCATTCGAAGAATAGCCAGCGGCTCGAACGAGGCGTCCCCAATCCCACGGATCGTCGAAACCGTTTCGTTCGTTAAAACTTCTCAACGTGAGAATTTGTAGTCCCAACAAAGCCCGACTCAGGGTTTCCATTGGCCTGCCCTGGGGAACTAGTTCGCTCCCCGGAACAGCCGCATGCGGGGACCGCCGCCCATTTCGAGGAAGAAGCCGAACGAGAAACGGACCGTTGAATCGGCGGAAATCAAGCCAGGCGGCGGATTCGGGAACGGCTGCGCCCGTTCGAATGCGGCCATTGCTTCGGAGTCAAGGAAGTCGAGCCCGCAGCTCTTCTCCACGTACACATTCTTGACCAGGCCACGCTCGTTGAGCGTGACGTTCAAAATCGTATAGCGGTCGCGGCCGCCATAGATGTTGCCGGTGGGATCTCGTTGGCGCACTTGAGTTCCAGGATCCCAGTGCATGCCGACGCCCTGCTTCACGCGATTGAAGAAAGTGGAATACTTCCATTCCTTGGTGTTGAGAAAGGTGCCTTCCCCCTCATCGACGTCAGCGAGGTGATCGTTCGGCGCCGCCCCGGAGATCTTGTCCAGGACGGACATCGATGGAACGAGGTTCGCGATTCCAGGGATGCCTTTCTTTCCGGCGGACGGTTCCTCCTCGCCTGAAGCGCCATCTCCGCGCTGAACTCTCAGCCGATTGGAGTTGCCGACCACCTCTGCGGCTTCGCTTCTGTTTATCACCTCGGCGCCCGGGCCCGGTCCGGCCTTCTCCTTCATCGCGACCTCTTGCCGGCGCTTGACGTCGGGAACCTCGAAGACTGTCTTGCGCTTTGCGTCGCGAAGGGGTCGGTCGTCGTTGGCCAGGCCGTTGTTTCCAGCGATCGACGGTTTTTCGACGTTGTCTCGCCCGGGCGTCTGCTGCGGCGCGCTGCTGGTCCGGTGAGGCATGGCGTTTCGGTAGAACGCCGTTTGGTCGCGAGAGCGCGTCTGCTTGTCGGTCCGGTTTGAGCTCTCGGCGAGGTATTTCGCGTCCGGCGCTTCTTGCCCATTGCCGGGAGCGACGTCCACCACCTGTCCCTTGGGCCGTTCCTCCGGCTTCTTTTCCTCGGCAGGCTTGGGTCGCTGGGCGACGACGGATTCCGATTCCTGGTTGGACGACTTGAATTGACCGCGATTCTTCGCCCATTGCTGCGCCGAAAGACCGCGCAGGACGACCGGATTGGGCGAACGTCGGGGCGGGGGACGGCCGGGGAGATTCACTTCGATGAAGGACAGGACGATGAACAGCAGGAGGAAAAGGACATGACCCGCAAGCCCAAGCAGCAAAGCGGCCGCGAGCCGAGGTCCATCGCGCCGCTTCCTACGTTGAAATCGGGTCACCAAGCTCGAACCCACCCCGCGATGATTAATGCCATCCCGATGAAGTTTCGCTGTCAGTTCTTACACCCGCTTGTAGTTTTAGGACACTGCTCCACCGTTACAAGGCAGATCCAGGCGTTGGACAGCCAAAAATTCCGGGATTCCAGAGATCTAGGCCTTTGCCTGAGCTGACCCGGCCGCCCCCTAGTACAGGCGGACGACCTCTGCGCCACTAAAATAGTGGCGCAGGATGGCGCGATAATCCTGGCCTGCTTCGGCTCTGCCGATCGCTCCCAACTGGCACATCCCGACGCCGTGGCCCCACCCCCCGCCACGGAAGTTGAAGGCGCGGAGCGTCCCCTCGGGCGACTGCTCGCTTTCAACGATGAACATCGCGCTGTTGAGCATCCCGAACAGCTTTCGGATATTGAGCTCGCCGCGGATCTCAACGCTCCGATCGGAGCCTGAAATTGCGACCGACCGAGCGCGGCCGGAGACGCCCCGCTCGAGGACGGTGATCGAACGTACGGCCCCCAGGCGGAAAGGGGCGGTAAATCGCTCCACCTCCTCGCGGGTGAAGCGCCGTTCCCAGCGGAATTTGCCTGGCTGAGCCAGACTGGCCAGCCGGCAAGCGGCGGTTGAGCTCCCGGAAAGGAAGGATGGCAGGTTATTCGGAGTGGAAAGTGCGAGCTCAGGGCCAAGCAGGTCCGGCTTTCCGCGAAGGTTCGGGTTGCTGGGTCCTCCCCAAACGACGTCGTTGTCCTCGGTGTGTCCTCCGCAGACCGCGCTGTAGACGGAGTCGACCAGCCGATGATCGGCGGAGAACAGCGCTTCGCCTCGAGTCGCTTCCACCGCGGCGGTCGAGCTTTCCGCCTCGCCGGATTGACCTCGGTACACCGCGCAGTGCTGCTCGGAGCAAAGCAGATACGGATCGCCGATGTGCTTGGTCCCGATCTTCGCCAATATCTCTCCGCGTGCGGTGACCGCCTGTGCTTTGAGGGCTTCCATCGGCGCGCGCGCAAACATCTCCGCCGGCACCAGTCCCTTGAGCAGGTCCTCGAGCGAGACCAGATTGACCACTGCAAGCTTGCCCCGGCGATCGACCGTCAGCTCCAACGAACCGCGGTAGGTCCGATTCTCGAACCCGTGAAAATCGTAGCCCACTCCAAACTCAACCTGGCTCACCGCGAAGCCGGTCCTTTCCAATGGCTCGGTGGTCAAACTGTCCTTGCTGATGGCGACGAGGGTTGAGTTGTCATCGAACAACTCGAGCGAACCGCTTGGCTGCCGCTCAACTTCTTCGATAGTCCAGGTGCGGATGGCGAACTCACGGTCGATCGCCCGCTGCCTTTCCACGATTCGGTCGGACTCGATGGTCTCATCCGCGAGGAGCAAATAGCGGCGGTTGTCGATCACCTGACCTCGGATCCCGTAGACGGTCCCGATGGTCTTGACCCGGGTCGCGATGCCGCGCTCCTTCCACGCCTCTTGCTCGGCCGCCAGGCGCGGCTTGTCCGAGAGCAAGATCTCCCGCAGGACGATTCGAGAGGATGCAGCGGCCGGTTCCGCTCCGCTGATCCGAACCTTCCAGCGGGAACCAGGGGCGCCTTCGACGATTTTTTGCACCGGCCCGGCGACGTGAATCCGGATCCGTCCCGGGGCGGCGAATGCGACTTCGGTTTGACCTTCCATCAACCGAACGGGAACGAGCGGATCGCCCTGATGAAAGTCGAGCCGCTTCGCTTGTTCTCTGGGATCAGGCGCGTCGGCAAGGCCAATCCTTTCCGCCGGAAGAGCGACTGGACCAGCGTCCACCGGCGAAGACACCGGCGGCCCGGCACTCGAAGGCGGCGGCAACTGGTAGGGAGGGGTCCTCGCGCAGCCTGCCAGGAAAAGGCAGATCAGCAAGCGCTGGGAGGGGACCAACCGGATTTTGACCTCGCGGATCTTCGCGATGCCTGAGATGGCAACAGACGATTCGGTGAGGCGCCACCCGGATTCGAACCGGGGAATGAGGGTTTTGCAGACCCTTGCCTTACCACTTGGCCATGGCGCCAGAACGGTGAGCCAAAATCTTATACGAAGCGGCACGCGGTTGGGTCAAACGGTGAGCCAAAATCTTATACGAAGCGGCACGCGGTTGGGTCAAGGAACGAGATTCGGCGAAAAACCGATCCTGTGCGTCTGGAGCGGTGCGAAGTGGCGCACTCACGGCGCCGGGCGCGTCCCAGACGACGGATGTTCCGGTGAACTTTAGCCCGGATCGGTGTATCTATCTCACAACCTCCAGCGGGAGTTCGAATGGCGAAACTTCGGTCCGTTATCATTGGTGCCACGGGTCTTGCGGGTCAGCAATTCATCGCCGCCCTCAAGGAGCACCCTCAAATACAGATCGCCGCAGTTGCCGCTTCCCCCAAGTCCGCAGGTAAGAGCTATCGAGATGCTTTGAAGACGCCGGACGGGATGGTCTCCTGGTTCGTCTCGGAGCCTATCCCCGATGAGATTGGGCAGATGAAGGTGCTCAACGCTGCGGAAGTCGATGCCCGCAGCTTCGACATCGCCTTCTCCGCGGTGGAATCTGACGTGGCGCGCGACCTCGAGCCCAAACTGGCGCGCGAGATCCCGGTGATCTCGACCGCGAGCGCTTTTCGATACGAGGAAGACGTTCCGCTTTTGATCCCGCCGGTCAATGGATCTCACGCGGGTCTGATTGCCGAGCAAAGGAGGCGAAGGCAGACCAAGGGATTCATCGTTCCCATCCCCAACTGCACCACGACCGGGCTGGCAATTTCGCTTGCCCCGCTCGATGCTGCCTTCGGCGTTGGAAGCGTGGTGATGACCTCGATGCAGGCTGTTTCCGGTGCCGGTCGTTCGCCTGGGGTGATCGCCCTGGACATCCTGGACAACGTCATTCCGCACATTCCCAAGGAGGAGTCGAAAGTCGAGCTGGAGACGAAGAAGATCCTCGGCCATCTGGCTGCAGGCCACGCGGGGATCGCCCCACATCCGATGAGGGTCTCGTGCACCTGTACCCGCGTCGCGGTGCTGGAGGGGCACACCGAGGCCGTCTTTGTGTCGCTGCGCCGCCGGGCGTCCACCGCCGAAGTGATGCAGGCCATGCGCGAGTGGAAGGGAGACGAAAACTCGCGAGGGCTTCACAGCTCGCCGCCGCGCTGGATCGAGGTGCTGGACGATCCATTCCGCCCCCAGCCACGGATGGACCGCGATACGCACGGAGGAATGGCCACCAGTGTGGGTCGCATCCGCGAAGATGGAGTGCTGGAAAATGGGATCAAATATGTTCTTGTTTCTCACAACACGAAAATGGGTGCCGCCAAGGGGGCGGTCCTGGTGGCGGAGCAGCTGATCAGGACGAGAATCATCGCCTAGAACGGTCCTCCGAAATTCGCTGGGAGAAACCGCAGCCTTGAATTAGTGTCGCCCGCTTATACCGGAGGAGATTCGACATGACGTACGTGGTTGCCGAGCCCTGCATCAATTGCAAGTACACCGATTGCGTCGAGGTGTGTCCGGTCAACTGTTTTTACGAATCCGCTAATTTCCTGGTCATCCATCCCGACGAGTGCATCGACTGCGGAGCTTGCGAGCCGGTCTGTCCGACCAAAGCGATCTTTCCGGAATCGGACCTTCCCGAGAAATGGGCCGAGTACAAGGCGATCAACGCGGACTATGCGACCAAGCTTCCGAACATCGCAGAAAAGAAGGATCCTTTGCCGGTCGCGGAGGAGTTCAAGGAAAAGCAGGATAAGCGCCCTCTGTTGGACTTGAGCCCTCCCAAGTAGTCTCCCCCCATGCTGCCCAACGATTCCTTCAAGGATCAGGTGGCGATCGTCACCGGCGGCGGCACGGGAATCGGCAAAGTCATTGCGGCGACGCTCGGCTCGCTCGGCGCCAAAGTGGTGATCGCCAGCCGCAAGCCAGAGGTCCTTTCCACGGCCGTTGCCGACCTCGAGGCGCGTGGGATCACCGCGCACGCAATCCCCACCGATGTTCGAGTCGCTGACCAGGTGGATGCCCTCGTCCTTGGCACCGTGGAAAAATTTGGCCGGCTAGACGTGCTGATCAACAACGCGGCGGGCAACTTCATCGTCCCCTCCGAGGAATTGTCCCCGAACGGATTCCGAACGGTGGTTGATATCGTGCTGGATGGCACGTTCAATTGCTCGCGGGCAGCGGCACGCCACTGGCTGAGCCGCCGGCAACCGGGGTCGATCGTGAACATCATCGCGACCTACGCCTGGACCGGCGCACCGGGCGTAGCGCACTCGGCGGCGGCAAAAGCCGGCGTCTGGAACCTGACGATGACGCTCGCGGCCGAGTGGGGACCAAAGAAAATCCGGGTGAATTCGGTCGCGCCGGGGGTGGTGGTCACCGAGCAAGCTTCGAAAAACCTTCATTTCGATGACCCGAGAATGCAGAAGGCGATCGCGAGCAAAGTTCCGCTCCGCCGCCTGGCGAATGCGCAGGAGGTGGCGGACGGGGTAGCATACCTCGCCTCGCCTTTCGCCTCGTACGTGACCGGCGCCTGTCTGCCGATCGACGGCGGTTATTCTCTCAACGCCGGGATGCTTGGCCGCTTGGAGGAGCTGCTGCGGCAGCTTGATTCGTAATGCCAGACCTGATCAGCGAGCGTCGGGGAGAGGTGCTCATCGTCACCTTCAATCGCCCAGAGAAGCGCAACGCTCTTTCGGATGAGATGTTGCAGATTTTTGAGCAAACCCTCGACCAGGCGGCAGAGGATGAAACGCTTCGGGCGCTGATTCTCACCGGGGCGGGGAACAAGAGCTTCAGCTCGGGCATCGATCTCGGGCTTTTGTTCGAGCATCTGTCCAGCAACCCCAGCGGTGAGAAAATCCGTCGGAAGCAGCGGCAGCTTCAGCAGCTGATCTGCCAGCTGGAGGAGCTGGAAAAGCCGACCATCGCCGCGATTGAAGGCTCGTGCGTTGGAGGTGGTTTGGAAGTGGCGCTGGGGTGCGACCTCCGGGTCTGCTCCAGCGAGGCGCGGTTCGGCTTTCCCGAAGCGAAGATTGGCATGCTTCCGGATCTCGGCGGCACCAGCCGTCTTCCGCGCCTGGTTGGGCCGACCATTGCGAAGGAGTGGATATTCACTGGTCGGCTCTACCCGGCGCAGCGCGCCGAAGAGTTGGGAATCGTCAACGAGTTGGCGCCGCCCGGTCGCGCGTTGGAAAGAGCGGTTGCTCTGGCCGGTGAGTTGACCGCCTCTGGACCGCTGGCGATCGCCTGGGCGAAAAGGGTGATCGATCGCGGGCAATCGTTGAGCCTTGAGGATTCCCTCGTGCTGGAGCAGCACGCGATGACCGAGATCCTACCCAGCGACGATCTCAAAGAGGGTGTCGCCGCGTTCCTCGAAAAGCGCTCTCCGAAATTCAAGGGGAATCGGCGGAGGTGAAAAAGCCGGCGAGATTCAAACCGCGCCATCTGTTGCCAGGGAGCCGGCCAGCTCTACCCGCGGCTGCGCCGGCCTGATGCGGAGGATGAGGCAGGCCGCGAGCAGGTCGACCACCGCCGCGGCAGCGAACAGCTTGTGTCCACCGAGGACGTCATACCCGATCCCGGATGACAGATAGCCGATCAGACCACCAATGCCGAAGGTGATTGCGGCAAAAAGCGCCTGTCCGGAAGCGCGAAGCTCTGGCGGCGCCCGTCCCGAGACGTAGGCCACGCTGGCGATGTAGAACGCGCCGAAGGTCAGACCGTGAAGCAGCGAGAGCGCGATGATCCAGGCGGAACGATCGACCAGCGCCATCCCGATCCACCTCAGCGAGCTTGCGAAGAAGGCGAGGAAAAGAAGGCCCTTGGCGGCGATGCGCCTGGAGAAGCGGGGGTAGAAGAACATGAAAGCGGTCTCCGCCAGAACGCCCAGGCTGGCAGCGATTCCGACGACGCTCGGCGACAATCCGAGAGCCTGCAGGTGAATGGAGAAGGTTCCGTGAAACGGCGAGCAGGCGATCCAGTGGAGACAAGCGGCTAAGAGGAACAGGGCAAGGTCGCGGTCTGCGAGGAGGCGAAGGCCATTCAGCGGCCGAGGCGAAGCGAGCGAAACGGAGCGGGCTCGTATTCCAAAGCTCCAGGCGAAATAACCGGCCATCAGGCACAGAGGCACAATGACCGTCGCTCGATTGATCGCGGCCACCGACAGCCCGAAAGTCGACGAGGCGAGGACGAAACCGAGCGACCCGAACAGTCGTACCCGCGCGTAGTTGCCTCCGGAGAGGGCGATTCGCTGCAGCGTGAGGCTGTCGATCAGCGGGGTGATCGAGGAGTTGAAAAAGGCGTAGGCGCCAATGACCAGGAGCAGCAAACCGAAGCGATCCACCGCGAGGAGCAGAGAAAAGAACGCACCCGCGCCGAATGAAACGATCTTGAGGACGAGATCGCCTCGCCCGGTCGAGTCGGCCAGATGGCCCCAAAAGGGCGGTGAGAAGAGCGAAAACAGCGGCGGAAGGCCGAGCAGTATCCCGACCTGGGAGGTCGAGAGATGAAGCGATTTGAGGTAGGCGGGGAAAAAGGGCAGGGTGACCCCCAGCGCTCCAAAGTAGAGGAAGTAGAAGCCGCCGAGGGGAACGACCCCCGCGCCTTTCGGTGCGCTCATCGAGGCAGTCCGAGGCGGTTCGCTACGTCTGGCAGGTGAGCGCGAATCATCTGGGCCAAAGCGGCGCCGTCGATCAGCTCGAGCGATGTTTCCTTGGAGACCAGGCGCGCCTCGTCCGAGAACGGTCCGGTGGTGACGAGGATCGCTTTGGAGAGATTTTCTCCTCGCGCCGTGTCCAGCGCTGCCTGCACCTCCGCGCTTTCCACCGCTCCGCTCTCCGGCGTCAACACCGCCCGGATGTAAACCTTTTGGCCGGTGATCGGGGTTGGATCCTCCATCACCAGATCGCAGCGGTCCGGGAAGTTGTCTTCGGATACTTTGGTGAAGCCCAGCTCATTGAAAAGCCGCGAGGTGACGCTGGCGAGCTCCGGCAGCGCGAGCTTGGCGATTCCCGCCGCCTCGGGCGGAAGGCCTTTCGGCGTCAGCGGTTCGGTTGCGCCGCCACGTGCGAACAACGCCAGCAGCACGAAAAGCGCGATGATGACGAATCCCGCAAGCAGCAGCGTGTCCATCAAGCGCGCGTTTACCACAGTCGAATCTCCTTTCGGCCTGTTGACCGAATGGATTTTCTTGTTAGGGTCGGTTGCGCATGTCCAATGGCCAGTCGCGAGTGGTCTCGATCGTCACGGTCGCCAACGAAGGTGAGCTTTTGCAAGCGCTCGCCATCCGCGAGGTAGTGTTCATCGAAGAACAGCATGTTCCGGAGAGCTTTGATCGGGACGCGAATGACAGCGGCGCGTTCCACCTGCTCGCTTTCGATGGCGGCCACGCGGTCGGAACCGGACGTCTGGTTATTCTTTCAAAGCCCCCGGTGAACGAGATGGGCTCCTGGGCTCAGGCGAGCCGGATGGCGGTTTTGCAGTCGCACCGAGCTGCCGGCGTAGGATCGAAATTGCTCGAGGCATTGGAGGGGGAGGCTCGAAGGCGAAGGATGGCCGGGATCACCCTGCACGCTCCTCTCTCGTCGATCGACTTCTACAAGAAGCGGGGTTACCAGCCTGTGGGTGCCGTCTTTCAGGAGGCCGGCATGCCTCACCTGGAAATGCACAAGAAGACCTCCGGCTGACTTCGACGCCCCGCGTCCGCGGCGGCAGTCGCTTGGCAAAGGGTCACTCCTCGGCGGGCGGCTTCGAGGCTTCCGCCCAGCAGACCGCGTACCAGAGGGCGACATCGGGCCGCGTCTTCCACTGGCGGAATGCTTCGATCGCCTGGTCGAAAGATCGCGCGCACGCGTTGACCGGCTCGTTGGCGACCTTCTGGAGTTGCACCAGAACGTGCTCGCGAGCTCCTTCAAAAATTCCGATCAGGTTCTCGACGTACTCGGCCAGTCGATCATCTCCGGACGACGCTCCAAAAAATAGCCAGGTATTCCGGGTGGGTCGCAGCCCCCCGTCGCAAAGCAGGGCAGTGAGCTTCCTCCCGACGAATGGATCGTTCCCGATCGCTTCGTACGTCTGGACGTACGCTTGCCAAATCGCGGCGAGCCCGGGAGACTCTGGCCAAAGGCGAAGAATGCCGTGGTCGTCATCCTCGAGGATCACCCGTCCACCTGGGCGCGCCGCTCGGGCCATCTGCCGGACGACCGCGACGGGATTGGGGACGTGCTCGAGCAGGAAGCGGGCGTGCACCACGTCGAACGTTCCCCACTCGTCCGCGCGAAGCGGTGGATCAAAGACATTCCCTTCGCGGAACTCGACCAGGCCGGTCTCCCGATCTGCCGCTGCCTGGCGGACGGCCTCGTCTATCTGCTCTTTGCTTCTCTCGATTCCGACCACGCGCCCGGTTGGACCCGTCCGACGAGCGATTGCGCGAGTCAATTGACCAAGCCCGCTGCCGAAGTCCAGAACGCGCTCTCCGCCGCTCAGGCGAAGCTCTCGCAAGACCGGTTCGTTGAGCAAGTCGTTCAACCGCGACAGGCGGCGCTGCTCGTCCTTGGCTACGCCATGAAGATAGCTCGAGTCACTCATCCGAGGCGCTCTGTTTGACCACGCGGCGGACCTCATCGCCAATGATTTTTCGCTCGCGAAAACCGCCCGAGATTCCCTAGCTGCGCCGGCCGCGCTGAGGAGGCGGAGCGCTGGTCAACGGGTCTTCTGGCCAGGCATGGCGCGGGTATTTCCGGGAGAGCTCGCGTCGGATGGCGGGGTAGTGACGATTCCAGAAGCCGGCCAGGTCATCGGTGATCTGGACGGCCCGCTCGTTGGGGGCGAGCAGGTGGATGACCAGCGGAAGCCGCCCGCCCAAGACGGTCGGCCCCTTCGCCATTCCGAAAAAATCTTGGAGTCGAGACTCCACCCAGGGGGGCTTGCTCCGGCCGTAGTGGACTTGAAGTTGGCGACCGCTCGGCAGCGCTATCCGCTCGGGCGCCATCGTTCTCCACAGCCGCGCCTGCTCTGGCGTGAAGCTTGCCGCGAACGTATTCAAGAGCCTCGGGTGGGCCAGATCCGCGAGGCCGCGCGCCTCGGGGGAGACCGCTCCGAGGAGGGAACGAAGAAGATCCACCGTGAGCTCGGGGAAGCGCGCCTCGGGAAACGAGCGGCGCAATAACTCGGTCCGGCCCGCCCATTCTTCCAACGCCTCAGGATCCACGAAGCGGTCGATGTGAGCAGCGCGCGCGGCTTCGGCGACGATGAAAGCAACCCGCTCCGAGGGAAGGGCGTTCGTTCGTTTTTCTTCGAGGATGATGCTTCCATAGGAGAGCTTCTGCACTCGATCCACCTGGTCCGCTTGCGGATTCCATTGCAGCTCATCCACATCCACAAGCTCGTTGGGGGCAATCGCAAGAAGCCATTCCGGCTCGAGCTTGCTCGCCACGCGCACCCATACCTTTGCCGCTCCCGCTCCCTTTCTTTGCTCGGCATCGATGGCCAGCAGGAGATCGGGTTCGTGCACCACGCTCGTGTCCGCGAGCGTAGCCGTGCCGCCCTCGAACAGCAGCAGCTCGCTCGAGTGCTCCCCGCGACGTTTCGCCACCCGATCCGGGTAGCCGGCCAGGATGCTGATCAGGAGCGCTTCATCCACAAGCTCCGGCCGATTCGGGCGCGCACCGGTTGAGCGAATCAGGCGGCTTATCTGCCGCTGCACCCGTTCAACCGCCCGGACCGCGCCTGGCTCGAGGCCCAGCTCCCGCAGTCGGGCGGGGGCGAATCCGGCCCGCTCGGCGTCGCGAAACCGCCCCATCGCCTCGAGCAGATCGGAAGGGCCGCTTGAGATCTGGTGACCGGGCCGCGCACCGCGACCGGCGAGGGAGGTTCGGGTTTCCAGACGGATGTCGCGCTCGCCCACAATCGCTGCCACCAACGCACCGTCCGCAGCAACTCCCCGCGCCTGAGCTTCCACGACGAGGCGACTCTGCCTGGGGTGCAACGGAAGATGCGCCATCGCCCGGCCGATCGCGGTGATCGCCCCCGCGGAGTCGGTCGCCCCCAGCCTGCGCAGCAGGAGTTCCGCCGCATCCATCGCGGCGCGCGGCGGGGATTCGAAAAACTCGAATTCCGACAGATCCGCCACTCCAATCGTGCGCAGAGCCAAAAGCGTGTCCGCGAGATCGGCGCGCCGTATCTCGGGGACTTCGAAATCCGGTCGTGAAAGAAAATCCTGCTGGGTGTAGAGGCGCAGGCAGGAGCCGGATTGCGTTCTTCCCGCTCTTCCCGTCCTCTGAATGGCCGACGCTTTGCTGATCTTCTCGACTCTGAGAGTGGGCAGTCCGGACCACGGAGAATGGGATGCAATGCGGGCCAAGCCGCTGTCGATCACGCAGCCGACGCCTTCGATGGTGACGGACGTTTCCGCGACATTGGTGGAGAGGATGAGCTTGCGCTTCTTCGAGGGGTTGACCGCCAGGTCCTGCTCCGATGCCGGAAGCTCCCCGTGCAAAGGTCGGATCACCCAGTCGTGCGCGCGGGCGAATTCTTCGCAAGCTTCGCCGGCGCGGCGAATTTCTCCAGCTCCCGGTAGAAAGACGAGGATGTGGCCGGGCTTTTGCGCGGCGAACACCCGCTTGATCGCCGCGAGGACTTGCTGTTCCAAATGACGGGGATCCGCCGCCGCCAGGTGTTCGATTTCGACATCGAAGGGCTTTCCCGATGAACGCAGCACCGGACAGCGGCCGAGATAGGCTGCCACCGGGTCCACATCCAGCGTCGCGGACATCACGAAGATCTTGAGGTCCGGGCGCGGTCCGAGTTGAAGCCGTCGAAGCAGTGCCAGACAAAGATCGCCGGCGATGTTGCGCTCGTGGAATTCATCCAGCACAACCACCCCGACCCCGTTGAGAATCGGATCGGAAACCAACCGACGCTCAAGCACGCCCTCGGTGACGAACGACAGCCGAGTCTGGGGGCCGGAGACATTCTCGAAGCGGACCTGGTAACCAATCGTTCGGCCCAAAGGCTCGCCCAGCTCCTCCGCGACCCGCGCTGCAGCGAGCCGCGTCGCCAGCCGGCGAGGCTGAAGGACGAGGATCTCCCCCTCCGTCAGGTGGTTCTCCAAAAGCGCGCGAGGGACACGGGTGGTCTTGCCCGCCCCGGGGGGAGCTTCGATTAAGAGATTAGGCACGCGCTTGGCGGTCGAGACAATCTCCGGGATCCGTTCGTCTATCGGGAGGCGGATCATGTCGGACTGACGGCCTGGTCCCCGCCGCGGTTGGGTCTTCGCCAGTTCGACCGCGGCACGTGCTTAGTTGGAATCCGCAAACAGCGCGTCCAGCGCCCCGGATGCCGAAAGGTCCGGGAATGCGAACGTTGCACCCGAGGCAAGAAGGTCCGCGGCACTGAACTGACCGGTTCCGACGCCAATCGACTCGGCGTCGATCCCCTGGGCTGCGGCGACATCTTTGGGGGTATCGCCGATCACGACGGTGCGGCAATCGCGGGGCGAACGGCCCAGCAGCTCGGCACCGCGCTGTGCACCGATGCGAATCAACTCAACGCGATTCTCGTGATCGCAGCCGAAACCGCCAAAGGCGAAACGATCGTAGATGCCGACCCGCGAGAGTTTTACCCGCGCGCCTTCGCGGATGTTCCCGGTGCCTAGTCCCAAAGCGATATCCACCCGCCCGCGGGCCACATCGAGCGCCTCCTGGATCCCCCGGTGCAGGCGGTACTGGCTCGCATCGACCTTGGCGACCTCTTTCTCGAGGATTCGCAGATAGTCGGAAAGCACGGCATCGATTTCCTGCTCGGTGGCGGCGATCCCGATCGACGTCAAACCGGCGCGCACGATCGCGCGGTCGGTCATCCCATCCAATCGGAAAGAGCAAGCGTCTTCTCGGCCGAAGCAGTGCGCGAAAACCCGCTCCAGCGCACGGCGTCCCGCCCCTCCGGTGGTGACCAGGGTTCCATCGACATCGAACAGAAGAACAGTTGGACGCATTGGCCGGACTAAGTATCGTGCTCCATTGTACTCTGCCGCGAAAAGGTGCCGGCGGACTGGCGGGGTGCAATCGCTTTGCGTTCCCGCCCCGGTCCGTCGTAAGCGTTCAAGGAACATGTCCGAACGGGTGGTGCTCTTTCTAAGCAGCGCGAGCTACGAGGCAGCCTATCAAGCGACCTCGCTGGGACTCACCGCGATCGCCATGGGCGAAGAGGTGTGCTTCGTCTTTGCTTTCGATGCCCTTCGCCAGCTGTTGCGAGGTACATTTGGCAGACCTCAAAACGAAACGGAGACCGCGGAGAGCGCTCGTGCCGAAGGGCTCGGCCTGCCTACGCCGCGTCGGATGCTGGACGAGGCTAAATCGCTGGGCGCCAGGCTGGTGGTCTGCGAGACGACTCTGAAAATCTGCGGTTTCTCTGCGTCGGAAGCGGGAGACGTGCTCGAAGTCATGGGCCTACCCTCGATCTGCAGGCTCACACAAGGCGCTCGTGTAATGTCGTTGTGATCGGATGTGTCACCAGCGATCGCCCGACCGGCTCGAGCGCTGGCGGGCTTCGAGGGGCCAAGCTATCCTCCGGAACAGGCTCGCACGGCCGCGTGCGGAGCGCGCCCCAAGAGGACAACCAAAATGAGCGCAAAGTTGACCGCTCTCTTCGCATTTGCGTTGGGATCGACAATCGGACTGGTGGTCGGCTGCCAGAAATATGACTTCGAACCGGTCTCACCGGTTGCGCTTTCGCAGACGTCGAGCAGCTACAGCGTGGTTGCGAGGAAGCTGAAGCCGGACATCATGCTGACGGTCGACAACTCGGGCTCGATGTACCTGCCGATCAATCCAAGTCTGAACGCGTGCAAGCTCGCCGACGGCGGAAGCTGCGGTACCGACTACACGGATCCATCCTCCTACTGCGGACCGTCTTGCCCGACGCGAACGTCGGAGCTGCGCCGAGCGATGACGTCCTTCTTTTCCGACGCAGGCACGGTCGCGCGCTTCGGCCTGACCACGTTCCCGTATCCGGTTCCGGGGCCCAATGGCCCCTACGACAGCGAATGCGGTACCGGCGGCGTGCGGGTCCCGGTCTCTCAGTCGCGCGATGTGGACGCGGAGCTTCAGGCCACCTCGACCCAGATCATCAACGTGATTCAGGGCGACATCGTCGGCGGAGGGACGCCCACCGGCAACACCCTCAAGATGCTTGCCGACAATTCCGGGCTGCAACCCCAACCGGGTCGCGATGCTTTCATCTTGCTCGAGACCGACGGTGTGCCGAACTGCAATGCCACCAACCCGCAAGACGGGTGCACCAATCCCGCCGCTTGCGCCTGCACGATCGGCGTTTGCTGCGGTGGTCCAGGCTTCCCGTATCGAAGGCTCGGATGCCTTGACCAGGCAGAAACGGTCAACGCCATCGCAAGTCTAAAAACCAACAAGAGCATCAAGACGATTGTCTTTGGATTCGGTGATGAAGCGGCGGCGAGCGGCCCGACGCTGGAGGCAATGGCGGAGGCGGGCGGATTTGTCCGAGCCTGCCCCGATGGCGGCAATGGCCCGTGCGGTGCGAACAACACCTGTGTTCAGGCGACGAAGCTATGCCAAAGGCAGTACTATCAGGCGAACAACGCGGATGAGTTGGTGCAGGCGCTGAGGGACGCGGTCACGGTGATTCCCGATCCCTGCAATTTCCCCTTGAGCGACACTCCTTCCGATCCGAGCTTTCTCGCGGTGATCGTTGATGGCCAATCCGTGCGCCCGGCGGCGGACACCTGGAGCTACAACGCGCCGGTTGGGTCCACGGTCTACGTTCAGTTCGCCGGGAGCATCTGCGATCGCCTGAAGAACGCCACGCCGACCTCGCCGGTCAACGTGGACATCCGGATTGTCCGGACTCTCTAGTCCGGACCGCCGCCAGAACCCTCCAAGCTTCGCGGGCCGGTTGTCCTCTGTCGAGCTTCTTTACCGAAAGCTTCCGGCGCACTAGCTTGCCGGTCGGCTTTGCCCGGGCCACGCCGATGAAGATCACAATCCTGTCTCGCTCCGGTGCGATACCGTCAACGCGGCGGTTGGTCGAATCCGCGCGAGCGCGCGGCCATCGGGTGCGGGTGCTCAATCCGGTGAAGATCGAGATGCACCTCGATGGTCGAACCGCCGGCCTGTACTACCAGCGCAAGAAGCTTACCCCTACCGACGTCGTGATTCCGCGCATCGCACAATCGATCAACGCCTATGGGTTGGCAGTGGTGAACCAGTTCGGAATCCTCGGAATCCCGCTGGTGAACACGGCGCAGGCAATCGCCCAGTCGCGCAATAAAATGCGCACGCTGCAGCTCCTTTCCGAGGCGGGAATCGACATTCCTTCGACGGTAATGGCCCGACAAGCTTCGGATTTGAAGGAGATGGTGAGCCTCGTCGGCGGCGTGCCGGTACTGGTCAAGTTGCTCCAGGGTCAGGAGCGGCACGGGGTGATGGTCTGCGAAAGCCTTCAATCGCTCGAGGCCGCTCTCGAAGCGATCCTGGGTCTGGGGCACAACCTGATCATTCAGCAGTACGTGCGAAAGACCGGACAAGATGTTCGCGTGTTGGTGGTGGGCAAGGAAGCGGTTGCCGCGGTGCGGCGCCGCGCTCGGGCGGGGCGTCTTTCCCGGACGCTGATCCGGCACGCTCGCCTGGAAAAGATTGAGCCCACCGAGCCACAGCGCCGGGCGGCCGTGGAAACCGCTCGGCTGGTTGGGCTTGAGGTCGCCGCGGTGGATTTGCTCGACGTCAAGGGCTCACCCAAAGTCTTCGAGGTGAACAGCTCGCCAGCGCTGACCGAGATGGAAGCTGCGACGGGGATGGACCTGGCATCCAAAGTGATCGAGCGAGCGGAACAACTGGTGGCGGCCTCGGGCAGAGAGTTGGCAACTTCCGGCGGCGAGAAGCGGTCGTCGTTAAGGATGGAAGGCGTACTCCAGGGTAGGCCGGCGACCAAGGTTTCCGAAGGGCGCGGTTGAGCTCACCGCTGATGCGCAGAGGAGTGAAAAAGTGAGATTCAAATTGGCAGCCGTGACGCTTCTCGCCACCGCCCCATTCCCGCTCGGAGGTGCAGTCTTCGCCCAGCAGGGACAACAGGTAGACCCGGCCACGCTCTACGAGGTGACCGCCCCGGAAAGCGGGCAAAAGGTAAAGGTGGGGAGCAAAGGGAAGGTTTTTCTCTTCCTCAAGACAAAAAACGACTCACACGTCTCCACCGAAGCGCCCTTCAAAATCGAAGTCACCGGGAAAGGATTGAAGCCGGACAAGGATAGGCTCGCGCTCTCCGACGCGGTGGAGAAGAGGCCTGTACCCGAAGGGGTGGCCGACCCTCGCTTCGAAATTCCATTCCTCGCTACCTCCGCCGGGCGGGGTGCGGTCGAGGCCAAGCTCACCTTCTTCATCTGCACCGAGAAAATCTGTGCCCGCCAGCAGAAGACCCTTGCTGTCCCGGTCCTCGTGGAATGATGGCCGGCGGTGAACAGCAAGGCGCGCGACCCAAGCGGTACATCTACGGGGTGAACCCAGTATCGGAAGCGATCCGAAGTCGAGCCGCGGAGATCGAAAGGCTCTATGTGGTCGAGGGTAGCGCGACGTCCCGCCCCGCGGCGGAGCTGCTGGGGCGCGCTCGGTCGCTTGGGATCGAAGTAGAGCAAGTTGGCCGCGAGCGGGTGGCGGCGATGACCCAGGGCGGCGTGCACCAGGGTCTGGTGGCGCAACTGCGCGGGTTCGAATACGCGCAACTGGAAGATCTGCTCTCCCAGGCCGGACAGTCAGATCGCCCCCTGCTTCTGGTAGTTCTCGATGGAGTTCAGGATCCGCAGAACCTGGGAGCGGTGATTCGAAGCTCCTACGCGCTGGGTGCCCACGGCGTCGTCATTCCCAAGGACCGATCCGCCCAGGTGACGGCCGCGGTGGTCAAGGCCTCGGCCGGAGCCACGGAGCTCTGTCCGGTGGCGCAGGTCGTCAATCTCTCGCGCAGCATCGAGGCGATCAAGACGGCGGGGGCGTGGATCGTCGCCGCCGACCCGACTTCGAAGGATTCTCTCTGGAAGGCGAAGCTCTCCGGGCCGTTGGCGATCGTCGTCGGAGGCGAGGCCAGCGGAATCCGCCCCGGGGTGCTCAAGCACTGCGACCTGCGCTTGTCGATTCCCATGGTCGGGCGCATCGGTTCGCTCAACGCGTCGGTGGCAACGGCGATCATCCTGTCCGAAATCGATCGGTGCAGGCGCCAGGCGGCGGGAACTTGAGCTCTTCAGGGGAAGGGCCTTACCGCTTGACTTGGCCGCCGCCTGTCTCATAAAAGCTTCGGCCCTCGGCGCGAGCAAGCTGCGGTTTTGTGGGCACAATTTCCCGATGAAGATGATATGGAACTGGAGGAACGGGGCGATTTGCCGGTGTAGCTCAGCTGGTAGAGCAACTGATTTGTAATCAGTAGGTCGCGGGTTCAATTCCCGCCGCCGGCCCAGCAGAAAGGCGGCGGCCAACAGCGCAAACCGGAGGAACGGTTGGATGGTAGTTGTCAAAGTCTCAAGACGGAGGGGTGCCCGAGCGGCCAAAGGGAGCAGACTGTAAATCTGCCGGCTCTACGCCTTCGTTGGTTCGAATCCAACCCCCTCCACCAAGGACTTTAGGCGGGAATAGCTCAGATGGTAGAGCGTCAGCCTTCCAAGCTGAATGTCGCGGGTTCGAATCCCGTTTCCCGCTCCAACGATGTGGAGGTGCAGTAAGAAGACTCACAGGCCCTTTTAGCTCAGTTGGTAGAGCGCATCCTTGGTAAGGATGAGGTCTCCAGTTCAATCCTGGAAAAGGGCTCCATTGACAGAGGAGCAAAATGAGCAAGGAAAAGTTCGAGAGGACGAAGCCGCACGTGAACGTGGGAACGATTGGGCACGTGGACCATGGAAAGACGACGCTGACCGCGGCGATTACCAAGGTATTGGCGAAGCAGGGGATGGCGCAG
>WNEZ01001949.1_pt1 | contig 25141 bp, 13 predicted proteins | sample 5400521 | NCBI WGS metagenome assembly WNEZ01 (sample SAMN13153339, study PRJNA577476) | soil metagenome | isolation source: 120 cm saprolite under Douglas fir tree site 2 hole 1 replicate 1 | place: USA:California | collected 2015-04-18
AGAGGGTGGGCCTGCCCGCCCTGATTCCTTCCGTAGGGATGGCTCCCATGCGTGGGGTACAAAAGTAACTCAGTCGAAACCCGGCGTGAATGACCGGATTTGTCGTTGCCGCATATTTTGGCATCCCGATTCGATCCCTGGGAGGCAGAGACCAACAGGATCAACCATCACGGACAGGGGTTGGTTTGGCAGCGAACCTGCAGCTGAGAGGGCGACTGCCTCCCCCGAAATTTAAGGAGAAAAGCCATGGAGTGGACGCCGCGCCAGTATCCAAGGGTTAAGGCTGTTCTTCCGGTTGAACTGCACCGCGCAACCGTCACGGTGCCGTTGCGAGCACAGACGCAAGATATCTGCCTGGGCGGTCTGTACGTCGAAATGAGCTTTACTCAGAAGGTCTCAACGGATTTAGAAATTACCCTTTGGATTGGGGATACGAAGATCTCTGCCACCGGCGTGGTTGTCAGCAGTCATCCGTCGTTTGGCAATGGGATCAAATTCACCCACCTTCCCGATGAAAGCAAGGATCGGCTCCAGCACTATTTAGAATCCATAAATCGTTCGAGTGTTGCGCGAAGCACGACACAAGGGCGCACAGCTTAGATCTCGCCTAGGCACCGAACCTTCAATCGCTAGTGCGTTCCGCAAACAATAGTGTTTTGCAACGGTACGGGCCCCTGGGCCAGTTATCCATAAGCGTCCAGCGCTATTTCATTTTTTGCTGGGCGATCCATTTGGCGGTGCGGGCTTCCAAAAGATCGAGGGGGAGGGTTCCGCCGTCGAGCATTTCGTCGTGGAATTTGCGGATGTCGAATTTGGGGCCTAATTCTTTTTGAGCGCGGTCGCGGAGTTCACGGATCTTTAGTTGGCCTAGCTTATAGCTGAGGGCTTGTGCGGGCCACGCGATGTAGCGGTCGGTCTCGGACTGGATGGTGGGCTCGTCCACGGCTTCGGACTTGCGAAAGAAGTCCACGACCTGGTCGCGGTTCCATCCTTTGGCGTGGATTCCGGTGTCGACGACCAGACGCACTGCGCGGAAAAGTTCGGAGGAGAGGCGGCCGTAGTCGGAGACGGGGTCCTGGTAGAAGCCGACCTCTTTGCCGAGTTGCTCGGCGTACAAGGCCCAGCCTTCGATGTAGGCGTTGAAACCGAGACCACGCAGGCGGAACTTGGGCAATCCGGCGAGCTGTTGCTGCACGGATAGCTGCATGTGATGTCCGGGGATGCCTTCGTGATAGGCGATGGCCTCGTCGTTGATGAGCGAACGCTCAGCGAAATTGGAGGTGGCGACGACGACGCGGCCGGGGCGCTTGCCGTCGGGAGTGCCGGTGACGTAGTGGGTGGCTGCGGCGGCTTGGAATGCGGGGATGGCTTCGACGGTGACTGGCGACTTGGGAAGCAAAGTGAAGAGCTCCGGGAGTTTGGGCTCCATCTGAGCGATGGAGTGGCGGAAGTCCTCGAGGATCTGCTCGGCGGAGGTGGGGATGTATTTGGAATTAGTTTTGAACGAGGCGCGAAATGAAGCGAGGTCGGCGAAGCCCTCTTTTTTTGCGATGGCAAGCATTTCGGCCTGGATGCGGTTGATCTCGCGCAAGCCGAGTTGGTGGATCTCGTCCGGACTCATGTGGGTGGTGGTGCGGGCGTAGATGTCGTTTTGATAGCGCTTCTCGCCGTTGGGCAGAGAGGTGACGGACAAAGTGGTGCGACCCTGGGGCGCGTATTCGGTGCGGAGGAAGGCGGCGAAAGTTTTATAGGCTGGGATGACGTCGGTGTTGACGGCGTCGGTGATCTGCTGGGTCAGGCGCTTCTGGTCTTCGGCGGAAATCTCTGCAGGGAACTTTTTTGTCGGAAGCAGAAAAGGGTCGGCGTCGATGATGCCCTGACACTGGATGGAGAGTTTCTCGATGAGGAAGCGGACGGGCATGAGCTTGTCTTTAATGCCGGCGCGAAGGACTTCGGTGGTCTGGGTGAGGACTCGGGGGATATGATGAAGACGGGAAATGTAGTCCTCGTAGTGCTTGAGGGAGTCGAGTGGGACCGAAAGCGGCAGGTCGGCGAGGCCGGTGTGGACGCCATTCTGCTGGTTAATTGGCATCTCGTACTCTTTGAGGTCGTAGTCGGCGATGCGCTGCCGGAGAACACGAATAAGGAGGTCGTGAGAGAGCTGGTCCTGGTCGGAGAACCCGGTGGTCGGGATAGCTTCGAGCCGGGTCAGGAAGGCCTCGTCGGTCTTGTGGAACTGGGCGATGGCATCGAGTGAGCGGTCGCCGAGCTTGTCGTTATATCGATAGTCACCGAAGGCGGTGGCGCGCTCGGGAAAGTTCCCCAGATCGGACTCGTACTGCTCGTCGAAAAGGGCGTTCTGGGCGGCGAGACGGTCGGCCACTGGTTTGAGGTTTTGAGCGAAAGCGGAAACAGCGAGGGCGACTAGAAAAAAAAGGATCCGGGGTGGTCGCATAACGTATGCAGCGTAGCAGAAGGAAAGCTCGTTGCGCGAGGCAGGCTGGGTCATGCGCTGGCAAAAAACGTAAGGCCGGGACACTCTCAGTTGGAAATGGTGGAGACAAATGTCAGTCGAAAGGCTGATTGCTGCGAGCTATGAATTGAATTGCCTCCCTTTCGTGTTGTGTTGAAAACGAACACGCCAGACCAGAAGCAGCCTACGGCACGATCTACATGTGGATTACAGCCCGCACCCGATGGAAGCACACAGTAGGGCCTTCTAGTGTTAAGTTAATGCTTGCATACACATAAGAAGATCGGTGGGACGATTCCGCCGATCGAGAGGGAAAAACCACCAAAGTCGATGAGGATCGCACAAGTAGCCCCGCTTTATGAGAGTGTTCCCCCCCGTCTTTACGGTGGAACGGAACGAGTTGTGTCGTGGCTGACTGAAGAATTGGTTTCCCTTGGCCACGACGTAACGTTGTTTGCCAGTGGAGATTCCGTAACCAATGCGCGCCTGGTGCCAGTCTGCAAGCGGGCGCTAAGGCTCGACTCCGATTGCATCGATCCTTTGCCCCACCATGTGCTCATGCTGGAGCAGGTCTTTAGCCAGGCGAGGGAGTTCGATTTAATCCATTTCCATACCGACTATGTGCATTTTCCCTTGAGCAGGCGTGAGCAGACCCCGTGTGTCAGTACACTCCACGGACGGCTCGATCTTCCCGACCTCGTACCCATCTATGAAAACTTCCGGGAAGTCCCGCTGGTGTCAATTTCCGACAGGCAGCGTCTACCCTTTGCTTGGGTGAACTGGCAGGGAACTGTCCATCACGGACTGCCGCGGGGGGCGTTTGCATTCGTGGATGGGAACAGCGGATATTTGGCATTTCTTGGCAGGAGGTCGATCGCGCGGACCGGGAGTACTTCGAGAAAGTCATTAAGCCGTTGCTCGATCATCCTCTTGTCGAGTTCATTGGCGAAATCGGATCCGCGGAGAAAAATGCTTTCCTGGGAAATGCTGCCGCGCTACTGTTTCCCATTAATTGGCCGGAGCCGTTTGGGTTGGTAATGATCGAGGCGCTGGCCTGTGGAACCCCCGTGATCGCGTATCCGTTCGGATCGGTTCCAGAAATCGTCGCGGATGGGACTGCGGGTTTCATCGTGCCCGATGTGGATTCGGCCGTAGATGCGGTGGAACGGATTGGCGAGATCGACAGACGAAATTGCCGGAAGCGTTTCGAGCAGCATTTCACTGCCGAGCGCATGGCTCAAAACTACCTGGATATTTACAAACGGCTGCGTCGAGGCAAGTCCCCGGCTATTAGAATTGACGAGGGAGTTCTGAGTTGGTCGAATCTGGCGTCATCCAGCACTACTACATAGCTGCCACCTCATCGCCTTCCGATGATCGCGCCCAGGTTCTCAAATACGGGCGAATGTTTTTCGTGTTCGATCGCATTGGCGACATTCAAACTTCTGGCCTTTGCGAGCAGGGGCTTTACTTTGAGGGAACACGTCACCTCTCGCAACTTAGCATCTATCTTTGGAATGCCCGCCCCTTGCTGCTGAGTTCGACGGTCGAGGCGGACAATTTTCTATTTTCTGCCGATCTGGCCAATCTGGACGTTTCGTTCGAGGGCAACGTGGTCAACCCTCGGGGCACGTTGCATCTCTTGCGCTCAAGATTCCTCTGGCGGGACGTTTGTTACGAACAATTTCTGTTCGTTAATCATGGCCTGTCGGAGCTTTTAGTACCCTTCCGTATCAATTTCGACGCCGACTTTGCCGACATCTTTGAAGTGCGCGGCACTCGCAGACCAAGAAGAGGCCAGCGTCTGGCAGACCAAGTACAGGACAACTCGGTTCTCCTGCGCTATCAAGGGTTGGACGGCGTTATCCGCCGGACTTGTGTCCGGTGTAATCCTGCACCGGCGCACGTCACGGGTTCAGAGCTTGAATTCGCAATCCCCCTGCTTCCCAAACAGAAAGCAGTTTTTCACCTGGAGATTGCTTCCGATTCCTGTTCCGCGGAGACTTTCGTAAGCTTTCCCCATGCGGTTTCCGCTGCTCGCGACGAATTGAGAACGGTCCGCGAAGGTTTCCCACAGATTTACAGTTCTAATTCACGCTTCAGCGATTGGATGACGCGCTCCGTTGCCGACGTGCAAATGATGATGGTGGGCAACCCCGAGCCGGGTTATCCCTATGCGGGGGTGCCTTGGTTCAGCACGGTTTTCGGCCGAGACGGAATCATCACGGGGCTGCAAACGCTGTGGCTCAACCCAGGAATCGCCAGAGGAGTTTTGGACTTTTTGGGGTCGGCCCAGGCCAGGGAATTGAATCCGTCGATTGAAGCGGAGCCGGGAAAGATACTGCATGAGGCGCGCAAAGGAGAAATGGCTGCCCTGGGCGAAGTTCCCTTCGGGTGCTATTACGGCAGCGTGGATGCGACACCTTTGTTTATTGTTCTTGCCGACGCATATTACGCCCGCACTGCGGATCAAGAGTTTCTACGGCGCCTGTGGCCCCACGTGGAACTGGCGCTGCAGTGGATTGATAAGTTCGGAGACCTTGATGGGGACGGCTTTATCGAGTATGCACGACACTCGAGCCACGGTTTAGTACAGCAAGGCTGGAAGGACTCGAATGACTCCGTGTTCCATGCCGACGGAACCTTGGCCAAGGCCCCGATTGCTCTTTGTGAGGTACAGGGATACGTCTATGCCGCCAAATTGGCGGGAGCCCGCTTGAGCCGTATTCTCGGCGAAACAGAAAGGTCTCGTGTTCTCGAGCGGGAAGCGGAAAGCATTCGCGTCAAATTTGAGAAACACTTTTGGTGTGACGAACTTTCCACCTATGCCCTAGCTCTTGACGGCGACAAACAACCCTGCAGAGTGCGGACTTCGAACCCAGGCCACTGCCTGTATACGGGTATTGCGTCGCCCGACCGAGCTCGCCGCGTCGCAGAAACATTGTTGAATCCCAATTCTTTCACGGGCTGGGGAATACGTACCGTTGCTTGTGACGAAGTCCGCTACAATCCGCTTTCCTATCACAACGGTTCAGTCTGGCCCCATGACAATTCTTTGATTGCCTGCGGCCTGGCGAGATATGGGTTCAAGGACTTGGCGGCTCAAATTCTGCTGGGATTACTCGATTTGAGCAGCCTGGTCGAGCTTCATCGTCTGCCGGAACTGGTCTGCGGGCTGGAGCGCCGGAATGGCGAGGGCCCGACCCTTTACCCTGTGGCTTGCTCGCCCCAGGCGTGGGCGGCGGCGGCACCATTCTTCGTTCTGCAGGCGTGTCTGGGCATTTCCATACAACCCGAGCACAACCGTATTGTCTTCGATCATCCCCACCTTCCTGACGGCATTCCGCAACTCACCATTAGAGGCCTGAGGCTTGGTGACGCAAGCGCAGATCTTCTTCTGGAGCGAAGGGCCGGCTGCGTACTCGTCCATGCCGGAAATAAAAATGATGAAATCGAGATAGTCACAATCGTTTCTTGACATGGTTTTTTTGAACGGTAGCTTCTCGCCGAGGGCCCGATCCGTCCGGTTCCGGACCGACCAACTCATTCCTATGCAAGCGCATCACACATTGTCCGCTTGCGGGTTGGTTCGCCCGTCAAGCTCTGCACTTCTCTTGTGGTCAGGCCGCGAGGCCCAGTACTTGCTGCCACCAGGTCAGCCGGATTCCTATGCGCATCTCACTATCGTTTCTTCTAGCATTCAGCGCATTTGCCGCAGCGGCTCAAGTTCCTACGGTGGTGGGTCCACAAGCGCTCTATGAAGGCCAGTCGGTAACCGCTGTCGACCTGATTGCGAATCCCCATCGAGATGTGGAGCCACTGCATGCCTTAGTGGCGCAGAAACCAGGGCAGCCTTATTCCCAGGAAAAAGTGCTAGCGAGCATTGACGCCCTTCAAAAGACTGGACAGTTCGAAAAAGTCACAGTCAGCGTGATCCCGGACATCGCCGGACTGCGGCTTAATTTCATGCTTGAACCCGCCTACTATCTTGGTGTTGTCGACTTTCAAGGCCTGGCCAAATACTTTTCGTTCACCCGTCTCCTGCAGGTAGTGGATATGCCGGAGGAATATCCATACGTCAAGGCCAGGATGCCCGTAGCTGAGGCGCAGTTGCTGCAGTTCCTGCAACGCAACGGTTACTTCCAAGCGCAGGTTCACTCCGAATCCCAAATCGACGACGCCAAGCAACTGGTGCACGTCACCTTCGTGGTGCGCATCGGCAAGCAGGCCCGCATTGGGAAGGTTGGGTTCGAAGGGCCTGCTGATCCTGAGCAAGCCCGCCTGCTTCAGCGAGTACGTTCGCTTCGTGCCCGATTCACCGGTGGCCTGCTTAAGCCGGGGAAACCCTACACGCCTGAACGGATTAAAGCAGCGACGACCGTGATCAAGAAAACTCTGACCACACAGCACCGGCTGGCGAGCACGGTTCAGGAAAATCCGCCGCAATACCACGCGGAGACCAATCGCGTCGATGTGTCTTTCAAAGTGGAAGTTGGCCCGCTGGTAACAATTCGCATTACTGGCGCCAGACTTTCCATCATCCCTTTCCTGTCCGGACGGCAAATGCAAAAACTGATTCCTATCTATTCCGAGGGCACCATTGATCGCGACCTCGTGGAAGAAGGGCGAAGGAATCTCGTCGACCATTTTCAGAAGAAGGGTTTTTTTGATGCGACGGTGAACGCTGATTTTCAGCAGCAAGCAAACCAGGTCGTACTCGTCTATGAAATTGATCGGGGGAAAAAGCACAAGGTCAATAGCATATCGTTTCAGGGAAACCATCAAATATCTGAAGCCGATTTACTGCCGCTGGTCACGATAAAGAAATCTCACATCTTGACCCATGGAAGCATCAGCCAAAAACTGCTCAAGCAGAGTGCGGACAATCTTCAAGCCTTCTACCAGGATAAGGGATACGAAGCCGTCACGATTACTCCCAAGGTAATCGATCACGAGCCTAAGATTGATGTCGCGTTCCAAATTGAAGAAGGTCCGCAAACAGTCGTCGACAATGTTCAAGTAACGGGAAACAACAGCCTCCCGGAAAATCAGCTCACCGAACCCTATGGCTTCCAAATACGGTCGGGAACGCCGTTCTCCACGCGACGTTTGTCCGAAGATCGGAACCGGATTGACGCCACCTACTTGAACCGCGGATATCTCAATGCCGAGGTAAAGACCAGCGTAAGTCGGCATCCGGATGATCCGCACCGCGTGGACGTGACCTACGCAGTCACCGAGCGCCAAATGGTAGGTGTCAGCGAGGTGATGTATTTGGGACAAAAGGTCACACGGCCCTCGCTAATCAAGAAAACAGCGCGGGTCTCTTCCGAAACTGCTATGAGAAAAGTTGACTTGCTGGCAGCGGAGAGTCGTCTGTATGACCTGAATATATTCGATTGGTCCAGCGTGGGGCCGCGAAAGCCTATTACCGATCAAAACGAGGAAGCAGCGCTGGTCAAGGTACACGAAGCCAAACGTAATGAGATCACTTATGGATTTGGATTCCAGGTGTCACGCCGCGGGGGCAACGTACCTACGGGCACAGTCGCCGTACCCGGACTTCCAACCATTGGGCTTGGTAAAAATCAGATCGCACCCAGCGAGTCAACGTTTGCCAGCCCGCGCGGGTTAGTCGAGTTCAACCGCCGGAATATGCGGGGATTGGGGGAAACTGCCAGCGCCTCCATTCTGCTCTCTCGCCTCGATAGTCGGGCGATAACCAGCTACGCTCAACCTCATTTTATAGGCTCCGAGTGGAGTTCACTCACAACTATCTCAGTTGAGCGCACGACTGAGAATCCGCTTTTCGCGGCTGGACTTGGTGACGCGTCGTTCCAGGTCGAGCGGCTGCTGAGCCGTAAGACCAATACCCGGCTGCAGATTCGCTACGATTTCAACAAAACTATCCTGTCACACCTGCTCGTTCCAGAGCTGGTAATGGAGCGCGACCGAAATGTCCGCCTCTCCACAATGTCTGGCGCCCTTATTCGGGACACTCGCGATAAGCCTTTGGACGCGCACCGTGGCATGTACTCAACCGTGAATCTAGGGATCACTCCGGTCGCGCTTGGCTCCAGCGCAAATTTCGTCAGATTTTTCGGGCAATATGCCTACTACAAACCGCTTCGTTCAATTGTGTTGGCCAACAGCATTCGCCTGGGCATGGCCAAAGCATTCGCCGGAAGTTTCGTTCCGACCAGCCAACTGTATTTCTCCGGAGGCGGAACATCTCTGCGTGGCTTCCCGATTGATGAAGCCGGACCGCAACGCCTGGTTCCTTTCTGCAACGTTCTGAAAAATCAGTCGGGATGCGTCAACGTCACCGTGCCTGTGGGTGGAAGACAGCTCTTTATTCTCAATTCTGAAGTCCGCTTCCCGCTGGGGATCATGAAGGCCCTGGGAGGAGTCGTCTTCTATGACGGTGGCAACGTTTACAGCGCCATCAACTTCAACAATTTCATAAATCACTACAGCAACACAGTTGGAATTGGGCTCCGGTACTCGACCCCCATAGGACCGCTCCGAATCGATGTGGGGCGCAACCTTAATCCGGTGCCCGGGCTCAAGGCAACTCAGTACTACATCACGTTGGGGCAGGCTTTTTAGGAGAAGTTATGCGGTGGCAACGAATTATTGGATGCACGGCGGCGGCGCTGGTGGGTTTGATTCTCGTCGCCGTCGTGGGAGGATATTTTTACTTGAAGAGCAGCGGCTTCAAGGAATACGCGCTCCGCACAATCGTAAAGCGCACAAATGAGGCAACTGGCGGACGAACCGAAATTGGGAATCTTGATTTCCAGCTTTCCACGCTCACCGCGCATCTCTACAGTATCACCCTTCATGGCAGCGAGTCGTCGGACCAAGCGCCGTTGTTGCAGATCGATAAGCTGACCGTAGGCCTCAAGATTCAATCTATCCTGCATCACAAGGTTTTTCTGAGCGAACTTCTTATCGATCATCCGGTGGCGCATGTGCGGGTTGATCGTGAAGGCCAGAGCAATATTCCTCAATCTCCGCCCAGCCAGACCAACAGCCATACAGATGTGTTCGACCTGGCTGTACGACATGTGCTTTTGAGCAACGGTCAGATCAATTACAACGACAAGAAGAGCGCTCTCGATGCGGACTTGTTCAATCTTGGCACCGAAATTCGCTTTGATTTGTTGGCGGCGCGTTACAGAGGTTCGATTTCATACGATAACGGCCACCTACGCTATGCCGACTACTCTCCGCTAGCCCACAGTGTGAATGCGAAATTCCGTGCTACGCGCTCTCGTTTATCGCTTGAATCGGCTGAGGTGAAAGTTGGAGCTTCGACGCTATCGCTGCACGCTGATGTGACGGACTACAACAATCCCACGGTCGAGGGCGACTACGATGTCCGGATTCACACGCAAGATTTTCGAGAGATGTCGCCGGCAGTTACTCCGGCTGGTGATGTGACTCTAAGCGGCAAGATTCACTACCGGTGTTCCGAGCAACCTTTTCTGCGCTGCCTATCGATCGACGGTCAAGTGGCGAGCGAAGCGATCGCCGCCTCTTCGTCTCAAGGACATCTGGATCTTCACAAGCTTCAAGGACGATATCAGCTGGCGAACGGTACGCTGCAGGCCCGTAACATCGGTGCCCAGCTGCTAGGCGGCCGGGTTAATGCTGACTTCACTATTCAGAATCTGGATGCGACCGCCGCCTCTCGAGTTCGAATGTCCCTCGTCGGTATCTCGCTCGAAGCCGCGCAGCAGGCCATGCGCAAGCCAGACGCCAAAACTGTAAGTCTGATGGGTAGGCTTGACGGCACAGCCGACGGGTCCTGGAAGGGAAGCGTCAGTAACCTCATCGCGCGTGCTGACTTTGGTCTGCAGGCTGCGAACAGCCGTACGGGACCGTCTTCAACCAAGATTCCGATCGATGGATCGGTTCACGCGACATACGAGGGGGCGCGGTCTGTCATAACATTCCGGCAAACCAGGCTCCACATTCCCTCGACGACACTCAGCGTAGAAGGAGAAGTCAGCAACAATTCGAACCTGCAAATTCAGGCTGCGGCCAACGACCTGCATCAGCTCGCGCTGTTAGCTACAGCTTTGCGGCCCGGTCAAACTGGCGCAACGGACATCTCCGGTTCGGCGGCATTGAACGCAACTATGCACGGTTCGATGAAAAGCCCTCATTTTGCTGGGCAAGTGAACGCGCAGAATCTCCAGGTGCAAGGCAGCCAGTGGACGAGCGCGAAAATGTCGGTGGAGGCAAGCCCCTCGCGCATCGTGCTGCAGAGAGGATCTCTGGTAAATGCTCACCAGGGATCGGCATCATTCAGCGGCAACGTGGCATTGCGTAATTGGTCCTACATTCCTTCGGATCCGATTGTCGCTAACCTTTCCGTACAACGAATGTCGGTCACAGATTTGCAAAAACTGGCGAACTTGCAATATCCCGTTTCGGGTGACTTGTCTGCGGAAATTTCGGTTCACGGCTCACAGCTCAATCCTGTCGGAGCGGGGTCTGCAAAGATCGCGAATGCGCGCGCTTACGACGAGCCGGTTCAGAATTTGCAAGCAAAGTTCCACGCAGACAAGGGTTCGCTTGCCTCTACCTTGGACGTCGGTTTGCCCGCGGGATCGGCGAAGGCGAGCCTCTCCTACACCCCGAAAACCAAGGCATACACGGTCAGCCTGAACGCGCCGTCTGTGGTTTTGCAAAAGCTGCACACGGTGCAGGCCAAGAATGTGCCGCTTACGGGAACCCTGAAAGCAACTGCGAGTGGCGAGGGAACACTGGACAATCCTCAATTAACCGCCACGTTGGAGCTGCCCGAGCTGCAACTTCGACAAAATTCAATCTCCAAGATGAAAGCGGAACTCCAGGTTGCCAATCAGCGCGCAGACTTGAATCTTAGTTCGCAGGTTGCTCAATCTTCGGTTCAGGCACACGGACGTGTGAACCTCACAGGCGACTACTACACCGAGGCGGCAATTGACACGACTAGCGTGCCGCTCGATCCGCTGCTGGCTATGTATGTATCCAGTTTGCCTGAGGGTTTCAAAGGCGAGACCGAATTCCATGCCACCTCGAAAGGCCCGCTCAAGGACAAGTCTCAAGTCGAGGCTCACCTGACAATCCCTGTCCTTAAAGCGAGCTATCAATCATTGGAGATCGGTACTGCTGGCCCGATCCGAGCGGATTACGCTCATTCCGTGGTTACTCTTCAGCCGGCGGAAATTCGTGGGACGGGAACTTCTCTACGCGTGCAAGGCAGCATTCCACTTGGAGGAAATACCGCTCCCAACTTGACTGCGGAAGGCTCCGTAGACGTTAGCCTTCTTCGCCTCATTCAGCCAGATGTACAGAGTTCGGGAACGCTTGCCCTCGATATTCGCGCCTCGGGATCGGCGACAAGCCCCGCCGTGCATGGGCAAGTACGCGTAAACGACGTCGCCATATCGACTCCGACCACTCCGCTGGGCGTGGAAAAATTAAACGGAATCCTTGATATCAGCAATAACCGGGTTCAGATCTCCAGCTTCACCGGTCAAGTTGGAGGAGGTCAGGTAACCATGGGGGGATCCGTCACCTATCGGCCCAACCTGCAATTTAACGTTTCCCTGCAAAACAACTCGGTGCGCTTACGTTATCCCGACGGGCTCAGAGCTGTTCTGGACGGCAACCTTATTTTCATCGGGACGACGGAATCATCGGTCGTGAACGGGCGCGTGCTCATCGATACTCTCTCGTTCACGCCGGATTTCGATCTCGCCAAGTTCAGCGATCAATTCAGCGGCAACAGCGTCCCCGCTCAACCTGGCTTTGCTGACAACGTCCAACTCTCCATTGGAGTGCAGTCAAAAGGCCAACTGAGCGCAACCAGTTCGCAGGTGAGCGTGGAGGGGCGAGTGAACTTGCACGTCATTGGAACCGCTGCGAACCCGGTGATCACTGGCAGAACCGACCTGACCAGCGGAGAGCTTTTCTATAGGAACGTCCGCTACCAGCTTCAGCGCGGCATCATCACGTTTGACAACCCCAACCAAACGGAACCGGTGTTGAACGTTTCGGTTAACACAACCGTTGAGCAGTACAACCTGACGCTCACCTTGCGCGGGCCGTTCGACAAGCTCTCCACTTCCTATACCTCAGATCCGCCGCTGGCGACAGCAGACATTATCAACCTGATTGCTCGCGGAAAAACCACCCAGGAGTCCGCTGCTGCCGGCCAGAGCACGGATTCAATGATCGCTTCGCAAGCCGCTAGCGAGGTGACCAGCAGCGTTCAGAAGCTTGCGGGTATCTCCAGCTTGCAGATTGATCCGCTGCTCGGCGGCAACAATCAGAATCCTTCCGCTCGCATTGCTCTGCAGCAACGTGTGACCAAGAATTTTCTATTTACCTTCTCCAGCGACATCTCGCAGCCCGGCAGCCAGATCGTCCAAGGCGACTACCAGATCAATAAACGGTGGTCGGTCAGCGTGGCTCGCGACCAGGTGGGAGGGGTATCGGTGGATGGCAAATTTCACAAGAGATTCTAGCCACTGGCCTTGACCTGCAAGAGCGCATCACCTCGCCACAAACGCAATATTCAGGAGCTTACGCCGCACCGTCGAGACCTTCTGCAGAGCCAGCGGCATCCTTCTGGCGCAACTGGCCTCTGCGACTTTCCTTGGCCAGTTCGGCGTTGAGTTCGCCGCCGACCAACAGGAAAAATGACGTCCAATAGAGCCAGACCATGAATGCGATGAATCCGCCCAGGGTCCCGTACGTTCTGTTGAAGTTTGCAAAATGCCGGAAATAGATGCCAAGCAAGTAAGACAGCCCAATCCAAGACGTCACGGCCAGCAGCGCTCCGGGCAGAGTCGCCAGAAATCGCTGTTTCACATTGGGAGCAAGAAAATAAATGACTTCAACCGCAACGATGGTGAAGGTGATGGCGATCATCCAATGGATGGCGGGCCACAGAAAAACAAACACGCCCGAAAGCGCCATTCTGCCGGCCAACCATTCTCCAAAGCGCGGACCAACAATCAGTACAGCCAGGGCCACCAGCAAGAGCCCTCCGCTGATCGCCGCCAGGGCCAGCGCTAGGAGCCGGGACTTCCAGAATGGACGATGGTCTTTCACTTCGTAGGCAATGTCCAACGCTTCAATGGTTGCATCGAAGGCCGCCGAGACTACCCACAGCGTGCCCAACATTCCAAAGGAAAGCCATGCCCCCCGATTTATGGCCAGCACGTCCGCCAAAACGGAATACACCATCCGCATGGAGTCCGTCGGCAGAACCCGTCCCATTGAAACCAGCACGTGACCAAAAAGATCAGGAAGCGGGATGAATCCTACAACCGCGGAGAGAAAAATTAGTGCGGGAAAAACCGACAAAACGAAGTAATAGGACAATGCGGCTGCCACCTGAAAGGTGTGGTTTTTGAGCACGTCGCGATACGCGCGCGCCACCGCGTTCCTAAGGGTGGCAAAAGTCACGCCCCTTAGATGCACATTTCGTAAACCCTGGGTTGCGATCAAGTTGCGATCAGGATGCGACCAATAGGGCGCCGAAAGCTACTTGGGCTGAGGCACAATCCGCAGGTAAGGCTTGGGCGATTTCCAGCCATTAGGATATTTGGCTTTCGCTTCGTCATTGGATACTGATGGCAGAATGATGACCTCTTCACCCTGCTTCCAATTTACCGGCGTCGCAACTTTGTGCTTTGCCGTGAGCTGCATCGAGTCGAGAACGCGCAGTACTTCATCGAAGTTGCGGCCGGTGCTCATTGGGTAGCTGAGTTGAAGCTTGATCTTCTTGTCCGGACCTACCACGAATACCGTGCGCACGGTAGCATTGTCTGCCGCGGTGCGGCCCTCGGCCGTGTTCCCGCTCTCTGCCGGTAACATGTCGTAGAGCTTGGCGATCTTGAGCTCCGGGTCGCCGATCATTGGAAAGCTGACCTTGTGACCCTGAGTCTCTTCAATGTCCGCCGCCCACTTACTGTGATTGGTTACCGGGTCCACGCTCAGCCCAAGGATTTTGGTGTTTCGCTTGGCGAACTCAGGCTGGAGTCCGGCCATGTAACCAAGTTCAGTGGTGCACACGGGAGTGAAATCTTTCGGATGTGAAAACAAGATTGCCCAGCCGTCGCCGATCCACTCGTGAAAGTTGATCGTGCCTTGCGTGGTTTCAGCGGTAAAGTTGGGGGCTGTGTCATTGATACGTAAGGACACGTTAATCTCCTCTACTGATTCAGTTTGGGATTTCCGCTTGGAGTGCTGACCCCAAGATTTAAGCTCAGGCTTGCCCCCTTCGTCAAGGCCAGGAGCGGTCAAGCAACGTCCCGACGGCGCTTATCTATTGATGCTCTTGCCGACCACGGCGGTGCAAGATTTGGAGTTGCGCCGCACCTCGCCCAAGTGTACCTCCACTCATCTGCACAAAAATAATGGGATTGTCACGCCTTTATGCGGCGGCGCTGGCCCGTACGCGAGGGCCGTCAGGCAGCCGATGGTGATCGTCCATGCTCACAGTCAGCATGACCAATACGGTCGCTGATTCGCTCGTTGGCGCGAGCACGATCGATGCGGAGCATCTGCCACATGAGTTTCAAGAAGCTGCGCAAAACGGGGGAAGTGTCCTCTGCGCGATACGCTGCTAGCAGTTGGGTGCGCGCATGTACTCCGCGGAGGCGGCGGTAGACGACGTCCTTGCGTGGAATATTGCTTACACAGGCCGGCACGATCGAGACGCCCATGCCGGCGGCCACCAAACTGAGGGTGGTCTGTATCTCCACCGTGCGTTGCGCGATGGTGGGCCGAAAGCCAGCCTGCTGGCAAAGACCAACAATGAATTCCGCCCAACTCGGCCGGGGATGGTCAGGATAAAGAATGAACGGTTCCCCTGCCAGCGAAGACAAACGCAGTACAGGAAGCTGAGCAAGGGGATGGGAGCTGGGCAAGGCAATGAGCAAAGCCTCCCGGGAAACAGTGCGAAACACTAAGCCTTCGGTTCTCGCCGGGAGCCGGAGAAACCCCAGGTCGATCCGCTTTTCCGCCAAAGCCTCCAACTGAACGTGAACGGTCATCTCAGAAAGAGTTAACTCGACTTGTGGCGCATTTTGGTGGAAGGACCGCAAGATGGATGGAATCGCATCATAGGTCGCTGAACCCACAAATCCAAGCTTGAGCGAACCGCTGCTACCTTCGCTTACTCGCTGCGCTGCCACCATCGCGTCTTCGGCTCGGGACAGCAGGAGGCGACTACGTTCCAGGAACACTTGCCCCGCGGGCGTGACCTGAACCCGGCGCCGGTTGCGGAACAACAGCATCACTTCGAGCTCACGTTCCAGGGCTTGGATCTGCCGGCTCAGGGCAGGCTGGGCAATGCGCAACCGGCGCGCGGCATGTCCAAAGTGCAACTCCTCGGCCACAGCCACGAAATAGCGCAATTGACGCAGTTCCATGCTCCAGTATTGTAATGCCGGAGCAATATCACTGGCTATTTTTTATGTATTAGACGTATCAGCCGTTTTCGGCGCATAGTAGTTCTGGAGAATTTTTATTTCGACTTTCCGGCGCCGTACGGAATCCAACACCGATGACGTTGCCTTCCGAAGAAGTCTCATTTCAGCCGTCTAAGTCGCAAACCAATTTATGTGGCTAGTGCGTCTGGCGCTGCGGCGCCCTTATACCATCGCCGTCGCATGCTTCCTGATCATGCTGCTGGGCGTATTGTCGGTCACGCGCATGACCGTCGATATTTTTCCGGTGATCAATATTCCCGTGGTGATAGTGGTGTGGAATTATCCAGGGCTGTCGGCGCAGGACATGGAACGTCGCGTCGTGCTCATCAGCGAGCGGGGATATTCCACTACGGTGAATGGAATATCCCGGATTGAATCGCAGTCGATCAGCGGAATCGGATTGCTGAAAGTTTACTTCCAGCCCGGAACTGATATCGGAGCAGCGATTGCTCAGATTTCTTCAGTATCGAGCACCATTCTCCGTATTGCCCCGCCAGGAATCACTCCGCCCAGCGTGATCCAATTCAGCGCCACGAACGTCCCGGTAGCTCAACTCACCGTTTCCAGCGCGACGCTTCCCGAGCAACAACTTTATGACTACGGATTGAATTTTATCCGGGTGCGGCTGTTCACCATTCCCGGACTTTCTACGCCTGCTCCGTTTGGCGGCAAGGAGCGGCAGATCATCGTCGACCTTAACCCGCAGGCGCTGGCCGCTAAGGGGTTGTCCGCGGGAGATGCCGTGGCAGCGCTTCAGAGCTCGAATGTCATTCTCCCCGCCGGCGACGCTCGCATTGGCAGCACTGATTATGTGGTGCAACTCAATTCCAGTCCCGACACAGTTGCGCAGTTTCGTTCCATCCCCATCAAAGTCGTGGGATCGGCGCCCGTGCTGCTCGGCGACGTGGCTGAGGTTTCCGACAGTTTCGCCGAGCAGCGTGCCATTGTTCACGTAAACGGCAAGCGCGCGACCTATCTGGCCATTCTTAAACACTCGGACGCGTCCACGTTGGCGGTGGTGGAAGCAACCAAAGCTACCTTGCCCGTGATCAAGGCGTCTGCCCCCCAGGGAATGGATTTGAAGATTGATTTTGATCAGTCGGTATTCGTGAGAGCGGCAATCCTCGGAGTGGTGCGCGAAGCCATCCTCTCCTCCGTCCTGGTCTCGCTGATGATTCTGGTGTTTCTGGGTAGCTGGCGCAGTGTGATCATAGTGTGCACCTCGATTCCCTTGGCGATCTTCACCTCGATCATGGGCCTCAACTTGAGCGGCGACACCATTAACATCATGACGCTGGGAGGGCTCGCGCTTGCTATCGGGATGTTGGTGGACGACGCTACGGTAGAAATCGAAAACATCAACCGGAATTTCGACATGGGCAAACCCATTACTGTGGCGATTCTGGATGGCGCCAGCCAGATCGCTGTGCCTGCGATCGTCGCCACGTTAGCCATCTGTATTGTCTTCTTCCCGGTGGTCTTGCTGTCAGGCGCTTCGCGATATCTTTTTACTCCCATGGCTCTGGCGGTCGTGTTGGCAATGCTGGCGTCGTACCTGCTTTCGCGAACCCTTGTCCCAACTCTTTCGCGCTTTCTGTTTGAAGGACATCACGATTCAGGCCCCGCCGCAAAGCGTCCGGAAGAACTAAGATCGCAGGGCATGGGCGCACGCTTCCATGCGCGACGCGAGCGCGCATTCGAAAGGCTGCAATCGTTCTACGGCGGCATCCTCGAAGTAGTGCTTCACCACAGAGTATTTGCACTGGTCATCTTCGGGCTTGTTTGCGGTCTCACCGGCCTATTGGTTTTGGTCATCGGAACTGACTTTTTTCCTAGCGTCGATGTGGGATTGATGAAGCTGCACTTTCGTGCCCCCATAGGGACGCGGATCGAAGACACAGAAAAGCTGTTGATGCGAGTGGAAGCTCGGATCCGGGAGATTATTCCTGCAGGCGAGATCGATACGATCAATGATTTGCAAGGTGTGCCAACGTCATACAACCTCGCTTTTGTCTCTACCGACAATGTGGGAGACATGGACGCGGAGGTTCTGATCGCGCTGAAGCCGCAACATCATCCCACTGCGGGCTATATGCAGCGCATTCGCGATGAGCTGCCGCGTGAATTTCCTGGATCAGGCTTCTACTTCCAGTCCGCCGACATCGTCAGCCAGGTGCTCAACTTCGGAGTGCCGTCGCCGGTCGACATCCAAGTGGAAGGTCCCAACCTTGATCAGTCCTACAACATCGCACGCCAGTTGCAGGAACAGATCAGCAAGGTGCCGGGAGCGGTGGATGTTCATATCAAACAGGCCATCCGCTATCCCGCACTGCGCATTAATGTGGACCGGGAACGTGCCGCGGAACTCGGCCTGACCGAGCAGAGCGTGGCCAATAGCATGTTGATCTCGCTTTCTTCGAGTGCGCTTGTTGCGCCCTCGTACTTCCTCAACCCGGTCAACAACGTTAACTACATCGTAGCGGTTCGCATACCGCCGGAGCGATTTGACTCGGTGAATACGCTCATGAACACGCCCTTGAGCCTGCCGGGCTCGGCGGCGGCGTTGCAACCCGCAAGCTTGCCGCAAACCCAACCTGTGCCGCAACCGCAGTACGAAACCCTGGCCAACGTATCCACAGCCGTCCCTGAATCGGTGCCGGCGGAAGTCAACCATTACACCGTGCAGCGCGTCATCGACATCAACGCGAATCTGCAAGGCCGGGATCTCGGCTCGGTAGTCGGCGGCATTGAGAAGAAGATTGACGCCTTCGGTAAGCTGCCCACCGGGATGCGAATTACCGTGCATGGCCAGTACGAAGTGATGAATCAATCGTTCCGCAGTCTCGCGTTGGGGCTGATCCTGGCCATTGTGCTGGTGTACTTGCTGATTGTCGTGCTCTTCCAATCGTGGCTCGATCCTTTCATTATCATGATAGCCGTGCCCGGAGCGCTGGTCGGGATTCTCTGGATGCTGGCTTTGACGGGCACGACAATCAACGTGGAATCGCTGATGGGAGCGATCATGGCGGTGGGAATTGCGACATCGAACTCGATTCTGCTAGTCAGCTATGCCAACGATGCACGCGTGGAAAGGAACGTCTCACCACGGGAAGCGGCGCTGGAAGCAGGCAAGACACGGCTACGGCCCGTGCTGATGACTGCCTTGGCGATGATCATCGGCATGATTCCGATGGCGCTGGCTTTAGGTGAGGCCGGAGAACAGAATGCGCCACTGGGCCGCGCCGTCATCGGCGGATTGCTGGTGGCCACGGTGGTGACGCTGTTTGTCGTGCCGGTTGTTTACTCGCTGTTGCGCAAGGACTTTCCCACCCGTCAACTACTGGATGAAAAGTTCGCGACCGAAGCGAGAGGTGAAGTGTTTACGACGGAGGCACGCTGATGTCTGATCCCCAGGGGGCCCGCCGCGGAACCGGTTGGTTGTATGGGGGCGGCATCGTCCTTGTGTTGGCGGCTGCAGTGACGGCGTTTGTCTTATTCACCCGACAGCGAGCGCAGGTGCAAGCCTCGACCCAGCAATTAGCCACCGAGCAGCAGGAAGGGTTGACGGTAGAGGTGGCCACCGCCCACAGAGTTGCAGGCTCTGACACGCTGCGGCTCATCGGAGAAGCTCATGCCTTCCAGACCGCAGTGCTCTACGCTAAGGTTAGCGGCTATCTGAAAAATATCAGTGTAGATAAAGGAGACGCGGTTCGCGTCAATCAAGGTGTGGCCGTAATCGAATCTCCGGAAACCGATAAGCAATACCAAGCGGCGGTGGCGGATGCACACAATAAAGAACTCATCGCCACCCGTTCTGCGACCCTGGTGTCGAAGGGTATCATCTCACTCCAGCAGGCCGATCAAGCTGAGGCCGACGCCGCGGTTTCCAAAGCAAATTTAGAACAGATCGGAACCCTGAAGTCTTATGAGCAATTGCGCGCGCCATTCAGCGGAACGGTCACGGCGCGCTACGCAGATCCCGGAGCCCTCATTCAGAATGCAGAGAACTCTCAGACTAGCGCGCTGCCGCTGGTAGAACTTTCGGAGACTGGCCGCCTTCGCATTTATGTCTACGTGGACCAGGCGCGAGCGGCGTTTGTTCGTTTGGGCGATACCGTCACGATTCTGGATCAGGCCCACCCGGGAACCAAGGTGGAGGGGCGGGTCACTCGCACCAGCGGAGAGATCGATCCGAAAACGCGAACTCTCCTGGTCGAAATTGACGTCGCCAATCCGCACAACCGGATTCTGGCCGGCAGCTTTGTTCAGGCAGAACTGAAGGTGCAGATGCCACCCTACGTCGAAGTGCCCTCTGATGCGCTCATCGTGCATGGAGAGCGCACCTTGGTGGCAGTAGTGACCCCGGACAACACCGTGAAGTTCACCCAGGTAGTGGTCGCCGATCAAACCGGAGAACGCGCCCGCTTGCTCACCGGCCTAAAAGAGGGCGACCGCGTGGCTCGCAATTTGGGAGACCGCGTTGCGGAAGGAAGTAGAGTGCGGCCGGTAATGCGGCCGGGCAGCTAGAGACCTTTCTGGCGCTGGCGCAGCAACTGGGAACTCCGTGCCGAAGTCATCCTACCGATGCATCATCGACAGTGCTGCTGATCTCGTCCGGGTAGCTAACGTCACCACCGGCGGGAATGAAGGCGAGCACGATCGTGGAGCCATCGCAGCAACCCCGATGGAAGGGCTCTCAGCCACGACTAATGCTTGTCGCAAGCGAGCTTCCGGTCCAGCGACTGAGCTATTGTGAAGCGTATGCCGGGCGGCGAACTTCACCACTCCCATGTTGGTAAGTGATCCATATTCCTTCGTGACTTCGCCGCTGGTGTCGGCAAGCAGTTTGAAGCTCAGTCCTTCTTTGGCGCAGAATTTTTTGTGCGAATCCACGCTGTCAACGCTCACCCCAAGAACCACAGCATTGCTCTGGGCATACTGAGCTTGATCGCGCTGGAAGTTGTGCGCCTCACGAGTGCAGCCGGGGGTTTCATCCTTGGGATAGAAATACAGCACAACCCATTTCCCACGGTAGTCTTTCAAGGCGACAGATGAGCCTTCCTGTGAGGGGAGAGTGAAGCCGGGCGCAGCGCTTCCCTCAGCCGGTGCGGAGGATCGCGAGAGCAGCCGTGGAACCAGCACCACAATCACTGCCACGACCAGAAGTAAGAGAATGATCCGCAGCATCATAAAGACCTTCCCGGGCCCCGCGACACCGTGCCTCGCGGCAAAAGCGCAGTCCAAGCCGTAGCAACGTTCTAACACATTGGAATCAGTGGGCATAGTCCGTCCGTGCAGCAAAATTCCGCGTAATTCAATATTATGGAATGTTCGCCAACCGACGACGGAGACCTTAGACGTGGCGCAGACTGAGAGCGATGGCTTAGAAGTTCTGGAAACTAGGGAATGGGTCGATTCGCTGGATTACGTCCTCTCCCGCGGCGGCCCCAACCGTGCGGGGCGGTTGCTGCAGCAACTGGCTTTGCACGCACGAACCGCGGCGGGCGTAAACCTTCCCTTCTCCGCAACCACTCCTTACCAGAACACCATAGCTCCTGCGCAGCAGCCACCCTTCCCCGGCAGCCAGGAGATGGAACGCCGCATCAAGAGCCTGGTTCGCTGGAACGCGCTCGCCATGGTCGTGCGGGCCAATAAGATTCAGGAAGGCATCGGCGGACACATCTCAACTTTTGCCTCAGCCGCAACTCTCTACGAAGTGGCCTTCAATCATTTCCTTCGTGCGAAAACGGAAACTGGCGACCGCGACGTCGTCTATTTCCAGGGCCACGCCGCTCCCGGAATCTATGCCCGCGCATATCTCGAGGGCCGCATTCCCAAAGAGAAGTTACAAAACTTCCGCCGCGAGCTGAGAAAAGGTGGAGGCCTCAGTTCATACCCCCACCCGTGGCTGATGCCCGATTTCTGGGAATTCCCCACCGTTTCCATGGGCCTTGGTCCGATCCAAGCCATCTACCACGCACGCTTCATCAAGTATCTGGAAAACCGTGGACTGAAGCCTTCCACTGGCGGAAAAGTTTGGGCCTTCCTGGGCGACGGTGAAATGGACGAACCCGAGTCCCTCGGTTCGATTACGCTGGCCTCGCGCGAAAAGCTCGACAATCTGATTTTTGTGGTGAACTGCAACCTGCAGCGCCTTGACGGACCGGTGCGCGGCAACGGAAAAATCATCCAGGAACTCGAAGCCATCTTCCGCGGCGCTGGCTGGAACGTGATCAAAGTCATCTGGGGCACCGACTGGGACAACCTTATCGAGAATGATCGCGACGGCCTTTTGGTCAAGCGCATGGGCGAAGTGAGTGACGGACAATACCAGAAATATTTCGTGGAAAGCGGAGCCTATTTCCGTCAGAACTTGTTCGGCAGCGATCCGCGCTTGCTGAAAATGGTTGAGCACTTGTCGGACGAGCAACTCGCGCGCATGCGCTTAGGCGGTCACGACCCCATCAAGGTGCATGCCGCCTACAGGGCTGCAGTCGAGCACTCCGGCCAGCCCACCATCATTCTGGCGAAGACCATCAAGGGCTACGGCCTGGGCGAAGCCGGCGAAGGCAAGAACATTACCCACCAGCAAAAAAAATTAAACGACGACGAGTTGCGCCTCTTCCGCTCGCGCTTCGGAATTCCCATTCCCGACGCCGAGCTTCACGAAGCGCCCTTCTATCGTCCATCCGATGACAGCGCCGAAATCAAGTACTTGCAGGCGCGGCGCCAGCAACTGGGCGGATATATGCCGGAGCGCAAAGTTCGCGCCACCGCGCTGCAGTCCGTTCCCGACGCCCACTTCGAAGAATTTCACAAAGGCACTGACGGCCGCGAAGTCTCCACAACCATGGTCTTCGTGCGCCTGCTCGCGAAATTGTTGCGCGATCCGGAACTAGGCAAGCTGATCGTGCCCATCATCCCAGACGAAGCTCGCACCTTCGGCATGGAGGCCCTCTTCCGTCAGGTCGGCATTTACTCGAACGTCGGACAGCTCTACGAGCCCGTCGACATGGACACTCTGCTCTACTACAAAGAGGCCAAGAACGGGCAGATCCTGGAGGAAGGAATCACCGAGGCTGGCTCCGTCTGCTCTTTCATCGCTGCCGGCACCGCGTATTCCAATCACGGCATCAACACAATTCCCTTCTTTATTTATTACTCCATGTTCGGCTTCCAGCGTATCGGCGATTTAATCTGGGCTGCTGCCGACATGCGATGCCGCGGATTTCTCATCGGCGGCACGGCCGGTCGCACCACGCTGGCCGGCGAAGGCTTACAGCATCAAGATGGACACAGCCACGTGCTGGCCCTGCCAGTTCCGAACCTGCTAGCGTACGATCCGGCGTTCGCCTACGAAATTGCCATCATTATTCAGGACGGCATCCGCCGCATGTACGTGAACGGAGAGTCCATTTTCTATTACCTCACGGTCACCAACGAACCTCTGCCCATGCCTGAGATGCCGAAGGACGAGAACATTCGCGCCGGCGTACTGAAAGGGCTATACCGTTTCAAGGCTTCAGGCAAGACGGACGCTAAATTGCGCGCTCAACTGCTGGGCAGCGGAACCATCATGTTCGAAGTTCTCAAAGCGCAGCAGATTCTCGAGGAGAAGTATGGCGTTGCCGCCGACGTCTGGAGCGTGACCAGTTACAAGCAACTCTATCGCGACGCCAACGATTGCGAGCGCTGGAACATGCTGCATCCCTCCGATCCCGCGAAGGTTCCCTACGTCACCCAGACTTTGCAGGGCGCGTCCGGACCGTTCATCGCAGCCTCGGACTACATGAAAGTGCTCCCCGAGAGCCTCGGAAAATGGGTGCCGGGACAACTTGTATCACTCGGCACCGATGGCTTCGGCCGCAGCGAAGGGCGAGCTTCCTTGCGAGACTTTTTCGAGGTAGACGCCAAGCACATTGTCCTGGCAACGCTGGTCGCGCTCGCGCGCGAAAAACAAATTGGCCCGGATGTTTTGAAGAAGGCAGTCCAGGAACTGGGCATCAACCCGGAAAAGGCCAATCCGGCGATTAGCTGAGTTGATTTTTCAAGAACCAAAGTTGGGATAGAACTAGAGGTTTGCAAGAGGGAGAAGGGCGTCGCTTCATGGGCGCAGAACATTCACAAATGCGCGTAGCACCGCGTAAAGCGACCAGAATGAAACGGGCTTCAGGCCTGAGAGCTTCGAACCTCATGCGTTATCGATGCCAAAGCTAATCCCAAGATAAAGCAACAACAAAAGGAACTCATTCAGTGATCGAATTCAAACTCCCCGAACTCGGAGAAAACATTGAACAGGGCGATCTCGTGCGCCTCATGATCGCGCCTGGCGCCACCGTGAGTGAAGGGCAGGCGGTGATGGAGTTGGAAACCGACAAAGCAGTTGTCGAAGTCCCTTCGTCGGTCAGCGGCACAGTAAAGGATATCCGCGTCAAAGAAGGCGACAAGATCAAGGTTGGACAAGTGATCTTCACCGTCGACAACGGCGCTGGGAGCAGTGTGGCGTCGACGCCGCCTGCTCGCCAACACTCCGACGGTTCATCCACAGCCGCCGCTGCGGCCGCCGCGCCGCAGCCCCGTACGGCCGAACCGGCCAAGACGACTCCGACTCCGGCGCCGCCAGCCCAAGCCACCAAGATTTCGCCTTCCCCCAGCGCCCGCGAATTCAAGCTCCCCGAACTCGGTGAAAACATCTCGCAGGGCGACCTGGTGCGGCTCATGATTGCCCCGGGTACAAACGTGGCGGAAGGCCAGCCCGTGATGGAACTCGAAACCGACAAAGCAGTCGTCGAAGTGCCCTCGTCGGTCACGGGCGTGGTCAAAGAAATAAAAGTTAAAGAAGGCGAGAAGGTTAAAGTCGGACAGGTGATCTTCACCCTCGAGGCTGGAGGGGCGTCAGCAACTGAACCTGCGTCCGCACCCACGCCCGTGGAACACGTTTCCGGACAGCACGGAGCCCGCCTTGCATTCCAGGCGGCAATTCGGGCGGAGGGAAAAACGGAAGAGCAGGCGCTGCCTCCCGATCAGCCGAGAGAGCAGCCTCCGGCTTTCACCATGCCTCGGCAATTGGGCAAGGTTGCCGGGACCGAACACCGCGAGCCCGTCCCCGCCGCACCCCACATACGCCGCTTGGCACGCGAATTGGGCCTCGACATCTATGAAGTGA
>WNEZ01000836.1_pt1 | contig 25135 bp, 20 predicted proteins | sample 5400521 | NCBI WGS metagenome assembly WNEZ01 (sample SAMN13153339, study PRJNA577476) | soil metagenome | isolation source: 120 cm saprolite under Douglas fir tree site 2 hole 1 replicate 1 | place: USA:California | collected 2015-04-18
CCGAACAAGAAGAGGCTTTGTGCGCTTTCGTCGAACGTGGAGGCGGATTGGTTTGTATCGGGGATGCTGCAGAGGCCTATCATGAATATGAACTGCTGGGAGAGGTCCTGGGAAATATTCATGGCTTCTGCACGCCGCGCTGTGAACTCATCGCTCGCGTGGTCACAAGCGATCACTATATTACCCGCCGTGTCGATCCTGCATTTGCTGTGCTCGAGGGCATCTACCTGCTCGATGTCATTCCGCCCGATGCCCAGGTACTCTGGCGTACCTCCTGGCACTATACATCTCCTACCCTCGCTTACACACGCAGCCACGGCCAGGGCCGCGTCTTTTGCACTACCCTGGGCAGCGCACCTGAAACGCAAATCAATCCAGTCTTCCAGCAAATGCTTGGTCGTGCTGCCCGCTATGTCGCTGGCCTGGATGTACAGGAAACTCCCGCTCGCGTGGCGATGATCGGTTACGGCGCCATCGGTTTCGAGCACGGTACTGCTATCAACACTGTACCGGGCCTGGAGTATGCGCTAGTCTGCGATCGTAACGAAGAGCGCCTGGCTGTAGCACGGCAGGCCTTCCCAGGCGTGCGCACCTGTACCGACTTGCAACAGGTGGCAGATGACCCGGATATTGACATAGTGATCGTGTCTACTCCCCCCAACACCCACGCGGTCATCTCCCTGCAAATGTTGCGTGCTGGTAAGCATGTTGTGACCGAGAAACCCTTTTGCCTGGCAACCTCCGAAGCCGATGAGATGATCCAGCTCGCGGACCAAAAACAACTTGCGCTGACGGTCTACCAATGCCGGCGCTGGGACCCCGACTTTCTTGCTATTCAACAGGTGCTCAAACGCGGAACCATCGGCACCCCCTTCCACATCGAGACGTTTATAGGCGGTTATGCGCATCCATGCGATTACTGGCACTCGCATGAACCGATCTCCGGTGGCGTCTTTTATGACTGGGGTTCGCACTACCTGGATTGGATCCTCCAACTTATCCCCAATCCTGTAATCAGTGTGCGTGCTACTGAGCATAAGCGAGTCTGGCACGATGTAACGAATGCCGACCACTCCGTTGTCCATCTGCGTTTCGCAGGTGGACAAGAGGCCGAGTTCATGCATTCCGATATCGCGGCAGCCATGAAACCCAAGTGGTACATCCTGGGCGAACAAGGCGCTATTGTTGGGCACTGGCGGCAGGAGACGGTGAAAACGCGGCGCTGGTCCGGCGATCTCATCGAAGAGCGCCTGGCTCCTTCCGAAGCGCTGCCAACACTGACCGTCTTCACCCGTGAACTGGGCGGTGCCATTCACGAACAGCACCTGATGTTGCCTGAGCAGCCTCTCTACCCCTTCCATCGCAACCTGGCCAATCACCTGCACAATGGCGAGTCCCTGGTTGTGCCGCCACAAGAATCGCGGCGCAACATTGCAGTCATGGAGACAGCGAAACGTTCGGCAGAGCTCGGTGGCGAGACAATCGAGATAGAATGCTAGACCACTTAAAAAAGATCACCAAATCTCCTCCCGCACTTGACAATCTCACCCTTTGAGTGCTATTCTGTATTCGCAGTCTCAAATGGAGACTGCTAGCAGTAAGGGTTGACAAGTTTTGTATCATACCAACATATACGATGTGTTGGGAAGGTGCGCCACATATGATACCATTAAGCCAGCGTAAACAGCAGATTTTTCGCGCACTCGTTGAAGAATATATTCATACAGTCACGCCTGTCGCGTCTGAAACGTTAGTGCGTAAGTATGATTTCAACTTTAGTTCCGCGACTGTTCGTCATGAACTGGCAGGGTTAGAAGAGGCACAGCTTATTTATCAACCGCACACTTCCGCCGGGCGCGTACCTACAGACCTGGGATACCGCTACTTTGTAGAACACCTCATGGAAGAATCTGCGCTCTCGCTCGATGAGCAGCGTTTGATTCGTCACCAGTTCTACCAGGTACAGGATCAATTGGATCAATGGGTACGTTTGACAGCCTCGGTGATGGCCCGTTTGTTGCATAGCGCGGCGGTTATGACTTCGCCTCGCGCCACAGAAGGACGACTCAAGCACTTTGAAGTACTTTCGGTCTCGGACCTCTCCGCTCATCTCGTCCTGGTAATGATGGATGGCACGGTCAAGCAGCAGCGGCTGTTGTTAGAGTTCCCAGTGCAGCAAGAAGGATTGAGCACCCTGGCTGCTTCTCTGAACGAACTTTTTCAAAACAAGAGCGCTGCCGAGGTAAATACCACCATGCTCCAGCACGACTTCCCACCAGTGGAGCACTTGATTGCTTCTACTATTGCCCATATCCTGGAGCAGCATGGTGACCCACTGGGCGATGTTTTCTATCGCGAAGGCGTGCTTAACATTCTGCAGCAGCCAGAATACAGCCGTATGGGGCCGGAAGAAGAACGCAACGAGCGTGTGCGCAAGGTTATGCAGGTACTCGAGCAGAACCGCTTCTTACCTGTCCTGGCATCGCAGTTGCGCGAGTCCGATGGCGTGCAGGTTATTATAGGGGGCGAAAATGAGTGGGATGAAATGCGCGATGTCAGTCTAGTCGTTGCTCGCTACGGTCGTGAGGGCAAGATTGGCGGTTTGCTTGGTGTGATTGGCCCGACACGCATGCAATATGGCCGTGCTATCGCTGTTGTGCGCTATATGACGCAGGTGATGAATGAGCTGCTGTCAGAAGTCTACGGCTACGAGTAACGACGTGAAGTCATAGTGTGCTAAAGCCTTGTCTTACATCACATAGGTAGGGGCGACCGCCCAGTCGCTCGCTTCAAGAGGGTATGAAGTATGGCTGATGAAGTAGAACGAACTGAACAATCACAGGCATCTTCGCAAGAGCCAGAGATGCCTATCGAGCAGATCCGCCAGCTCAAGATACGCATAGAGGAACTGGAGAAAGAACTGGCCGAAGAGCGCGAGAAGGCAACCGATTATATGAATCGCGCTATGCGTGCACAGGCAGAGATCTCTAATGTACGTAAACGCCTGCAACAAGACCTGAGCCTGGCACTCAAGGACGCCCTCAAATCTGTCGTCTATGAACAGCTAGCCGTCCTTGATAGCTTTGATCGCGCCTTTACTACGCTGCCAAAAGAGTTCCAACACTTCACCTGGGTGGAAGGTATAGGCATGATCCAGGCTCAGTTGTTCGGTATTCTCCATCGGACTGGGGTTACGCCTATCGAAACACATGGCAAGAAATTTAATCCTATCGAGCACGAGTCGGTAGCATACGAAGATACGAATGCTTACCCTGAGGAGACTATCACGGCTGAGTTACAGCGTGGTTACAAACTTCATGACCAGGTACTGCGCCCGGCGCTTGTCAAAATTGCCCGTGAGCCTCAAACAGTACCTGCCGGACGTGAGTCAGAATCAGAAAAATCCAGTACAACTGAGTAACTATTATACATTTTTTAGGAGGCAATTGTGCCAAAAGTTATTGGAATCGACCTGGGAACGACAAATTCTTGTGTCGCCGTGATGGAAGGTGGCGAGCCTGTCGTTATCCCTAATTCAGAGGGAGCACGGGTTACCCCTTCGATCGTTGCCGTGAACAAGAACGGTGAGCGACTCGTGGGCGAGGTGGCAAAACGCCAGGCCGTAACGAATCCCGAAAATACTGTCTACTCCATCAAGCGCTTCATGGGTCGCAAGTATGATGATCCTGAGGTAGACCGTGACAGGCGCATCGTGCCCTACAAGGTGGTTCGGGCAGGCAACGGCGATGCCTGGGTGGAGATTCAAGGGAAGCAGTATAGCCCACCGGAAATCTCTGCAATGATCTTGCAGAAACTCAAGACGGATTCAGAGGCCTACCTTGGTGAGCGTGTGACGCAGGCTGTCATCACCGTACCCGCCTACTTTAACGACGCGCAGCGCCAGGCCACCAAGGATGCCGGCAAAATCGCCGGACTTGAGGTCTTGCGCATCATCAATGAGCCCACAGCCGCGTCTCTGGCGTATGGCCTCGATAAGAAAAAAGATGAGCGCATCGGCGTCTATGACCTCGGCGGTGGCACCTTCGACATTTCCATCCTGGAACTGGGCGATGGCGTCTTCGAGGTTAAAAGCACCAACGGCGATACACACCTGGGCGGCGATGATTTCGATCAGCGCATCATCACCTGGCTGGCCGATGAGTTTCGCAAAGAGAGCGGTATCGACCTGCGGCAGGACCGCATGGCCTTGCAGCGCTTGAAGGAAGCGGCAGAGAAGGCCAAGAAAGAGCTGTCCAGCTCCATGCAGACGGAAGTCAACCTGCCCTTCATCACCGCCGATGCCAGCGGCCCTAAACACCTTACCATGACTCTTACCCGCTCGAAGCTGGAGCAGTTGGTGGAGGACCTGATTGAAAAGTCGCGCAAGCCGGTTATGCAGGCCCTCGCAGATGCCAGTGTTCGCCCCGGTGACATCCAGGAAATAGTGCTGGTCGGCGGGCAGACCCGCATGCCGGCAGTGCAGACCATGGTACGGCGCATCTTTGACCGTGAGCCGAACCGTGGCGTGAACCCGGACGAGGTGGTGGCTGTTGGTGCCGCTATCCAGGCAGGTGTGTTGACCGGAGATGTCAAAGATGTCCTGCTGCTCGATGTGACCCCACTTTCGCTGGGTATCGAGACCCTGGGTGGCGTCTTCACTCGCTTGATCGAGCGCAACACCACCATCCCAACGCAGAAGGGCCAGGTCTTCTCGACGGCCAGTGACAATCAGCCCAGCGTCGAGATCAATGTCTTGCAGGGTGAGCGCGAGTTCGCCAAGGACAATCGCTCGCTTGGCAGCTTTATCCTCGATGGTATTCCCCCTGCCCCACGCGGCGTGCCACAAATCGAGGTCACCTTCGATATCGATGCTAACGGTATCGTGAATGTCTCGGCGCGTGACAAGGGGACCGGGCGCGAACAAAAGATCGCCATCGTCGCCTCCAGTGGCCTCTCCAAAGACCAGATTGAGCGCATGGTGCGTGACGCTGAGACACACGCGGCAGAGGATAAGCGTCGCAAGGAAGAGGTCGAGGAGCGTAACCTGGCGGATAGTGCTTCCTATCGCGCCGAGAAGAGCATCACTGACCTTGGTGACAAGCTCACTGCGGATCAGAAGAGCGAACTCGAGTCCAAGATCGCTGATGTACGCTCTGCCCTCTCAACCGATGACGTGTCTCGTATCAAGTCCGCGCGTGAGGCCCTGGAGCAGGCCTTTTACAAGATCAGCGAATCGATCTATCGCCAGTCCGGTTCTACTGGCGGTCCCGGTCCTGACTTCGGCGGCCAGGAGCAAAGCAGCCCGAGTGACCAGGGCGGTTCCCAGGATGATACCATCGAGGGCGAGTACAGGGAGACCTGATCTATCACCTGGCGCACTTGACAAAGCCGTTGTATAAGGGCGGCCTTCGTGGTCGCCCTACCCAGAGTAAAAACAAGGGAGCCTGGTCCGGGGTCCAGGAGCGCAGCCCCTGACGGGGTTTTGGGGGTGTCCCCCAAGCTTCTCTCTCCTTCGCCGCCGCAGGCGGCGTGCCGAAATAGGCTACTCCCTTGCGTCTATCGTTTAGAAAATGTAGTATAAATAGCACGAAGTAGATTAGCGTTGAAATTCGGTAGCGCGGATGATGCCGCGCCCTGTTGCTCCTAATGAAGGACCAGTCAATGGCCACTAGCAAACGAGATTATTATGAAGTACTGGGGGTATCGCGTAGCTCAGGCGATGATGAGATAAAGAAAGCATTCCGCCGTCTTGCCAAGCAGTATCACCCAGATGCCAATAAAGAGCAGGGAGCGGAAGCCCGTTTTATTGAAATCAACGAGGCTTATGAAATACTGAGTGATCCGCAGAAACGTGCTGCCTATGATCGCTTTGGACATGCCGCTGTTGGCAATGGCGGGGGCACAGGCTTCAGCGACTTTGGCGATTTTGGCTCTTTCAGCAGCATCAATGACCTCTTCGAAACCTTCTTTTCTGGAACAGCGGGCGCCCAGCGCCGTGCTGGAACTCAACGTGGTGCTGATCTTCGCTATGATCTCACCATCACATTCGAGGAGGCTGTTTTCGGTTGCCAGAAGGAAATAGAACTGCCCCGTTGGGAGACCTGTACCAACTGCCGTGGCAGCGGCGCGCAGCCCGGCACGTCTACGGCGCGTTGTTCGTCGTGCCAGGGAACCGGCGAAATCCGTCGCGTGCAACAGTCCATCTTTGGGCAGTTCGTCAATGTGACGATGTGTGAGCGCTGTCGCGGGGAAGGACGTGTCATTACCACCCCCTGCGAGAAGTGCCGTGGCCAGGGTCGTGTGCGTAACAATCGCCGTGTAGTAGTCAATATTCCTGCCGGTGTGGATGACGGTATCAACGTGCGGGTAACCGGCGAAGGCGAGGTCAGTGCGCGTGGTGGCACTCCAGGCAATCTCTATGTCATCCTCACTGTAAAGCCTCATCATGTCTTCAAACGCCAGGGCAATGATATCATCTATGAACTGCCCATCAGTTTCACACAGGCTGCTCTTGGCGACGAAGTCGAGGTGCCTACCGTCGATGGCAAGGCAACCACCCTCAAAATCCCTGCTGGTACACAGAGTAACCGCTCCTTCCGCCTCAAGGGCATGGGCGTACCTGTGGTACACAGCAGCGCACGTGGCGACCAGCATGTCATCGTCAAAGTAGTAACGCCCACCAATTTGACCGCTGAGCAGAAGCGCCTGCTCGAAGAGTTCGCTCGCCTCGAACGTGAGCAAAACGATAAGAACATCTTTGACAAGATAAAAGATGTATTCCACTAAGTAATGTGAGCATCCCTTCGGGATAACGTCTAACTTGTCGTAGCCTCACGAAATTCTGCGCATACGGGGAAATGATCGCTTGCCTGCTCCCCGGGCAGGCCTTCGCCTGTGGTGATGACGTTGCTCCTTGTGAGGCGAGCAGTCAGCTCCGGGTCGGCAAAGATAAAATCAATGCGTCCAGCGGGTGCACCTGCTGGGCAGGTGAAGCCCCGAGCCCCTGGGTTCATGCGTCTAAAACAGTCCACGTAGCCAGCCTTGAGCAAGAGATTGATGCTTCCCCTCGGCGCGTACCAGGAAGCAGCCACATCAAAAAGCGCGCCCAGCAGCCTGCTGCGAGGAATGACCCGCAGCAGTGGATTGAAGATTCGCAAGCGAGGTGGCACTACGTAATTAAGGAAGGGGTGTCCTTGCATCGCTGTCCTGTATTGTTTTCGTTGTGCATCCAGGTTGACCATGTGGCGTAAAAGCCGGCTGCCCTTAAAGGCGTCACCAGGGGCAAGCGCATTGAAGTCGCCCATCAGTAGATGAGGCGTACCTTGCTTTGAAGCCGCAATGCGTAGTATCTCTTGTACCTCGCGTTGCTGTATATGATTGCCGGCCCAACCCTGGTTAAAGGCGGCCCATAGATGTGTAACGAATATGGTAAATTGTGTCCCTCCGGCTTCCTCCACACCAACCTCCAGCAGGGGCTCATGGAGTATGCCAGGGCGTTCATGCAGTTCTGAGTATACAATCGGCAAACGACTGAGCACTGCCAGCCGCTGGTCCTCTGGATATTCACCGGCCGGGTTTGCCACGTAATGCATCTCTAAACGTTCTGCCAGCTCCTCCACCACCCTGGTGTTCGCTGCCTCGATCAATCCAACAACATCAGGTTGTACCGATTTAATCATCTTAGTCAATTGGTTAATGCGGCCCCGCCCGCCGTAAAGTATGTTATATGAAAGTATGCGTAGCATGTAGTTATATATCCTTCTATGGCAGTCTCTATTTGCACTATACCAGACGAATATAGCGTTGTGGAAGACACTTGATATAAAAAATATAGGGCGGGGACGCGCCCCACCCTTAAGATGTTACGGCCTCTAGAAGATCGTCACTTCCACATCACCCGTTCCAGTAGGTACATCGGTAGCTCATCGATAGCCAGGCGCACCTGCGTCATGTGATCGCGTTCGCGCACCGTCACCGTCTTATCATCCAGCGTCTGGAAATCGACCGTGACGCAGAAAGGTGTACCAATCTCGTCCTGGCGCCGGTAGCGCCGGCCGATATTGGCTATGTCATCGTACTGCGAAACCATCAGGCGTCGCAGCTTCTTGTGAATGTCCTTGGCCGTCGTTACCAGCTCCTCCTTATTCTTTTGCAGCGGCAGCACCGCCACTTTGACCGGAGCAAGCCACGGATGCAGGCGCAGTACCGTGCGCGACTCCTTGCCAGTCGGGTCGGGCTCCTCTTCATAAGCATCGAGCAGCAGGTTCAGGAAGGTGCGGTCCACGCCACCCGAAGTCTCGACGATCCAGGGAATGTACCTCTCCTTTGTTTCCGGGTCCGTGTAGCTCAGGTCCTGGCCGCTGAACTGGCTGTGGCGGGAAAGGTCCCAGTCCTGCCGCCAGTGGATGCCTTCCCATTCCTGCCAGCCCAGCACCGTCTGGTATTCGATATCAAACGCCTGCTTCGCATAGTGCGCCAGCTCGTCAGGGCCGTGCGCGCGGAAGCGCAGGCGATCCTTGTGGTTGATGATGCCCTTGTACCACTCGAAGCGGAACTGTTTCCAGTAGTCAAACCACTTCTGCATCTCGCTCGGATGGACGAAGAATTGCAGATCCCATTGCTCGAACTCGCGCTGCCGGAACAGGAAGTTCCCCGGTGTCACCTCGTTGCGGAAGGCCTTCCCGATCTGGCAGATACCGAACGGGATTTGCATGCGTGAGGACTTCAATACATTATCATAGTCCAGGTAGATGTTCTGGCATGCCTCACCGCGCAGGTAGGTCTTCATGCGCTCGCCCTCGATCACCCCGATGTACGTCTCCATCATCAGGTTGAAGGTACGCGGTTCCGTGAGTTCGCCGCCGCATACGGGGCACTTATTTTTCAACAAGTTTTCTTCCGGCAAATGGTCCTGGCGGAAGCGCCGCTTGCAGTTCTTGCAGTCTACCAGCCGGTCTACGAAGTTTTCGATATGGCCGCTCGCCTCCCACACGCGCGGGTGGGTGATGATACTGCCTTCGATCCCTACGACATTATCATTAGTCTGCACCATCGACCACCACCAGTAGCGCCGGATGTTGTTGCGTAATTCAACGCCCAGCGGCCCGAAATCGTAGATGCCGGAGACGCCCCCGTAGATTTCGGAGTTTGGGTAGACGAAGCCGCGCCTCTTGCACAGCGAGACGATCTTCTCGATTGGAACCATTGGAGTGCCGGGAGCCTGTGTTTTTTCCTCTGTCTGTGTCATGAGTGGTTTCCTCCGCAAAAAATTTTTCCACAACTTAGCTGCCCTATGAAGAAAATTGCACCAGCAGGTCATGGGTGTTTTTCTCCTCATAAAAAATCCCCAGGCGTCCAATACGCCCAGGGACGAATGCACCTGCGTAGGCCCGGGGCCACTACGTCTTATGGCGGCATGCGCGGTTCCACCCTGCTTCTTCACGTGCGTGAAGCCACTCATTGTAATCCAGCTCCGAAGCGCCGTTCACCTGTTGCGGATTGCCGACCTCGCACCCTCTATCGGCTCGCTGCTACCCTGGCGGGTTACTCTTCTTCATCATCGCTGGAGGATAGTGTTTCGTTTGTACCTCATCTAGTATAGCCGAAGCTGTCAATAGATGCAACTTGCTCACTCCCTCCTCAGCGCCTCAATCGGGTCCAGCCGCGCCGCACGCTGCGCCGGGTAAAAGCCAAAGACAGCACCCACAACTGCGGCAAAGCAGAACGCCAGCAATGCTGCCCGTGGATCCAACACAAAAGGCGCGCTACTCACGGAAGCGTTTATCCACGCGCCGATCAGGCCCACCGCTATTCCCACCAGACCACCCAGGGCGCTCAACATTAACGCTTCAATCAGGAACTGTGCCATTACGTCGCCAGGATGCGCGCCAATGGCGATACGAATGCCAATCTCGCGTGTGCGCTCGGTTACCGAGACCAGCATAATGTTCATAATACCGATGCCGCCTACCAGGAGCGAGATCGCCGCCACGCTCACAAGCAGGAGTGTCAACGACTGCTGGACGCCCTGCACGGTCTGGAGGATCTGCGATTGATTTTGAATGGTGAAATCGTCCTGCTGTGGAGTAGCGATGTGGTGGCGCTGCTCCAGCAACTGTTGTATCGCGGTCTGCACATCGTTGACGTGTGTTGCGTTATCCGCAAACACGTCAATTGAATTGACAGACTGGCTGCCTGTGAGCCGTTGTTGCGCAGTGCTGAACGGCACAAAGACGACATCATCCGCATTGCCGAAGCCGCCCGCTGCTCCCTTGGAGACAAGGGTACCGATAACGGTAAAGGGCACATTGCGGATGCGAATCTGCTGGCCAATGGGGTCGATGCCCAGTGGAGTGAACAGACTGTCCACGACTTGCTGGCCAAGCACAGCAACGGCGCCGATACTCTGCTCGTCTCCCTGCGTGATGAAGGCCCCTTCCTGCACCTGCCAGCTGCCAATCTGCTGATAACTCGGGTAGACTCCCTGTACCTGCGTCGCCCAGTTCTGGTTGCCGAATATCACCTGCCCGCTGACATTTACCACGGGACTGACAGCAGCCACGTTGGGTACCTGTGCAGTAATAGCATCGGCATCAGCCTGTGTGAGCGTTTGCAGCGTGCCTGCACCCTGCCTCACGCCAAAACCGCGAGCGCTGCCTGACCTGATGACGAGCTCATTCGGACTCAGGCCCGAGAGGCGCTGGTTGATGGTGGCCGAGTTGCCCTCGCCGGTGGCAATGACCATAACCACCGCGGCCACCCCTATGATAATGCCAAGCGAGGTGAGCAGGGAGCGGAGCACATTGGCTCGGAGTGCTTCCAGTGCGCTTACATAGCTCTGATAAACAGCGAGAAAACCGCGGGCACGTCCACGTCGTCGGTCCATCGGAGGAAACTCCAGCGATGTCGAAGACTGCGCCATGTGTGTATCGGTCCCTGGTCTTGGAACACTCATTGCTCTACCTTTCCCCTTCTGTTGGAAGTTGCCGCAGCAGTCGCTCCTGAGCCATGGCTGGCGTCACATTGACGGTATCCTGCATCACTCGCCCGTCGCGAAACGTGACCTTGCGACTACAACAGTATGTGGCTATATCCGCTTCGTGCGTGACGAGCACAACGGTAATACCACGTGCATTGAGCCGTTGCAGTATCGTCAAGATCTCCATGCTGGTCCGGCTATCCAGGTTGCCCGTTGGCTCGTCGGCAAGAATTAACGATGGAGCATTGACCAGCGCACGAGCAATCGCGACACGCTGTTGCTGTCCGCCAGATAGTTCCATCGGTCGATGGTGCGCCCGCGAGGCCAGGCCCACCATGGCCAGGGCCCACAATGCGCGTTGTTCTCGTTGTTCTGTCGGCACCCCCGCGTAGACCAGCGGCAACTGCACATTGGCGAGTGCTGTCATCCACGGCAGCAGGTTGAAGTTTTGAAAGACAAAACCTATCTCCCGATTGCGCACGTCAGCCAGTTCACCGGCGCTCATCTCGCCCACCGGTATGCCGTCGAGCCAGTAGTTGCCGCTGGTGGGACGATCCAGGCAGCCCAGGATGTTCATAAGCGTCGATTTCCCAGAACCCGATGGCCCCATAATGGCTACGAACTCGCCACGGGCTATCTCCAGGTCAACGGCGCTCAGCGCTGGCACAACGGTACGCCCCAGATAGTAGTCTTTGCTCAGTTTCCACACTCGAATAACAGGCACTGCAGCTGTTGCCCCGTTCGATTGCTGATCATATTGCATATACTTCATCCCTTCAGGACTCTTTCAGCCACCGAACCCGCCGCGGAAGGGATTACCACCACCACCACCGCCACCGCCGCCACCGTTCGAGGGAGTGGTAGTATTGCCGCCCGTCTGGCTCACTACTACCTGATCACCTTCACGCAGCCCGGAAAGCACCTCGGTGAATTGTCCATTGCTCAACCCCGTAGTGATCGCCACCGGAACCAGCTTGCCGTTACGCAGTACCACTACGACGCCTCGCGTTCCTGTCGCGGTACTCGTGGTACTGGAGGCGAGCGAGGACAGAGCAGAACGGCTCAGTTCTCCAGATTGCAGAGCGATGCCCGGGAAGCTGAGTGCCGCAGCAGGAACCAGCAATACCCCTATACGCTCAGCGGTCGTAATGTTCACCGTGGCAGTCATGCCAGAGTAGAGGTGGGTACCGTTCAGGCTCTGCTTGTCTACTGTGAGCTTCACCGTGTAGTAAACGACATTTGAGGTGGCCTGTCCGATAGTTTCAACAGCGGTTACGCTGGCTCGAAACGTCTGCGTGGGATAAGCGGTCACGGTGAACTGTGCGGGCTGGCCTACCTGCAAGCCGCCGATATCGGCTTCATTCACCTGGGCAGTTATACCAATCTTGCTCATGTCAAGCAGGACTATAAATGCCTGCGACGACGTGCTGCTAGAACCGGTTCCTACAGCTTCACCGATCGAGCCATTAATGGCCGCCACGGTCGCAGCCACAGGAGCAGTGAGGGTTGCATTCTGGGCGGCATCGGTGAGATTATTTTGCGCACTCTGGAGTTGAGCGAGAGCATTATTCAAACTGTTCTGTGCCGAGACGATCTGATTCTGCGCTGAAGTGGCACTTGTATTGGCCTGCTGCTGCGCCTGTGCATATTGATCCTTCGCCAATTGATCGCAATTCGGTGAAACAGTGGGCGCAGGTGTAGCACTGGACGTGGGTGTAATCTCGGCATTCTCACAGGCGGCGAGCGCATTCTGCTCCTGGGCCTTGGCGATTTTCAGCGCGATCGTGTTTGCTGCCTCCACATTGCCCAGGTTCGCCTGCGACACACCAACGGAATTCTGCGCGGCAACGAGGCCCAATTGCGCTTGATTGATGGCACTCTCGAGCGCCGTCTTATCGATGGTGAGTTTGGCCAGAACCTGCCCCTTTATTACCTGCTGGCCGACCTGTACATCGATCGCTTTCACCTGGCCAGCCGTGAGGAAGTTCATGTCATACTCGGCGTTGGGGGTGACGGGGCCGGTCGCGGAAACCTGCACGGTAATATTGCCCGTGGTGACAGCCGCTTGAGTAAACCGCACGACTGGCTGGTTAGCACGTCGCATATAAAAGATAACGCCGCTTGCAATGAGTATTACTAGCAGCACGACTACCAGAGCAATTATCCTGCCGCGCCTTCGCCGGCGTGGTAATTGAGGTTTGACCGACACCACGCCAGCCTGCTCCTGCTCATCCTCCAGTAAGGGTTGGAGGTGCATCTTTATTTCTTCTGACATACCTATCCTTCCTGGGATTGATATAGATAATTCATTATTGTGTTGTATTTCCTGGTAAAGTAAGCAGTATCATCACACTTTGCGCCATGAGCACTCCCTGGGCATTGGACGAACCAAGAAGAGAAAGCGCCATGCCAGCCTTGAGCACAGAAGCAGAGACCACACTGGTTTGCACAATCTGTGTTGCATGGGCCAGTGTCACGGTGAAGTCTCCTCCATTCTGAGCCGTCACTGTGAGTGTGTTGCCGTTGAGTTGACTGATAGTACCAGTGATGCCACGGGCATTACCGGTTCCATTTCCAGCAGACTGCGTTGGCCTGGGACAGGCTGTATTCCTTCTTTGGCCTTGCCCTCTTTGCCCTTGAAATGGGCCCGAACCGGTGCGGTTAATGAGAGAAATCGTTTTTGCTGTGTAGGTGTTATCCGAGTTTTGAGTGATTGTTACGGAAACGAAGGCGCCCTCCTTCAATGCTGTCGTCGTTACCACAGTCTCACGCAGGAAGCGGGTAGTACTCGTATAGGTCACCTGGATAGTCTTGCCACTCCTATCGGTAACGAACAATGTGGTACCACTCACCTGCTGAAGAGTGCCGATGGTTCCTCTAAATGACTGGGCGCGAGGACTCGGACAGGCTGTGACAGTAGCGCTGGTGGCAGAGGTAGAAGTAAAGTTGGGGCCACAACCTGCTATAAAGACTGCCAGCAAGAGGGGAAGGGCCATGCTGCCCAGAATACGGCCAGGGTATACTTGCATAGACTTCAATACTCCTTGCGTATGATATTATCGCTATTAGCCATAATGTAACAGAGCAGGTATAAAATCTGTGTTAAGTCTCCGAAAGAGGCAGCAACACAGTGAAGGTACTACCGGCGCCGGGAGTGCTCTCAACTTGCACCTGACCACCATGCCGCTGCACGATGGCGGCCACGATAGATAATCCCAGGCCGGCGCCTCCCCTGTTGCGGGTGCGAGAGGTATCTACACGGTAAAAACGGTCAAATATGAGTGCCTGCTGTTCCGGGGCAATACCGACGCCTGTATCGCCGATCGTCACAACCGCCCATGCATCTTTACGCAGGATGGTGACCACAACCTCTCCGCCAGGATGGTTGTAGTTGATGCCGTTTTCAACCAGGTTGCTGAAAGCGCGGGTGAGGAGTGCCTCGTCCCCGTAGGCCACTACTTCCTCTTCATTCATAAGACGCAGTGTCACTTGCCGCGCATCGGCAGCATATTTCAAGTCGGTGAACACTTCCTCTACCAATGGTCCTAGAGCGACCCCGCTGCGAGAGAAGGGCTGTTCACTGGTTGCCAGGATGAGCAGATCGGCCACCAGGCGCTCCAGCCGCGATAAAGCTCGCTCCTGGGTGACGACCATAGCACGATAATCATCCAATGTAGTCTCAGTATCCGCTGGGACCACCTCCATAGTAGTACGCAGCGAGGCCAGCGGTGTGCGCAGTTCATGAGCGACATCAGCCACGAAGCGACTTTGTTGCTCAAAGGTCCTTTCTAGCCTTCCCAGCATAGTATCGAAGGCATCGGCCAGTTCCTTCGTCTCATCTCTGGGGCCATCCAGTGCCAGGCGGGTGCTGAGAGTGCTCGCGCTGATGCGCTGGGCAGCCTTGCTGACCATGCGTACCGGGCGTAAGATAATTCCCGCTGCCCAGTATGCCCCTGCTCCGCCTGCTATAGCCACCAGCACCAGTCCAATGAGCGAACTGGTGCGTACTTCTAGTAGTAGGGCTCTCTCAAGCGGACTCGCTGGTCGCCCGAAAAGGTCTATCAATTGCGGGGGAAGGGAGGAGGTGGGGGCAGTATGCGACAATCGACCATCAAACCCTCTCCTCGCCGCCGCCGGATCGTTACTTCTTATTATGCGGGGGAAGGTGCTGATCGCATCGGTGTTTATGATCAGCAACAGCGCAAAATTGAGCACCAGCAGCAGCCCACCTGACCACAGCGCCAGCCGTAGTCGCAGCGGCAGGCGCCGCTTTTTCCAGGGCAAGATATGTCGAAGCCGGCGAAATTTCATGAGGATTCCTCCGAGTGAGAGGGCGTGCCCAGTCGATACCCTTGACCGACAACAGTTTCAATGTAGCGTGGCGTTTCCGCCAGGTCACCCAGTTTGCGTCGCAGTGAGTTAACATGGACGCGCACAGTATTGGTGAGCGGGTTGGTTCGCATATCCCAGACATGTTCCAGCAATGCTTCCTGGCTCACGATTTCTCCCAGGTGGCGCAGTAGATATTCTAAAATGCCAAACTCTTTGCTGGTTAATTCTAGCCGGCGATTACCTTGCCATGCAACTCGCGAGGTGGGATCCAATTTCAGGTCTGCAAATTGCAGCAGCAGTGTGCGAACCCGCATATCACGCCGCAGCAATGCACGCACGCGAGCCAGCAGCTCGGCAAAGTGGAATGGTTTGACCAGGTAGTCATCCGCGCCTGAATCAAGCCCCCTGACACGTTCGTCGGGCCGGTCGCGAGCAGTTAACATGAGGATGAGCAGCGAAGGCCGACTGGCCCGCAAGCGGCGACACACCTCCAGTCCATCCATCTCCGGCAGGTTCAGGTCGAGGATCAAGAGGTCATACTCATTGACCTCGGCCAATTCCCATCCCTGCACGCCGTCGAGAGCAACATCTATGGCATACCCTTGCTGGCGCAAACCCCTCGCCAGCGCCTGAGCGAAGTCAAGCTCATCTTCGACGATCAACAATCTCACGGATTTCTCCAAACGATAGCAGGTGAAAATGGCGGCTACTAAAACCAGCGTAGCAAAGCAGGCATAAAATTTCTGTTAAGTTAGGAGAGAGTTCATCTCTATGCCTTCAAAGGTCGAGGGTGTAGTAATCGTAGGTGGTCTTCACCTGGAAGCCGCAGGAACGATACAACCCGATAGCATTGACGTTGTCTGTCTCTACCTCGAGCGTGATCTCTTTCCCACCTTCCGCACGAATGATGCGGATTGCTTCTTCTAAAATCTGCCTTCCGTACCCGCGTCCCCGCTGCTCAGGCCGTACGACAAAGCCATAAATGCCGACCTCGTCTTCCATCTCGTCCAACCTGAGACAACCAATGGCCTCCTCATTCAGCATTCCAAGATAGAAGCGCTGCCCTGGCCGCTGTAAAAACTGAGCTACGTAAAATTTCGCTTCCTCGGCATCGCCGAAGTCGGTAGTTATGATAGAGGCCAGCGCCTCGAAGTCTTCAAGGCCAGCTTCCCGGGTATGAACTCGCTCGTCAGCAGTGCGCCTTTCCTGAAAGTCTCCCAGCACCATTGCATGCTCGGAAAAATCGTGATGCGCTCCGCTAGCTGCCGCGAATGCCAGCCCTGAGCGAGAGGCATGTTCGCAGACCAGGATCACCCTCTGCGCACCCCTGCGCATACACTCCTCTTTTGCTGCCGTAAGCAGGGTGCGGAAGATGCCCTTGCGGCGCTGCTCAGGGTGGACCATGCCGGTCAGTTCTTTCTCTTTACTGCCATAGCTACTTATGTTCAAGTAACCCACGAGTTTACTATCTCCGTAGTAGAGAAAATCATTTGTTTCTTTGCTCAGAGGACGTGTCCGCAGCCAGCTTAAGTGCCCATCGAGGCCCTCGTACTTGTTACAGACCTCCGTAAGATGCTCGATTTCCGTGAGTTCTGTGTCCGTCAGTATATGTTTTCTAACAGGACCTTGCTCATGCGCCAACCTTTTACTCCTTTATGTCTGGGTAGAAACAAGGCGCATTATAGTGAGTCGAGCAAGTTTCGTCAATGCTGAGTAAATGGTGATCGGCCATACCTTCAAATTTTGGATACGCGTGGATGCGGCGGGCCATCACGCAGGAGAGAGCGCACAAGGGAGACCGGGTAGATAGCCTTTTCCTGTATCTGGCTTGCCTGTTGTAGGGCAGCAGCGAAATCACGGATACGTGCAAATCGCTCGTTTGGCTCTTTGGACAGTGCCCGCAAGATTACAAGCTCGACGGCCGTGCCAATAGACGGCACTTTGTCTCGCAGACTTGGAACCCGTGCCGATAGGTGCTGTAGACAGACTTGCAGCGAGGTGCCTACAAACGGAGGCTGACCACAAAGCCAGCTATACGTCAGCACAGCCAGAGCATACTGGTCGCTGGCTGGCAAAGGTTTCCCATTGATCTGCTCAGGCGCGACATACGCGGCAGTCCCCATTGGCACCTGCACATATTGCTGATCCCACTGTTGCGCGGTGAGTGCTATACCAAAATCGCTCAGCCATACCTGATTCCCTGGACCAAGTAAGATATTCTGGGGTTTAATATCGCAGTGGATCAAGTTGCGCTGGTGGATATACTGTAGTGCACTGGCAATCTGTGTTACAAATGGCAGTATGGTTGTGAGCGGGAAGGAGACCCCTTGTGGAAAATACTCCTGCAAAGTACCCTGGGAAGCATAGTCCATCACTAGAAAGGGAATGTGCCCCTGGAGGCCAAAGTCGAGCACGCGCACGATATGTGGGTGCCGTAAGCTGGCGTGCAGGCGAGCCTCTGCCAGCAAACAGCGCGCATTGTGATCCCACTCTCCCCAGCCGTGCAATACCTTGACAGCAACCTGCATATGAAGATGTAGGTGCTCAGCTCTGTAGACAGTAGCAAAGCCTCCTCGTCTGAGGACGTGCGACAGGCGGTAGTGACCAAGCTGCTGTGGAATGTTTTGTGTGGGTAGATAACCATTGTCTGTGACCATAGAACTTTGTCACCTCGTGCGTGTCCTGTAGCGCATCTTTTCGGGGGAGTACGAATGTGTGAGGGGTTCAGTATCTACTTCACCTCTCCTTAACACCCCTACATCATACGCTTTCGTCACGGCCTGCAAACGTGTATGTACATGCAGTTTCGCATAGATGTTATTGAGATGTGTCTTAATGGTGCTCACTGTCACCACCAGTTTTTGAGCGATCTCGTGATTTGAAAGTCCCGCGGCAATCAGGTTGAGTACTTCTTGCTCTCTTTCACTAAGCTTTTCAATCAGCGCATCCTCTCCGTTCTGGGGATTAATCCAGATAGAAGGCTGAGCCTCTGATCCAAATGCTCTCAGTACTGCATGGACATACTCGAAGGAAAATGCTTGTTGCGCACCTGAAGATCTCCTCTGGGACTGGCTATAGTACTCTGCGAACAACTTCCCCATGACGGCTCCTTCATCGACGAAGACGCGGATATAGCCACCTGGTTCTGACCGCGCGAGAACGCACTCGAGCGTTTGCATGGCCTGCTCTCTCTTCCCCTGTGCATGATATGCTAGCACCAGGAGCACTAATATCGCAATCTCGCTGCCTACTCGCCTCTGCGCCTGTGCGGCCTGGAGCATCTCCTCCAGGAGGTCCACTGCCTCTTGTATCCTCCCCTGTGCAATGCTGAGCCGTGCATGCATAAGCTCCCAGCTATCCCTTTGGGATAGATCCCATCCCTCTTCTGCAGATGTATATCGTTCGCTCCAGCGGGAGGCAGATGCTACATCGCCCCGTGCCAGCAGAAACTGTACTCTGTATGCCAGAATCTGTGCAAGGTAGGCATGGTACTCCCCAAAGTGTTGCAAGCTTTGTTCGGCTTTGTCGAACCATGCCATCACTTGCTTTTGTTCCCCACGCGCCCAGGCTAGCCGGGCAGCAAGGAGAGGAAATGCGGCAGTCGCGAAATCTCCCTGTCCTGAGCGCTTAGCCAGGAGCATGGCTTGCTGCCAGTGATCTATTGCACGTGCCAGATCGTTCCATTCACGGAAGATGTCACAGAGCCGCAAATGCGCAGTCATTCTATGCCATAACGTTTTCTCGCTGGCGCCTCGAATCAACTGCCGGAACGTGTTAACAGCTTCGTGTAGGTTTCCTTGCATTACTTGGATATCGCCGAGGCGAATAGTAGCATGCAGCATCGTATCCATGTGATAGCTTTTCTGACTCAAGCGGTAGCCCTGAGTCAGAGTTGCAAGTGCTTGTGATAACTCGCCGTTGAAGAAATGCCCCGTTCCCAGAGTAACGCTTGCATTACCACGTATAAACTGTTCCTCCTCGGGGGCAAGCGTAATGGCTCTTTGTGCATAAGCAAGCGCTTGTGATCCATCTCTACGTAGCAGCGCTGCATAGGCGCGCAGGTCAAAGACTCTGCTGAGCATCTCCGTATTCTGTTCCGCGCGCCATGCATGTTCCGCAAGGAGCAGAGCCCGTTCGTACTCCTCGAAGCGAGCTGTAGATAAAAACGTGCAGGCGCTCAGAAAGCACAGCAGCGGGCGGGCTGATATGATGGTTTCCGGTAGTTTAGCGAGCCAGGAAGACATCAAGGCATCATCGCCCCGCTCAATCAGTGACAATGCGCATCTTTCTATCAGATTGGCTGCTCGCTCGAGATCCCCAGCAGCGAATGCATGTGTTACCGCGTCCACCAGCATATCGTGCTGCTCGTACCATGTACTTGCGCGCAGGTGCAGTAGTGGGACTATAGTAGGCTGCTTTTGCTGCAAATGATGCCTGAGCAAATCGGTAAAAAGATGGGAGTATCGGTACCAGTACTGCTGATCATCCAACGCGATGAGAAACAGGTCAGCCTGGCCTAGCCACTCTAACATTGCCCGCCCGTTACTTTGTTGCGTCAACATATCGCAAAGCGACGTATTCAACTGTTCAAGAACCGATGTGGAGAGTAAAAAAGCCTGGACGTCTTTAGGCAGGCGCATAAGCACCTCCTCGGTCAGATAGTTTAAAACATGGCGATTTGTGCCCGTAAAAGTATTGATGAATTTCGAAATACCTGCCTGGTCATCTCGTCCTTGCAGGGAAAGCGCAGCCAGTTGCAGCCCAGCTGCCCATCCTTCGGTTGATCTGTTGAGCTCCGCGATATCTTCTGCAGGTAGTGATATGCCTGTGTTTTGCAGGAGAAAGGCTGTCGCTTCATCTTCTGTAAAGCGCAGGTCAGCCGCTCGCAACTCGACCAGTTCCCCTCGCACACGGAAGCGCGCCAGGGGTAGAGGCGGATCAACTCGCGTGACAATAATCAGGTGAAAGTGTGGCGGCACATGCTCCAGCAGAAACGCGAGTGAATGGTGAATAGAAGGTGCCGTAATGACCTGGTAGTTATCGAGCACAAGCAGCACATCATGCGGAAGTGCCACGAGAGCATTGATCAGAACAGTGAGCATCTCCTCGATGTTGGGAGGCTGCAGTTCTTGTAGCCATACTTCAATCTGCTCTCCAATTACCGGGTGAAGCCTTTCCAGGGCCGCGATGACATAGCGCCAGAAGCGCACTAGTTCATCATCTTTACTCTCGAGTGTAACCCACGCTGCCTTTGACTCGCGTTGCTGAATCCATGTCCCGATCAGCATAGTTTTGCCAAAACCTGCAGGCGCCGAAATTAAGGTTAATGGCACGTACTTCCCGGCATCAAGCTTGCTGTTCAAGCGCAGGCGTGGCACAACTCGCTTGAGAGAGGTTTGCGGAATGGCCAGTTTCGTCGCAAGCAGGAGTCGATCACTATAAATAGACACCTTTCTTTGCCTCCACTTCTTTGCCCTTCAATGCCTCTGTAGATGTTCGGCCCAACTACGTCTATTATGTAGAAGCCTCCCAAAAACGACCCCTGGCGCTCGAACACAGCCGGCATCTCTATCACTATAGATCAGTTTTAGCAAGCAAGCGGACACTCATTTTGTAGGATGGTTTTGCCGGGCAAAACAGGTACCATTTATTATTATCGTCAGGTGAGAGGGTAATGTTAGAGAGGGTAGTGGTACACTTCTTGTCTTTCCTGTTGCTTTTGGGCATACTTGTACCATGAACACCCTGGCGTTCACTACAATGATAGGCTTGAGAAGAACAAGGAGCAATATATGCCTCGTTATCAACCGGCAGATGCATTACAATCCCCGCGCTTCTGCGGGATCCGCACCTTTGCACGTCTCCCTTTTGTGACAACAACCGAAGAAGTCGATGCCAGCATCATCGGCATTCCTTTCGATACAGGGGTCACCTATCGAGCCGGGGCTCGTTTTGGGCCTGCTGCCATCCGTGAAGCATCAGCGCTCCTGCGGCCATACAATCCCGGAGCGGGTATAGATGTCTTTGGCACTCTATCTGTGACAGATGGCGGTGATATTTCTGTCGTTCCCGGCTACATCGAGGATAGCTACGCGCGCATCGAGACCGGCTTACAGCCAATTCTCGAAGCTGGGATTATTCCTATCTGCCTGGGCGGCGATCACTCAATTACCCTGGCCGAACTCCGTGCCGTCTCACGGCGTTATGGCCCGCTGGGATTAGCGCACTTTGATGCTCACAGTGACACCTGGGACGAATACTTCGGCCGTAAATATAACCATGGGACAACATTCAAGCGGGCGGCAGAGGAAGGATTATTGGATCCATCGCGCTGCATTCAGGTCGGCATGCGTGGACCAATCTATGCTGCTGCTGATTACGAAGTCGCGCGCAACCTGGGTTTTGCCCTTATGCCCAACAACGAAATGCGCCAGCATAGCATGGCAGAAGTAGCAGCCATAGTGCGTGAGCGCGTAGGCGGCGGTCCAGCGTTCCTCACATTTGATGTTGATTTCGTTGACCCCGCTTATACGCCCGGTACTGGTACACCAGAGGTCGGCGGCGTTACCAGTTGGGAGGTGCTCCAACTCCTCCGCGGTCTGCGTGGAGCGAATTTCGTTGCCTTCGATATCGTTGAAGTGTTGCCCGCTTATGATCCCACACAAATCACAGCTTTGCTAGCGGCCAATGTTGCCTACGAGTTTTTAAGTTTACTATCTTACCACAGGTCTCAGCACCCCGGCGGTACTGCATAAGGTACTATGTTGGCTCCATACTATGGAGGAGCTATCCTCAACGAGAATAGCTCCTCCATTTGCTGCCTCCTTGAACACTCACGAGCAGACTGGCTCTTGCGCCTTTTAGGCGCTTCGGCTGGCACCCTGAAAGTCGAGAATCACGCACGGTTCATCTCCAACTACCCAGCCATCATGTCCAGCAGGAGCAATGGCGAGGTCACCAGGGCCGAAATCCTGCTTCGTTCCATCTGCCATCTGGATCGTCATCCTCCCAGAAATGACGTATGCAAGGTGAGAAACCTGGCAACTCTCCGTGCCGACGACAGGCTTGATATGTTCTGACCACCTCCACCCCGTGTCATACGTTACCCGGGCGACAGACATCCCATCGAAAGAGACGATTTCCACCGTGGCTTTAGGAGGAGTACGCCTCTCATCGGGATTGTTGAAGCTCTTCTTTTGTAAGGTTGCCATCATGATCTATCCTTTCTCTCGATTGTTGAGCAGTCGTCATTTCTCCCTTCGTGAGAGAAATCAAGCGGTCACTGCTCGTATGCTGAGTATACCCCAGCAAGAGCCCAGAAGACATGCGTAAGATTACGCATTAAAATGAGAAAGGCAGTCATGTTCTCAAAAATGGCCAGTTCTTTCGAACCGTATCGCTCACTTGCCAAGTCTGATGAGCCGCTCTTTCACCTGTTGCAGCAGTTCATCGCTTTTACAGAACGCAAAGCGCACGTAATTACGCCCGATATGCGCGTGTTCCGGCCCATAAAACGTCTCTGGTGGGATGCAAGCCACGCCAATCTCTTTCGTCAGATACCGCGTGAACTCGACCGGTGTGCCATTGAACATATCTGAGAAATCCGCCAGGACGAAGTAAGTACCTTCAGGAGCAATATATCTAAGTCCGCCTCCATCCAGTGCAGCCATCATCAACTGCCGTTTCGTCTCGTACATCGCCTGAAATCCATCGTAGTAGGTATCTGGCAGATTCAGTGCGTAGGCAATCGCCTCCTGCGATGGATGATGCACCGCGAATGTGATGAATTGATGGGCACGCGCCACACCTTCCACCAGGTCGGGATGCCCATACACCCACCCGATCTTCCAGCCAGTTGCGCTGAATAACTTACCAGCGCTGCTCACAGTGACCGTGCGCTCAAACATGCCAGGCAGCGTAGCGATGGGAATATGCCGTGCAGGAGCAAAGATCAGGTGCTCGTACACTTCATCGGCAATGACTGTCACATCGTATTCGCGGCACAACTCGGCGATCACGGTTAGTTCCTGGTGCGTAAACACCCGTCCACTTGGATTTTGCGGCGTGTTCAAGATCAGCGCACGAGTCTTCTTGCCAAAGGCAGCGCGTAATTCATCGACATCGAACGTCCAGGCTGGGGGATGCAAAGGTACGTATACCGGTACCGCGTTAGCCATGATGATGCCTGGCAGATACGAATCGTAATACGGCTCGATGATAATCACCTCGTCACCGGGATCGACGAGTCCCAGAAGTGCGGCAAAAATACCCTCCGTTGCCCCTGAAGTGACGATGACGCCGTTTGCCGGGCTGATCTCCAGTTTATAAAAGCGTTTTGCATGATCGACAACCGCCTGGCGCAGGGATAAGGTCCCGGGACCCGGCGCGTACTGGTTATATTGCCCGGATTGCGCTGCCTGTACCAGGTGCATGATCACGTCCGCTGGCGCATCGAAGTCAGGTTTTCCCTGCCCCAGGTTCAGCGCATTGTACTGCTGCGCAAGCATATTGATTTCAGTAAATATAGTTGTACCAAATGTCGCTACACGGCGAGACGGGATAGACATGTGCAATGCTCCATTCGCTAAACTTCATCATAGGTTTTGCCATAATAATACAGGAGAAGTGGTCATATGAAAAGGCATACTTCTTTTTGTTGTGTAGCAATAAGGTGTAGAAGCAAAGCCAAAGCCTCAAGCCATGGTCCCTTATCCAGATTGCTTTGTTGATCACTGCAGAGAGAAGTAAACATGTGATAAGCTATGAGGGATGGAAGCACCAAGAAAAATCCAATTGGCGTAATTTTGGGAGCGAAACAGAGCATGGAAAAATCTTCTCCTGTGTTCTCTCAGCGGCTCGCACAGCGAAGAGGAGATTACGGTTTCGACGCACCCCATGTCCCTGCCATTTTTCTTCTCATAGGACTGATCATGCTCGGTATTGGTCTGCTCTCGCTTTTGCTCTGGCAGTCCCTCATTTTTGGGATCATTGACCTGCTCTTTGGCGTGTACATGCTTCTCTCTGGTGCCAGTTATATCTACACCACACGCCGCGGCAAATTCCAGGTCTGGGCAGAGCTTCTCTCCAGCTTGAATCTCCGTGGGGATGAGCAGGTCCTCGACCTCGGTACTGGCCGTGGTGCGGTGCTCTTGATGGCTGCCTCCTTACTCCAAGGGGGCAAGGGTACTGGCGTCGACATCTGGAAAACCAGTGATCAATCAGGTAATGCCCGTTCAGCCACCCAGAAGAACGCTGAACAGGAAGGCGTTGCCGACAGGATCGATCTGCATACCGCCGACATGCGACAGCTTCCCTTCGCTGACAACTTTTTTGATCTTGTCCTCTCCAGTCTTGCCATCCATAATATCCCGAAGCGCGAAGATCGATATAAAGCCCTGGACGAAGCCGTACGCGTTCTCAAACCGGGTGGCAGACTGATCATCGCCGACATTGGCGAGACGCACCGCTACGCTGAACACCTGAGTGAGTTGGGGATGACCAATGTGACCCATCAAATGCTCGACTGGCGCTTCTGGTACGGCGCTCCCTGGGTCATGACAAAGCTGGTCAAAGCGACCAAACCATCCTGAGATTTGTTTGGCGATGGAGCTTACTTCTGCTTGGGTATGGCGTAGTGGACCTGGCAGATACTGCTCATGGGCTGGTATTGGTGGAATTCATCGAACAATGCACCTGAAATATATCGAAGGTACCTTGTGAAGCAAGGTAGAGCATGGATACCGTATCGTACTGGCAGCGCACCAGTAACCAGGTAACACTTTCCACCGACCTGCCGCCCACCGCAGATGTGGTTGTCGTCGGCGC
>WNEZ01000838.1_pt1 | contig 25106 bp, 25 predicted proteins | sample 5400521 | NCBI WGS metagenome assembly WNEZ01 (sample SAMN13153339, study PRJNA577476) | soil metagenome | isolation source: 120 cm saprolite under Douglas fir tree site 2 hole 1 replicate 1 | place: USA:California | collected 2015-04-18
TTCTCGCAGACGTGGCGATCGGCGCATCGCTCCTCGCTTTCACCTTCCGGTTGGCTCTTACCCAGTTCCACCAGCACCAGGAAATCGCCCAGCGCAAGGCGGCGCAGGACCAGCTGACCGTCTCCCACCAGAAAGTCGGCCTCCTGCTCGACAATGCCCAGCGCCAAACTGCCGAAATTACCCAGATCAGCGAACTCGGAAGTCTCCTCCAGGTCTGCACCTCCCGGGAAGAAGTCTTTCGCCTCATCCCCGATCGCTTGCGCCGTCTGTTTCCAGGCGCCTCCGGCTCCATCGCATTGCTAAGCGTCTCCAAAAGCCATGCCCAGTCCGTCGCCCACTGGGGGGCCTGTCCGGCTGACCAGATCTTTGCTCCCGAACAATGTTGGGCGCTTCGCCGCGGACGCGCTAATGCTCATCCAGGTGGAGATTCCGCCCCTCGTTGCTCTCACCTGCTCGGGGAGGGTCCTTCGGTTTGTATCCCTTTGATCGCCAATGGCGACACCTTCGGAACGCTCGCCATCCAGAATGATGATCCCCTGTTCCCCATTTCTGACCCAGACGACGGCTCCGACGTCTTTGCTCGCCGCCTCCAGCTCGCCGCCACCGCCGCCGAACACATCGCGGTCGCGGTTGCCAATCTTAACCTGCGTGAATCTCTCCGCGTGCAGGCTGTCCGCGACCCGCTCACCGGCCTCTACAACCCTCGCTACATGCAGGAGTTCCTCGATCGCGAACTCCACTCGGCCCGCCGGAAACGACGTCCCCTCGCCGTCATGATGCTCGATCTCGACCACTTCAAGCGCTATAACAACAACTTCGGTCACTGCGCCGGCGACCAGGCCTTAGCCGCGGTCGGAGAGACTCTTCGGCGCTGCGTGCGCGCCGAAGACGTGGTCTGCCGCTACGGCGGCGAAGAATTTGCTCTCATCCTCCCGGAGTGCTCCCTTCGCCATGCCACCGTGCGCGCCGAGGAAATCTGCAAGCGCCTCAGGGAATACCGCGCTCAGCCCGACCAGCAAGCTACAGGTGCTCTTACCGTCTCGATCGGCGTAGCTGCCTTCGATGAAACTACCGATCGCGTCGATCTTCTTCTCAAGTTCGCCGAGGACGCTCTCCACCAGGCCAAGTGCGCTGGCCGGGACCGCGCCGTCGCCGCCCGCCCCGCAGCCCCTTTGCCCGAATCGGATTTCACCGAACCCAACCCCCCCGCGACCTCCCCGAACGAAACAAAGTAGCCCATCCCGACAATCAACCACTCAGAGGCCCCTCTCAAGAGGGGCGCACCACTCTCCAGCGGAGCTCCGTCTTTTTATGACAACACCGGTAGAAGGGATCACTTTTCGAGCCAGCCACTGGACTGTAACACTGAGAACCGCTCACGCGATATCGTGTAGTCGAAGTGGTTCGCCACCTTCTCCTCCTTGAGAGTCCATCAGCGTCTCGCGGGAGCCGTTCGTAACGCTGCAACTCTGTTGGAATGCTGGTCGTGACGAAATAACGCCGATTTCCGGATTGCATCCAGCAAACCTCCGACTTGCTCATCCCTGTCTGGGAGCTTTGTTTTTGGAACGGGAGCGTGGGAGCTGGTCGTGGAGAACAACATTTAAAAGCGAACTATGAACTTGCAGCCCATTAGAGCTGTAGTCAACAAAGCCTAACTTTCTGAACTTATTCATGAAAAGGTTGACCCGCGGCCGGGTTGTGCCTACCATTTCGGCGAGCGTCTCCTGGCTGACATTGGGGACAAGAGTCTCCGACACGTCTTCCTTTCCGAAGTGAGCGAGCAAGAGCAGAATTCGAGCCAGTCTCTTTTCGCTGGAATTGAAGAGTTGGTCGACCAGTCTTCTTCATAACGGATATTCCGTGCCAGCAGATGCGCTACGAACAGATCCGAGAACGTATGTTCCCGGTGAAGCGCTAGCATCATTGCCTTCTTACCAATGCGCAGAAGTTCGCAGTCCGTCATTGCGGTTGCAGACCCGATGCGTAGAGGCTGTCCAGCCAGGCAACCTTCGCCGAAAAATCCCCCCTCACTCAATATGCCCAGCGTCGCTTCCTTGCCAATCTTGGATACGACAGTCAGTCTAACCTTGCCTTTCATTACGTAACGTAGAACACTGAGTCAGCCGCGTCCCCTTGCGCGAAGATTGTTTGTCTTGTGGGAAAGGCCAGAACGTGTCTATCCGATAGCGGTAAGGAATTTTCTCGGGTCGAAATCGTATTTGCCGTTGGCTGTCAAGTTTGGCTAGTTCACCGCCTGCTTTACTTCTTTCGACTTGCCGGGCTACCGTGCAGCAACCAGTAACTAAAGACCACAGAAGCCAAAGCGAGGAAATCCGTCTAGTCTGTTTCACCAAGTCGTCGGCGATGAATAGTGCAGGCGGTGAGTTCACCAATAATTTCCTGGCGCCTCATTTCGCGGGCCCTCAATCCAATCAACTCAGTGTCATTTCTTGGGTCTTCCCCCGCCCGAACGATTCGGTCCATCTTTTCGATAGCGAAATACTCTAAAATGAGTTTCTGTAAGTCGGTCTTCACCGGAACACTCCTGAAGGACCCGATAGCAAACGAAGGACCTAAACGACCAGAACACCGTATGTTGAACATTTCACGCAGCGAACGAAGGTTCTCGTGCCAGTATCTAAGCATCACGACTGCCGATATGTCGGCATTACCACGGGCAATTCGGCAGTTCCAAAGGAAATATCCCGGCCCCCGCTGCAGGACGGGATGTACCGCCGGCTCTTTTGGAAAATATTTTTTCCTGATGGGTCGGAAATAGCGTAAGAGAACAACATCTGCCCAATGCCACTTCGTTCGGCCTTTGGTAACTTTCCTTTCATTTTTCCTCGTCTAGAATCTCATTATCCCCAGAATTTCGATTGTCGAAGTGTGAACAGGCGGCCATGGCTGTGAGTAGACACTCTCTGTCCGGGAGCAGAACGAAGATCCCTGCTCTCCGCATGCGCCAAGTCGAGGGCCGGGAGTGGTGGCTTTGGGGCTGCGCCGTAGCCGTCACCCTGGTCCTGACATTCGGTATCCTTTCTTTAACCTTTCCTGGTTTCCCCCAGCCCACCGACAACGTCTATTCTCTGAACCTCAAAGAGTGGGTTCGCGGACTGGCCGCTCTCGTCCTGTTATTCGACATCTACACCATCTACCAACAGCGACAGCTGCAACGAATCCGCCGCCAACTGGCCGAGCGCGAACACCTTTTTCAATTGATTACGGAAAATGCCGCGGACATGATTGCCGTGATCGACTGCAAGGGACAGCGCCTCTATAACAGTCCCGCATATCAGAAAATCCTTGGATATGGTCCGGAAGAACTGGCAGCAACTTCTTCCATGGATCAGATTCATCCAGACGATCGCGCGCGTGTGCTGGAGGCTTCTGCGAAGGCTCGCCACACCGGCCGGGGAGAACGGCTCGAATACCGCATCCGACACAAAGACGGTTCCTGGCGCTTTCTTGAGTCCACCGCTAGCGCCATTCGGAGCCCGGAGGGCGAGACGATTGGATTGGTCATCGTGAACCGCGACATCACCGAGAGGAAACGTACCGAGGAAAGGTTGGCCCACCAGTCCTTCCATGACGGCTTAACCGACCTCCCTAACCGGGCTCTTTTTCTCGACCGCTTGCAACGGGCCATCACCCTCTCGCGCCGGCACTCGGACTTCAAGTTCGCGGTCTTGTTCATTGACATTGACGAGTTCAAAGTCTTCAACGACAGCCTGGGCCATGCCGCCGGTGACAGCCTGCTCATCCAGATCGCGCAGCGTCTAACTGCGAGCCTCCGCGGCGCCGACACAATTTCACGTCCAGGCGTGGGTGAAGACGCAGAACCCTCCGTGGGCGAGAGTACGTTGGCCCGCCCCGGAGGCGATGAGTTCACGGTGCTCATCGAGGAACTTCATGACCCCAGCGACGCCATTCGCGTCGCTGAGCGGATTCAGCACAGACTAGCCATTCCTTTCGATTTCAATGGTCAAGAGATTGTGCTCTCCATAAGCATTGGTATTGCTTTCAGCAACCACGGCGCGGTGGAGGCGCAGGAGATCCTCGGAGACGCCGAGATTGCCATGTATCGCGCCAAGAGTTCTGGCAAGGCCCGCTGTGAGGTGTTCGACCACGCCATGCACGCGGGTGCCATCAAGCGTTTGCAGCTCGAAACCGACTTGCGCAAAGCTCTCGAGTTGAACCAGTTCCGCGTTTACTACCAGCCCATCGTGTCCTTACGCAATGGCCAGATCGCGGGGTTCGAGACGCTCAGTCGCTGGGAGCGTCCCGAAGGTCTGGTCATGCCAGGGGAATTCATCGAGGTTGCGGATGAGACCGGTATCATCTTGCCCATCAACCGCCAACTGCTTTATGACGCTTGTCGACAACTCAGTTCCTGGCAGGCGCTCTTTCCGTCTGATCCTCCGCTCACCGTCAATGTAAACATCGCGCCCAGGCAGTTCGCGCAGCCCGATCTGGCCTTTCAGATTGGCAAGATCTTGCAGGAGACCGGACTGGATCCTTGCTGTCTCAACTTGGAGATCACGGAGACGATCGCCATGGCCGATGCCGACAGGTCTGCCGTAGTGCTGTCAGAGTTAAAGGTGCTTGGCGTTCGTCTGGACATCGACGACTTCGGTACCGGCTACTCCTCCCTCAGCCGCCTGCACCGCTTTCCCGTGGATGCGCTCAAGATAGACCGTTCCTTCATCTCGCGCATGGACACGGACGTCGAAACCCGCGAAATCGTTCGCATCATTGTCATGCTCGCCCACGGTCTGCGCCTGAAGGTCGTTGCGGAAGGAGTCGAAACACAAGCGCAGGCGGACATGCTCAAGGATATTGGCTGCGAACGGGCCCAAGGCTACCTATACTCCAAGCCCGCCCCCGCCGAAACAATCGAGCAGCTTTTAAGGAACAACCGCGCTGCAAGCGTCCCTGCCACGCGATCGAAAACAGCTAGTCCTACGCTCGCATGAAACTGCCGCGACCCCCGCGAAGGCGATCGAACGGCTGCGCGTCATATCGTTGGAACTGCGGGGCGAAAGTCACAATCGGGGTTCCCCGCCACGGTGTCGCAGTGAGGCGCAGGTTCCAAGGTCTAGTTCACAAAAGCCTCCGCAACCAGATCTGAGACTGGGCCTAGGATGCCGTCCCGAGAAAAACCGACTCTCCTTGTGGTGAGTAGGACACACGTCACCCGGGTTCCAGGGTCAGCCCAAGCAACCGTGCCTGACACGCCGTAGTGCCCGAAAGTGAGAGGAGAGCATTGCTGGCCGAAGGCGCCGTGCGTGACCGCGTCGAATTTCGACCACAACCACGGAAGGCGGTGGGTCGCGCGCCACTCATGTACATCGAAATCATGACTTTGCGCCAGCATCCAGCCCAGCCCCCACGGTTCACTGAGGCCGACGGTTTGGTTTTTTACCATGGCCTCAGCAGTCTGCTTCTTCAGCAAGCCTCCATCCGGGTCAAGGAAAGCATCTAGGAATCTGGTCACGTCCGAGACTGTTGAGTGGATTCCTCCCCATGGGCCCCGAGATCCCGGTAGTACGAATCGTTGGGATCGAACTTGAGGGATCCTTGCTGGTTTCTAGCTGTTTCTTCGATTCTGTATCTTCCGAGGCCCAAGTATGTATCCATCATCTTGAGGGGTTCGAATAATTCCTTGCGAAGAAAATCCCGATACGGTCGATGGAGAATTCTTTGGGCAATCTCTGCTGCCAGAAGAACGCCCAGGTTCGAGTAGGAAACGCGAGTGCCGGGCTTGAACAGCAGAGGTGTTCGACAAGTCGCCAGCACAAAGTCCTCGAGAGGCGCATGGCTAGCTAACAACTGAAGCTCTTGGGGCAGCAACTCGGGCAGCCCGGCTGTATGCGTCAGCAGGTGTCTTATAAAGACTTCGTCGCGGCCGTCGCGGGTGAACTCAGGAAGATACTTCTGAACACGATCACTCAAGGCAAGCAGTCCGCGATCGCTCAAGAGCATGATCCCGGCGGCGATCATCGTCTTGGAAATGGAAGTCAGCAAAAATACGGTGTCGGCCTGTTTCGCCTTGCCAAAGCCTCGCGACAATACGAAGGATCCTTGCTTCACCTCAAGCGATGCCGCCAAGATGCTCGCTTCGGTCCCAAACCAGCCGGCGGTGGTCGCCTTCTCGATCAGTGACACCGCGTCATCAAGCCGGTTCTTGAAGATGAGCAGAGCCGCGCATCCGAAAATGAACTCACGTCGGTTCATAGAAATCGCATTGCTTGTGAACGTTCATTTGGAGTGCTGCGCGTTCACATTCATCGCGCAACTATGTCATCAAACGCCCTTTCCAATTGCCTCGTCATGACCTCTGGGCGGAAATTCTTGACATATGTGTTCTGCGCTTCTTGGCCAATGGCTGCTCGCAGGCTCGGGTTGCTCATGAGCATCAGCAAGCTTGCAGCCAGTTGCTCAGGGTTGTTCGGGGGTACCAGAAATCCGTTCACTTGGTGCTTGACCACTTCCGGCACGCCACCTACCGACGTAATTACCGAAGGTTTGCCCAGCGACATAGCCTCCAGAAGTGCATTTGGCAGGGAATCGAGATGGGAAGCATGCGCGTGAATGTCAATGATGTTCCACACATCGCCGATAGGGCCGGGGTAGCCTGCGATCCGCACATGGTCGGCGATTCCGAGGGAAGCGGCCTTCCGAAGCAACGATTCGCGATAGCCTTGCTCACCGCGTTCATAGCCAACCATCAGGAAAAAGCATTCCGGATGCCGCTCAAGCACTCGCTTGGCTGCATCGAGTAATACGAGATGGCCTTTGTATGAAAGCAGACTACTGACTTGACCGATAATCGTAAGAGGCCGATCTGGAATGTTGAAGAAATTGACCATCTCCTGTTTGGTCAGCACTGGCTGGGGCGGCGAAGTTCCGTTTGGTATAACGCGCATGGGTGGACGACGCATAAGCCATCGGCTAATCAGCGAGGCTTGCGATACAGAGTCGGTGATCAGCAGGGCAGCGTTTCCGAGATTGAACTGCCCCGCCAGCCATAGCTCGTACGATCGCATTAAATTGACCTGGTAGAGCGTGACAGCGAAAGGAATCCCGGTGTTGAGAGCTGCTATGGCGCAGATTGGGTTCGCCGGCGACAAGTGTACGTCGAGGACATCCACTTTCTCCTGCTCAATGAGCGCCACAAGTTTGCGAACCTTTCCCAATGCAGAAAACAGTCGACTCGCCAGGGTTTTGCCGCGTTGCTCTGCAATTCCAATCGCAACTTGTCCGATATCCATCAGACGAATGCCCGACTGCCGATACTGATCTCTCATGGAGCCGTATTTCTCTCCGATCGTTCGATCCTCCTTCATCAGAGTGAGGACAGTGTGGTCGAAGCGACCCTTGTCCAGCGACCTTCCGAAAGCGTGCAGGCGATACTCATCCCCGCCGAAGAGCAGGTCGTCGATGACCGAGAGAATGTGAATTCTGCGACGCGACATATCGTTTGAGGTATGCAATTGTTCTCGAGCTGTCATGAGTATGCGGAGCATCTGCGACTAGATCGGTGACGAGCACCCAGGAGATCGGGCTGCCTCTCGCTGGCCGCGCCTTATTTCGACCAGGCACCATCTCCGCAACAAAAATGTGGTGACGTGTTCGCTGCCTCTTTCGGGTATCGAGCTCGTCAAAAGAGGCAAGAACATGCGGCTCCCCGACTCGCAACAACCCCATTTTGTTCCTGAGACGATACGCACTTCGGAGAGTAGTGTCGTCTTGCGGAAGTACAGTTTCAAAAGGAAGCCGGGCGATTTTGGACACAGTGCGCGATGGAGATTCTACCAAGGCAAGTCTGCGCTCGTTGAAGACACAGAGCGTCACCGTCTCGTGAGCGGCTGGTTGACGCCACAGTTCGAAGCCTTCGAAGTTGCTCATGATCAACTCCTCCGCTTTGTCGACCGAGGAGGAGTCGTTCACGTCAATCCATGGCGAGGAGTGAGAGAAAGCTGACACTTTTTGTTTTGCGTGCAACAGGATGTTGACGAGTTCCGGAGCGCTCAGGGGCTTGCCGGACGGAATACTCAATCGGGCGGTTCTGCTGAGTACGTAGGTGCCGCTACACAGCGAAACAGGAAGAACCGGCTTTTCCGCGTACTCTACGATTTCCCCGTTTTTGATCGACACCTGGCCGAATGGTATCGGGAGGGGCTCGATATGTGTTGCGACTGTTAGTGCTGCCTTGGTGGCGCGATGATGTTCGACAAGAGCGGAGAGGTCGAGAGAGGTAAGATTGTCCACGTTCACGACGAGAAGGTCATCGGACGCTATCCTAACTGCCCTTGCTGCACCGATAGTGCCGAGGGGGTACTTCTCAATAAATACTTTCAGTTCAGCGCCACCCGCGTACGCGACTCTGTGACCGCGACCTCGGGCAAATGCCAGGAGGGATCTTTCGGCAGTGCCGACCGCCAAGAATATTTCCCGAATATTGTGGGAGAGGAGTGTGAGTATGTTGCGTTCTAACATCGACACTCCGAGGACTTTCACCAGAGCTTTGTGCGTTCTACCAAAGCTGGCGCGCATCCTCGATGAGCGTCCCCCGGCCATGATGAGCGCGGCGGTCATAACGAGTGGGTGCATGCTGGAACGTGAAGCCCTCCTGTTCCGGGCGTCCAAGAGAGCCTCGTTCCTATCCTCTCGCCCTTAGTCTCATGGGGCTGTATGTGACAGTTGAACCGGCCGGACGTACGAGAGGGTGTCCATGAGATTCTTGATCGAGGAAGCGGAGGGCTCGCTGCAGCACTGATAAGGGCAAGCTGTGCTTCTCGGTGATGAACAGTGCCCTCCCAACAGCGGAAGGCACGACCAGGTTTAGGTGTCCGCCACGGTGTGCTTCGATCTCTCCGAGAGCTCTGACGCAATTTTCAGCGCTCAAGAGTGGAGAATAAATCGGCAATCCTGCGTTCCGCAGTGATCGGAGAATCCGGTTCCGGTCTTCAAGTGAAAGCAGACCTAGTTCATATGCCACTGCGCTACTCAGTGCAATGTCGACCGCAACAGCGACTCCATGACTGACCTGGAAGTCCGACATAGACTCGACCAGGGGGCTGAACGTATGGCCAAAGTCAAGAACCCGCTGATAGGTCTTGTCTTCGTAAAGGTTTGTCTCCAACTCCTCCAGCAAACGCAGCGAAGAGTGCCACACGAGTTCTGTCAGCGTGGTCATGTCGGCTGTTGATGTGGATTTCAATAGCTCACTTGAAAACTGTTCGAGGAATTCAAACAGGATCGGATCTACTGCGACGCCAAGCTTGATTGCCTCAGCCAATCCGTCCGAAATGAATTCCCTCGGCAGCGTTTTCAGAAAGGCAGGATCCAGTAGCACATGGTCCGGCGGACAAAACACGCCCATCGCGCTCTTCTTGTTCGAGAGGTTGACAGCGCCCTTGACCCCGATTCCAGCATCGATCAGCCCTATCAGGGTCGTGGGAATCCTCAAATGACTCAATCCCCTTCGCGTGAGAGACGCGGCCATCGTGACCAGATCGGTGCACACGCCGCCCCCACACCCGATCAGCAGTGACCTCCGATCCAAGCCGGCTACAAAACATTCCTGGCAGAGTCTTTCGACTTCGGTAAGACTCTTGGATCGTTCGGTGCACTCCAGAACCACCATGCTGAGATCAACGCCGGATTCGATGAGTCTGCCAGCCATCTCGTTCGCGTAGAGCCGGGCGACGGTTGGAGTCGTAACCAGCAAAGACTTGCGCCCATCGATGGCTCGGACGAGTTCGGCAACTTTGCCAGCCGAAATCCCCGGAGTAAGACTCACGCAATATGATCGTTCGCGATTTGCCGACACCAATTTGTACAAGGTGCCCGTCATGATCACCACCATCGCCATCTTTGAAAATGGAGTATTGGGGGAGCGGGGAAACTGCCCCACATAGTGTTTGATAAAATAACACGCATTCTAGGGTGCGTCCATGAATAACAGACCGGGCAAGTGTGCACTGTTTTTCACACTCCTAACTAAGTAGCGCCATACACATATCGGTTGCAATAGGCCAACATTTCCTGGCAGCTAAGGTTGAGTGAATATTGGGGTACGAACCCCGTTTCCGCCAGTCGGCTGATATTCGCGACCTGCCGGGGAACAGGATCAATCCGAGCAGCGTCAATGTCGATCTGTACGTCCTTTTTCAAACCTGTGAATTCGAGGAACAACCCTAAAAGCTCGCCCACGTTGGTCTCCGATCCGCTGCCCACATTGCAGACACCCTGGTGGTTCGATGCCAGGATCACCGCCAGACCCTGGCAAACGTCACGGACGTCGAGGAAATCTCGAGTGCTCGAGAGCGAGCCGACTCGAACGACTGCCTCCGACTTGTGCGCCAGGATGGAAGCGAGCTGGTTTGCAATACGGCCGGCGAAATGAAGTTCATCCTGCGCCGGGCCACATACGTTGAAAATGCGCGCTATCGTCGTGCGGATGCCGGACTGGAGTGCGAACTGTTGCATCAAGTCCTCAGAGGCGAGTTTGCTGCGCGAGTAGGAGTCCAAAGGCTGAACGACAGCGGTTTCTTCGATTGGTAAAGTGTCTTGCTTTCCGTACACGCCGCCGCTCGAGGCGAACAGAAGCATTTCGACATCACATTGCCGTATTGCGTGAAGCAGCGAAGCGGTGCCTTGCACGTTATTTTGGAAAATGTTTTCGTCGGGACCACCTCTCAGCGTCCCAGCAAGATGAATTACTCTCGCGGGGCGAAAATCCCGTATCGCGTCAGCAAAATCGAGGGACCCTAAGTCCGCGGAAACGTAGCGGTACCGAGGCGCAACCGCATCTCGTAAGTACTCGGGCAGGGCTGCAGGTACCCGGCGCTCCCCACAACTCATCGAATAACTGAAGGAGGAGTCTTGCTGCGGTGACCGCCCTACTCCCAGTACGGTAGATTGCGGGAAGTGAGAGAGCAGATGGGAGACCAGATGGCGGCCGATGAATCCCTGTGCGCCAGTTACCAAGTATCGCTGCGTCATGCCTCGTCCGGTCCGGCTGCAAGGGTTAGGCGCAACCCTTTCAGGAGATCAATTTCTGGAATCCATCCGAGAACGTCATGCGCTGCCGTAATGTCGGCGATCAGTTCAAAGATTTCTGATTGTCCGGGGCGTGAGTCCGTTCGATCTTCCGCTGTCGGAATATCGAGACACATTGCCTGGGCCACCAGCTTTGCGAAATCGGCGACACTGGTGCCCTTTCCAGAACCGACGTTGAAGATTCGCAGCCCTCCCACTTCAATGCAGCAGGCTCGCAACACGGCTGCTGCCAAATCGTTGACGTAGCAATAATCCCGGATCGGTCGGAGGTCTCGCACTCGAATACAGCCGCTCTTGGCTGTTGAGACAACTCTGGAGAGGAGAGAATCGGAGTAAGCATGCGGTCCATAGATTGAGAAAGGCCTGAGTATGACGGCCTGGAGACCGAAGCTTTCAACGTGAGCCTCGACCATCTTCTCCGCTCCGATCTTGGCGGCCGCGTATGGGGATCGAGCCTGCAATCGATGGGTTTCGGCAACGGGGTTGGCCTCGGGCCGTCCGTAAACCTCGGCCGAAGATATGTAGACGAACTGGTGGACCTTGGCCATCCGGCAAGCACGCAACAGGGCAGCCGTCCCTTGCACATGGACGCGAACATATTCCTCGGCCATTTCGAAGGAATGTTGCACCGAGGGTGGGCCGGCGGCGTGAATGACCACATCAAGCCCGGAAACCCAGGATTTTAGACGTTCCACGTCGGCCAGGTCGCAGGCAACGAACTCGACGCCACCGGGAAGGGACCGGGGTGTTTCGATCGGGCCGCACAGAGCCTGGGGCGCAATCCCCCGATGAAGCAGAGCACGTAAGATCGCGGAGCCGATGAAACCATTCGCACCAACCAGCCCAACGCTTTGCTTTAGCAGGTCATTGAACATTTGTGGGCTTAGCGACGACGAGCAAAGTCTGCGGACCTATGTGAGGGAGCAGCGCACCAGCGCGATACCGCAGGAAGAATCCGCATGATTGTTTCGCTCGGAGTGCGCGGTCTGCTCCATCGCGAGAAACAGCTTGCAGAGCGGGACGAAACAAGTGTTTGTTCAGGACTCCCAGAATCTTTTCGCCTATTACCTCTAGCGAGAGTCCGAAGTACTGAATGCGAACGATGTCCAGTCCAGCTCTTCGCATGAGACTCTTGAAGGCCTGATCCGAGTAGAGCCAGAGGTGCTGCCGCAGTCCGATCCGGCCCACAAGGGTATACCAAGACGGCGAAATTCCTCCCAACAAGCCGACCTCGAAGCATAAAACACCACTCGGGTTCAACAATTCGCACATAGCTGTCAGAGAGCGGATCGGGTCCGGAAAATGGGCCAGCAAGTCGCAGTGGTACACGACATCAAAGCTGCGTCGTGGCAGAGAGTTATCTTCGACAAGTTCGTGGGCTACTGGGATTCCCAGTTGCCGCAATCGCCGGTCGTAAGCCGGATTGGGCTCGAGCCCGATTACTTCATACCCGTGGGGGCGTACGGCGGCGAGGAAGAACCCGGCCCCACAGCCGACCTCAACCAGTCGGCCATGAGGGCAGTTTCGCGCTACCCACGCAGCCTTGAACCCAGCCGGCAAGGAATAAAAGTGATCCGGATGGTTGTCTCTCGTCAGATCCAGAGGCTCAAGCATTGCGAGCTGGTTGGTGTAAACCATGCCGCACCTGCAAAGCAAACCCTCTACACCGTCTTCCTTCCAGACCACCTGCTCGGAGGCCTCACCGCAAAGGAAACACATGGATGTCGACACGCCTTGGGATGCCGTTCGGATTGCCATCTCGCACTCCCTGTTCGGGATACCCACTATAGTCCCAGAATGCCTTGCGGCCAAGAACCGGTGTGGGTTGGTAGTGGGTCAGTCTGACCCACTACCTGTGGGTTGGTGGGCGTGCAACATAGTCCGCTGTTCCAATGGAATGGGGGCGTACTGGACCCATCCTGGCATCCGCTACAATGGTTAGTTTCCAAGGCTCTTTATCCATCTTTATGGACTTCACTTACGACGATCACGGGAACCGAACCCGACTTTCGTTGCTCGCGCAAAATGGAGTCAAAGTTTGGGGACCGGAACGCGTTTACGTTTCCGAGGAGGTCCGATTGGACCGGATCTCGGCAGGTGCGGTGCTGAGAAACGCCACGATCACTGGCGCGACGACGTTCATCGGTGCGGGAGCACAAATTGGAATTTCCGGATTAGCCCGTATTCACGAGGCGCAAATCGGACCTTCCGTGGTTCTTGGTGCCGGGAGCTATGAAAGCTGCGTTTTGCTGCACAGGTCCAAGGCGCGCGGTTTTGCTGAATTCCGTCAGGGTACGGTACTCGAGGAAGAAGCAGAAACCGGTCACAATGTGGGCCTGAAGAACACCGTCCTGATGGTGGGCGCGGTTGCAGGATCTTCAATTAATTTCTGCGATGTTCTTCTAGCCGGCGGTCGCTCCCGAAGCGACCACAGCGAGGTCGGATCGGGCGTCGTCCATTTCAATTTTGATCCGCGCGGCGACAAATTCGGTAGCCTGATGGGCGACGCAACCGGATGCCTGCTGCAGTCTCGCCGGATCTTTTTGGGGGGGAACTCTGGAATTGTCGCGCCCGTGCACTTGGAGTTTGGAACCGTGGTCGCCGCAGGTTCAACGCTCCGCCACGACGTCTCTGAGAACCAGTTGTCGCGAGGAGATTAGGCCGGGTTGAGCTGCGAATACGACGTCGATCGATACTTCGATCTTAGTAGAAAATTTTGCAATACGGCAATGCTGGTTGGGAACTTGCACGCGCTGCGTGCCTGGTATCAGAACATCCGGCAGGCCTGCCCTGAGTCTGACAGTCGACTGCTCTACGCGGCCGCTGCCCAGGAATTCGATCGCCACATCAAGCACCGCGTGCACGAATTGGCTAAGGTTATAGGCAAGCTGGACAAGTCATTATCCAAGCCCCGCAAGCGCGAGCAAGATCGGGTGTTTGAGGAACAACATCGCAGATTGCTCGCGAACCGCGAGCACATCAATTCGTTTTTGCTTAACGGGGATTACGCGGACGCCCCAGCAATCCTTTTCTCGGAATATACAGAGAACCGGCGTACCCGAGAACACGTAGAGTCGGTTCACGACCTCTCGGCAGAAGCCTCAGGAGTTGCCGCCCGGTGGATTCGCGAGATTGCTTCGCAGCCGTACCTTCAAATGCGAACGCTGTTCAATTAGTCGGGTGAGTCTCATGGTCGGAGATTACCGCGGCTCGACCTAGTCATTCGCACAATACCGTCCATCAGGACTTGAGTCTGGTAAGCCTCTTTGAAATCGGCGAGTATGAGATTCTTGTTTCCTCCGGCCACAGCTTGGAGAAAGGCATGAGTCTCCTTTTCGAAGATCGGTTTCGACTCAGGTGCGGGCTGGCTTCCGTCGATAGTGTTGCGTACCAGATCCAGATCCCAGCCGCGGAGTTCGAGTGCGCCTTCTGGGGTCTCGATAACGATAAAGATATCTTTTTCCTTCGCTTCGCAGCTATATAGGAAGCTTCCCAACCCGCCTCCCGACAGACGCATGACGGCAAGCACCGTAGTCTCGATGCCTCCCCGTGCTTGGGCTGCCGCATACAGGGTTTCCGAAACGCCGGCTAGGTGCCTAAATAGATCCATGAGATGAGTGGCCTGTTCGTTAAACGGACCGCCGGACTGCTCAAGCACTCCCCACCAGGGAACTCCGTATTTTTTCCCTGCCCAATGGGCTGAGATGCCGATGATGTTCCGAGATTGCAAAATGGCCTTTACACGGGACACCGAATTCCGGTACCGATTCATGTAGCCGACCGCCGTCAGGACAGGAGTTCGATCAAGGTTGTCCAGAACGGCTTGCAGTTGACCCGCTGTGACCCCGATAGGCTTCTCGACAAAAAAGGGGATGCCATAGTCGATCGCTCGCAGTTCGAGAGGGCCACGACAGAATGGTGGTGTACAAATGAAGAGTGCGTCGAGTTTCTCGTCGAAGAGTGCATCGAAACCTCTCAGAGTGCGAGCATTGGGGTATTGATCCGCAAGCGATTCCGCTCGGCTGCCGTCTTCGTCGAACAGCAAAACTGCCTCGACCCCGAAAGAAGCTGCCGCCATTGCTCTTTCGCGCCCCATCCGGCCACATCCCACGACCGCCACTCGCATCTCGATGTTCTCCGACTTGAAAATTAAGCTAACTAGGTTGTGGGCTAATTTGAAACCGGCGGACGCAACGAGAAAACGAAACCAAAAATTAAGCCGGAACGAGCGCCGCCAAGGATAAATGCGGGATGATCTATTAAGGCTCCGCTATGTGGACGCTTGGGATGGCCCTGGCTGAGGCAATCCTCGGAGCAAAGACCAGCTATGCTCACACATGGTACGCGATCTTTAGTGTCCTGCCGCTCATGCTCCTGCTCTTTCCGCCCTCGCTGCTCGAAAGACTTCCAGAGGGCCACCCAAGTCCTCTAAACTCCGGAGCCGCAAGCATCAGTTTGACTTGCACACGCCCTTTTACGACTACCGCTACCTATGAGTGTTTGCGTCACCTTTGAAAAAGGAGCGCACGCAATCCGCAACGTAGTCAACCTCCGTAGCCGTAAGGTTTGGACGTATCGGAAGACATAAAAGTTCACGCGCGAGAGCTTCTGCGACCGGGAACTGGCCCCTTCGCCAGCCGTACTGAGAAAACGCCGGCTGCAAGTGTATGGGAACCGGATAGCGGATCACGGCATCCACGCCTCTCGATTGCAGGTGGTTGAGAAGTTGGTCGCGCTTTTCGGTACGGATGGCCAACAGATGGAATACGTGCTCTTCGCCTTCGGCCCAAGACTGAAACTTGAGTGGCAGATCGGACAATCGCTCGCGATACTGATGGGCGATCTTTCTTCTCTGCTCGTTCCACTGGTCCAGGCTCGGCAGCTTCCAGGCCAGAACCTTTGCCTGAATGGAATCGAGTTTGGTGTTGTAGCTCGCGTGAAGGTGATTGTTTTGGCCTGCTTGACCCAAGGCCCGCAACGTGGAGAGCCGTTCTTTTATGTCCGCTCGATTGGTAGCGATTGCGCCACCATCGCCGGCAGCGGCTAGATTCTTGCTTGGATGAAAGCTAAAACAGCCGAGAATTCCGTAGGTTCCCATTCGTCGTCCATCCAGCCGAGCTCCATGAGCCTGCGCTGCGTCTTCCACCACGCAAATGCCCCTCTTTTCACTCTCGCGGACAAGTTCATGCATGGGAGTCGGCTTACCGTACAAATGCACCGGTAACAGTACTTGTGTCTGGGAAGTGATCGCCCCAATCGCTTGCCCAGTGTCCATCAGGAAGCTGTCTTCATCCGCATCGACCAGCAATGGTTTCAGTCCCGCCAGGCAGATGGCTGCGACCGTGGCGTTGAACGTGTTGGCATGCGTCACAACTTCGTGCTCCGGCCGAAGTGCCAACGACTTTAGCGAACACAGCAAGGCGTCGGTCCCGGTGTTTACCCCTACAACGAAAGAGCACTGCAAATAGGCCGCAAAAGCACGCTCGAATTCGGACACTTCTTCGCTCAGGACATAGTGACCATCCAGTATCATGGCAGACATCTCAGCCATGAATTCCTCGAAGCGTTCGAACTGGGAGCGATAATCGTAGCGCTGAACTTTCATCGAGATCTTCGAGGTGTTGTGAACAACAAGGTATCATTCTGGACCACAATTTCATTTGCTATAGACTCCAGGTGGACATTTTCCCGGATCCCAGGATGCAGCGAGAGGGCCTCAACAAGGAGCGGTAACCTGCGACTCGTAATCGCTTCGGTTGCGGTTCGCTCGAATCGCACTAGCGGCACAAGGTTTTCGACAACGTGTTCCGGGGGCGCACCAGCCAAAGGCGATCGCAATAACCGCCCACCAACCCATTGGTGCGCGGTCTCCACGACGTCGCTCGGTCCAAGCAGAGAAGTGTAGGAGCCGTGCGGAGTGGAGAGGAAGAAGGGAATCTCCGCCCGCTGACCGGCCATCGCCATCAAAAAAGGTCCCACGGCCTGCGAATACCAGGGCGTCGCTCTCTGCTCAAGCGCGGACGCGACATCGCGGACTTCACCGCTCTCGTATGCGCGGTACGCCTGTTCCTGAAGGTTCCTGAGCGTCTCTGCTCGGGGCGTCTTCTGCGACATCTGTTCAATTAGTACCTGCTTGGGCTCGTAGTACAACCTTAAGTAGCGCGTCGGTAGGCAGCGATGAGTCCGTAGGAACTCGCCAGTGGGGAACGAACGCTCGTCTGCCATGCTGGCCAGCTCCTCGATCACGTCTTCCGAGCGCGACCGCATATTAAAGAACCAACCAAGGTGATTGACTCCAAAGTAGTCGGCCTGTACATCACGAGTCTGTCGGCCCACCAAACACCTCAGCTTCTGCAGAGTGGTCCACGGAAGTTCGCAAATGCCAACAAGGTTCAGCTTTGTATGGGCAAGGGCCGCTCGCACAAGAAGGCTCAGGGGCGAAGTTAGCATGATCACGAACGCGCGAGGTGAGAAGGTCGCAATCGAATCGAGAATCCCTGAGACTACGGGCCAGGTTCTCCAGCCTGCGGACAATCCGCCGGCGCCAAGCCCTTCATCGCCGCATAAGCCATATTTGTGCGGGAACGTCTCGTCAAATAATCGACCCTCGTAACCACCGACCCTGATCTGAATGAGAACGCAATCAGTGCCGTCGAGAATCTGCTCCCAAGTATTGTTCCTGATCTCTTGGGCTCTAATGGCGATGTCCTTGGAAACGACCAGTTCCGAGGCTCTCGTTACAGCACCGAGTTTTCTCCGTGAACGACTGGCCAGCACCACCTCCATTCTCCCCGGACCTTTTTCCTGGTCGAGGAACTTGAGCAAGCACGGAGTGCTGAAGGCGCTTCCGCCAATAATCGTGATCTTCACATGCGTCCGTTCTGTACCATAAGTGCGTACTCTGCGGCTCCACGAAGGCAAGCGTGCTCACCTAGCACACCTAGTTTGACCATATCAGGAGAAAAGACCAGAGGCGAATAGTCGTTGCGGAGTCGAAGCAGACGGTACAGTAATTCGAGATAAATCGGCCCGACGCTGAAGGCAAACCCGCCAATTACGAAAATACCCTGTAGCCCGAGAGCCAACACGACGGCATTTAGTACTTGAGACAGCGGTCGGCAAGCTTGTTCGAGTACGTTTAGTGCCCAAGCGTCTCGTTTGCGGATCGAAGGTACGAGGTGTTCTTCGTTACTGAGTGTTTCCGCCGTTGCGAAGAATTCGACATGACAGAGGGATCGGGAAAAACCAAACGAATCGGCTAGCGCCTGCCTGCGGGCCAGGAGTTCTATGCCACGTCCGGAAGCGATTGCGCCTAGATGTCCTTTGCCTCCGCAATCACATAGGGGCGCCGTCTCTGACTCGTCCACCGACAGATGGCCAATCTCACCAGCGTATGGCCCCTTGTCGAACAGGGTGAGCTTGCCGGCGCCGCGGTGACAAATTTTGCTCCCGATCCCGCTGCTGATCGTTATAACCATGAATCGTTCCCATGGGCTCTGTCGAGCCAGATATAGTGCTGCAGCCGACACATCGTTGAGAAGGTAAACTTCTCGACCCGTCCGTCGTGAAAGCTCCGCTCGAATGTCGGGAACCTGCTCATCTAAGCCGGTTACGGTCGGTGCGTTTACTATCCTGCCATCCTCATGCAGGGGGCCAGGAAAAGAAATTGCCAACGGAGCGACGCCTTCAACGAGACTTGCTGAGTTGGATACGTAACTGACAATTTTGTCCAGAAGTTCGTCCCAGATCGCAGACGGTGATAATCCTTCGCGGAAGGACCTTATCCGCTCCTGGGTAAAATTGGCGAGTTCGTGGTCCCGCTTAAGGCAAGCGCACCTCAGGTGGGTACCCCCCAGATCGAAAACTAGCGCCGTAGTGGGTAGCACAACCAACCCTCCAGGGGACGGCCTTTCAGAGCCTCCCAAAGACACGGGACTGTATCAAACATCTTGAGGCTACTACAACACCAGTTTGAACTAGTCGGGACTGTTCTATCAATCCTTCACTAACATGAGGCTTTCACAACAATCTAAGCGACTCTCTCAGAGGAGGCCTCGACAGCAGGGCGTCCAGCGCCTGCCAAACGGCCGCAACGCCGCGCGTCGCAGGGCCCGATGATCTGGAATCACAGTCGGCCTCTGAACGGCGGATGCCTGTCGCTCCCGCAGCGTCATCCTATCAGGCCTCAGCGTCGTCGGCACCGGTGACCAGCGATCACTCGCGATTGTTAGTTGGACTGCAAAAACGAAGTGTGGGTTAAGATAACCAAATCCGCATGACAAGCCGAGCTACTATCGGCTGGGACTTCAATTCGTCTTCTGAATAGGCTTGAGCTGAGGACAGGAAAAAGTGAAGATGGACCCACACTGGCTGACATGGGCAAAGAAGTTGCAAGCGATCGCGCAAACAGGATTGACATACGCGAAGGATCCTTATGATGTCGAACGCTACGAATCGGTGAGGCTCGTGGCCGCCGAGATGATGGCGGCGGGCTCCGGGTTGCAAAATGTGGATTTCTTTGTCAAGCTCCTCAACACAGACGTTGGGTACGCGACACCTAAGGTTGATGTACGAGCCGCCGTCTTTCGTGAAGGGCGTTTGCTGCTTGTTAGGGAAAGGGAAGATGGTCGCTGGACATTGCCGGGAGGATGGGCAGACGTTGGAGATCCGCCCAGCGCAGCTGTCGTAAGAGAGGTCAAGGAGGAGTCCGGTTACGACGTTAAGGCCCGAAAACTCCTGGCATTGCTAGACCGTAACCTTCACGGCCACCCTCCGATTCCGTACCATGCCTATAAGCTGTTTTTTCTGTGCGATCTTGTTGGCGGAAACGCCCAGGCCGAACAAGAAACGGATGCTGTCGATTTCTTCGCCAGCAACGAGATACCACCACTGTCTTTGACGCGTGTGACCCCAGCTGAAATAGCGCGGCTCTTCGAGCACTTCTTTCATCCCGAATGGCCGACGCAATTCGACTGACGGTTGCGTAGTGTATAACAACGAAGCCAGTATTTCGACGCTCAGACGGGCTGTAACGGATGGCAACTCGGATTCACCAGACCGCCAGGGCTAGAGTTTCAACGGGAATTCGAACGATCCTATGAATAAGATTTTCGTTGGCGGAGGGCAATTCAGAGGCAGTGTTTTTCACAAGCTTGAAGAGTGGCAGTTCTGCAAGCGGGCAATGCTGGTCGAGATCGATCCGGTCACCAAGGGTTCGCGCAACTGCGTGGAATACAATTCTCCAAAGGAAGCCGCCCCGGACGAATTGCCGGCCATCATATTCAAGTCCTCCACCCTGCGCGACAACAAGCTCTACGCTTGCACTTCCACTGAAGTCATGATCTATGACCTACCGTCCTTTCGCCTCGCGACTTATATTTCTCTTCCCTTCTTCAACGATGTTCATCACGTCTACCCCACACCGCAGGGCACGCTGCTGGTCATGGTCACTGGCCTCGATATCGTGGCCGAGATCTCGCTCGACGGAAAGTTCCTCGGCCACTGGGACGTGATGGGCGCGGATACCTGGAGCATTTTTCCGAGGGAAACCGATTACCGTAAGATTCCGACTACCAAACCCCACCGCGCTCATGCCAACCATATTTTTCAGTTGGGAGATGAAATCTGGGTCACGCGATTTCATCAGCGCGATGCCATCAGCCTCCAGGATCCACAGCGCAAAATCCAAATCGGCATTCAACGTCCGCACGACGGCTTCCTCTTCAACGGCTCTCTCTATTTCACCACCGTCGACGCGCATGTCGTAATTGTGAATCCTGGAACGCTCCAGATCGAGCGCATCATCGATTTGAACAAAATTAGCGGCCCGGACGTCGAAACCCTGGGCTGGTGCCGCGGTCTGCTTCCATTGGAAGAACGCTTCCTGTGGGTCGGCTTCACGCGAGTTCGTCCTACTAAGTTCCGAGAGAACCTGAATTGGGTGCGGCTGCAAAGACGGAACCATCGCCATAGTCACATCGCTCTTTACGATCTTCACAGCGGCTCCTGTCTCGAAGAGATCGAAACCGAACCCCACGGCATTGGCGTGGTTTTCACGCTTTTCCAACCCTAGCCCGCGTGGGCAAGCATCGCCTAAACATTTCACTCGTTCTGACTGGGAAGAATGAGAACTGAACAACCTGGGTCATGGATCATGGTGTTCTAAGGACACTCATGACAATACCGAGTAGAGGAGAAATCTCTCAGGGTTCGCACGGTCACGTTCAGCTGTTACCGAACTCACGAGTTTTGCGGAGAACTTGAGACCAGCGAGGCTAGCGGAAGTCCTGGCACTTGTAGCTGCTCACTCCGGTTCTCTGAGTACCGGGTACATTGTGGCTCTGGACCCGGTCTGGCAGGATCGTTTGGGCTTTAGGAGCCTGGCAATGGTCGGTATCCGCGAAACCAAAAAAGGAAAATCCATCAAGCTTCTCCTAACCTCCAGCTCTCCAGATGACGAGCCTATGTGGAGCGATCACTGCCGTTTTCGCCGTCGTTTCCGGAAAATGCCCGAAATCGCGAGGAGGCCACTGCGTTCCTGCTCACGTCACCGACCCCAGTCCCGAAGAATTCGAAAAGGTCAGTACAAGCAGGGCTGGTCCCAAGCGACCCGCGGCGGCAGGTTAAGAACCGACTCATTCCTGCGTTTGAGAACTGTGATCTGAAGGACATCACAACGGAAGTGTTGCAAAGCTATATCGCGGCACTTCTGAAAAAAGGGAACAGTGCGAAATACATCCGCAACATCGTATCCACGATGAGCGCGATGTGGTCAATTGCATTGTCGTGGAACTATGTTACGTACAAACCGTTCGAGGGGTTGATTCTGCCGCCGCTGGTCAAACCCTACTCTGAGGCGTATTCACCTGAAGAAGCGGTTGCGATCTTCGGGGCGGCACGTGAGCCATTCAAGACTTTACTCTGGATCGCGGGTGAATGCGGAATGCGACCTGCTGAGGTCTGCGGGCTGGATGCCAAGTACATCCATCTGGCCGATTGCGTCGTCTCGGTTCGCCAGTCTGAGAGCATGGGTCGCATCGTGACGCCGAAGACAGAGGCTGGCTACAGGGACTTTGCCATTTCCGAGGAACTGGCAGAGCACCTGCGGTCATTTCTCAGAGGGAAGCGCGAGGGGCTGCTGTTTATGTCGCCAAACGGTCGCCCATGGCGCGAAACAAAAGTTGTCGAGAAACGGTTGAACCCCTTGCTCAAGAAACTCGGCATCGCACCAAAGGGGCTCAAGGCTTTCAGGCATTTCAACGCGACAATGATGGACGCAAGGAATGTCCCGGTGAAGACCCGGCAGACGCGACTCGGCCATGACGACCCGAGGGTCACATTGGGCATGAAGAACCGGAGCGGATACACCCACATGATCGGCGAGGATGATCGGCGGGTCGCCGCTATTTTCGGTGAGATGTTCGGTCAGGTTTTATGTCCAGATGTGTCCAAACAAGAGGAAGCTCAGACGCAACCGATTGTGGGAGCCGTTTGAGACCAGAGACTTACGAGGGTTCCGCGAGAAAAACCCGGTGAGGGGGCAAAGGTTCAAATCCTCTCTCCCCGACCAATCTTATCTCTCGTTCTCTCAATCGTGCAGAATAAGAAACCCGAAGTGCGGTGAAGTGCTGGCTGTTCGTTATGGTGCGCGATGAGGCACCCGACGCTCGCCAGAAACGGTCCGACCACCACCGATGGCGAAGTGGCGACCCTGGTATGGGAATCGTCGGGTGGCAGGCTTGCCACAGCAGACTCCTTTGGCGATCACGCCGGAGTGGTGGCTTCAAGAAAACTTCCCAGTTTCGCCGTTGCCCGGAATTGTGGGATCGGATCGAGTTCCTTGAACGCCGAAGTGAATGCGTTCGACAGGCTCCACATGGTTCGGGGTTGGAACTCCTCGTGCTGCGGATTGAAGTAGAGCTCGTGCACTCTTCGCGCTAGGTGTTTCGGAACCTCCAGATCCCCTTCGATGAACGCCCGGTAGATCGTCAGCTTGGCCGCCTCTGCTGACAGTTGTTCGGCGCGCCAACTCTCGACCTGCCGCCGCATCGGTTCAAAGTTCCGCTGCATCCGGTCCACGCCGATCGACAGCGCGTCTTCGAGCGAGAAATGTTTCGAGTGTTTCGCGAGGACGGGGCTGTAGTCCCCTCGAAACGCGAGATTGTGACACACGAACACTCGCAGCCCGACTGTGCATGCCAGCCGGAACCGCTTGTTGTTCGCGTTTCTGATTCCGATCGCGAAGCGGCATCCCTCGAAACTTGTCGCCAAATCGAGGACACCAAACATCTCCATATCATCCTTTGACACGGCGAACTCCTCGCCGACGACCGTAATCTGGCGGTGACCCAAGGTCTCGACCAGAGTTTCCACGACGGCAGCGTGAGGGATCGGAATATGTGTTGCTGTTGCCGGCGGCGTTGGCAGCTTCGCCAGTTCCGCCCGTGTGATTCTTCCAGTGCATGAAATAAGCGTGCTTGTTTCTGACATCGTGATTCTCCTTTCAAAGTTGATTCAGTTCCAACAGAACCCGTACTTGCTTGCGGCCAGTTGATCTCCCAGCCTCCCCTCGGAGGCTTATATGACAACCATTCGAGCCGCGTACTACGCGCGCGTCTCCAGCGAACAGCAGGCGACCGCGCACACGATTGAAAGTCAGACAGCAGCGCTCAGCGAGCGCGCCCAAAGCGACGGCACACCAGTGCCGCCCGAGCGACAGTTTGTCGATGATGGACACAGTGGCGCCAGCCTGATTCGCCCAGCTCTGGATCGGCTGCGTGACTTAGCTACCGTCGGCGCTATCGACAGAATCTATGTCCACTCGCCTGACCGGTTGGCCCGCAACTATGCCTACCAAGTCCTTCTCCTCGCCGAATGGCGCCGTTGTGATGTCGAGGTGGTGTTCTTGAACCGGTCCCTTGGCCAAAGCCCAGAGGATGACCTTTTGCTACAGGTGCAAGGCATCGTCGCTGAATATGAGCGAGCCAAGATCATGGAGCGGAGTCGGCGAGGCAAAAAGCATGCGGCACAGAGCGGATCGCTCAACGTGATGTCCAACGCCCCATTCGGATACCGCTATGTCTCTGTTCGGGAAGGCGGAGGCCAAGCCCGATTCGAACCGGTGGCTGAGCAGACACGGATTGTGCAGCAGATCTTTTCCTGGATCGGACGCGACCGCTGCAGCCTAGCCGAAGTGTGCCGTCGGCTGCAGAAAGGGGGCCAAGTGACCGCGACTGGAAAGCGAATCTGGTCCCGCCAAGCCGTGTGGCACATTCTCCAAAACCCGGCGTATCAAGGTCGAGCCGCCTACGGAAAGACGCACATGATGCCGCGAGGGAAGAAGGCCCGACCGCGAGCGGCGCGCGGACGACCGGCGGAACCGCGGCGCAGCAATGCACCAGTTGCAACCGACCCAAAGGAATGGGTTTTCGTGCCGGTTCCAGCGATTGTTGATGCCGCACTGTTTCGAGCGACACAGGAACAGCTACAGGAGAACCGGAGCCGGGCTCGCCTGGGGCGGCGAAGGCCTGGATACCTGCTACAGGGACTCACTTGCTGCGCAAGATGTGGCTACGCCTACTACGGCAAGACCACTCACCAAATGGGCGCTGGTCATCAAATGAAGGACTTTCGCTACTATCGATGCAGTGGATCGGATGGCTATCGATTTGGCGGCGAGCGAATCTGCGGCAATGCGCAGGTCCACGGTGAGTTCCTCGAATCGGCCGTCTGGCACGAAGTGTGTGATCTGCTGACGCATCCCGAGAGGTTGGAACATGAATATCAGAATGGCGGCAAGGTTGGCGATTCGCTGGAAAGCGTCGAGACCTTGCAGGCCCAGCGCCTCAAGCTACAACACGCGTTGGAACGGCTGATCGACAGTTTCACGGAAGGTCTGATTGAAAAAGATCAGTTCACATCGCGGATGGCTCGAACCAAGAGCCGCATAGCTGAGCTCGACAGAAAGATAAAGGATGACGCAGGCGATGTTGATCAGCTGGAACACTTGCGACTTGCGGTGAAACGCCTTCGCG
>WNEZ01001765.1_pt1 | contig 25085 bp, 22 predicted proteins | sample 5400521 | NCBI WGS metagenome assembly WNEZ01 (sample SAMN13153339, study PRJNA577476) | soil metagenome | isolation source: 120 cm saprolite under Douglas fir tree site 2 hole 1 replicate 1 | place: USA:California | collected 2015-04-18
CAAACCGCTGGAGAGCATGAACTGCCTCATTACTGTGAATGCTCCCGCAGCAGCGGACTGACGGCGCGTGGACGGCCGCAGCCCGTATGTTCATAAATGCGAGACTTGCGAAGCCCGGGGCTGCCTTTGGGCCACGAGGGGAACTTTTCCAGTCTTCCCGCCGTAAATAGCCATTAGCTTGGCAGCGAAAGTCTGAAAATCTTATGTTGCCGGGTTAATAATGGCTAGATCCTCTCGTCAAGGTTGGCAGAGGAGCACCGTACACTTTGCAAGCCACCATGCACATCACCGGCGCAGCTTCGATAACCACAGCGGATAGAGCTATACCGCCTGGTCTGGAACTGGTGTTTCAAAGGCACAGAGATCTAATCTTCCGCGCTGCCTATCGAGTAACGGGCGATGCCAGCGATGCTGAAGATGTTCTTCAGACCGTATTTCTTCGCCTTGTCCGGTTGGAGGAAATGCCTGAAGTGATGAATCTGCCCGGCTATCTGCACCGCTCAGCCGTGAACGCGTCCCTGGACGTTCTGCGCGCGCGCAAGGATGCAACCACCGTCTCGCTGGATGCGGACTTGAAACATCCGGGAATATTTACCAGCGAAAATGCCTCACGATCACTGGAGCTCCAGGATTGGTTAAGGCAGGCGTTGGCGCGTTTGAATCCAAGATGGGCGGAAATGTTTGTGCTGCGATTTGTGGAAGATTATTCCAACCGCGAAATCGCCGGCATGATGAAGACATCGGCGGCTGTGGTGGCTGTGATATTGCATCGTACGCGTGCACTCCTCAAAAAAGACTTCATGGCATCCACGAGAGGACCACAATGAATCGTCAGGAAAAAGATCCCAACCTGGGCCTGGACCGGGCCATCGCCGAAATGCGTGCGCAGGAGCCGTCCGCGGAAATTCTGCAATCGGCCACCGAGAGAGTATGGAACAACATTCAACAGAGTGAGCCTTCCGGCATGGTGGATTCCATCCGTGGATGTGCGGACGTAAAAAAGCTGCTGATCCAGTATCAGGCAGGCACATTGCCGGCAGCCAAATCAATGCTGGTGGAAGCCCATCTGCATGAGTGTGTAGATTGTCGCCGCTTCGCGGAAAGCGGCAGCCGTCAGGCTTCCGCAGGAGTCTCGCCATGGAAGCAGGAGCTGCCCCGCATGGAGTCCCAGAGATATCGCTGGGCCATGGCTGCGGCAGCCATGGTAGTTTTTGTTTTCGCCGCCTATATGCTGCGAGAGCAGTTCTTTGCTGTGCCTGCGGGCATGCGCGCCAGCATTGTTTCTATGGAAGGCGGCTTGTACCGTGTGGGAGTTGGGAACGAGCAGCCGCTGAAAGCCGGAGACGAAATCGCCGAGAACGAGAAGGTCCGGACTGCCATTGGATCGCACGCGATGCTTCAGCTTCGCGACGGCTCGCGCGTTGAGATGAATGAACGTGCGCAGCTTGGAGTGGTGATGCGTCACAGCGATACAACGATCAACCTGGATCGTGGCAAGGTCATTGTGCAGGCCGCAAAACGAAAGAATGGACATCTATATGTGACGACGGACGATTTGAAAGTCTCCGTCACAGGAACCGTTTTCTCCGTCAACAGCGGCTTGAAGGGCTCCCGCGTTTCAGTGATAGAGGGGGAAGTGCGCGTTGCCGGAACTGGATTAACTGACGGCTTGATGCACACCGCTGTGCTCCATTCTGGCGATCAAGAATCCACGGACACCGCTGGAACGGTCCCAGTCCAGCAGGAAATTGCCTGGAGCCGGAATCTTGATCAGCATCTTGCATTGCTGGCGGAATTTGCACACCTTTCCAACAAGCTTGAAGCCGTTCAGCTACCTGGATTGCGCTATCAAAGCGTCTTGCTGCCAACTCTGCCCGCGTCCACCGTTCTGTATGCCAGCATCCCTAACCTGGGCGATGCAGTGCAGCAGGGCAATCAGATTTTTCAGCAGGAATTGCGTGAGAGCGCTGTACTGCAACAGTGGTGGAAGCGGGTGCAGTCTCGTAAGGGCGCGCCGGACTATTCGGCTGCCATTGAAGAGATCCATTCTCTGAGCCAGTATCTCGGAAATGAGATAGCGTTCTCGATCTCCTATGCCAATGAAGATGCTGTACCGCTTGCCGTGGCACAAGTGCAAAAGCCGGGGCTGAAGCAGTTTATTGAACAGGAAGCAGCACGGCATAGTTCGGGTACGCATAAGGGCGATGTCCGCGTGTTTGATGAAAGCCAGATTGCGGCTGCGACGGCTTCGGCGAAAGGAAAAAGCCTCTATCTTCTGGTGCGCCCGGACTTTGTGGCGGCGGCATTTGATCTTGGCGCTCTTCAACGTTTTAATCAAACAGCAGCCCACGGTGGAGGATTTACTTCCAGTCCATTCGGCCAGCGCGTTCTGGCTTCATATCAGCAGGGCGCAGAATTTTTGTTCGCAGCCAACCTGCAAGCCATGGCTGCTGAAAGTGCAACGCGTTATCCCAGTCCGAAACGCGATGAGCACCTGGCGAAAACAGGCTTGGCGTCAGTTCAATATCTGATCGCTGAGCGTAAGGACGTAGGGAATCAGCCACTGAATCACGCTGAGCTCACGTTCAACGGTCCGCGGCAGGGAATTGCATCCTGGCTGGCTGCACCGGCGCCGATCGGAGCCCTCGACTTTATTTCCAAAGACGCAGCAGCGGCGGGGGCCTTCGTTGCCAAGAACCCATCACAGATGCTGGATGACATCCTCAGCATGGCGGGTGACAGCGCTGCGGTCGACATGGCGAAAGGTGAATCCGAATTGAAGATTCGCTTCCGTCAGGACATTGCAGACACTCTTGGCGGCGAAGTGGCATTTGCCCTGGATGGTCCCATCCTGCCCACGCCGTCATGGAAAGTGGTGCTGGAGGTTTACAGCCCAGGCCGCCTGCAGTCCACGATTCAGCAGTTGATCGCCGATGTGAATGACCACAAAAAGGAAACCGCAGCGCAGGTGACACTCAGCCAGGAATCTTCAAGCGGGACCACTTTCTACAACATTCAGGTGAACGAAAGCCGGCACAGCTTTGGGATTGACTACGCTTTCGTGGATGGTTACATGGTTGTGGCGCCCAGCCGGGCACTGGTGATGAATGCCATTGGCGTCCACCAGAGCGGGAATTCATTGTCACGCTCGAACAGTTTCCGCAGCCTGCTGCCGCAAGACCAGCACGCGGATGTATCGGCAGTCCTCTATCAGAATCTGGCTCCAGTGGTGGGGCCGGCCATGAGTCAACTCACGCCATCACAGTTACAGTCATTGCAGCAATTGGCGTCAGAAACCAAACCCAGCGTGGTATGCGCGTACGGTGAGCCGCAGGCAATCACCGTCGCAAGCGCCAGCCGCTTGTTTGGCCTGGACCTCAACACGCTTACGCTTTCAACTTTGATGAACATTGCCCATCCCGGGGGAAGTCATAACCCGCACATGGATTGAGAAGGAGTTAAATGCCGGTCATTGAACTTGAAAACCTGGAGATAAAGCTGGGATCACGGACGATTCTTAACCGGCTGAATGGTGATCTCTCGGGCCGATGCATTGGATTGCTCGGCCCGAATGGCTCCGGCAAATCAACTCTCATCAATACACTGCTTGGGTTTTACCGTCCCACATCGGGCACAGCCCGCATTTTTGGCAAAGACATTCAAAGCAATATCCGTGAACTGCGTTCGCAGATCGGCTACATGCCGGAAAGTGACGCGTTCCTGGCTGACATGACCGGCGTCCGCTTTGTCCGCTACATGGCCGAACTCTCCGGCCTGCCAGCTGACGAAGCCATGGAGCGTGCGCACGAAGCATTCTTCTACGTCGGGCTGGGTGAGGCCCGCTATCGTAAAGTGGGCACATATTCCCTTGGCATGAAACAACTAGTCAAGCTGGCGCAGGCGATCGCTCATGGTCCCAAGCTATTGCTGCTCGACGAGCCCACCAACGGCCTTGATCCTGAAGCGCGGCAACGCATGCTGCAACTGGTGCGCGACATTCGCGACGCGGGACAGGTCACCGTACTCATTTCTTCCCACTTGTTGCACGACATTGAAGAGTGCTGCGATGAGGTGATCATCCTCAAAGACGGCAAGATAGCTGCCTTGAGCAATCTGGAAGAGGAACGCAAGGCGAACTTAAAGTTTCTGGAACTTGAAGTCAGCCAGGACAACGGTTTTCTGGACTCGGTACGTGGATTGGGTTGTGAGTGTGCCAGCTTCAGTGCAGGGCGACTGAAGATTGTTTTGCCCGATCAGGTTGAGTTGCGACAGCTTTATCGTCTGGCAACGGAACATTCCGTACAGATACGGCGTATGAATTACCGTCGGGATTCACTGGAAGACATTTTCCTGAAAGCAATGTCCGGGAACATGGAAACATCGGCCAAAGTAAAGGCCGCCCAAGCACAGGCGAACGGAGCGATGAATGGCCGTTTATAAGCGCACCTACAAAGCTTACGCAGGCAGACTCACGCCGGAGTGGTCTCGCTTTACCGTGCTCTCGCGTTATGGCTTCGCATCACTGTTTGAATCGCGGCCCTTCACCGCGTATTGCATTCTGTGTTGCGTTCCGTTTCTGCTGGGAATCGCATTTATCTACACCATGCACACGCCGTCGGTTCAAAGTCTCCTCAATATGCAGTTAGGCGACCAATTTAATATCGATCGCCGCTGGTTCGTGTTCATGCTTGCCTTGCAGTCCGGCCTTGGATTTGTGCTGACGGCCTGGGGCGCTCCGGGCATGATCACCAGAGACTTTGCCAACCACGCCGTGCAGCTTTATCTGAGCCGCCCGCTCTCACGTACGGAGTATCTGCTGGGGAAGGCGTCCGTGCTCATTGCTTTACTTTCCGCCACCACATGGATACCTACTCTGCTGCTCTTCTTCCTTCATGGAGGCCTGCAACGGGATGGATGGTTGTGGAAGAATTTATGGTTGGCAAGTTCAATCATGGTGGGTGGTTTGCTGTGGGTGGGTGTCATAACGCTTTACTCCATGGCATTGGCTGTCTGGGTAAAGTGGCGTATTGCCGCCACCGGCCTGATGTTCGCTACGTTCTTCCTGCTTCCCGGTTTCGGTGAAGCGGTGAATGCGATTTTGCGGACAGAATGGGGACGGCTCCTGAACTTACCATATGTAATAGGCGTGATATGGTCACACCTGTTTCGCTTCAATGCGGACCAAATGAGAGTGACCCAATACGACCAAATTCCCCTTTGGTCCGCGTGGAGCAGTGTGCTGGGCATCTGTGCTCTTTCCCTATGGCTGCTCAATCGCCGTTTGAAGGCACGGGAGGTTGAACGCGGATGAACGTGGCCACCAATCGCATTGTCTTTGATGACGTTTCCAAGTTCTACGGAGAAGTGCTGGGCGTAAACCGGGTCAACCTTTCTTTGCCACCTGGGGTGACCAGCCTCGTGGGCCCTAACGGATCAGGCAAGACCACGCTCATGAACCTGCTGACGGGCCTGGTGCGTCCGACGCAGGGCTCAATCTCAGTGCTTGGTCTCACGCCGGACCAGCCAGAGGAATTGTTTCGCCATGTGGGATATTGCACTCAATTCGATTCATTCCCCAAAGGCGTGACCGGCTATCAATTCATCCATCAGTTTCTGCGGCTGCGGGGGCTGACAGCGCCAGAAGCTCACCGCCTGACCATGGAAGCCATTGAGCGGGTAAGCATGGCTGAAGCAGCGCATCGCAAAGTGGCGGCTTACAGCAAAGGCATGCGCCAGCGTATCCGACTGGCCCAGGCCATTGCACATCATCCCACGGTGCTGGTGCTTGACGAGCCACTGAATGGTCTGGATCCGATGGCGCGCGCGGAATCCATTGCTTTGTTCGAAGCTTTGGGCAAAGAAGGAATGCACGTGGTGCTGTCCAGTCATGTTCTGCATGAAGTGGACAAAATTTCTGATCAAGTAGTCTTGATGAGTTATGGCTATGTAGTGGCTGAAGGCAAGATTCAGGGCGTCCGCAGCGAAGTTACCGAACATCCCATGCAGATTCTGGTGCGCTGCAATGCGCCGAACCTGCTGGCCTCGCGGCTGTTTGCGCAAGACCATGTGGTGGAAGCCAAGCTCAATCGCGATGGTCAGGGTGTGCTGGTGCGTACTCTCGACGCCAACCAGTTCTATTCGCTACTCAATCGAATCATCGCTGAAGAAGAAATTAATCTCCAGGCGGTTTCACCCGCAGATGATGACGTGAATTCCGTGTATCAATATCTGATCGGCAGCGGCGGAGGGACCGTATGAGCAGCATAGCCTCAACTCCGGCGACAATTCGCACATTGCCATGGCAACTCTGGATTGCCCAGACTGCTGCCATTCTGCGTATTGAAATTAAAAAAACGTTATGGATGCGCCGCGGGATATGGGTTTATCTTCTGGCACTGGCTCCCGTGGTGCTGATTGGCATCCACGCGGTTGATAGTCCGCTGGGCCGTCACTGCACGTTGTCGCAGGACACTGAAATTCTGGCGGGGATATTCCAGGTTTTCTACGTCCGATTAGGAATATTTTTTGGCTGCCTCGGCTTGTTTACATGGCTGTTTCGCGGCGAGATCGTGGAAAAAACGCTGCACTACTACTTTCTCTCGCCGGTTCGCCGGGAGGTGCTGATCACAGGAAAGTTTCTGGCCGGCATCGTGAGTTCAGTGCTGATTTTTGGACTCTCAATATTTCTATCATTCGTATTGATGTACGGCCATTTTGGTCCCGCGGGACGTACGTATGTTTTCTCCGGTCCCGGACTGGGCCAACTTGCCGCCTATATGTCGGTGACTGCGCTGGCATGTATCGGATATGGATCAGTTTTTCTAGCGCTTAGCCTGATCTTCAAGAATCCAATTCTGCCTGGCATTGTGGTCCTGCTCTGGGAAATGTTCCACGCCGTGTTGCCGCCACTGCTTCAGAAGCTGAGCATCGCCTTTTATCTTAAGCAGCTATGCCCCGTTTCGGTTCCGCCGGTTGGAATACTGGCATTGTTCACCGTGGTGGCAGAGCCGGTATCTGCTTACATCGCCGTGCCCGGACTGTTGTGTCTCTGTGCCGCGATTCTGTTGTTTGCCTTCTGGAAAATCCGCACGTTCGAGATCAGCTACTTGGCGGACTAGGTCAGGCTCTCCTCTGCAAAAACGGATTCGACTCCCGCTCCTGGCCAATCGTCGTAGCCGGACCGTGCCCAGGCACTACAGTCGTTTCGTCTGGAAGCGCCAGCACTCGTGTATGAATTGACCGCATAATCTTGTCAAACGAGCCGCCGGGCAGGTCTGTACGTCCAATGCTCCCGGCGAACAATGTATCTCCGGCTATTAACGTCTCCTGCTGAGGCATGTAGAGGCATATGCTGCCTTCAGTGTGTCCGGGGGTATGGATCACGTTTGCGGGAATAGCGCCGATCTTCAGGACGCGGCCATCAGCCACATTCTCATCAACCAGAACCTGTCCTGGTGGTCTCATGCCAACCCAGGTCGCCTGAACGTCCAGCATCTTCAGCAGGGGCTGATCATCCTGGTTCATGAGGATGGGCGCTCCGGTGGCGGCCTTGAGCTTCATGGCTCCGCCTACATGATCAATGTGCGCATGCGTCACTACAATCTGCGTGAGCTTAAGCTTCTCCTGTTTGAGGATGGCCAGTATGTCATCAATCTGGTCACCCGGATCAATCACCATGGCTTCATGGGTCTGCTCGTCGCCGACAACAGAGCAGTTGCATTGCAGCGGACCTACGCGGAATATCTTGTGAATCATAGAAGTTAAACTCTGGAGAATTAAATTCTGCCTCAATCAATTCTAGATGAGCAGACCAAAGAAAAGAGCCGCCAGCGGCGGCCCTGATCGAAATCTTTAGTTTAGAAGTTGGAGCTTACTTCGACGGTGTCGGCTGGGCCGGGGCACTCTGCGTTTTCACGCCCTGCATGATCGAGTTGGACGCTCCACCCTTGCGGCTGGCGAAAAATGTAAGCGACATGGACGTCAGCATGAAGATGATCGCGCACCAGGTGGTCAGGCGCGAAAGGGCAGTGGCCGTTCCGCGTGGGCCAAAGGCCGTCTGGCTGCCCATGCCGCCGAAGGTGGCTGCAATGTCGGCACTCTTGCCGTGTTGAAGCAATACAACCACAATCAGAATGGCGCAGACAATCACATGGACCAGGGTTATCAGGGCGGTAATCATTTCAGTAAGTAAATCCTTTCAAGCGTATGGTGCGGAAGGGGGGATTTGAACCCCCACGCCTTTCGGCGCCACCCCCTCAAGATGGTGTGTCTGCCAGTTCCACCACTTCCGCACTGGCTTTGTTGCAACTCCAATTTTGCGTGGTATAACGCCGAACAGGAGCCCCAAAATTCAGGGAGAGGGAAGTGCCATTATAGCAAGGAATTGGCGGAGAATCTCCCCCGTCCACAGTGTCTTGTTTTTAACACATGGTTTTTACACTTGCTTCCGCGGCCATTGCATGGAATATTCTGGGCAAGCCCTGGCACCACAACCGAATCAGTTGAACCCGACCCTCAGACAGATTGACCTAGAAGACAGATTGAACCAGATGAACGATTGAGCCATAAGAAGGAATGGCCCAGCTTTAGAAGGGACAGCTTTGCCGGAAGCCAAGCTAACTCTCGAGCAGCTCACCGAACAGTTCCGCCAGGCGGAAGTGGCAGGTGATCCCTGGAAACAGGGCATTGCTCTGAATAATCTGGGCAGTCACTTCAAGGACCAGCGCGACTTTTCGCATGCCATCAGCTACTTGCAGCGGGCCCTGGAATTCTTCACCGCGCTTGACGATAACGAAAAGAAAGCTACCGTCCTCATCAACCTGGGTGGCACACATCTGGACGCAAAAGATCATGGCAAAGCGCTGGAGCAGTTTGCCATGGCGCTGGGGACCTATGCGTCACTCAATCATCCCTTTGGTCAGGGCATGGCGCTGAACAACATGGGAGGCGTCCACCTGACACTGCAACGTCATGCGGATGCGCGCAATCAGTTCATCATGGCGGCGTCATTCTTTCGCAGCGCCAAGGCCGTTCCGTGGGAAGGGCAGGCCCTGGAAAATCAGGCAGCCGCTGAAGCCGGCATGGGAGACTGGGAAGGCTCCGTGCAAAGCTACGGACGTGCGCTGGAGATGTGGCAGCGACTGGAAAATCAGGAGCGCCAGGCGCTGATCATGAACCGCCTCGCTGCAATTCACTCTTCGCGAGGAGATCGCCGTCGCGCACTTGATCTCCACGCCCGTGCGCTCACGCTGGCGCATAAAGCCAAGAACGTTGCTCTTTCCGCTGCAACGCGCACCAGCATGGCCAAGCTTTATTTCGAAGTCGACAACCTGAACGCAGCACGGGCTGAGTTCCAGGCCGCTCTCATCTCCTACGAAGAACTGGGCGACAAGCGCGGCCAGGCGACAGCTCTGCTTCATCTCGGAAAGATCGATATCGCTACCGGACATGACATGGTCATGACGGCGGCAAGAATGTTCCGCGAGGCCGGCGATCCGGCGGGCGAGCAATCGGCGCTGGAAATTTTGCCAGTCAGGGAAGAAGCAAAGGCGGGAGATAAGCCGGCGTAGGAAGTAAGGTACTCGCGGTTTTCAAATCACCGGATCACCGGATGTCTCGATCCCCCGATCCATCCGCGAAATCCGCGGAAGGGAATTTCGGGGTTGCTCCTTCCGATCTCGGCGATGTCGTGCGATCACGACGATCTCGGCGATCCCATGGCCCTACCCCTCCCGGTTTATCCCATGTGATCCCATTCATCCCAATTTGGCGTAGGTTTCTGAGGTGCACCCCTGCGGTGAGACAGAAAGTTTATCCCACAGATGTGATTGTGAACGGTGAACCCCTGATTTGAGACAGTCGGCAGTGTCATAGTGCATTCAGCATTTTCTGACGTTTCAGATCCGCGCTCATCCGCGTTCATCCGCGGTAAGGTCTTTTGCCTTGGCTAATTGCTAATTGCCATCTGCCAATTGCTCCAGAAACTAAAGTTTCCGGCTGAATGCTGATTGCCGACTGCTGATTGCTAAATTGTCAAAGAACTATTCACTCCACCCCTGGGGGCTGCCTCACTATGCCTCAAGTCGGCCTGCGAAACAACTGATCTAAAGTTTGCTTTGCCGTTCCGATTATCAAAGCCGCTTCTAGCTACAAGCCAGCGGGAACGACGGCGAGAGAGGAACCCCGAGGATGCCGATCGTCACCATGCCGCCTCAGGGAATTCTCCCGAGACAAAACTTGGCGTACTAGAGGTCACGTTCATTCGCCGACTGCGAGCTACGTTCGTGCAGGTAGTCTTCTCTTTCCCATCGCCCCGCATACGTACGCGATTGCCTACGGTGTAAGGAACGCCTCTCTTGATCGTCTATCGGCACGAATAAATTCGTGCCCTGTTACGGGTGGATCGTGCCGGTGCTGGAGTAAAGAGGCTGGAGTACAACCTGGGTTGGCAACTTGGTTAACAGGCGCGGATTCTTAAAAAGCACATCCCCTGCTGCCGTTTTTTGGAGGCGTCTTATGAAATCCTCAGCCTACTTAGTCAGCCTGATACTGATCGCATCGTCACTCCGTTGCTTTGGGCAAAGCAATACAACCGGTACCGCCATCACTTCACCAGCGCCCGTGGCCTACGTTTATGTAGGCAATGGGCCAGTCGGAAACGCCTTGAGGGAGAAAATCTTCGCGTTTCGCGTACTGCCGAATGGCACGGCGACGCGCGTGGCGGGAACTCCGGTCACCGGTCCTTCCCTCGATCTCCAGGTAAGTTTCGGACACGTCTACGCCACCGACGGGAAGAACGTGGCGACCTACCTTCGTACGCCAACCACAGGAGCGTTTCACGTTGCCTCCGTGATTGACGGCACGGCACACAACGACACGCCCACCGGCTCCGGAGTGGAATCTCTGACGCTAGATCGCACGGCCCAGAGCCTTTACCTGGGTGAGATCAACTTCCAGGGCGCGGACAACGACGCATATGCGGAGTACCAGGTCAGGAGTGGCGGAAAGCTGGGGTTCCTGATGAACTCCGGGATTAACGTAAACTACGGCAGTCCCCTTGTCTTTTCGCGCAACAATCTCCATGCCTATGAGTCCGGCTGCTTCTTCCTCGGGTTTCAAATCAATGGCTTCATCCGTGCAAGCAACGGTTCTTTGATAACTTTAAGCCCGCATGCTGGATTTCCGCCGAACCCGGGCAACAATTTTCAGTGTCCAGACTCACAAGCCACTTCGGCCCAGAACTTCTTCGTGCTGAGCTACTCGAACATAGACGCGAACCCGAGAACGCAATTCCTGGTGACCTATCACATCAATGCAGACGGAACGTTGGGCATTGTGGAAGGCTCGTCGCAGCAGGTATTGGGGAATGCAGTGAACACGATGCGGTTTGATCCCACCGGGACCTTCATGGCGGCGGTCGGCCAGGGCATCCGTATTTACAAGCTCTCGAGTGCGGGCAAACTGACGCTGGTAACGGCAACGGTCGCACCTCAGACGAACTTCACGGACGTTCGTTGGGACAACTTTGGGCACGTTTATGCCCTGAGTTCCACTGGAGTCAGCGTCTACACCTTCAAGAACAACGCCTTGTTGCCGGGAGCTCCGATTTTGGTAAGCGGCGCCGGCAGCTTCGGAGTTCTTCCGGTGCGTTGATCTGATTCAGGAAGCTGGCCGTCTATCTCAGTTCCGGCGGTGGCGTGGACAGGCGACAGCTCTGCTTCATCTCGGAAAGATCGATATCGCTACCGGCCATGACATGGTCATGACGGCGGCAAGAATGTTCCGCGAGGCCGGCGATCCGGCAGGCGAGCAATCGGCACTGGAAATTTTGCCAGTCAGGTAAGAAGCAAAGACGGAAGATAAGCCGGCGTAGCAAGGGTTTTCCCGGTTTTCAATTACCCGATTACCAGATTTCCCGATTTCCCGATCCTTCAGGGGGTACCCCCTCTCGGTTTATCCCATGTGATCCCATTCATCCCAATTTGGCGTAGGTTTCAGCTTTTCTGACGTTTCAGATCCGCGCTCATCCGCGTTAATCCCCGGTAAGTTTTTCCTTGTTCCGATCAGTGTCATCAGTGTTGATCAGTGGTCAATCTTGCCTTTCCAAAACTAAAGTTCCTGGCTGAATGCTGAGTGCCGACTGCTGTTTGCTAAATTGTCAAAGAACTTTTCCTTCACCCCTGGGGGCTGTCTCACTATGCCTCATTTCTACCGGCGAAACAACTGATCTAAAGTTTGCTCACGCTGTCCTTCCGGCGGTTTAAAAAGGCCAATAGACACGGCATAAATTAAGTGCGAAGGACTAGGACGTGGGCTTGACTCGTATCAAGGCATGGGCTTCAGCCGTGCCGATATGGATGGAGGAACCTCCGACACGCTCCCCAGGTTTTCGTCGGGGCATCTTCCAATCGATAAACAGCCGAGATCCCTTTCGGCAACAATTTTGCCAACCCATGCTCTGGGTCTCCCCTAATCCACATTGCATCTCGTCAGTTCCAAAATGGAACTAGTAACAAAAACTAATTAAACAATCCGGGCAACTATCGAGAGCTGCTCCTCCTCCAACCTCGAATTGCTTCACGGGCCCTGATCTCAATTGCAGGAGTTCCCCAATGCCTCGTAGTCTGCCCCGTACGGTATCTACTTTAATCCTCCTTCTGATCACCAGTCTGACTTCCGCCCAACATCACAGTTCCAACTCCAACTCCAGCTCACAGCTAGACCAGTACGTCGAGCACGTTTCGGAGTTGAGTTCACGCGCCCGTGCCAATGTGTATTTCGCCAACCCGCAGTCGATTTTTCGCGGCGTCCAGACAAGTTTTGTCAATGTAGGGACGGGGAATTTAACGTTTTTGCGTCGTGATCTTGTTGCTGCTGGCCGGATTCCCCTTGTATTCGCTCGAGTCTATGATTCAAGCGGAAAAGGCAGCGCTGACTTTGGACCGGGCTGGATTCTTTCTGCCGCTGAATCAATCAAAGTAGCGGACGGCTAAGCGCATCTTTTTACCGAGAACGGCTCAACCATTGATTTCGTCAAGATTGGTGAGACCACTTTTGGGCTGGAGAGGGAGTACCCATCGGACTATCTTGAGTTGCGCTTAGTCGATGCGACCACGCTTGAGGCCAAGCTGCGCACCGGCTTTAGCAAGCAATTTCAACTCCTCGGCGACGCATTCCGTCTGGTCAAGGTTACTGACCGGAATGGAAATGAAGTAAAGCTCTCTTACAGCAATGGCCTGCTGAATAAAATCGAGAACGCAAATCACTCCATTACCGTGATTCGCAACGCAAAGGGCAGAATCCTCTCCGCCCAGGATGACCAGAGCAGAAAAGTTCAGTTTGCTTACGATGCGCAAGGCCGCCTGATTGAGGTGGACGATCTCGGCGGCAACGCCTGGACTTATAGCTACAACGCTGATGACAAACTCAAAGCCGCGAAAGACCCATTGCAGCGGTTGAATTTTGGTGCTTTCTTTGATGACAATGCGCGCGTCCGCCGCCTGCAACTGCCTTCCGGTATCATTCAGTTCAATTATGACGATGCCACTCGCTCCGCAACGGTCTTAGACCGCAAGGCTCTGGTCACCCATTTCTTCCAGAATGATGACGGCATCACCACACGCGTGGTGAATCCCTTGGGTGAAGAAACGGCCATCGTTCTGGATAGTGCCCGCAATGTTCTCTCTCTTTCACGCAACGGCTCGGTCGTCGAGCGCTTGGAATATGACCAGCAGCATCGGATCACCGCACGCCATAGCGCTCTGGAATCAGGCACGGTAGACCGGGTGTACAGCTATGATCAGTCGACAGGGCAGCTCACTAGCATTCACGGCAGCAACGGCCAGGACCAGACTTTCGCCTATGACACAAGCGGGAATCTCACCAGCGCCGGTCTTGCCGATGGCATTCATAAATACGCCTACTCCCCTAGCGGAGATTTGGCCGGCTTCTCTGCGGCAGGGACAACTCTTGTCTTTTCTTCCGACGCTGACGGCCTGATAGCCGGAATGAGTGAGGGGAAGAACGCAACCACAACCATGAAGTACAAAGCCGGCGGGCAGCTCGATTCAGTCACTTTTGCAGATGGCAAGAGCGCAAAATACCAATTTCGACCCTCCGGCCTCAGGGCGAATCTTACCTATCAAGACAAGCGACGGGTCGAATACACCTATGATCCCGCCGGCAACCTGACTTCAACGAAGATTTTTGATGCCAAAGGGAAGCAGACCGCCGGGCAGGTGCTGACCCTCGACGAATCTTACCAGCTCGTACAGCAAACCACATTCGCGGGAAAAATCGTGAAATTTGCCTATGACAAAAATGGAAACCTGACTGAGATCCGGGAAGGCGAATCCCTCGCGCGTTTTGAATACGATTCATTGAATCGCTTGATCGCAGTCATTGCACCAGGCGGACAGCGCCTGACGCATGATTACAAGCCCGGCGGACAGTCGATGATCGAAGCATATCAGCACGCCAAGACTCTGGTGCTGGACCGTCGTGACACCGGTCTGACCTTTGGCGCACTAACGGAAATACTTTCTAGCCGACCGCTCACCGGTTCGTTGGGAGCCCTGCGGTTCTCTGAAATTTTGGGAACTTTTCAATTGTCCAACTCCGAAGACGATGAAATCGCGACCCCGGAACTGGCAATCGAGCAGCCACTGGAAAAACTGAACATTATTTTTGATGGAACACCCCTCCAGCAGCGTCAGATACTCTTCAACCGTCCTTTCAATCCTATGTTCATTCCGGCCGAGTATGCCTCGATCAACTGCTGCCCGGTGTGCACCATCCGGCCCCCATACTGCGCCGACTGTGATCCACCGCCGCCACCGCCACCGATTGGCACCATGACTTGCAACAGTACGAGTATCGCTCGGGGACAACAACTGTCATGTACAGGCGCAGGCGATGCAGGATCTACTTTCGCGTGGAAATTTGTGAGCGGCCAACAGACGGTACAGCCGGCGGGAGCAGGGCCTGGAGCAACGTGGTCCGGCATCATTGTCACTAGCGGCACAGTTTTTCTCAATATAACGTTCTCGGATGGTTCGGTTCAAAGCTTTCAGAGCGCAATCACGGTTACGCCGCGAACCAACTTTGCGTTCGCGGCGGCGAGTTCGCAGGAGCTGTTAAGCAATACCATCACTTGCGCCAGCGGCTCAACGACAATCTTGAATAGTCCGCCACAAAACAATGGCGGCGCAGGCGATGTGCTTGGATTTTATTGTTTAGATCAGGCATTTGGGTTCAATTTTTTGGGCATCACCGATAACGGGCCAAATAATGGTTATGGTTATGTCACAACTGTTACTAACCAAAGTGGCACCACTCCGACCGCATTCCGTTATATAGTTGTATCTGATCTTCGTGATCCCTCAACCTCCTTTTATAAGGCACAATGCGGTAACTACAACCCGCAAACGAATCCTAGCGGATTCATCTCAGGAGCTCAACTGAACACCAATACCCATGACCACGAGGGGGGCTCTGTTCTTAGTCACTGGACTAACTATTCCGCATCACAATCGGTGTCGGCGAACAATATTGGGTTAGTGATGGAGAGCCAAATAGCGATTCCTGGGGTGACAGCCGATCAATTCACAACTCAGGTGAGAAATGCTGAGGCGGGAGCTGCTTCAACAATCAATAGTGCCACGGCAACGGAGCCATGCGGCGGAGATGTCCGCAATGATTCCAGTCAGGCATGCAAATTCTTTGGAGCCATTAATTTTCTTAACCAAGCATGCAACTGAAAGAAGTGAATATGCTTCGTTTATTACTTTTCAACATCCTCATACAGACGGGGAGTCTGGCAACGTTAGTCACCATCGATGCAACCGTTCCCATACGCCCTTCAACTAGGCATGTTATCAGCGGGAGCTCTAGTGGAAGCGGATATCGTCTTCCGGTTGAGCTCAAGCTTTTAGTAGCTAAGCCCAGCGAAAAAGCTGGAAGTACTGCGGTTGTGGACTTTCTTATTACAAACACCAGCGCACGACAAATTGTGGTTCCGGTATGGCTTCACCAGAAGGACCTTGAGCCCGACGATAACAGCGTGGCTTATTCTTTCGAGCAGCTAAGTCTTTTTGTGACGACTGGAACCAAGAACAGCACATTGTTAAAGGGAGGGGCAGATTTATATGGTTCCCCTGCGATCCCAAATAGTTTAGTGAGTCTTTCTCCAATGCAGTCGGTTCAAGTGCACGCGACAATTGCCCTCACAACGTTGGATGGTAGTGATTGCACTGGGGCTCAAGGGCTCATAGCGAAGCTGATTCTGGTAAAAGCCACCCTCAAACCGAGAGGGCCTGATGCCGAGAAACAGAGTGAAGAAGTTGGATCCGCGTTTTCGCAACTAGTGCCTTTTGTTATTGAAAAATAAACCCCGGCTCGCCTCTTCACTGCCGGGTTGGGATCACAATTTCGATCCATCCTGCACTTTCAACGGTGCCATCAATTTTGCTCCTTACGCGAGCTGCCAATGACTCGAAATATCTCAATAACGAAAGCGGCTTTGTTTCTCCTCCTTGGGTTTGGGATCGCTACTCTGGCTGCGCAACAGGCCGCAATCATTGATGCTACCGGCCCGCTTCGGCTTCGCTCAAAAGAGCCGCTGGCTATTTCGCTCGGCGGTGGACTGTTGCCCCTTTATCCGCCGGACTCTCAGCCTATGCAGGCGGAGCTAGAGAGTCTATCAAGTGCGGCGACTGGCGGTAAGGCGGTTTATCAGCTTGTTCTTCGCAATACATCCGGAAGAGCCCAGCAAATTGCTGTTAATCCCAATTCTGCAGATTTTGAAGCAAAGGCCGCGCCAAACGGAGGATACACTGCCGCACTTCTGAAAATTTCTATCGTTTCCACCGTAAGTGGCGGACAATCCTGTGTCCTTGATTCGGACCTGAAGCTTTTTGGCAGTTCTGCTGTGCCGGGCTCCCTAACGACTCTCAATCCGGGTGAGTCGGTACGCATTAAGGCTCCCTTGCACGCTGTGTGCACTTCTGCGGAGCGTCAGATTTCTGGAAATACCAGCGCCGTCAGCCTGAGCGCGCTCGTAAGCTTTGGAAAAGAAGAGATTTTCACCCAATCGGGCGAACTGCATGTCCGCGATACTATTGAGAATTTTATCAAGTCGAACAGTTTTACGGTGCAAGGCATCGCACTTAAGTAGTGCCGGCCTTGCCTAAAAAAAGACACAATCTTTGCCTGTGCTGTATTCCTGAGGCTAACTATGCGAAACTTCCGGCTGCTTGGGTTCTTCTTTTTCTTGGTGTTTGCTGGATCTGTTGCTTGGCCAATACCGGCTCCCGGCTTCAATTTGCCGGAATTAGTGAAAACCGCCGACCTGATCGTTGTCGGAAAAATCGTGGATGTTCACGAGGTCAGCCGGGTAACGATGACGATCCGCAACATTGAACAGGAATATCAGGTAATGCAGGCGCAGATCAGGCCGGCGCGTGTTCTCAAAGGCACCGTGCCCGATGCCCTCATTACGGTCAGATTCCTGCTGCCAATGAGGTACCCCATCGGCTATCGCGGTCTGAATCAGTCTGAGTTCAGGCTGATAATGCTGATTGCATCGAAATCGAACCCAAGTGAATATGAACTGACGAGCCCTTACTACCCGAGTCAGGCAGCTATTTCAGATCCACCCGCCAGGTATGACAGTGCTTTGGCTTCAGTAATCGCGGAGATGTCCAGCGCCATTGCTTCACCAGCCGCGGATTGGAGCGCCAGACGCCAGGCGATGTTTAACCTCATGAGCGTGACTGATCCTACAGTCACGCACGCGCTGGAAGTTGCTGTTACGGACAAAGACAATCGCGTCAACATTTTTGCTGCAGCCTTCCTCCTGCTCCGTGACGATATGGCTGGGCTGGATAGAGCCGCCAGAGCTTTGAACAGTGAACTAAAGAGTCTTAGGGATGATGATCGCTCAACTTTGCTTGCTGGGATAAGCCGCGGCATTCACAATCCGCAGGCGATTCCTTTTTTGCAAAAGCTGCTCTCATCCCCTGACGCTGAAGTCCGTGCCATTGCGGCCCATGGCTTGGGCACCATTGGGCTGAGAAGCACACAGGAACTCCTGCTACCGCTGCTGCGCGATCCAGAGTCTTCGGTTAGATTCGCCGCGGCCACAGCACTGGCGGATGTGACCGGCAACGTGCAATGGAAACCGCAAAGCTTCCAGGATTTCCAACAAAATCAGCAGCGATACTTAAGCTATTGGGATAAATAGAGAGGGGAGATTTTCTTCCACGATCTCGCCATCTTCATTCCAGTGTGCGACGGTGCAGAAATCCACTTTAAACTTTTTGTTGGTTGGCGGAATGGATGTCCCATCGGCCATCGTCATGGCGCCATTCATCGTGCCAGTGAACTCGGCAATGGTGCAGGTCCAATCGCCTTGGGCGATCATCACTTTGTACGGATTGTTGACGAGGTGCTGGTCGGGGAAGGTCTTGAAGAACGCAATGGCTTCCTGCTCATGGGCTTGTATGCCGTGCGTGGGCGGCTGGTTGGGCCAGCGTATGATGCAATCCTTTGCGTGCCGTTTTTTAAAGACCGTGAGATCCTGCGAGTTCCAGGAGTCATCCAGCGTCTTCATAAGTTCCAGGTTATTCTCCGGGGTCATGTTGCCTCCTGCGCCCCGAGTGAATGCCTATATGCCCACCGCGCTGAGCGCCTCGAGGCTGTTGCGCCGGAATGGTTGACGGACCTCGGCTGGAATTGTACCTCTGCGCAACACGTCGCCGAAAGCGAATCGTGAACTTCTGAATGCAATCTCCCGGACAACCAGAAAATACCAGGCAAGAGGTCGCCGCCTCGTGCCATGCCTGGTACCGCGAATAGCAGCTCTAACTAACGTACGCCAGACGGCAGCACAAAAGTCACCGGAATCTGCGTCTGCATTGCGCCGTTCTGCACGGCAACCAGCTTGTGTGCTCCGGCCTGTCGTCCAGGCACTCCAGGCATCTGCTGACAGAAACTGCCGTCACGACCCGGCGTCGCCGACCCGACAACTGGAGTTGTTGGTGCATCGAGATGAATAGTGACTTGGCCAGGAGCGAATCCTGCGCCAAAGAGCACGAATCCTGAATCGGTCTGGGTGGATGAAATGGGATGGTTGGGACAGCCGGTTTCGCCGCGCAACAGACCGACCATCATGATGGAAGCCTTGCTTCCACCTGCATTGGTTCCGGCTACTACAACTGCGACTTCGGCGGTGGCGCTGCCGTTGACTGCCTTGATGGTGTGTGAACCGGCTGAAATGCCGGCAGGAATAGTTACCGTTGAGGTAAAGGTACCCTGGGGCGTTACCACGGCCGAACCAAGATTCGTGTTGGCAAAGGCAAGGGCGACAGGTGAGCGCTCCAATACTGAGACTCTGTCGGACGCGGCTGCAGGAGCAGCAACTCGGGACCTCTGCAATGCTGAGATTCTTCCAGGACCGGCGGCTGGAGCGGAAGCGGCTTGAGCAGCGCCGTCGATGGTCAGCACAACTTTGCCCTGGTCAGCATTGGCTGTTGCTGTGGTTACTTTCAGCAGGGCGCTCCACGGGCTGCAGGTGATGGCGTCGCAATCACGGGCGCGGAACTGGTACGCACTACCGGGAGTCAAACCTCTGGCCTCAAAATGAGTAGCGCACGAATATTTCGCATCGCCTGCCAGCCGCTCAGTATGAGGCTGGGCATTCGCTGGTCCCCATTGCAGTTCAGTTGCTCCGCCCGGGCACGCTCCCCCGAGGATGGATCCCCCCGGCGAGAAGGTAATCGGAAGGGAAGTTGTGAAATCCATGTTGGGAGGGAAGTACTGACCGGTGATCTGTACCTGGCTGCCTGCAATCACGCTGGGCCGGTTCGTGGCGATCATGGGACGGGTGAAGCTTGGCTGAGCCGGCGTCTTGGCTGCCGTTTTGCTACCCGGATTGGGGGCCGAGACGCTTGGGGCTGCAATGCCGCGATGGCTTACTCGGAAGACGATTGCGGTCCGCTCAATCACCGTTTCAAAACCACTGAAAACGGTGAGGACGCCGTGAAGTACTTGATTTTTTCCCGTGCATGCGTCGCTATTGCGCATTTCCTGGAAGTATCCGTCCACGGGAGTCTTCATTCCAACCTCTGTGGCTTCGATGCCGCGCTCGGCCGCGGAGAACTTGTGGCCAAGAATGAGATCGTCGGCAAGCTTGGCGATGGAGCCGGTCAAACTATGGTTGCTCTCGATATTGACAGACTGTGTGATTACGGTAGCGCCTTCCGCAGTCAGATGGCAGAGATCGGGCGTACGCATCACGGTGGTGATCTCGCTGGCAAAGGTCACGGTAAAGCGTGGATCATTTGCACAAAACGCAGTTCCGTTGCCTGCCTTGCAGGTGCCAGGCGTGGTCACCGCGAAATTGATTTTGTTAGCGGTGAGCAGGTAGGCGAGGTAGAGCGTGGATCCGACCTGCTTGACTAGCAGCTTGCCCGTGGGAGCCAGGTTGCAGGAGATCTCATAGGCGCTGAAACCTGATCCGATCTGCTTGACTGCTTTCTGGACCTGGAATTTGATGCCCTGTTCGCCATCGCAAGCCTGGGCGCGCTGCGTTCTTCCTGTTTTGGGATCAGGCACCTGGCTCCACTGCTGGTCAAGTAACGTGCTCAAGGGCGTGGAAAAGAGCTGATTCATCCTGGGTCCAATCAGACCGACTGGCAGGTTCACGTCGATTGGTTTCTGGGTATTGCGGTCAGGCGCAGCAACATGGATCTGAACCCTGAAGCCGGTGATATCAATAGGATTGGTGTAAACCGGCAGGTTGATTTGTGACTCGGAATCTTCTGCGTGAACGCCTGGCCCTGCGGCGACAATCAGAATCAATGTCAGCAGAAAAGTGATGGAGCGGCGCCCGATTCTAGCAAGATTTTCAGAAGTACACTGTTTGATCTTTGGTGTGATACGACAAAGTATCTTGGTCAAGAACGTCACCTTTTCCTGGTTTAGAGTGTGGCCCAGTGTACGGGATCTGGGCGTTACGTGGCCAGATTTCGTTAGAAAGGAGTTGACACGGACTGTAAAGGACAATCCAACTCTGAGGAAATGAAGAATTGAGCGAGTGCTTGCGCTAGTGGCTTTCGCCAGACCCTCTTGTCACAGAGGGAGACTCTCACCGGTCTTGGTATTAGAGACACCCATCTTGCGAATCGATGGACGGAGTGAAAAGTGAAGAGGAAGACTATTGCCTACTGGATTGCGACGGTATTTGTGGCCGTGATCATGACCGCTTCCGGCGTGCTTGCGATCTCTCATGCACCAGCCTTTATGAAAGCGCTTGCACATCTTGGCTATCCTCCTTATTTCTCGAATCTTCTTGGATGGGGAAAGCTCATTGGGGTCTGCGTGCTTCTTGCTCCCGGACTGGCGAAGCTCAAGGAGTGGGCGTATGTAGCATTCGGCATTACCGTGCTTAGCGCCTGCTACTCCCATTACAACGCCGGTGACGGCTGGCTGGCACTTGAACCCCTGATCACATTTGTTGCATTGATGATCTCGTATGGCACGCGTGCCGCAAATCGAACATTTCCGGTTGTCACGGAGAGAGACCACGTTCATGAAATTGATTCAAGTCATATCACGCAGGACGCCCAGTCACCCACAAGGAGTTTCTTAAGATGAAGATAGTTGTCCTGGGTGCGACCGGAGGTACGGGGCAGGAGATCGTGCGGCAGGCGGTTGAGTCCGGTCATTCGGTGACCGCACTGGTTCGTTCGCCTGAGAAGCTTGCTGCCTATGCCGGGCGCATCATCATCAAACAAGGCAGTCCTTTAAATGCATCTGAGCTCGAGTCAATATTCGAGGGTCAGGATGCTGTTCTGTCGGCATTCGGGCCACGCGTGCCTATCGCCAAGGCAGATCACAATCTGCTGCGCGAATTTGCGACGGCATTGACCACCGCGGCGGGACGCGTCCCGGTAAAGCGAGTCATCGTGGAGTCGACCGCATTGTTGTTCAAAGACAGCCTGCTTCCGCCAACGTACATTCTGGGACGCTTGCTATTCCCAAGCGTCGTGGCCGACGCAAGCGCAATGGAGCAAATCATCATGAACAGCGGGTTGCCGTGGACCCTGGTGCGCCCTCCCAAGCTGACCGACGAACCCCACACTGGAAAATACCGATTTCGTGAAGGCCATCTACCCAGATTCGGATTCTCAATCTCTCGTGCGGATGTAGCTGATTGCTTCCTCAAGGTTCTTGCTGATGAGCAGACCATCAGGAAAGTGGTGGGCGCGAGCTACTAGGCCTCTTACATCGGAGCGGTGGTAGCGCTCAGTTCAATTGAGGTGTTGGAGGAACATTATGCGTGAGAGTGAGTCAGGCCAGGTCCGATCGTCTGTTCGAGCCAGCAGCATGGCGCTGGCAGCCATCTTTTTGGTTGTGGCGATGCTTGCTGGTTACCGTTACATAGGCTGGGCTCCGGTTATTATCGTCGGCGGTTCCGGCACAGCAGCTTTTGTTTTGTGGAGCCTCACCTACCTCCGCCATCCTTTGTCACCGGAAATCGTTCTCCCTGCGTTTCTGTTGACGGTCGCCGCACTTGAAGTCCACATGATCGAGGAGTATCTCACCGGTTTTGGACCAGCCATGAGCCGCCTCTTCAACATCAGTTGGAGCGAGCGTTCTTTCCTCACGGTATTCGCCTTCGTCGGGCCCATACTCTACGCCTTGACTGCATTGGGGCTCTTCCGTCGGGTTGCGCTCGCCGGCTTCCTCATGTGTTTCATCTTCGTCGGCCCCGGAGTTGCGGAGTTCACTCACTTCATCTTTCCAGCCCTGCGCCCGGATGTGCAACCTATGATCGCCACGCCTGTTGACGCCGTCGTTGGGCATGGCCAGCTCATGCGGAATTTGCCAAACTTCTGGGTGCATGTCACGGGGCGTTACTACTTTCCTGGGATGTACACAGCGGTTCTGCCGATGGTCCCCGGCATTTACGGGATCCGGCAATTGCTCATCGCAGCGAGACAATCGAGACGGTCCGCCGAGCAGATAGCGAGCGCAATTCAATCCAGCGGAGGCAGGTGAGCCAACTTCTCTGGATTCGTGATCACATAGATAGCCCGTATCCGATCTCCATCTATGTCGATGGTAAGAACTGAATGCGGCTTTCCATCCAGGTAGTTCACCAGACCAGGCTCTCCATTAATCTGTGCCAGCTTGCGAACCAGAGTTCTTGGGACAAGACGCCGGAGACCGCCAAGAATGCCGCGAGCTACCTTGTCCGCTCCGTGAACTTCGTTGGGCACGGCAATCGCCTTTCCGCCGCCATCGGAGTGCAGAACAACGTCTTTTGATAGCAGATCAATGAGGCCTTTCATCTCCCCTGTTCCAATGGCCTCCAGAAAACTTCCCAGCAGATCGTCGCGGGTGGGCCTGGGTGCCTCAAACCGTGGCCGCGCTGCGTTGACATGCTGACGAGCGCGGCTAAGGATTTGCCGGCAATTTACCTCACTCTGTCCCACGATTGAGGCAATCTCGGAGTAGTCATATTCAAAGACTTCACGAAGGAGGAAGACCGCGCGTTCTACGGGCGTGAGGCGCTCAAGCAAAACCAGGAACGCCATGGAGAGCGATTCATCCACGCGGATGATGCCAAATGGATCACTACCGGGACCGGTCATGATCGGTTCCGGCAGCCATTCTCCGGAGTACTCTTCACGCTGTGCGCGTGCTGATTGAAGATGGTTGATGCACAGACGGCTGATAATCGTCACCAGGAACGCACGCGGCGAACGCACGTCCTGCTCATCCGACTCCTGCCACCGGATAAATGTTTCCTGCAACATGTCCTCGGCATCCGCAACGCTGCTCAGCATTCGATACGCGATTGAAAAAAGAAGGCTACGGTACTGATCAAACGTTGCCAGACGGATTGATAACGCTGCGTCACTGTGTCCCAGCGGCGGGGTTGAGCTGTTGTTTTTCCGCATGACCATTTCTCTTGTCTTCTTATTATCCTAATAGTTATGCGATCGAGTTACGCTGCGAACCAGGCACAAGCCAGTAGAGCCAGGAGAACAGATGCCAGTATCGGCTGTTTGGGAATGCGTGCTCCCGGACGGTCCCGGAATTCGGGATCGACCAGTGCAGTACCTGGAAATACGAGACTGCCTAGCTGCGAAATCCAATAGAGTGAGGCCGCCACGATTGCTATCTCAGGCAGGTGCTTGTCCCACAGGAACCAAAGGGAAGAAAGGCCGAGAAGCGGTCCAAGGATCAGAGTCTGTGCATTGTGAAATTTGGCGTGTGGAGGCCAGCGGGGATTATAAACGTGCGTTTCATTCCAATCGAAGACATAGGCCAGGAACGACGTCAGCATTGCAACTACAGTGATGAGCCAATAGCACAAGTGTGAATTCATTCTTCCCATCCGTAGGCAAGTTTCGGGATATCGTGTAGATCATCTGGATCATCTCTGGACCCGAAACAACAGTGCCGCTGTTACCAAGACCAGTGATCCATTCATTTTGTGACAAGCCGGAATGTTTAGAGGCCAAGTCATATTTGCTGTGAAAGACATTGTCGCCGCCGTAAACACCAGACTGGCTGAGACCACCGCCTGCATCATCACAGCGGGGACAACGAAGATGTCGCTGCCAATGACGTGTGTCAGCGCAGGACACATTCCAGGGTTCGTGATGAACCGCTTGGCAGGATCGATGGTGTGCTCGAGAGCTCAGGCCCGCCACTGGGATTGTTCGAAGATGCTGGCTTTGTGGCGTGCCGCTTCCTCTGGCCCCGCAGGAGCTTGTGATCTTAATGACGGATGGCGCCGCCGAGATGATGTCGTCCGAAGAGATGGAATTCGGTACTGACGGAGTTCTTGAATTCGTCAACAAACATCGGCAGGATTCCGCACGGGACCTGGCTGAAGGCATATATCGTTCCGCTCTGGCGTTTGCAGATGGTGAACCTCAGCATGATGATGTCACGAATGTAATCATCAAGGTCGCATGACAATGGCTGGATGCCGTGAAAAATGCGATTGCAGCGAGCACGCAGCCGGTTACGCCGCCAGATCCAGATGCGTTAAACCGCTTTTGTCTTCA
>WNEZ01003155.1_pt1 | contig 25075 bp, 24 predicted proteins | sample 5400521 | NCBI WGS metagenome assembly WNEZ01 (sample SAMN13153339, study PRJNA577476) | soil metagenome | isolation source: 120 cm saprolite under Douglas fir tree site 2 hole 1 replicate 1 | place: USA:California | collected 2015-04-18
TTTGGACCGGGTGCTGGACTCGCCGACATAGAGCGTTCCTCCGTCCGGGCTGACCTCGATGCCGTTGGTGACGCCCATCGTTCGATCGCTCGCCATCACCTCCCCGTGGCCGCTTCCGTCCGGCCCGCGCGTGATCCGCCAAACCTGGCCGGTCTGCGGCCGGTTCGGATCGCTCGCATAAAGGGTGCCGTCGGCCGCGATCGCCAGATCATTCGGCTGGTGGAACTGTCTGGACTGAAAGTAGAGGCGCGGCTCGGTTTGACCGCGCTCGAACACGAAAATCTTGTGCTTCACGAAATCGGCGACGTACATCCGGCCGTCGCGGTCGAAGCGGCTCCCATTGCCGACGCTCCCGGCGGGAAGCCTAGCGAACAGCTCGGAGCTCGAGGCGCCGGGGCGCAGCTTGCCGATTTTCCCTCTTTCCTGAAAGTTCATGACATATAAAGTTCCGGTCGCGTCAACGGACGGACCCTCGATCCCCTTCGGGTACTGGCTCGGCGGTGGCGTCACGCGGCGGCTTACGAACAACGCGGGTTCCTCCGCCGCAGAGCTAAGCGCGCCGGCGACGAGAAGCCCGAAGATCGCCAGAATTTTTTTGCTCGCCATCGTCGCACCTCCTGTTGCAACCTACTATCTCCCGTACAATAATAAGTTGCAATAGGGAATCCTGCAATTCGACGAGCTTGCCGTTCACCAAAGCGGTGCTTCGCGCCTTCAGCCGACTGAAACCTCCCGCGCCAATGCCCAGAATTCCCGATTGGAGCACGCTCGACGCGGCTGCTCGGTACCGGATGCAAGCCGCGGCTCGCACGCGCGCGCGTGCGCTCGAGCCCGCCCTCAATGCGTTCGCGCGGATCGAGCCGACGCCCTCGCCACGTTCATTCGACGGTCCCCTCGGCGGCCTGCCCTACGCCGCCAAGGACATGCTGCGGACGCCATCGCATCGTCCCGGCTGCGGCTTGGTCGATGGCCCCCTCGTCGTCGAAAACAGCGACGTTCTCGAGCGCCTCGACGCTGCCGGCGGCGACCTGATCGGCTTCACCAACATGACCGAGCTCGCATACGAGCCGTCCGGTTTCAACGCGACACGCGGTCGGGTACGCAATCCGTGGAATCCGGAATGCGTGTCCGGCGGTTCGTCGTCCGGCTCGGCGGCAGTCGTGGCAAGCGGCACCGTGGTGGCCGCGCTCGGATCGGATACCGCCGGCTCGCTGCGCATTCCCGCGCATGCCTGCGGCGTCACCGCCTGGAAGCCGACGCACGCTCTGGTATCGCTGCGGGGCGCAATGCCGCTCGCGCCGACGCTCGACACCCTCGGGCTCCTGGCGCGCAGCGCCGACGACATGATGCCGCTCGCCGCGATCATGGCCGAGCTACCGCCATCGAGCGGCATTGCCCATGCGGCGGTGCTCGAGGACGTGGTCGCGGAATGCAGCCCGGCCGTCCGCCGCGTCGTCGTGGACGCGGTCGCGGCGCTGGCGGGATGCGGCGTCGCAATCGAGCGTCGTCAGGGGTCGGCGGCGATCGAGGCGATCGACTGCCACGCCTTGATCGTGATCCAGGGCGAGAGCGCGCGCGTCCATCGCGCGCGGCTTGCGGATGCTTCCCTCGCCGCGATGCTGCGGCGGCGGCTGGCCAAGGGCCTGGACATCTCCGACGCGGCCCTGGCGGAGAGCGTCCGCGCGCGGGCGAAGCTCGTCATCGATTTCGGGCAACAGGTGCTTGCCGGCAACGATGCTGCCGTGCTGCCGGTGATGGCGATCCCGACGCCGAGCGCGGCCGAATGCGATCCGGCTTCGGAGCGCTTCTCCCCCCGGACCCTTTACGCGCTGAGCCGCTTCACGCGCTTCGTCAACATGCTGGGGTTCCCGGCCGTCGCCCTGCCCGCGGGCTTCGACGACCGCGGCATGCCGGTCGCTATCCAGATCGTCGGGCGCGTCGGATCCGATCGGGCCTTGCTCGACCTCGTCCGGCAGGTGCAGTCGAGCACCGACTGGCACGGGCGCATCCCGGCCGCCATCGGCCATCTCGTGCCCGAGTTGGAATCGCTGCGATGACGGCCCGCATTGCGCGCGGTCGCGCGCCTCTCGCGGATGACGGATTGCCGTGGCGCGGCCGGGCCGGCATAGTTCGGTCGATCGATCGTCTCGAGCCGACGCCATGGACCTGAAGCTCGCAGGAAAGACCGCCTTGATCACCGGCGCCTCCAAGGGGATCGGCCGAGCCAGCGCCGAGACCTTGGCGAGCGAGGGCTGTGACGTCGTCCTGGTGTCGCGCACGGCCGCCGACCTCGAGGCCGGGAAGGCGGCGATCGCGCGCACTGCGAACGTGCGGGTCGACACCGTCGCCGCCGATCTTTCGGACAGCAGGAACGTCGACCGCCTGGCGCGCGAGTTTCCGGGGATCGACATCCTGATCAACAACGCCGGCGCGATACCGGGCGGCACGCTCGCCGATATTGACGAGGCGCGCTGGCGCGCCGCCTGGGATCTCAAGGTGTTCGGCTACATCAACATGTGCCGGCGCTACTACGCGCTGATGAAGGAGCGCGGCGCCGGCGTGATCATCAACATCGTCGGGAACGCCGCGCAGACGCACGATCCGGAATACATCTGCGGCGTCGCCGGCAACGCGGCTCTCACCGCGTTCTCGCAGTCGCTCGGCAGCGTCGGTCCGCGCGACGGCGTACGCGTCATCGCCGTCAGCCCCGGACCGGTATCGACCGACCGCCTCGTCAACCTCATGCGCAAGAAGGCGCAGGACCGCACCGGCAATGCGGAAAACTGGCGCGACCTGTTCAAGCCGCTGCCGTTCGGCCGGGCGTCAACGCCGGAGGAGATCGGCGCAGCCGTGGCTTTTCTCGCCTCCGAGCGCTCCGGCTACACGAGCGGCGCGGTGGTCGTGATCGACGCCGGGCTGTCGGCGCGATCGTTGAATTTCTGAGGGAAGGAACATCGAGATGCCGCAGCTGACCACCGACGACGGCGTGAGGCTCTACTACGAGGAAACCGGATCGGGCATTCCGATCGTCTTCGTGCACGAGTTCGCCGGCGATTGTCGCGCGTGGGAGCCGCAGGTCCGCTACTTCGCGCGCCGTTATCGCTGCATCACCTACAATGCACGCGGCTATCCGCCGTCCGACGTGCCGGCGGACGGCGAGCGCTACTCGCAGGAACGCGCGCGCGACGACATCCGCGCCGTGCTCGACGCGCTGAAGATCGACCGAGCTCACGTCGTCGGGCTCTCGATGGGCGGCTTCGCGACGCTGCATTTCGGCTTCACCTATCCGCAGCGCGCCCGCTCGCTGGTGATCGGCGGATGCGGCTATGGCGCCGCGCCCGATAAGCGCGAGCAGTTCGCCGCGGAATCCGAGACCGTGGCCCGGACGTTCGAGGCGGCCGGCATGGCGAAGGCGGCCGAGGGTTACGCGCTCGCGCCGACGCGCGTGCAGTTCCAGAACAAGGATCCGCGCGGCTGGCGGGAATTGGTCGAGCAGCTCGCCGAGCACTCGGCCGAGGGCGCGGCCCGCACCATGCGCGGCGTTCAGAAACGGCGGCCGTCGCTGTTCGACCTGGTCGACAAGATGAAGACGATCGCGGCCCCCACCCTGGTCATCACCGGCGACGAGGACTGGCCGTGCCTCGAGCCGGCGCTGCTGATGAAACGCACGATCCCGACCGCGGGGCTGGTGGTGATGCCGAATGCCGGACACACCATCAATCTCGAGGAGCCGGCGGCGTTCAACCAGCATCTCGCCGACTTTCTTCACGCCGTCGACGTGGGCGCCTGGCGCAATCGCGATCCGCGCGCGATGGCGAACGCGATCCTGGGGCGATGAGTTCGTTCAGATCGCGGTATATCCGCCGTCGACCAGCATGTCGGCGCCGGTCATGAAGCTCGCGGCGTCGCTCGCGAGAAAAATAGCCGCTCTCTCCTCCGGCCGGCCCAGGCGTCCCACCAGATGCTTCGGCCCGGCGGCGCGGCGCGCCTCCGCCATCGAGCCGAAGCGACGCACGAGGCGCTCGGTCTCGACCGCTCCGGGCGACAGCGCGTTGACCCGGATGTTGTGCGCCGCGTGGTCGGCCGCCATCGCCTTGGCCAACTGGATGATCGCTCCTTTGGTCGCGCAATAGGCCGCCCGCCCCGGCGCCGCGACGCGGCCGAGTTGCGAGGCGATATGAACGATGCTGCCGCCGCCGGCGGCGATCATCATCGGCAGCACGGCCCGGCTCATCAGATAGGCGCCTTTGACGTTGACGGCGAAGACCCGATCCCAGTCGGCCGGAGTGATCTCGAGCACGCTTCCGTTTGGATCGTAGGCGGCCGCCGCATTGACGAGAAGGTGCACGTTGCCCCAGGTCTCGTGCACGGCCGATGCCGCCGCCAGCGTGTCGGATTCGCCGCTCACGTCGCACGCGACCGCCAACGACCGTCCGCCCGTCGCGGCGATGGTCTTTGCCGTGGCCTCGGCGTGCTCCGCCGCGATATCGACGCAGCCGACCGCCGCACCGGCGTCGGCGAAGGCGAGCGCGATCGCGCGGCCGATGCCGTTGCCGGCGCCGGTGACGATCGCCACCCGATCCGCGAGGAGTCCTGGCGCCGCATCCGCCATCGTCAAAGCCTCACGCGTTCGGCGGCGCTGCGGCCGAGATAGGCCTGGCGGACGCGGTCGTCGTGCCGCAAAGTCGCACAGCTCCCGCTCGCGATGATCGACCCGGTCTGCAGCACATAAGCGCGACTCGCGGTCGCCAGCGCATAGCGCGCGTTCTGCTCGACCAGGAGCACGCTCGTCCCGGCGGCATTGATCGCCCCGATGGTGCGGAAAATATCCTGTACCACCAGCGGCGCAAGGCCGAGCGACGGCTCATCGAGGCAGACGAGGAGCGGCTCGGACATCATCGCGCGCCCGAGCGCGAGCATCTGCTGCTCGCCCCCGGAGAGCGTACCGGCATTCTGGCCCATGCGCTCGCGCAGCCGCGGAAACATCGCGAAAACCTTGTCCATGAGGCCACGGACCTTGGCCCAGTCCTTGCGGTGCTTGAAGGCGCCGAGTTCGAGATTTTCGCGCACCGTCAGGAACGGAAAGACGCGCCGGCCCTCGGGAACGAGCGAGATGCCGAGCTCCGCACGCTCGTGGGAAGGCAGGTGCGTGACGTCCTGCCCGCGAAAAAGGATCGTGCCGGCGCGTGGGGGCATCACCCCGGCGATGGCGCGCAGCGTGGTCGACTTGCCGGCGCCGTTCGCGCCGATCAGCGTCACGATCTCGCCGGCGTCGACATAAAAGCTGAGATCGCGGCACGCGGAAATCTCGCCATAGGCGAGCTCGAGTCCCTCGGCTTGCAGGAGCGCGCTCACTCAGGCCCCGAGGTAGGCGGCGATCACCGCCGGATTGGCCTGGACTTCGGCCGGCGTGCCCTCGAAAAGAAACTGCCCGTAATCCATGACCAGCACGCGGTCGGCAATCGTCATGACCAGATCCATGTTGTGCTCGACGATGACGATCGTCATGCCGCGCGCCCGCAATTGACCGATGCGGTCGAGCAGCCTTTCGACCTCGGCCGCATTCAAGCCGGCGGCGGGCTCGTCGACCATGAGCAGGCGGGGCGCGGTCGCGAGCGCGCGGGCAAGCTCGAGCATGCGCTGCTCGCCATACGCGAGCGAGGCCGCGCGCACCTTGGTTCGCGCCTCGAGGCCGACGAACGCGATGAGCTTCATCGCCTCGTCGCGGCAGCGCGCATGGTCGCGCCCGAACGCGGCGCCGTGGACGACGTATTGCCAGGCCGGGATATCGTGATGGACGTGAAAGCCCGCCACGACATTCTCGAGCACCGACAAATGCTTGAAAAGCCTGATTTTCTGGAACGTGCGCGCAAGCCCGAGCCGCACCCGCTTGTGCGCCGGCAAGCCGACCAGGTCGATGCCGTCGAGGCGCATCGTGCCGGCGTCCGGCTGGTACAGCCCGGTCAGCAGGTTGAGCAGCGTCGACTTGCCGGCTCCGTTCGGGCCGATGATCGCGAACGCGCTGCCGTGCGGGATATCGAGCGAAATGTCACGAACCGCGTGCACCCCGCCGAAGCGCTTGTTGAGCCGCTCGCCGTGAAGAAGAACGGCCGGCGGGGCGCGCCGTGCTTGCGCGTCGTTCCCTCTCGCGACCGACGTCGTCATCGGCTCGCCCGGGCGGCCGGGCGAAATCGCAACCGGCCAAGGCGCGCGCGCAGAATTTCCGCGGCCTGCAGGATGCCCCCCGGCATGAACAGCACCGCGAGCGTGATCGCGGCGCCGTAGAGCACCAGACGAAGATCGCCGAACCCGCGCAACAACTCGGGCAGCACCGTGAGCAGGATCGCGCCCCAGACCGGGCCGATCAGCGTCCCCATGCCGCCGACGATCACCATCGCCAGAATGGTGAACGATTCGGTGATGCCAAAGGCATCCGGAACGAGCGTGCCGACGAAGCTCGCATAGAAGGCGCCGGCCGCGCCCGCGACCGCCGAGCCGACGCCGAAGGCGAACGCCTTCCAGGCCGCGCAATTGATGCCGAGCGAAGAGGCGGAGACCTCGTCCTCTCGGATCGCGGTGAGCGTCTCGCCGATCGGCGAGCGGACGAGCTGGTCGAGCACGAGGTAGCAAAGGAACGCGAAACCGGCCACCAGGTAGAACATGTTCGCGGCATTGCCGAACGAGATCACCGGCACGTCGGGCAGTGCGATCTCCGGCGGCGGCTTGATGGCGTAGATGCCGAGCGGCCCCTGCGTCAGGCTGATCCAGTTCAGCAGCACCTGATGGGTGATGACGGCAAAGCCGAGCGAGGCGATCGCGAGGTAATGGCCGCGCAAACGAACCGCGAAAATCGCCAGGCCCATTCCGGCTGCGCCCGACGACACGACCCCGATGACGAACGCCATCCAAAACGGCACGCCGAGGCTGGTGATAAGCAGCGTCGAAACATAGGCCCCGATGCCGTAGAACGCCGAATGGCCGAGGTTGAGCTGACCGGCATAGCCGAGAATGAAATCAAGCCCGATGGCAAGCATGACGTTGAGCCCACAGACGATCAGGTTCGTGCGCCAGTAGGAATCCTGAAAGACGAGCGGCAGAACCGCAATGGCCGCCACGGCGGCCAACAACGACCAGCGTCGGTTCATCCTGCTTCGATCGAGCCGCCCGGCAGCCGCAAGGTGATCGGCGCTAGACATTCTCTTCGCGCCTTTCGGCGACGAGCCCGGTCGGACGGAACGCCAGCATCAGGAGGAGCAGCGTGAATACCACCAGGTCGATCAATCCGGGATTGACGAGCTGGGTGGTGTAGCTCTCGATCAATCCGATCAGCAGCCCGGCGATGATCGTCCCTTCGACGTTTCCGAATCCGCCGATGATCACGATGGCGAAGGCCTTCACGATCACGGTCGTCCCGGCAAAGGGCGTCAGCACCAGGATCGGCCCGAGCATGGCGCCGCCCATGCCCGCCAGCGCCGAGGCAATCACGAAGGTCAGCATGATGAGATGATCGGGATTGATTCCCATGAGGCCCGCGGTTTCGCGGTCTTGTGCGACTGCGCGCAGCGCCTTGCCCATGAAGGTGAATTTCATGAAGGCATAGAGCAACGCGATCGTCAGCGTGGATACGACGACGACGATCAGGTTCTGCCAGGTGATGAACGTGCCGCCCCCGAACCGGATGACCTGGTTGCTGTAGGGGCTGTCGAACGGATAAGGGATCGGCCCGAAGGCGAGCAGCATCACGTTCTGCAACAGGATCGACACGCCGATGGTCGCGATCAGCGGCAGCAACTCGCTGCCGCGCTCGCGCAGCGGCGCGAAGATCGCCGCGTTCACCAGCCAGCCGAGCACGGCGCCGACCATGAGCGCGACGCCGATGCCGGCGAGATAATTGCCGCCGAGCGTGAACGTGAAGAAATAGGCCGCGAACGCCCCGATCGTCACGATATCGGCGTGCGCGAAGTTGATCTGGACGAGCACGCCGTAGATGAGGGTGAGCCCCAATGCCACGAGCACATAGAGGCTCCCCAGGACGATCCCGTTGATGGCCTGCTGGACGAGGACGGTCGCCATGACCGCTCAGGTCCAGCCGAGCGCCTTCCACGACAGATCCGGCAGCGTCTCCATGTAGTGAATGGTGTCCATCTTGACGTTCTGGTTGGTCTTGTCGAACTCGACGCTGCCGGTGACGCCGGAGAAGTTCTTCGTTGCCGCCATGATGTCGCGGATCGACTGGGAGTCCTTGCCGCCGCGACGGACCACGTCGGCGATCAGCAGAATCTGGTCGAAGGCGTGGGCATTGATGTGGGTGGGATCCTGGTTGTATTTCGCCTTGAACGCCCGGACGAAATTCTGCACCGTTTCGCGCTTGTCGGTCGGATCGAACTGGACGATGCGGACGTAGCCGAGCGCCGCCTTGCCGGCCTTCTGCTCGAACCCGAACGGCAACCAGATCGTGCCGAGCTGGATCGATTGCCCGCCGCCGCCCTTGGTCACGCCGGCTTGCGCCAGCGCCTGGGTGATGCGCAGCCCCTGGCCCTCGAGCGTGTAGGTGGGGACGACGTCCGCCTTGCCGAGGCCCGCGATGCGCGTCGCAATCGCGGTGAAGTCGTTCACGTCGCGACCGAAGCCGATATCGGCAAGGATTTGCCCGCCGAGGGACTTGAAGGTGTCGCCGAAGACCTTTGCGTTGCCGATTCCGGCATTGGTGTTCTCGTAGAGCAGCACCGCGCTGCGCGCGTTGAGGCGCTTGTAGGCATTGGTGGCGATATCGACGCCCTGCATCACCTCGTTCGGCATGATGCGAAACGTCCACGGGTTGCCGGGATCGGTGATCTTGATCGAGGACGAGCCGGCGTTGAGCAGCGGTACCTTCGCCTGCTCCATGAGCGGCATGACGGCGAGCGTCGCGTCCGAGCATTCCTCGCCGATCACGACGTGAGGCCTGTATTGCTCCAACAGCCGCTTGGCGGCCTGGGTCGCCGGCAGCGGGCTGCACGCCGAGTCCTCATACTGGATCTCGAACTTCTCGCCCCCGGCCTTGTTGAGCTGTTCGATCGCGAGCTCGATGCCCTGCTTGTCCTGCGCGCCGAAATAGGCGCCCGGACCCGACATCGGGAACAGCCCCCCGATCTTGATCACCTTGTCCTGGGCGTAGCCGGCATTCGCGACGGCGAGCAGGATTGCCGCCAGGCCGAGGCCGAGAACGGTTGAGCGCTTTTCCATGACGTCCTCCGTTGGGAATGATCATTTCTGAAACAAAACGCGTTGCCGACCTCTAGCAGCGACGGGATGGCTTCGCCCGGGCCGCGGGATGACGCTGGACCGGATTCGGGTCTCGGAATTGCCGGGCTAGTTCGCCGCCTTCGGCGGCATCCGCTCGGCGACCGGGGGCAGGAATTTTTCGGTGTAGACCGTCGCCGGATCCGGAGTGGTCGGCAGCTGGTACGCGGTCACGATCGCGTCGATCGTCCGCTTCAGCTTGTCGTTCGTGACCGAGCTCAGGCCGCTCTTGGCCACGTGCGCCGTGTTGGTGAGGCCGAGCGCGATGTCGAGGCGCACTTTCTCGATATCGAGCTTCATCATCGGGTCGCGCGCCTTGAGCACGTCCAGCGCTTGCTGCGGGGCCGCGATCGTATCCTTCGTCCCCTGATTGAGCGCCTTGACCACGCCGCGCACCGTCTCGGGGTTCTCGTCGGCAAATTTTTTCGTCGTCACCAGGGCGAGACCATACATGTCGGCCCCGAAATCCGAATACTTGATCACGTAGAGATCGTCGAGCGTGAAGCCGAGCTCGAGCGCCGCCGGGATGTTCGAATTGGTGAAGCCGCCGGTGCCGTCGACCTCGCCGCGCTTGAGCATCGGGCCGAACAGCTGCGGCTGCACCGCCATCCAGTTGATCTTCACGTTCTCGGCGTTGGCCGCTTTGAGCAGGATCGAGATGGTGTCATGCACCGCGGTACCGGGACCGCCGGCAATCTTCTTGCCGTCGAGATCGGCCGGCTTGCGGATGCCCGCCGCCTTGCGCGTGATCACGGCGAGCGGCGTTTCGTCGAAGCTCACGTAGACGGCGACCAGGGGCGAGGCGGGATTCTGCGCGTTGAAGCGGATCATCGAGGGCATGTCGACCCAGCCGAATTGATAGGCGCCGCCCGCCACGCTGACGGCGACGTTGGTGGCGCCCCTGCCGGCGTCGATGGCGTCGACGCCGACGCCCGCCGCCTTGAAATATCCCTTGTCCTGCGCGACGAAGTACGGCGCGTGCGTGCCCTGGATGATCCAGTCCAGCATGATCTTGACGTTCTTCGTCTCGGCCGCGGCAGCCGCAGCGGGGAAGACGACGCAGAGCAGCAAAAAGACCCTCGCGAGCGCGCCGGGGCCGAATGATGCCCGCGCGTTGCCATGGGAGCGCCCGTCGATCATCGTTCGTCTCCATTCGTCGAGAGAGATCAGCACGCCCGGCTCGAATACGTCAGGCCGTCGAGCTTGGCACAGTCGGCGACAATTTGCTAGCATTCGCCCTCCGCTCCGCCCCCAGGGGTCACTGCCTGACAATTCGAACTTCCTTGCCGAACGACTCGAGGCTTTTCCGCCGACTTCACGCGGCGCGACCGACTTGCCGTGCCAATAGTCCGCGGGCGGCGATGCGCTCGAACGATTGAGGAGACGACCGATGCTGAAGCTTCCGGGCCATCCCCGCTACGACTATTCCCCGATCGTCAAACGGCCGGACTATACCTGGCCCGGCGGCAAGCGGCTCGCGTTTTACGTCGCTCTCAATATCGAGCACTTCGCGTTCGGCGCCGGGATCGGGATGGACCCGAGCAACCGCACGGGCCAGCAGACGTCGCGCAACTTCGCTTGGCGTGACTACGGCAATCGCATCGGAAATTGGCGGCTGTTCGAAATTCTCGACGAGCTGAAGCTGCCCGCCACCATCCTCCTCAACAGCAGCGTGTGCTATCACTATCCCGACATCGTCGAAAAGATCAAAGCGCGCGGCGACGACGTGCTCGGCCACGGCCGCACCAATGCCGAGGTGCTGCGCGGCATGTGGGAGCACGACGAGGCGCGCGCCATAAAGGAGTGCACCGAGATCATCGAGAAGCATGTCGGCGTGCGGCCGACCGGCTGGATGGGGCCCGGCGCGCTCGAGTCGACCGTCACGCCCGATCTGCTCAAGGAGGCCGGCTACACGCATCTGCTCGACTGGCCGCTCGATGACCAGCCGATCTGGATGAAGACGCGTTCGGGACCGCTGCTCTCGGTTCCCTATCCGATGGAATTGAACGACGCCGGAACGCTCGTGCACCGCGACCACACCGGCCGCCAGTTTGCCGAGATGATCGTGGACCAGTTCGAGGAGCTCCTGGAGCAGTCGGAGCGTCAGCCGCTGGTCTTTGCGTTGTCGCTGCACGGTTTCATCGTGGGCCAGCCGTTCCGGCTGCGCCCGCTGCGGCAGGCGATCAAGCATTGCGTCGGACACAAGCAGCGCGACCGGGTCTGGTTCACCCGCGCCGGCGACATCGCCAAGTACTGCTTCTCGCTATCGCCCGGCCTCGTGCCGGGAAGCTGAACCGGAGAGGACGCAGGGAGGCCGCGATGAACGTTCCGCTCGCCAAGGACGCGGCCGCGACCCGCACGCATCTGCTCCAATCGGGGCCGCGCACGGTTCACTGGGGCTTTTTCGACGGCGCGCTCGAGCCCGTGCTGACCATCGATTCCGGCGACCGGGTGACGATCGAATGCGTGTCCGGCAATCCGGACTGGATGCCCGCCGCCTCGACCGGCTTCGCCGTGCTGCCGGAGCTGCAGGCCATCCACCGGCAGGTAGAGCGCGGCAGCGGAAACCATATCCTCACCGGTCCGATCTTCGTGCGCGGCGCCGCGGCGGGCGAGGTCCTCGAGGTTCGCATCCTCGACGTCGAGCTGCGCCAGGACTGGGGCTACAATCTATTCCGCGCTTACGGCGGCACGCTGCCGGAGGATTTTCCTTATTACCGCATCATGCACGTCGCCCTCGACCGCAAGCGCGGCCGCGCGATCCTGCCGTCGGGGTTGAGCGTGCCGATGCGGCCGTTCTTCGGCCAGCTTGCGGTGGCGCCGCCGAAGGCGTTCGGGCGCCAGAACAGCAAGGAGCCGCGCGAGTTCGGCGGCAATCTCGACTGCAAGGAATTGACCGCCGGCAGCACCATCTATCTGCCGGTATGGAACGACGGCGCGCTGTTCTCGACCGGCGACGGCCACGCCGCCCAGGGCGACGGCGAGGTCAACGGCACCGCGATCGAGACCGCGCTGACGGGAACGTTCGAGCTCCACGTGCGCAAGGATTTGCGCTGGCGGCTGCCGCGCGCCGAGACGCCGACGCATTTCATCACCTTCGGCCTCGATACCGATCTCGACGACGCCGCGCGAGCGGCCTTGCGTGAGATGATCGACTGGCTCACCGTGCTCGGCCGGATCGCGAGGGACGAGGCCTATTCCCTGGCCAGCTTTGCCGTCGATCTGCACGTGACGCAGACCGTCAACAACGTCAAGGGCGTCCATGCCATGATCGAGAAGAGCATCCTGCCCGTGGCATGAGTCTTGTATCCGCCCGAGCGGTTCGCGGCGGGCGCAACGACAAGAGCGTCGCATGAACTTCGTCGACCTCGATCGTGTCTCGCTCCGCTACGGCGAGGACGAGACCGGCACGCTGGCGCTGCAGGGGACGACGCTGCGGGTGCGTGCCGGCGAATTCGTCGCGGTGGTCGGTCCCTCGGGCTGCGGCAAGTCGACGCTGATGAAGGTGGTCACCGGACTGTGGCCGCCCACCGCCGGGGCGGTCGCCGTCAGCGGCCGCGAGGTCACCGGGCCGCTCAGCATCGCCGGCATGGCGTTTCAGAACCCGACGTTGCTGCCGTGGCGAACCACGCTGGCCAACGTCATGCTGCCGCTCGAGATCGTGCAGCCGCATTGCGCGCGCCTCAGGCGCGAGCGCGCGGCCTACGAGGCCAAGGCGCGCGAGCTCCTCGCGCTCGTCGGCCTCAAGGGGTTCGAGGAGCATTTTCCCTGGCAGCTCTCGGGCGGCATGCAGCAGCGCGCCTCGCTCTGCCGCGCGCTCGTCCACGACGCGTCGCTGCTCATGCTCGACGAGCCGTTCGCCGCGCTCGACATGTTCACCCGCGAGGAATTGTGGCTCGCCCTGCAGGACCTGTGGCTCGCCCGCAAGCCGACTGTCATTCTCGTGACGCACGACCTGCGCGAGGCCGCCTTTCTCGCCGACCGTGTACTGGTGATGAGCGCGCGACCCGGCCGCATCGTCGCCGAGCGCGTCGTGGAGTTGCCGCGCCCGCGCACGCTCGACGTCACTTACGAGCCCTATTCGGTGTCGCTCGTTCATGCGCTGCGCGAGCGCATCAGCGCCGCGCGCGCCGGCACGGCTTGACCGGAGCCGCGCCATGGCCGCGACCGAAACCGCCGAGTTGCCGCCGCTGCAGCGGCGCAAGCGGTCGCGGCTGCGGCGCAAGACGCTGCGGCGCGTGCTTCCGTGGGCGGTCATCGTCGCGATTTTCGTGCTCTGGGAGCTGTTCGTCCGCGTCCTCGACATCGAGCAGTTCGTGTTGCCGGCGCCGTCGGCGATCTTCGCCGCCGGCTGGCAATGGCGCTGGCCGATCCTCGACAACGCCTGGCAGACCCTGTGGACGACCGCCATCGGCTTCTTCATCGCCGTCGTCGTCGGGCTGGTCGCCGGGATCGCGCTCGGGTCGTCGAGCCTCGTCTACGACAGCTTCTATCCGGCGCTGATCGGTTTCAACTCGATACCGAAAGTGGCCGTCGTCCCGATCCTGGTGATCTGGTTCGGCATCGGCACCGTGCCGGCGATCATCACCGCCTTCCTCATCGCCTTCTTCCCGATCCTGGTCAACGTGGCGGTCGGCATTGCCACCGTCGAGCCGGAGCTGCAGGACGTGCTGCGCGCGCTCGGCGCCAGCCGCTGGCAGGTGATCCAGAAGGTCGGGCTGCCGCGCTCGATGCCGTATTTCTTTGCCTCGCTGAAGGTCGCGATCACCTTCGCCTTCGTCGGAACCATCGTCGCGGAGACGGTCGCCGCGAACAAGGGCATCGGCAACTTGATGCTGGTGGCATCGTCGCGGTTCGAGGTGCCGCTCGCGTTCGCCGGCCTGCTGGTGACGAGCGTCATGGGTATCGGCATGTACCTCGTCGCGCGCGGCGCGGATGGGATGATGCAAGCCCAGGGGTGAAGGGAGTACATTCGGCCAGCCCGGCGGCGGCGCTGAAACAGGGTGGAGCGAACATGGCACACGGTCGGATTTGGGCTGGCGTTGCTCTGGCGACTGCGGCGCTCTTTGCCGGCGCTGGAGCGCGGGCGGAAGGCCTCGATGAGCTCTATGCCGAAGCCAAGGCGGAGAGGACGCTCGTCTTATACGCGGGCGGGCCGACCGCGCCCTGGGAGGCGCGGGCCAAGGCATTTGCGCAGCGCTTCCCCGGCATCCAGATTTCCGTCACCGGCGGCTTCAGCAACGTGCTTGACCGACAGATCGACGAGCAGCTCAAGGCCGGGAAGCTCCAAGTCGACATGGCGATGTTTCAGACGTTGCAGGACTTCGTGCGCTGGAAGGAGGTCCTGCTCGCATTCAAGCCCACGGGCTGGGACAAGATCGACAGGAGCTTCAAGGACGCGGACGGTGCCTGGGTCGCCGTGCAAATCAACGCGCATCCCTATGCCTATAATCCCAATCTGGTGCGGTCCGAAGACGTGCCAGGATCGGCGCTCGATTTTCTGAAGCCGCAGTTCCGCGGCAAGGTGGTCGCCGCCTATCCGGCCGACGACGACGCAACGCTCTACGCCTTCGACAGCATCGTGAAGAAATACGGCTGGTCCTACATGGATAGCTACATGGCGAACCAGCCGAATTTCATTCAAGGGCATCTGGGCGTCGCGCGCAGCATCGCCAGCGGCGACAATCTCGTCACCCTCGACACGATCTACAGCATCAGCCTTCGCGTTCAGCAGGACGGCCAACCGCAGGGGATCGCGGTCTCCACCATCGATCCGCTGCCGATCTGGCCTTATGTCGCGGGAATCTTCCGGTCCGCGCCGCATCCCAATGCGGCAAAGCTGTTCCTCAGCTGGTATCTCGAACAGGAGCAGCAGAGCCGCAGCGGCACCTGGTCGCCGCGCTCGGACGTTCCGCCGCCCCCGGGAATGAAGCCCATCTTGGCTTATCAGGTGGTGAACGATTATCAGAACTTCATCACGGACGAGGGGCGCGTTGCCGATCTCAGGAAGCGCTTCGAGGCTTATACCGGTCCCGTGAAGAACACCGGCGGCGTCCGATAGCGTCACCAGGGAGGCGAGCGCGTCGAACAATGTCCTTCGGTTGTCCGCTTTGCTCCGATCGCACCCGAATTGGCGCGAGCGCTGATCGCGCTCGGAGGACCCGATGAGAGGGAGCTTTCGTTTCGGCCCACCACATGCACTCATGGCGTGTTGCCTCGCGTTGAATTTATGTGCGACGTCCGTCGGCGCGCAGGAGCCTTATCCCTCCAAGCCAATTCATCTCGTCGTCACCACGGCCGCGGGCGGCGCCGGCGACCTCGTCGCCCGCGCGCTGGCGGACCGGCTGATGGAATCCATGCGCCAGCCGGTGGTCATCGAGAACGCGACCTCGTCGCCCGCGCGCTGGCGGACCGGCTGATGGAATCCATGCGCCAGCCGGTGGTCATCGAGAACCAGCCCGCCGGCAACGGCGGGATCGCGGCCGGCCAGGTCGCCCGGGCCGCGCCCGACGGCTACACGCTCATGAGCGTCGTCGACAGCACGCTGACCATCAATCCGCATCTCTATCGCAATCTTCCGTACGATCCGTTCCGCGATTTCGCGCCGATCAGCATCGTCAGCACTCTGCCGTTGGTGCTCGTCACCAACACGAACGTGCCGGCCGCCAACGTGCGGGAATTGATCGCGCTCGCCACTGCCAATCCGGGCAAGCTCAACTATGCCTCGACCGGGGTCGGCACCGTGCTGCACATCGGCATGGAGCTGTTCAAGCTCATGACCAGGACCGAGATCATGCACGTCCCCTATCGGGCGACGACGACGGCCATGGCCGATCTCATGGGGGGCAGGATCGACATGATCCTGATCGGTCAATCCTCGGTGAAGCCGCTGATGGAGGCGGGCAAGCTCAGGATCCTGGCGATCGCATCGCCGCAACGATCGCCGCTGATGCCCGACATTCCCACGTTGGAAGAAGCCGGGGTGCCGGGCTACGAGGTGCGCTCATGGTTCGGCCTGCTCGCGCCGGCGAAAACGCCGCCGAGCGTGATCGACCGGTTGTCGCACGAAGTAAAAAAGGCGGCGTCCGATCCGCGGCTCGTTGCCGCCCTCGCCCCGCACGGGATGCAGATCATCGCCAGCTCGCCCGGAGAGATGCAGGCGGCGATGCAGGCGGATTCCAGGAAATGGGGCGAGGTGATCGCGGCGACCGGCACCACGATCAATCAATGAGCGCGTGGCGCGCTCGCCATCAAGGGATCATGATGGCGCCGCCATTCACGGCAATCGACTGGCCGGTCATATAGGCGGAGTCGCCGCCGAGCAGGAACGCCACGGCCGCCGCGATGTCGTCCGGCTGGCCGATCCGCCCGAGCGGGATGCGCGGTCCCAAGGCGTAGAGCTCGTCGTCGCTGAGCTCGCCGCGCGGCTGGGCGGTATCGGTTATCCCGGGAATGACGCAATTCACGCGAATGCCGTAGGGCGCCCAGTCGAGCGCCAGCGACTTCGTCAACGCGATGATGCCGCCCTTCGACGCGGAATAATGCGCTCCCTTGGCGGCGCCGGCGAGCGCCCGGCCCGACGCCATGTTGACGATGGCGCCCCTGCCCGCTTCCTTCATCGAGCGGGCAACGGCGCGCGCGCAGAGGAAGGTGCCGGTGAGATTGACCCGCAGGACGCGCTCCCACTCCGCGAGCGCCATGTCGAGCGCCCGCGCGCGGGGAAAAATTCCGGCATTGTTGACGAGGCCGTCCGGCCTGCCCCATTCCCGCTCGAACGCCGCCGCCGCGGCTTCGACCTCGTCGGCGGCCGCCACGTCGACCCGCCAGGCGCGCGATTGCGCGCCGGCCTCCCGGCACAGGCGCGCGGTGTCCTCGGCGCCGTCGGCTTGCGCGTCCCACACCGCGACACAGGCGCCGGCCGCCGCCATGCGCAAGGCCACCGCGCGGCCGATACCCTGCGCCGCGCCGGTGACGACGATTTTCCCCGCTCCAGCCATCCTCCGCTCCGCTATGGCCTCGAGCGCATCCCGATTCAATCGAATCGGGATGCGCTCTCGTTTCCTTCGTTTTGCGCATGTTCTATTCGGAAAACCGGTTTCCACTTTTCCGGAACATGCTAAGGGCGCGGCGGCAGCGCGCGACTCTCGCGCAGCAGCGCGCCGCAGTCGGCGACCGAAAGCTCGATCGCCAGCCGCTTGTAGGTCGCCCACATTTCGGCGGCCAAGGCGAACACCACCTTGGTGCCGAGGTCTCGTTCCAGAAGATCGATTGCCGGCGGAGCGTCCCAACCGCCGCCATTGATATAGATCGCATCGACCGGCTGCTCGAGCGCCCGATAGCCGCGCTTGCAGTACTGGTAGACCTGCATGTAGGAGACCTCGTCCAGGGCTTGCAGCGACGTCGTGTAGAGCGCGTCCTGGCGGCCTTCGGTGCGAAGCCCTCCCAGCACGACGCCCTCGATGTCGAAGCGGGCGAAATAGCGTACGATCGCATCGTTGAGCTCGTCGCCGTAATAGGTCGCGATCGCCACGCGCTCGACACCCAGCGCCAGCAACGCGAGCGCATGCGGCTCCATCTGCGTCACCACCGGCAAGCCGATCTTCTGCGCCAGCCGGTCGCCCCATTCGCGCTCGAAATCGAGCCCCTTGAGCAGCACGGGCGGCGTGCCGCTGACCGCGACGATGTTGCAGCCGACGGCCTGCAGGTCATCGGCGATCGCTTCGATCCGCTCGAAGGCGTTTTCGAAGGTTTGCCGGTCGCTGCGGCGAAAGCCCACGAAGGTCGGCACGATCTCCACGCCCTCGGGCGCCCGATCGTACCAGAAATGAAAGCCTTTTCCCCGATGCGTCGGCTTGATCAGCCCGATGCGCGCGCGCCACGCAAACATGTCGTCCTCCCCGCCGGCTGCCGCTGCAACCCCGCATGCTCTTATGCCATCGCCGACGCCACTCGTTCAATCCGCGGTTTTGGTCCCGAGGGTGGCGAGCTCGCCGCCTTGTGTCGAAAGCGGCGCCCTGCCTATAGTGACGGCGATCGGGGGAAAATTCGGGAGCATCGCGTCGACGCGAAGACGCCGGCAATGAAGCCGATGGCCCGTGTCTTGAATGTCGCGGTCCTCGCGGCGCTGGCCGCGCTGGGCGCCCCGGACGCCGCACGCTCGGACGCCGGCGCCGAATATTTTGCGGGCAAGCAGATTTCGCTTCTCATCGGAACGACCGCTGGCGGCGGATATGATCTTTATGCGCGGGCATTGGCTCGCCACCTCGGCCGTCATATCGGCGGTCATCCCTCGATCGTCCCGAAGAACGTCCCGGGCGCGGGTGGCCTGACCTTGGCCAACTACCTCTACAATCGCGCGCCGAGCGACGGCAGCGAGGTCGCAACCGTACAGAACGGCCTGCCGTTCGAGAAACTGTTCCAGACGTTGTCGCCGGAAGGCAGGAACGCGCTGTTCGACGCGACCAAATTCGGCTGGATCGGCAGCATCATGCAGACCGTGTTCGTGACCGTGACCTGGCACGCGTCGGACGTGAGGACCTTGCAGGATGCGACTCTGAAGGAGGTCGTGCTCGGCGCCAGCGCGACGAGCTCCGACAGCTACGTGCTGGCGATGCTGAGCAACAATCTGCTGGGCACGAGGTTCAGGGTCGTGCACGGCTATGCCGGCGCCATGGAAGTCGATCTCGCGGTCGAGAACGGCGAGGTGCAGGGCGAGGCCGGCAAGGATTGGACGACGTTGACCTCGACGCGACCGCAATGGATCAGCGGCAAGAAGGTCAACATCCTCGTTCAAATGGGGCTCAAGCCTCACCCCGACCTCAAGGACGTGCCCATGGCCATCGAGCTCGCCCGGACCGCCGAGGATCGCCGGACCATGGAGGTCGTATTCGCGAAATTCGGAATGTCGCGACCGTTTCTGGCCCCGCCCGGCATTGCTCCGGACCGGCTCGCGCTGCTGCGCCGCGCCTTCGACGCGACCATGAACGATCCCACCTTCCGCGCCGAGGCCGAAAAGCTCGGCATGGACGTCAATCCGGTCAGCGGCGAGGACGTGCAAGCGTTGGTGACCAGGATCATGGCGACGCCTGCCGACATGGCACGGCGGGCGAGAGAGGTTCTGAGACCGCGATGAAATCGACGAGAGGGGAACGACCATGACCGCGCAGAGCAAGCCGTGGGCAGCGCCGCAGACCAGCCGTTGCGACGGCGGTCCGGAAACCTCTCGCCGCCGTTTTCTCGAGACGAGCGCGGCGCTCGCGGCAGGCGGGGCTGCGGCGCAAGTCTTGCCCACGCCGGCCGTGGCGCAGGACGCAGCCGATGCCGAGCTCAGCCGTGTGCAGCAGCAGCGCCGCATCCTCCTCAAAGGCGGCGTGGTCTTGACCCTCGACCGGCAGCTCGGCGATTTCGCGCAGGCGGACGTGCTGATCGAGGACGGCAAGATCCGCGAGGTCCGGCCGAGCATCGCCATCTCCGACGACGCGGCTGCGGTGGTCGACGCGTCCAATCGGATCCTGATTCCCGGCTTCATCGATACCCACAGCCACTCCTATCAGGGCATTCTGCGCAACATCCTGTCCAACGGCCGCGTCGATCCCGACTACAATCGCGACATCATCGGCGCCTTGACCCCGGCGTTTACCCCCACTGACGCCCATATCGGGATGCTGTCGACGGCGCTCGGGATGATCGAGATGGGCACGACCGGCGTCGTCGACGTTTCCCAGGTCAACAATACGCCGGAGCACAGCGACGCCCTGATCCGCGCGCTCCAGGAATCCGGCATCCGGGCGGTGTTCGGCTACTCGGAGGGAAAAGGTCCGGACGGGCAGTACCCGCGCGATATCTCCCGCCTGCAGCGGAGCTATTTCAGCTCCAAGGACCAGTTGCTGACGCTCGCTCTCGGCGCCCCTCCCGATCCAAAAATGTTCGCGCTCGCGCGCGAGGTCGGCGTCCCCATCGTCGTGCACGTGCGCAACGTGCTGCCCCAGCGCAATGACGGCGAGAAGCTGCTGCAGCTCTCGCGCGCCGGCCTGCTGCGCCCGGGCGACGAATACATTCACTGCCTGCATTTCCCGGCCGACACGTGGCGCTTGATCAAGGACAGCGGCGGTCATGTGTCGCTCTCGCCCGCGATCGAGATGACCATGGGGCACGGAACGCCGGCAATTCAGGAGGCGCTCGACAACGGCGTGCGGCCGAGCCTCAGCTCCGATCACGCCGTGACGATCTCGTCGGATTTCTTCACGCTGATGCGGGCGACCGCCATCGCGCAGCGCTATTTCGTCCTGCAACGCGGGCGCAACGGCGAGCAGAACCTGCCGCCGCTGCTGACGTGTCGGGAGGTCCTCGAGTTCGCCACCATCGAGGGCGCTCGCTGCGCCAACCTCGACGGCAAGGTCGGGACGCTCAGCCCCGGCAAGGATGCCGACATCGTGATGCTCGAGGCCGATCGACTCGACGTCTGGCCGCTCAACAATGCGCCGGGAGCCGTGGTGAATCTCATGAACCCCGGCCATGTCGAGACCGTCTTCATCGCCGGCAAGGTGCGCAAATGGCGAGGCGGCCTGGTCGGCGTCGACCGGCAACGCATCCGCCGACTGATGCAGGAGTCGCGCGATGCCGTCGTCCGGCGTGCCGGATTTCGGATGAATCTGCTCGGCTAGCTGCGGCGATGCGGGCGGAAGATCGAGTCTACGAGCTAGCTCCGCCGGTCGACCGCGGGGCCCGCGCCGGCCGGCAATAGAAGCGCGACGCCGAACGTGATCCCCGCCAGCAGGCCGGTGACGGCATAGACGTCGTGCAGCGAGCTCGCGACCGCCTCGACGAGACGCGCGATCGACTGCGGGTCGACGCCCTCGCGCCGGCCTGGCTCGAGCAGCAAATCGAGGGCATCGCCGAATCCGGGCGCGCGGCGGGAAATGCCGAAATTGAGGATGGCCCCCGCCAATCCGGCCCCGACCGTTTGCCCTATGGTGCGGAAGAACAGGGTCGATGCGGTCGCTATCCCGCGCTCGTTCCAATCTACGCTGCCTTGCACCGCGACCAGGAACACGACGTTGCATACTCCCATTCCGATGCCGATAAGGAGAGCGCCGGCGGTCATGGCGGCAAGGCCCTCGTGGGGATCGAGCGTGGTCAGGAATGCGGCGCCTGCGACCAGGGCGAGCGCGCCGGCCGCGCCGGTCAAGCGATAGGAGGTCCGCGCCATCAGCCGGCCTCCGGCGATGCTGCCGCAGCTCCACGCGATCGACAGCGCCGCAACGACAAATCCCGCGACCGCGGCGCTGCGTCCCATCACCGCCTGCACATAAGCGGGCAGGAACCCGACGACGGACATCAGCAGCGCGCCGATGGTCAGACTGCCGAGATTGCCGGCGGCAATGGTCCGGTTGCGCAGAAGGGCGACAGGAACAATCGGCTCCTCGGCACGACGCTCCTGCACCGCCAGGGCGGCCAAGGCGCCGATGCCGACGCCCATCAGCAAGGCGGCAATGAACGGATCGAGGCTCTGAGCCTGGACCAGGACCGTGATCATCGCCCCCAGCCCCAACGTCAACAGAACGGATCCGAGGTAGTCGATGTGGTGCCGGCGCGGCTCGAACTCCTCGTGGAGGAAAACGCACAGCAGGGCAATCGTCACGGCTCCTATGGGCAAATTGATCCAGAAGACGAATGCCCAGTGCAGATGCTGCACGATGAATGCGCCCAGCACCGGTCCGATGATGGCTGCGAGCGCCCAGACCCCCGACAGCCAGCCTTGCACGCGGGCCCGGTCCGACCCGGGATAGACGTCGCCGACGATCGTGGTCGCCACCGATTGGATCGAGCCCGCGCCCAAACCCTGCACCGTGCGGAACACCACGAGCGATGCCATGCTCCAGGTCAAGCCGCAGGCCGCGGAGCCGACGAGGAACAGGCTCGACCCGGCGACAAAGATCGTCTTGCGGCCGTAGATGTCGGCCAGACGCCCGTAGATCGGGGTCGTCACCGCCTGGGTCAGCAGGTAGGTCGCAAACACCCAGCTGAAGAAGCGGGCCCCGCCCAGCTCGGCAACGATCGTCGGCATGGCCGTGGCGACGATGGTAACCTCCACCGCCGCCATGAATATGGCCAGCATGCAGGCGAGCGTGACCGCGCGCCTGCGAACGTCGGCTGCGATCCCGGCAGGGCGCGGCTGCTCGATCATTGCGAATGCCCGCAGCGGCGGGGTAGAGAAAGCCGGTCTGTCGCAAAACGGGTCGAAGGGTGATCGTGTCGCACGGTCGGAAGCTTGCCGTCATCGGTCTCGGATATGTCGGGTTGCCGGTTGCCGTGGCCTTCGCTCGGCAGGGCACCCCGGTCGTCGGTTTCGATATCGACGCGGCCCGAATTGCCGAGCTCAAGTCCGGCCGCGATCGCACCCGCGAGGTCGCGCCGCAAGACCTTGGCCATCCCAGTCTCCGTCTCACCTCGAACCCGGCCGAGATCGCCGCCGCGGATTTCTTCATCGTCACGGTTCCGACGCCGATCGACAAGACGCTGCGACCGGATCTGACCGCGCTGCTGCGGGCATCGCAAACCGTCGGAGCGGCCCTCAAGCGCGGCGACATCGTCGTCTACGAATCCACCGTCTATCCCGGCGCGACGGAAGAGGATTGCGTGCCGATCCTGGAGCACGCCTCCGGCCTCGCGGCCGGACGCGATTTCACCGTCGGCTACTCGCCGGAGCGGATCAATCCGGGCGATCGGGCTCATCGCTTCGAGACGATCACCAAGGTCGTGGCCGGCCAAGACCGGCACACCCTCGACGTCATGACCGCGGTCTACGGCTCGGTGGTGACCGCCGGTCTGCACCAGGCGCCCTCGATCAAGGTCGCGGAAGCGGCAAAAGTGATCGAGAACGCGCAGCGCGATCTCAACATCGCATTCATGAACGAGCTCTCCGCCATCTTCCATGCGCTCGGCATCGACACCAAGGACGTGCTCGCGACAGCCGGCACCAAATGGAATTTCCTCGATTTCGCCCCGGGCCTGGTCGGAGGCCACTGCATCGGCGTCGATCCCTATTACCTGACCTATCGGGCGCAGAAAGCCGGCTACCATCCCGACGTGATCCTTGCCGGCAGGCGGATCAACGATTCCATCGGTGTGCGGGTGGCGCGCGAGTGTCTGCGCGCCCTGTCGAAGGCCGGCACCCGGGCCGAGCTGGTGACGGTGCTTGGACTGACCTTCAAGGAAAACGTGGTCGACATCCGCAGCTCGCAGGTGATCGACGTCATCCGCGAGCTTCAGTCATTCGGCCTGACCGTGCAGGTTCACGATCCGCTCGCCGATCCCGCGGCGGCGTTGCACGAATACGGCATCGTCCTGCAGGAGGATCCCCCGCCCGCCGACGCGGTCGTGCTGGCGGTCGCCCACGACTGGTATCGAGCGTCCGGATGGCCGTTCGTCACGCGACTTCTCAGGAACGGCCGCGGCCTCGTCATCGACGTCAAGGGCCTGCTCGATCTCACCGAAAAGCCCGCCGGCGTCAATATTTGGCGGCTTTGAGCCGATCGCGATCGTGCCGGCCTCTCTGTTGACCGTTGCGGTTGAAGTGCCGTAGATAGCGCATTCTCGCTCTTGAGCCGCGTCGCGATCGCCGGGAAATGCACAAGAAGATCCTGATCATGGGACTACCCGGCGCGGGCAAGACCACGCTGGCGAGAGCGCTCGCACCCCGCCTCAACGCGGTGCATTTCAACGCCGACGACGTGCGCGCCAACGTCAACAAGGACCTCGGCTTTTCCGAGCCCGACCGCGTCGAGCACGCGCGCCGCATGGGCTGGCTGTGCGATCAGGTGGCGAAGGTGGGCTGCTTCGCCATCGCCGACTTCATCTGCCCGACGTCGGCGGCGCGCGAGGCGTTCCGCAACGGCGGCGATGCGTTCGTGATCTGGCTCGACCGCATCCAGGCCAGCGCCTTCGCCGACACCAACCGCCTGTTCGCGCCGCCGGAGCGCTACGATCTCCGCGTCACCGCGAACGGGTCGCCGGAATACTGGGCGGAGCAGGCGATGACGCGGCTGCGCCCGGTATTCGATCCCAAGAAGCCGACCGCCCTGTTCATCGGCCGCTACCAGCCGTTCCACGACGGGCACCGGGCGCTGATCGTCGAGGGGCTCAGGCGCGTCGGCCAAGCCTGCATCGCGGTGCGCAATACCCAGGGCGTCGACGACAAGAGCCCGTTCGACTTCGAATACGTCAAGTCGCGCATCGAGCATGGTCTGCGCGAGTTCGAGGGCCGGTTCGCCGTCGTCCCGCTGCCCAACATCAGCCATGTGTTCTACGGCCGCGACGTCGGCTACGCGGTCGAGCGGATCGATCTCGACGGTGCGGTCGAAAAGATCTCGGCAACCGACCTGCGCAGAAAGCTGTTCGCGAACCAATAATCCAGGCAGCGCGGCCTCGATCGGCGCCAAATCCGGGTGAGCTTTGAACACCGTGGAACGCGCTGGACGACGTTCAAAAAAAGGCGCCCTCACACCTTGTCGCCAATGCGCTCGCGCACGCCCTTGTCGCGCAGCAATTCGTCGAAATAGGCGATGGTGCGCGTCAGGCCTTCCTTGAGCGGGGTGCGCGGCGACCAGCCGAAAAGGTCGTGCGCCTTGGAGATATCCGGCCGCCGCTGCCGCGGGTCGTCCTGGGACGGCGGACGATGCACGATGCGCGAGCGCGAGCCGGTGAGCTCGATCACGATCGAGGCAAGGTCGAGGATCGAGACCTCGTCGGGATTGCCGATGTTGACCGGGCCGGTCACGCTCTCCGCGGTCCG
>WNEZ01000840.1_pt1 | contig 25069 bp, 22 predicted proteins | sample 5400521 | NCBI WGS metagenome assembly WNEZ01 (sample SAMN13153339, study PRJNA577476) | soil metagenome | isolation source: 120 cm saprolite under Douglas fir tree site 2 hole 1 replicate 1 | place: USA:California | collected 2015-04-18
GCAATATTCCTGGCCAGGAAATGTCCGCGAACTCGAGCACACCCTCGAGCGTGCGGTCCTGATGTGCCATGGAACTGAAATTGAACGCGCTGACCTGGGATTGGACTCAGTGCGCCAGCAGAGTCAGAACCTGGAAGATCTCAGCCTTGAGTCGGTGGAAGCGATTCTGATCCGTAAAGCCCTGCAGCGTTCTCACGGTAATATAAGACAGGCCGCCGAGGTGTTGGGGCTCAGTCGCGGAGCTCTTTATCGGCGGATGGAAAAGTATGGGCTCTAGCCCGCTAGGGACGAATCCCACACTCCGAAAACCTCCACGCAAGCGGGCTCGCCTGTTGTACGAACGGCGGATCACTCTCTTCTCACTGTTTGTCGCCCTACCCGGCATCCTCCTCAGCGGCGCCTTCATGTGGATGCAGCCTTGGTCTTTGGAGACTAAGTTCGCGCTGACCTTCGCCGAATTGTTCGTTTGGTGGCTGCTCGCGATGGCGTTGCAGGAGCAAACCACGCGGCCACTGCAGACTCTGGCCAATGTAATCGCCGCCCTGCGTGAAGAGGATTATTCCTTTCGAGCACGCGGCGCAGCCACGGATGATGCGCTGGGCGAGCTGTCGCTTGAGGTGAATGCCCTGGCCGACCTGCTCGCCGATCAGCGTATTCGAGCCATTGAAGCCACGGCCCTGCTGCGCCGCGTAGTCGAAGAGGTCGAAGTGCCCCTGTTCACATTCGACCCGGACCAGATTCTGCGCCTGGTCAACTCAGCCGGAGAACGGCTGCTGCAGCAGCCCTCCGTGAGACTTCTGGGTCGCACCGCCAAAGAGATTGGGCTGGACACTTGCTTGTCTGTGGAAAGCGGCACCCTGATTCCGTTGCATTTTCACGGCCCGAACGCGCGCTGGCTGGTGCGCCGGAGTTCATTTCGGCAAAAGGGTGTGCCTCATACTCTGGTCGTTCTGTCGGACGTGAGCCGGGCTCTGCGGGAAGAAGAACGCAGCGCCTGGCAACGTTTGATTCGCGTGCTAGGCCACGAACTCAACAATTCACTCACGCCAATCAAGTCAATTGCAGGCAGTCTTAATGCTCAGGTCTCCCGTACTGTTCACGACGCCGATGCGCGGCAGGACTTTCAGCGCGGCCTGGCCATTATTGGCACCCGGGCCGATTCCCTCAATCGTTTCTTGCAGGCGTACCGTCAACTCGCCCAGATGCCCCCACCCGTTTTCCGCAAGATTGCGCTCCACCCGATTGTCGAGCGGGTTGCTGGACTCGAGACAAGAGTGCGAGTGCGGGTCATTCCCGGTCCTGACATCGAGTTGATGCTTGATCCTGATCAGTTCGAGCAGATGCTCATCAACTTGCTGCGAAATGCAGTCGAGGCGGCCCTGGAGCCACGACGCGCCGAAAACGGATCCCAGGAGGGCACCGCGGATCCTCATGTCGTGATGCATTGGGACCTCACCGAGAAGGATCTGGTTCTCGCCATCGACGACAACGGTCCCGGATTTCTCAATCCCAGCAATGCCTTTGTTCCCTTCTACACGACCAAGCCCGCCGGAAGCGGAATTGGCTTGGTCCTCTCCCGGCAAATCGCCGAAGCCCACGGCGGCTCGATTGAGCTACTGAATCTGAGTGACAAGAAAGGATGCCGGGCAAAAATCGTGCTGCCGCAAGTTCAGCCTGCTGCATAGCATCCAGTACTGGGCTACCAGAGGCGAAATGGCTGCCACCACAAACCGACCAGTCGGATTCGCCACACACGTGCCTTGCCCACCCGCGTTCACTTCCCTATCATCGCAATAGAGCACTGGGGTTTGCATGCCGGAAAAGAAACCATCGAAGCCGCACGTCGCCGAAACTCCGATCGCGGACGTTTTCGAAGACCGCCATCCTTCCGACGGCGAGAAGAACTGGGCGGAGAAGACGCTTGCGCCGACGCTCGAAAAGTCCCCCGAGCGCCCGATCGGCGCGCCCACCGGCGTGAATCTCGATGAACACGGAAACGCGCGCTTCACAACAATTTCCGGCGTTCCCATTCGTCGCCTTTATACGTCGGCCGATCTTCCCGATGACTGGAGCGAGCAAAATTATCTTGGCCATCCGGGAGAGCCGCCCTTTACGCGTGGGATTCACGCTACGGGCTATCGCGGCAAACTCTACACTATGCGGCAGTTCTCCGGTTTCGCCTCGCCGGAGGAAACCAACCAGCGCTACAAGTATCTGCTCGAGCACGGCGGCAGCGGGCTTTCGGTGGCATTCGATCTGCCCACGCTGATGGGATACGACTCCGACCATCCGGCGAGCGAAGGCGAGGTGGGCAAGTGCGGCGTGGCCATCGATTCGCTCGAAGACATGGAAATTCTTTTCGGCGGCATTGATCTGGAGAAAACTACTGTCTCGATGACTATTAACTCGCCTGCGTCGGTGCTGTGGGCGATGTATCTGGTCGTGGCGGAGAAGCAAGGCGCGGACTGGAAGAAGATTTCCGGCACGATTCAGAACGACATTCTCAAGGAATACATTGCGCAGAAGGAATATATCTATCCCCCGGCGCCGTCGATGCGATTGGTAATCGACACGTTCGAGTTCGGATCGAAGTTCACGCCGCGGTTTAACACTATTTCGATCAGCGGATATCACATCCGCGAGGCAGGCTCAACGGCACTGCAGGAGCTGGCGTTCACGCTGTATGACGGCGTGGAGTACGTGGAGTGGGCGCAGCGGCGCGGTCTTGACGTAGACGAGTTTGGTCCGCGGCTCAGCTTCTTCTTCAACGCGCACAATGATTTCTTCGAGGAGATTGCGAAGTACCGCGCCGCGCGCAAGATCTGGCATCGAGTGATGAAAGACCGGTTTGGCGCGAAGAACCAGCGGACATGGCTAATGCGTTTCCACACGCAAACGGCTGGGGTTTCGCTGCCGGCGCAACAACCGATGAACAACATCGCTCGAGTAGCGTTGCAGGCCCTGGCAGCGGTGCTGGGCGGAACGCAATCGCTGCACACCGACTCCTATGATGAAGCCCTGGCCCTACCCACTGAAGAAGCCGCGCGTATCGCGCTGCGCACGCAGCAGATCATCGCGTACGAGTCGGGCGTAACGCAGACCGTCGATCCGTTGGGCGGCTCGTACTTCCTGGAAAACCTGACTTTGCAGATGGAAAATGGCGCTTTCGACTATTTCGGCAAGATGGACGCTATGGGCGGCATGGTCAAGGCAATCGAACGCGGCTATCCGCAGAAGGAGATTGCCGATGCATCGTACCAGTACCAGCGCGCCGCAGAGGCGAAGGAAAAAATCACTGTGGGCGTGAATGAGTTTGTCATCGAGGAAGACTCCCCGCATATTCTCTACATCGATGAGAGCGTGGCCCGGCAGCAGACGGCGAAACTGAAGGCTCTGCGCGCGCGGCGCTCCAATGACGAGGTGCGGCGCACTCTCGACGCTCTCAAGAAAGCTGCCGGCCAGGAGCCGAAGGCTGGCTCGAACGGGAATGTGTCGACCTCCAACACCATGCCGTACATCGTGGATGCGGTCCGCGCATATGCCACCGTGGGCGAGATTTGCGAGGCCTTGCGGCAGGTCTATGGAACCTACATCGAAGTGAGCATCACGTAGAAAATCCCTTGCGCCGATCCTGCTGCTATCAGCCCGATACGGGAGCGGCGGCCAGAATATCTGCCCTTCCGGGCTTAAATTCCTGTCGCTTCGGCTTATGATTTTGAGGTTGCAAATTGCAACCTCAAATGAAAACCCAGACAAAAGCAAAGTTGCTCCGCATGCCACGAAGCCATGGGAAACCCGCAGTCTCGGTGGAATCACGGATATTCTTCCTTCGCCACCGAAGAATCATCCTCGACACGGACCTTGCTGCGCTCTATGGCGTGGCGGTGAAGCGTTTGAATCAGCAAGTCAAACGGAATCAGGAACGATTTCCGTCCGATTTCATGTTCCAGCTCACCAGCAAAGAACACAAGATTTTGAGGTTGCAAATTGCAACCTCAAAAAAGGGCAGCGGCGGAAGAAGATATTTGCCTAACGTATTCACCGAGCATGGAGCGATCATGGCCGCGACCGTGCTCAATTCCGAGCGGGCCGTCCAAATGAGCGTTTTCGTCGTGCGGGCCTTTGTTCGATTGCGCGAGATGCTAGCTACGATCCGGCGACTGGCCTCAAAGATCGATCAACTCGAGAAACGCATGGACTCGCACGATGGCACAATTCAAGATCTCATCGATGCGATCCGGGAACTTATGACTCCGGAAGACGAGCCACGGGTGCGGATCGGTTTTGAACTTCCGACCGCCAAGGGGAACTGCTGAACTGGAGATGGCTTCGCCGCAATGCGGGGCGTGAGAAACCTCGCTTGGAGTGATCTCTGCTAAACTGGCGCGCATGAATGGCACGACACGCCGACAGTTTCTGACGCAGGGAGCAGGCGCGACTGCGGGAATGTGGCTCTTGCCGACGTTGTCTCGCGCAACGGCCGCATCTCAACCCTCCATCAAGTTTCCTTCTGAAGCAAGCGAACGCGTGGCGGTCGCTTCTTATCCTTTCCGCGAATTCATCGCGGGAGAAGAACACAAGAGCGCTAATCCAACCATCGAGTTGAAAGATTTCGCGGCACGCGTCGCGGAGAAATTCAATGTTCACCGGATTGAGCCCTGGTCGGCGCACTTTCCTTCGACTGATAAGAAGTATCTGGCGGACTTTCGGGCGGCGGTCGAAAGGGCCCGCTCCGGGATCGCCAGCATCGCAGTCGATGGAGAAAACAGTCCTTACGCGGCAGACCGTACAGAACGCGAGAAGGCTGTTGCCTTCAGCAAACAGTGGATCGACGTGGCTGTGGGGGTCGGGTCACCGAGCGTTCGCACGAACATTCCTGGGGCGAAGGATGTGAAGCCGGATGCCGATCGTCTGACCGAAAGCTTGCGGCGGGTCGTGGATTATGCGTCGTCGAAGAATGTCGTCGTACATCTGGAGAATGACAATCCGGTCAGTGAGGATCCGTTCTTTCTAGTGCGGGTGATCGAGAGAGTCAACAGTCCATGGCTGCACGCGCTCCCAGATTTCGGCAATACGCTGAACGCGCATGACGAGGACTATGCATACCGCGCGATTGACGCCATGTTCGCGCATGCGTATGGCATCTGCCATGTGAAGGATGGCGAGGTCAACCAGCAAGGCAAGGCCACGCGCGTGGATCTTGCGCGGACGTTTGGGATTTTGAAGAAGCACGGTTACAAAGGGTATTGCTCGATCGAGTACGATGCCCCCGGCGATCCCTACAAGGCGACGGCGGAATTGGTAGAAAAGACGGTAGGGTTTTTGTCCAAGTAGAGCCTATCAAGCAGATGTGATTCGTTTTTTGTTCGCCTTTTGGTGACTCCTGTGATACACCTATGAACCATGCGAAGCGCCGTCAGACATCTTAAGAAAGCCGACCCGGTGATGCGGGCGCTTATCGAACGTCTTGGGCCGTTCCGCATGCAGTTTGGACCTCCTGAGTTTCATAGCCTGGCGGAGGCGATTGTCTATCAGCAGCTGAACGGGAAGGCGGCGGGAACCATTTTCAAGCGCTTCGCCGCCCTCGCGGGAGAGCCGCTTACGCCCGAGGGAATTCTCAAACTCACCAATGACCAGATGCGAGGAGTGGGTTTGTCAAAACAAAAATCGGCATACCTAAAAGACCTGGCGGAAAAAACGGCATCCGGATTGCTGGATTTTGCGAAGCTGCCTGACTTGCCGGATGAGGAAATCATTGACCACTTGACGCAGGTCAAGGGGATTGGCGTGTGGACGGCGCAAATGTTCCTGATGTTCACCCTAAGGCGCCCGAACGTGCTGCCGACAGGCGATTTCGGGGTGCGCATGGCGATGTATAAGCATTATCTCGAAGGGCAGCGGACGAAAGTGCCGGCGAAGAGGAATGGAGCCAAGAAGTCTGCGAAGAAGAGTCGTCCGCGGAAAATCAAGCTGCCCACGCCCGAGCAGATGGAGAAGATCGCGAATTGCTGGGAGCCTTACCGTAGCGTGGCTTGCTGGTATTTGTGGAAAAGCCTGGACGTCAAAACCCTTTAACCACTCACGATGGCCCGTGCGAGAATAAATAATCGCCGGAATCTAAACCGCAGCCTACGTCCCTTCCCCTGTGATCCCCTGTGCCCTCTGTGGTTAAATGGTTTGCGATGGCTGATGCCAAGATTCGCGTTCTTGTAGCCAAGCCCGGGCTTGACGGGCATGACCGGGGAGCCAAGGTGATTGCGCGGGCACTGCGCGACGCTGGCATGGAAGTCATTTACACCGGTTTGCGGCAGACGCCGGAGATGATCGTCAGCGCGGCATTGCAAGAAGATGTGCAAGTGATCGGGCTGTCGATTCTGTCGGGGGCGCACAATGCCATCGTGCCGCGCGTGATGGATCTGCTCAAGCAGAACAAGATAGAGGATGTGATCGTGCTGGTGGGCGGGATTATTCCTGATCAGGACGTCGCTGGGCTGAAGAAGGCGGGTGTGGCGGCGATCTTCCAGCCGGGAACGGCGATGGACGACATTGTGAAGTTCATCCGCGGCAATGTTAAAGGCCAAGGCGTTCCGGCGGGAGGTTAGCGGAGGAGTTAATTCGCCTTGCCACGCTGGTCGCATCACTCCTATCTTTTCAGAGTTTGGGGGCGCGCAAGCGATAGCCGGGCCTTGCCCAGCCGGACAGCCGAGGGCGGCCGTCCCCCACATGAGCATTGCTGGAGTCAGCCGCTATACACTTAACTGCTTCCCATCTTGATCGATTGCATGCCTACTCCCAACCTCTCCACTATTCGCCAGCAACTGGAAGGCACTGTTGGTCCTTCGCCGTGGTACTGGAAGACTTTTCCTGCCTTCCGTTCGCTGGCCGGCCAGCGTTTTGAGTGGACTCATCATGGCGAGCAAGGGCCGGTCGGATATTTAGTTACGCTGGCGCTTGAGCAGGAGCCTGAAAAGCCGCGGCTGGCATTGAATACTTACTGCCGGCCGTTTCTTGTGCCGCCGAATTATCTCGGGATTTGGTGCCCGGAAGGGCGCAGCCTGCGCCTGATTTGTTTTGACCCCGACCAGCTTAAGGCCTTCGATCTGGCTGAGGTTGCCGGATGGTTCAAGCCGTCGAGCGATCGCATTTATGCAACGACCGCGCCGGTGGCGGATTTCGAAGTGCCGCTTGCGCTGGGACCGGGCATGCATAAGATCCAGGTCCCTCAGGAATTCGCTGCAGTTGACGAATTGATCGCTCCCACCAGCTACAAGGCGCTGTCGAAGGACGATCCGGCGTTCGCTCTGTTTGTTTTCTATCTGCAGGCGGGATTGGTGGAAGTTCTGCCACAGAAGTGGTTCACGGCGGCGCAGTACGACGTTGGGCGGCAATGGATTTCGCGTGCGGCGCGTGAGGCGACGTCGCACCGCATCTTTGGCGACTGCTTCGGGGTGGGGACTTTTCTGCTGGAAGAGGACGGCTGCCGGCTGGCGGAATGGGTGGAGAGAAAGTCTTGAGCTTATTCCGGGAGGAGGAACTGACCCTCCCCCGCCGAGCGTTGCCGTAGCGGCTAAAGCCGCGGCTGATTTTGCGGCACTTACGGCGTGGCTAGAAGCCGCCCCCTTTCACAACTCAGATCCCAGATCGGATCAGCCGCAGCCTGCCGGGGGCTCTACGAACCACTCGTCGCAATCCACCCGAGTTCTTCCGTCGATGTCTGGCTCACACTTCGAACTCGCTAGTCAAAAGGATGTACGCATCTTGCGACTTCAGTCCGGGGACGGAACAAACCGGCTGGGCCGGGGGTGCATTCTTGCTCTGACTGAGGTGCTCCGCGAACTGGCTGCGGAAAAGCAGTCGCTGGTGATTACGGGCAATGACAGATTTTTCTCGGCGGGCGCAGAACTCGAAGTGATTGCCGCGCTGGACGCACCGTCCGGCTATGAGTTCTCAAAGATGGGCCAGGCACTGATGCAGTCGATTGACCAGTTTCCTGCACCGGTGTATGCCGCAGTATCCGGTTACTGCATGGGCGGAGGGCTTGACCTGGCGCTGGCTTGCCACCGGCGGATTGCATCGCCTCATGCCGTCTTCGGACATCGCGGCGCTGCGCTGGGACTGATCACCGGATGGGGCGGAACACAGCGGCTACCGCGGCTGATTGGCCGGGCGCGAGCACTGGAAATGTTCGTCGGGGCGGAGAAAGTCAGTGCGCGTCAGGCGTTACAGATTGGGCTGGTCGATGCGGTGGTGGACGATCCTGTCGGAGAGGCGGCACGGCGAGCCAGGTCTGCGAAGGCTCTCGACCGTTCTGCTCTTTAGCTGCGTTTGCGCGTGTCTGCTTGGCTGGTATACCGTAAACAGTCCGCTCCCTTCGACCATGGCTGACCGCAACGAGGCCCCCACACAGAACGCATCCGCGCCGTCGAATGTCCTGACGACGAAGGTGGATCCCACCTCGGCGGGCTTCGAGGCCAACATGCGATTCCTGGCAGACCTGATGTCGCAGGTGCGCAATGAGGGGGAAAAGATTTGTGACGGTGGCGGTCCTAAGGCTATCGAGAACCAGCATGCGAAAGGACGCCTGACCGCACGGGAGCGAGTCGAGAAGCTGGTCGATCCGGAAAGTTTCTTTGAGCTTGGACTCTATGCGGCGCACGGCATGTACGAAGAATGGGGCGGCGCACCGGCAGCAGGAGTAATCACCGGCGTGGCGCGCATTCAAACGCGAATGGTGATGATTATCGCCAACGACGCCACGGTCAAGGCAGGCGCGTTCTTCCCCATGACCGCGAAGAAAGTCATCCGGGCGCAGAACATTGCCATTGAGAATCGCATTCCTACGATCTATCTGGTCGATTCCGCGGGCGTGTTCCTGCCGCTGCAGGAGGACGTTTTTCCCGACACCGACGATTTTGGGCGTGTCTTCCGCAACAACGCGGTGATGTCGGCCATGGGTATTTCGCAAATTGCCGCGATCATGGGGATGTGCGTGGCCGGTGGCGGATACCTTCCGGTGATGTGCGATCACGTGCTGATGACGGACGGCAGCGGCTTGTTTCTGGCAGGGCCGGCGCTGGTGCAGGCGGCAATCGGGCAGAAGGTTTCGGCGGAGGAGCTGGGCGGCGCGGCTATGCATTCGAGCATCAGCGGGACGATCGATTTCCGCGAACCGAACGATGAAGCGTGCATTGCGCGGATCCGGTCGATCGTCGAGAAGTGGGGATACCGGCGGCTTTCTCCGTGGGACCGCAAGAAGCCCGTTGAACCGCTGCTGGCCGCGGAGGAAATTTATGGTATTTACGATTCCTCTCCGGCTCGGCCTTACGACATGAAAGAGATTCTGGCGCGCATACTCGATGGCAGCCGTTTCGACGAATACAAGGCGGAGTATGGCAAGACGCTGATCTGCGGCTACGGTCGCATCGGCGGCTTTGCCGTCGGGATCGTTGCCAATCAGAAGCTGCACGCGCAGCAGACGGACCATGAAGGTCGCAAGCGTATCGAATTTGGCGGAGTGATTTATACCGAGTCCGCCGAAAAGGCAGCGCGCTTCATCATGGACTGCAATCAGAATTTGATCCCTCTGGTATTTCTCCACGACGTGAACGGATTCATGGTGGGCCGGGATGCGGAGTGGAGCGGCATCATTAAAGCGGGTGCGAAAATGGTGAATGCGGTCTCGAACTCAGTGGTGCCGAAGATTACCGTGATTGTAGGCGGATCGTTTGGCGCGGGGCACTATGCGATGTGTGGAAAGGCTTATGATCCGCGCTTTGTGTTTGCGTGGCCGACAGCGCGATACGCGGTCATGAGCGGCGACTCGGCGGCGGGGACTCTGGTTGAGATCAAGGTAAAGCAACTGGAGCGGGGCGGGAAGAAGTTGAGCGAAGAAGAACGGAAAGAACTGTACGAATCGGTGAAGCGCACCTACGAGGAGCAAACAGATCCCCGCTATGGGGCGGCGCGCTTGTGGATTGACAAGATCATCGATCCCATCGAGACGCGTGAGGCGATCACGCAGGCGTTGGAAGCGGCTGCGCTGAATCCCGATGTGCCGGAGTTCAAGGTGGGCGTGCTGCAAACGTAACTTTCTTTTGCCACGGATTTGCACAGATGAACACGAATACGGATAAGGAACAAATCAACGCGGTTTTTGATCCGTGGAAACCCGTGTTAATCCGTGGCTGAGATTTTGTATGTCTGAAGTCAAACTGATCGAATGTCCGCGGGATGCCTGGCAGGGGCTACAGGGGCAGATTCCTGCCGGCTTGAAGGCGGACTACTTAAAAGCCTTGATCAGTGTGGGATTCAAGCACATTGACGCGGTCTCGTTTGTGTCGCCGAAAGCAGTACCGCAGATGGCGGATTCGGAGGAGGTTTTGAAAGAACTTGACGCTCCGGACGACGTGGAAATCATCGGGATCGTAGTCAACGAGAAGGGTGCGGAGCGTGCGATCGCAACCGAGGCGGTGAATACGCTGGGATTCCCCTATTCGATTTCCGAGACATTCTTGCGTAAGAACCAGAACCAGTCGCCCGAGGAGGCGCTCGACGAACTTGAGAAGATCCAAAGGAAGGGTGACGAAGCACGACTCGACGTGGTGGTCTACATCTCGATGGCGTTCGGCAATCCTTATGGCGACCCATGGAGTGTGGATGAGGTAATTGAGGCCATCGGATTGTTCGAGGTCGAGAACCTGCGCATGATTTCCCTGGCGGACACGGTCGGTATGGCCGGCACACAGCAGATCAGCGAACTCGTAGGCGCGGTGATTAGCAAGTATGACTATCTCGAGATCGGAGCGCATCTGCACAGCCGTCCTGAGCAGGCGGCGGAGAAGATCCTCGCGGCTTACGATGCGGGCTGCCGGCGTTTTGATTCCGTGCTCGGTGGGTTGGGTGGGTGTCCGTTCGCGCAGGATGCTTTGGTGGGAAATATTCCGACGGAGACAGTGTTTGAGACGCTGAGGCACCGTGGCGCGGAGGTGCCTGCGCTGAAGGCTCTGGATTCGCTTTTGAAGGCAACGGCTGGGATTGGCGCGAAATTCAGCGGCTCGCACGCGGCGGATTGAGATAGAGGTGCGGACAGGAACCGTCACACTTTGTCATGCTGAGCGGAGCGGAAGCATCCCTGCCAGCTTCACTAATGAGGGTAGGTATCCTTTGACTGCGGAAGTCGCTTCGCTGGTCGCGAAACGATTTCCTCCGCTCAGCGTGACAGAACGTTAGGTCGGTATAAACGTCAGGTCAGTATGAACTTCACGACCATCCACCTCGCGTATGACTCCGGCGTGGCTACCATCACGCTGAACCGGCCGGAGAAGCGCAACGCTATCAGCTTTGAATTGATTGACGATCTGCTGCGTGCGCTGGATGAGGTGGCGCAATCGGACGCGATCGTCGTCATCCTGACTGGCGCGGGGAAAGCCTTCTGTTCGGGGATGGATCTGGACAATCTGAAGGCTTTGATCGGACGTTCTCCGGAGCAGAACCTGAAAGATTCGGAGACCATGGTGCGGCTGTTTCGGTCGCTCTACGAGTTTCCGAAGGTTACGATCGCCGCCGTCAACGGCGCCGCGATCGCTGGTGGAACGGGGCTGGCCTTGCTCTGCGACTTCACGGTGGCGGTGCCGGAAGCGAAGTTCGGCTATACGGAGGTCCGTATCGGCTTTGTGCCGGCCATCGTGTCCACATTTCTTTTGCGCCAGGTTGGGGAGAAGCAGGCGCGTGATCTGTTGCTGACGGGACGGATTTTTGACGCGGAGGAAGCGGCGCGGATGGGGTTGGTGAATGAAGTCGTACCTGCGGACAAACTCATGGAGCGGTCGCGGGCATTGGCGGCGCTGCTGATGGAGAACAGTCCTGCCTCATTGCGAGCGACCAAGCAACTGCTCACTGATCACGCTCGCGCCGAGCTCGACGCGCAGATCGAGGCGGCGGTGCGGGAGAATGCCGCCATCCGCACTACAGCCGATTTCCGCGAGGGCGTCTCGTCGTTTCTAGAGAAGCGCAGGCCGGTCTGGAGCGGGAAATGAATTCGAATCATCATGCGGCAGTAAACGAAACCCGGCTGCGGGTACGCTATGCGGAGACGGACCAGATGGGCGTGGTGTACCACTCAAATCATCTGATCTGGTTTGAGGTGGGACGCGTGGAACTGCTGCGTCAGCTTGGCTTTTCTTATCGCGACATGGAACGCGAAGATGGATGCTTCATCGCCGTGGCGGAAGTGAAGTGCCGCTACCGCGCTCCGGTGTACTACGATGACGAGGTTGTGGTGCGCACGCGGCTGAGGAACGTGCGGGAGTCAGTTGTCCATTTTGGATATGAACTGGTTCGGGCTGATAGCGGCGCGCTGCTGGCGGAAGGCGAGACTACGCACATTGTTACGGATTCAAACATGAAGGTGGCTGCCCTGCCGGCGAAATATTTGAAGGTGTTTCGAGAAGCGGTGGGAAAAAGTTCGCAATAATTTGTCATTCCGAACCGGCTTCAGCCGGTGAGGAATCTGCTGTCTGCTGGTGGCGGCAAACAGCAGATTCTTCGCGGGCTTCGCCCACTTCGGAATGACAACACTAAGTTTGGAGATTGAAAACTAGAAACCAGAAACTAGAAACCGGGAGCTGGAGCCTTTCTTGAACGCACTTCACATCAATGGCAACGACCTCACGCTGGCGGCGGTGCGCGAGGTCGCTGCCGAACGCCGCGCTGTTTTGCTGTCTTCCGATGCGCGCGAAGGGGTTGACCGGGCGCGGGCTGTGGTTGACACGCTGGTCGCGGGGAACAAACTTGCTTACGCCATTACTACCGGGGTTGGAAAACTTAGCGACGTGCGCATCGTCGGCGACCAAATTCGCGAACTGCAGGTCAATCTCGTGCGCTCGCATTCCGTGGGAGTCGGCGAACCGCTGTCGATGGCTGAGACCCGCGCCATGATGCTGCTGCGCGCGAATTCGCTCTCCAAAGGTTATTCGGGCGTGCGCGCGATGGTCATCGACACGATTTGCGAGATGCTGAACCGGGGTGCCACGCCTTATGTCCCGTCGCAAGGAAGCGTGGGGGCCAGCGGAGACCTTGCGCCTTTGGCGCACCTGGCACTGGCTTTGATTGGCGAGGGTGAGTGCGTCGACGAGAAGGGCACGCGAATTCCGAGCTCCGAGGCGCTGAGGCGGGTGCAAGTTAAGCCTCTGGTGCTGGAGGCAAAAGAGGCGGTGTCGCTGATCAATGGCACGCAGGCGATGCTCGGTGTGGGCACGTTGGCACTGCTGGCGGCAGAGACGCTGGTTGACTCCGCCGACGTGCTGGCCGGGCTCTGCTGTGACGCGCTCAAGGGAACGGATGCGGCGTTTGACGAGCGCATTCACCAGGCGCGTCCGCACAACGGCCAGATGAAGACAGCGGCGAACCTGCGGCACATGCTCGAGGGCAGCCAGATTCGCGAGTCACATCGCGAGTGCGGACGGGTACAGGACGCTTACTCATTGCGCTGCATCCCGCAGGTACACGGGGCGGTTCGCGACACACTAAGCCATTGCCGCGAGGTGTTTGAGATTGAGGCCAATTCCGCCGTCGATAACCCTCTGGTGTTCATCGGCGATCCGAAGAAGGCGGAAGGCGATGTCATCTCGGGCGGAAATTTCCACGGTGAGCCGGTGGCGTTCGCATTGGACTTTCTCGCGATCGCTCTGAGTGCGCTGGCAGGCATCAGCGAACGGCGGATTGAGCGTCTGGTGAATCCCGCGCTCAGTGAAGGTCTGCCGCCATTTCTTGCGCCCGGCGCCGGGCTGAACTCGGGCTTCATGATGCCGCAGGTCACGGCGGCGGCGCTGGTCAGCGAGAACAAGGTTCTGTCGCATCCGGCGTCGGTGGACTCGATTACGACCTCGGGCAACAAGGAAGATTACGTTTCCATGGGGATGACGGCGGCGATCAAGCTGAAGCGCATCGTCGAGAACACGCGCAACGTGCTGGCGATAGAAGCCATGGCAGTGGCACAGGCGCTTGACTTTCTGGCTCCGCTGAAGACTTCAAAGCGCGGGCAGGCGGCTCATGCGGCGATTCGGTCGGTGTGTCCGACTATGGAGAAGGACCGCGTGATGTACAAGGATTTTGCGAAGCTTGCGGAGCTGATCGCTAGTGGGAAGGTGGCGGAAGCGCTGCGGTAGCTAAATGGATCTTCGGGGGGCGGCGTCTTGCGGGCGAGGCGCCCGCGCCGCATGGGCTTTGCCAATTCGGGCGAAAGCCCGACCGGGCTTCGCCCGGCGGACAGCGGGGGCGGCTGTCCCCACATTCAACATCGATTACACTGGCTTCGGGGCGCTTGCATCCAGCCCCAGTTCTACTGCAATCCCCTTCATGGCTTCTATGCAATTGGCGATGTGTTCGTCGAGATCGACGCCTAGCTCCGCCGCGCCGTTCACTATGTCTTGGCGGTTCACCTTGCGGGCGAAGGCTTTGTCCTTCATCCTTTTTCGCACCGACTTTACGTCGACCTCGGACAGGGACTTGCTGGGCTTGATCAACGCTACCGCCGTGATGAATCCTGCGAGTTCGTCGCAGGCGAAGAGGGCCTTTTCCATGGGCGTGTCTCGGGTGACGCCGGTGTATTCGGCGTGGGACATGACGGCGCGGGTAATGACCTCGGGCCAACCGCGCTGTTTGAGTATCTCGTTGCCCTTGTAGGGATGGTCGTCGAGGCTTGGCCAGCGCTCGTAGTCGAAATCGTGGATTAATCCGACTACGGCCCACAAGTTTTCGTCCTCGGGGGAGCCGTTGCCTAATTTGCGGACGCAGGCGCGCATGCAGGCCTCGACCGCGAGCGCGTGTTTACGCAAACTTTCGGATTGGGTGAACTCAGTTAGTAAACACCACGCGGATTCGCGATCGATCATGGATTTGGCCTGTTTCCTCGGGCTTCTTGCCGTGTCGTTTTGGTTTTCATGGCGAAGAAGTCTTGGTTTATGTGCATTTTACCCTTGACTTCCACAGGCGTTGTACCGCAGATTGGGCCCTGCAGTCGGAACCTCTCCCCCAAAGATTCGGTTCCTGTTTCTGGCTGTAAGGAGTTGCCCGCTCTGGCACTCCCACAACCCGATGGCCACGACTCTTGCCCCGGTAGATTCACGGGAAGTCGTTCGTTGCGATCACTGCCTGTTGGTTCAATTCCGTACCACTAATAACAATTGCCGGCGTTGCCACGCGTCCATGGACGAGGAGCCTGAACCGGAGCCCGTTGCCGTCGCACTGCCGGTAATGATGCCGATGCCGGGCACCGGCCGCGGACACTTGAACCTGGCCGCGTCGATCCGTTCGCTGCGCCTGCGTAATGGGCTGAGCCAGCGTCAACTGGCGGGACGCATGTCGGTTCCACGCACCTACGTTTCCAAGATCGAGAACGAGAAAGCCACGCCCACGCTGTCTTCCCTGGAACGGCTGGCGCGCGCATTGGAGGTAACCGTGCCAGACCTGCTCACTGGCGGAGAACGCAGTCGCCAGGAAGAAATCAGCGAACTGATGAAAGATCAGTTTATCGCGGAAATATTGCCGTTTGTGTCGCAACTGAATGGAATGCAGATGTCGAGCATCCTGCTGCAGGTGCGGGATTTGACGGTGCGGCCGCGGAGAAGCGCGTAGGTAGATGGAGCGCTTGTGGTGATGACAGGGCCCGGCCTTGCCGGCCGGACAGCCGAGGGCGGCTGTCCCCACATTAGGTTTTATCCGGGCAACCAGCCAACTCAATGCCGCGACCATACCTTGGTCCCGGCTTTTTTTTACTTGTCACATTTGTCCCGTCCCGCCGGGGCGGTGAATCCCGAGTAGATTGACCGGCATCTATCCAGCATGAACCAGGAAGATGCTGGACGTTTCCTTTCTGAGTCCGATGCCCCGTTGTCGCCACTCGTATCGGACGGGCTCTGGGATAGTGAATCTCCGGGGGAGTCAGCGGTTGCGCCAGAGGGCGCTACTGCTGACGATACCCTGCTGGATGCCTACTCCCGCGCCGTCACAGGCGCAGTACGGTGGGTGAGCCCGTCAGTGGTGAATATTGAAGTACATCAAGCGGCGGGACGCACGCGCTCGGGAGAGCCTCGGGAGCGGCGGGGCGGAGGCTCGGGATTTATCTTTACCCCTGACGGTCTGATCCTGACCAACAGCCACGTCGTACACGATGCGAAGCGCATCGAGGTTACTACGACCGACGGACGCCGGATGGCCGCCACCGCGATTGGCGACGATCCGGGAAGCGATCTGGCTGTGGTTCGCGTGGATGAGCCGGGGCTAACGGCAGCCGTTCTGGGCGATTCGCAGCAGCTTCGCGTCGGGCAGGTCGTGATTGCGATTGGCGCGCCTTATGGGTTTCAGTCGACCGTGACCGCGGGAGTCGTGAGCGCACTCGGGCGGTCCCTGCGGTCGTACTCCGGACGACTGATCGATGATGTGATCCAGACCGATGCGTCGCTGAATCCCGGCAACTCGGGCGGGCCGCTGGTAAATTCCGCCGGGCGCGTGGTGGGAGTCAACACGGCGACTATCCTACCGGCGCAGGGGATTTGCTTTGCCATCGGGATCAATACGGCCAAGTTCGTGGCCAGCCGCCTGCTGCGCGATAGACGCATTCGCCGCAGCTATATTGGAGTCTCGGCGCAGACCGTGCCGGTGCATCGGCGCGTGGTGCGCTTTTACGATCTGCCGAAGGAGACGGGCGTGATCGTGTTGTCGGTGGAGGATGGCAGTCCGGCGAGGCGTGCGGGGTTGCGGGAAGGCGACGTCATCGTGGCTCTGGAAGGACATCCCGTTGCTGGTGTTGACGATCTGCACCGCGTGTTGACGGATGTGCGGGTGGGCGTGGGCTGCGCGCTTACGGTGATTCGGTACACGGAGAAGTTGGAGTTGAAGGTGGTGCCGGAGGAGGCGCCGTAGCGTTGTGTGGCACGGGCGTCCCGCCCACGAAACTTTCTCCCAGTCAAAAACCGTTCCCATTTTGGTAAACATGCCGAACTGTGGCTCCGCATACCCGTGGACGGCACCCTGTGAAGTGTGGCGTCCGTCGACGCGCAGGCATTGCACGGGCGAGGCGCCCCGCGCCACATTCACACTGCGGCATCCTTGCCGCGGCATCCTTGCCGTTGCCAGCACCTTCCCGGCTGTGTTAGCCTCATGTCGAGGCATTCACTTTGCAACACAAAGTTCCTGCGGGGCTGGATCGTAAGGAAGCGGAAGTCTACCGGCATCTGGATCCCGCGCAGCTTCCCAAACACATCGCCATCATCATGGACGGCAACGGGCGGTGGGCCAAGCGGCGCCATATGCCGCGCGTGGCGGGGCATCGCGCCGGGGTCGCGGCGGTGCGCTCGACGGTGGAGACGGCGGCGCGCATCCACGTTCCCGCTCTTACTCTGTACGCATTTTCCGAAGAGAACTGGAAGAAGCGTCCCAAGAGCGAAGTTGATTTCCTGATGCGATTGTTGAGCCGCTACTTGAAGGCGGAAGTCCCTACCCTGAACAAGAACAACATCCGGCTGGAGTACATCGGACGGCAGCACGAACTTCCGCAAGATGTGCAGGAACGAATGGCCTGGGCGCGCGAGGCGACGGCATCCAATACCGGGATGGTGCTGACGCTCGCGCTCAATTACAGTGCGCGCAGCGAACTCGTGGATGCTTTCCGCTCGATGGTGAATGCGGCTTCGCAGAATGGCGGGATCGAGCATTTGCACATCGATGAGGATGCGGTCGCGCGCCATCTCTACACGCGACACCTGCCCGATCCGGATCTCGTGGTTCGTACTTCAGGCGAAATGCGTTTGAGCAATTTTCTGCTCTGGCAGCTGGCGTATGCCGAGATTTATGTGACTCCAACGCTGTGGCCGGATTTTCGCGGGTTGCATCTGCTGGAAGGCATTGCGGAATATCAGAAGCGGGAGCGGCGCTACGGAGGATTGAACCATGGGGAAGGCGCCCACCCCACGGACGAAGCTCACCAGCACGCCTCGAAAGTCACGCGGAGTTAGGCCACGTGCAAGCCGCCGGTGCCGTCCCTTCGGGACTCGTCTATCTAGTGGCACTTTCCCAGGGCTTACGCCCTGGGCTAACATATTCCGCCGCTCCGCGGCTGGAGTGTGACAGACACTATCTTTACGCTTCACCCATAGTTCAGTTGCTACTCCCACACTGAGGGCCTATTGCTGAAACGCATCGCGACTGCGGTCGTCCTGATTCCGATAGTGCTGGTACTGGTGCTGCGGGCGCCGGTGCCGGTGCTGGCGGTAGTTGCTGCCGTGGTTGCGCTACTTACCATTCATGAATTCCTCAAACTGACAGAATCTTATGGTGTGCAGCCTCTGCGCTGGCCGACTTATCTCTTTGTGGGCCTTTTCTTTCTGCTGCTGGCGCTGAATGGGGGTAGCGACAAGCCTTTGCTCTCAACGGCGATCTTTATTTACGCGCTCGGCTTTGCCGGAGCCATCGTTCCATTCTTCTTCCTGACTATCGCCATGCGGCGGGAACAGATGAGCAGCGGATATCCCGCAGCAGCCGCATCGGTCTTTGCATTCGCCTACGTTGCGTTGCCGATGGGAATGCTGGTGCAGGTGCGTCAACAGGTGGAAGGAGCGTTCTATTTGCTCTATTTGCTGCTCGTGGTCTGGGCGGGCGACATCTTCGCCTATTTCGTGGGCAAGTCGATCGGTCGGCACCTGATGGCGCCGCGCATCAGCCCGAAGAAAACCTGGGAAGGCGCCGCAGCCTCGCTGCTGGCGAGCGTCGGCGTGGGTTGGCTGCTTTTCAACTATGCTCTGCCGCTGAGTTCGGCGATGCTCCGTGCCGGGCTGATCGGGCGCCGAGACTGGTTGTTCGAACTGGAAAAGCCCGCCATGCTGCCCATCATCCTGCTGACCATTACTCTGAATGCCGCTGCGCAGCTCGGCGATCTGGTGGAATCACTGATCAAGCGCGGAGCTGGAGTAAAAGACTCAGGCACGATCCTGCCGGGCCACGGGGGGATGCTTGATCGCGTCGATGCCCTGCTCTTTGCCGCGCCGGTGCTGTGGTACTATGCAGCTTGGCGTGTGATGCAGTGACCTCCCCGCCTCCCGCCCCCGAAAGCGCCAAGAGAAGCGCGTAGAATAAGAACTCCAGCGTATGAAACGCATTGCCATCCTGGGATCGACTGGCTCGATTGGCCGCAGCACGCTCGATGTCGCCGAATCGTATCCGGATCGCTTTCAGATCGTGGCTCTGGCTGCGGGCAGCAACCTGGAAGCGGCCTTCGCACAGGCGCAGCGCTGGCGTCCTCGAGTGATCTCAATCGCCGCTGAGGCGGACGCGGACGTATTGCGATCCCGCCTGAAAAAAGAAGGCCTTTCTGAAGTCGAGGTGGTTCACGGTGCGGCAGGTACCGTCCGGGTTGCCACGCATTCCGAGGTTGATTTCGTGGTCAGCGCCATTGTGGGCGTGGCAGGACTTGAGGCTACTTACGAAGCAGTGCGGGCCGGCAAGACTGTAGGCCTCGCCAACAAGGAATGCCTGGTAGCTGCCGGCGAGCTGATCACTGCCGAGGCACGCAAACAAGGCAAGCCGCTGCTGCCCATCGACAGCGAACACAATGCCGTCCACCAATGCCTGCGCGGCGGGAGCATTGAAGAAATCGAGCGCATTTGGCTGACCGCCTCGGGCGGACCGTTCCTGAACACTCCGGCCTCGAAATTTTCCTCGATCACGGTCGAAGAGGCTTTGAACCATCCCACCTGGAAAATGGGGCGGCGCATCACCATCGACTCGGCCACGCTGATGAATAAAGGCTTCGAGGTGATCGAGGCGTGCAGGTTATTTCATATTCCGCCGGCCAAGGTGGATGTGATCGTGCATCCGCAGTCGACCATTCATTCCATGGTCGAATTTGTGGACGGCAGCATACTTGCTCAGTTCTCAGTCACCGACATGCGGCTGCCGATTCTTTACGCCTTAACATATCCCGAGCGAATCCAATCGGATATGCGGTTTCCAGTGAGTGACTTGCGTCATCTGGACTTCTCCCCTCCCGACATGAATAAATTTCCTTGTCTGCGTCTGGCCTATGAGGCCGCAAAGGCGGGTGGCGCAAAGACGGTAGCCCTGAATGCAGCCGACGAGGTCGCGGTGGCCGCGTTTCTGGAAGGCAGCATCCGTTTCGATGAAATTCCCAAAGTAATCGAAGACGTACTGTCAGGAACAAGTTCCGGGACGCTGGAGTCGATAGGAAGAGTATTGGAAGCTGACGCGGGAGCGCGTCAAAGTGCAGAAGAGCAGATCGCAATCCGCAAGGGGAATTTGAAGAACACTGTACAGTCCCGGGCGACATCTTTCGTGTAGTTGTTGGAATCCAACAGGGTGGGAGTTTATACCTCGAATATGCCTGAATTTTTGAGCTCGTTGTCCTTTCTTTACGTTATCCCAGTCCTGGGTTTCATGATCCTGATCCATGAGTTCGGCCACTACGCCGTAGCGAAGTGGCTGGGGGTTCGCGTCGAGGTGTTTTCCATCGGCTTTGGCAAGCGACTGTTCGGCTTCCGCAAGGGCGACACCGACTACCGCATTGCCGCGATCCCGCTGGGGGGGTACGTCAAGATGAGCGGCGAGAACCCCATGGACGAACGCACGGGCGATCCCGCGGAGTTTCTGTCGCACTCCCGCTGGCATCGGTTCCTGATCGCCATTGCGGGCCCGGCGATGAACATCCTGCTCGCCGTCTTCCTGCTGACCATTGTGTACATGGTGCACTACGAGTATCCCGCGTTCATGGACCAGCCGGCGGTGATTTACGGCATCCGGCACGACTCTGCCGCCGCCCAGGCCGGCCTGCAGTCCGGCGACCGCATCGTCAAGGTGGAGGGCATCAACAATCCCACCTGGGAGCAGTTGCAGCCCGCGGTGTGGCTCAGCGCCAACCAGCCTCTGAACATCACCGTGCAGCGGGGAGACAAGGTGTTTCAGACGACGATCGTGCCTAAGGCGGTCACCTCTTCAGAGGTGGGTTCGGCGGGATGGTATTGGGCTGAGCCGGTGATTGTCGGCCGACTGGATGCCGACATGCCTGCGGCGAAGGCTGGCGTAAAAGAGGGCGACAGGATTACTGCGATCAACGGGCAGCCGGTGGCGTCCATTGAGAGCATGATTGAGAGCCTGCAGCAGACCAAGGATGAACCGGTCGAACTCACCATCGTTCGCGGCGGCGAGACGTTGCATCTTCGGATACAGCCGGTGCTGTCCCCGACCGAAGATCCCAAAGAGTCGCGCTACCGGCTGGGATTTCTCAACAAGGGCGAGAGCAAGGTAACCAAGCTTGGGCTCCCGCAGGCGCTCAGGCTTTCCCTGGAGCAGAACAAGAAATACTCGCTGCTGCTTCTTGAACTGGCCAAGAAGCTAGTGCAAGGTAAAGTTTCTCCACGCATGGTTTCCGGGCCCATTGGAATTGCCCAGGAAGCCGGCTATGCAGCACGGCAAAAGGGCTGGACGCCTTTGATGGAATTGACCGCGGGAATCAGCCTGAACCTCGGCATCTTCAACCTGCTGCCCATTCCGATCCTCGATGGTGGGGTGATCCTGTTCCTGCTGATCGAAGGCCTGATGCGGCGCGACATCAGTTTGCGCATCAAGGAGCGCGTCTATCAGGCGGCTTTCGTGTTCCTGGTGTTGTTTGCGGTCATGGTCATTTACAACGACCTGATGAAGACGATTCCGGGGCTAGCAGATCGATTGCCTTGATGTTTCTGTGAGATTTTTCTTCTTTCGGGGAGCCGTCCTGGCTCCCTTTTGCTTGCTGGGCGTGAACCCGATTTCATGTCGGGATGCATGCTAAACTATTAGTTCCCATATGCCTACGATTCAGCGCAGAAAGACTGCCACGGCCGTCGTCGGAGGTGTCCGCGTCGGCTCGGATGCACCAGTTGTGGTGCAATCGATGACCAATACCGACACCGCGGACGTGCCTTCGACCGTCCAGCAATGTGCCGCCCTGGCGCGGGCCGGGTCGGAACTGGTACGCGTTACGGTTAATAACGAGGAGGCTGCCGCCGCCGTTCCCCGCATTGTCGAGGAACTCGACAAGCAAGGCGTGCGCGTACCCATCATCGGCGACTTCCATTACAACGGCCATGTTCTGCTGACCAAGTATCCGGAGTGCGCGCGCGATCTGGCGAAGTACCGGATCAATCCCGGTAACGCCAGCATCGGACGCACGGGCGACTCGAATTTCCGCACCATGATCGAAGTCGCGGTGAAGTATGAGAAGCCGGTGCGGATCGGTGTGAACTGGGGATCACTCGACCAGGCGCTGCTTACCCGCATGATGGACGAGAACTCGCGCCTGGAAGAGCCGAAGGATGCACGGGAAGTGACCATGGAAGCGATGGTGGTGAGCGCGCTCAACTCGGCAGCGCTGGCGGAAAAGTACGGATTGCGTCCCGATCAGATTATTCTGAGCGCGAAGGTCAGCGGCGTGCAGGATCTGATCGACGTCTACCGCGCTTTGGCGGCGCGCTGCAATTATCCGCTGCATCTTGGGCTGACGGAAGCCGGGATGGGAGCGAAGGGCGTTGTGGCTTCAAGCGCGGCGATGGGTGTGGTGCTGCAGGAAGGCATTGGCGACACCATCCGCGTTTCGCTTACGCCTGCTCCCGGCGGCGACCGTACGGAAGAAGTGCGCGTGGCGCAGCAGATTTTGCAGTCGATGGGCATTCGCAGCTTTACGCCGCAGGTCACGGCGTGCCCCGGCTGTGGACGCACCACCAGCACATTCTTCCAGGAAATGGCGGAGCAGATTCAGTCCTACCTGCGCGAACAGATGCCGGCATGGAAGGGCCGTTACGTCGGCGTGGAAGAGATGAAGCTGGCGGTGATGGGGTGCGTGGTCAACGGGCCCGGGGAATCCAAGCATGCCAACATCGGTATTTCACTGCCCGGCACGTTCGAGGAGCCGAAGGCTCCGGTCTATGTGGATGGACGCCTGTTCACCACGCTAAAGGGGGATCGGATTGTCGCGGAGTTCATTGGTATTCTCGATGAATACGTCGATTCGCACTACGCGGCACGGGATGGCGTGCGGGAAGAAATGTCGGCGAAGCTCTAGCGCGGCAATCTAGAGAGGTAACCCGACTAGATCAGCGCAAACGTTAAGCTGTCTGGGTCTGCGGCTCCCGGGAACCGATACTAACCTCAGCATCCCAAATCCCCTCGAAATCGACGAAATAGCCTTGTATGTCAATGCTGGGAATCGCCTCGGACAAATTAGCGGACGCCCGCTGCAACTCCCGCTGGTGATGCACGGCCTCGGCCTGAGAATCACCATGAAAGCCGTCCGCCAAGCCCCCATACGCACCGCAATCAGAGTGCACCATCAGGATCACTCGTTTCGTTCCGTGCAGGCGCATCGACTTGCGGATCTGTTCCAAGACAAACTCACGATCGCTCTCGTGATCAGGAGAAGCGATGCACTTGGCTCCGCCGGCAATCTTGATAGGGTCAGAGTGGACGACGCCGATACGCTTGAGGAACTTGCGGAAGCCGAGTTCAAAGCGATTGTCGAAGCACCAGAGAATGGCAGCATCGCAATGATATTTGTCCCTGGGAGCGTCGAAATGGAACACCTTCTTCATAGGAGGGACATCCTCCAGCGGGACCTTCTTTATTGCCATCTTACCTGAGAGCTGACTCCGTTGGCTTTGCGGGACTCGTACACAGAACAGATCCGTGCCGCGTTATTGTCCAGTCAGCAAAAAGATCGGATTCTGCGGCGGTGGATGACCGTTAGCTCCGGCGGGGCGCGCGCTGAATGGCGCGAGCAAATCTGTAACCAGCGTATCGGGTGTGTTCGTGCCGCCGGTACCGATTGCGCTCGTGGTCGCGTTGACTATTGCGATGGCCCCTGCGTCACACATGCCCACGTAGACGCGGCTGCTGTCGGCGGCTGCGGCCGTAGTCATCCGGAATCGGGTGGACCCGGGCGTGAAGGTGGCAGCTGGCGCGCACGAGGTGATGGGGGGCACTGCGTAAGGCTGAGGATTAGCGGTTGAACTCGCTTTGAAAATGGGCGGCGCCAACAGAAATAAACTGGTCTTCACAGTGAGGCTGTTGGCATCGAGAACAACAACCTGCGGAATCACGCAGGGCAGCGGATTTCCGAGCGAGTCTGCAATATTCGGATCAGGGCACGAAGTGGCCGTTTGGTAACTGGCCACGTAGAAGCGGCTGCCGTCGCGCAAGGCCGCGACCTGGTTCGGAATCGCGGCGCTGCATGTTGCGCACGAAACCAGTCCTGGTATCGTAATCGCCTTCAATAGCGTGGGCGTGTCGTTGGCGCCGCCTGTCGTAGAAATGACGTACACGGTGCCGTTCGTGGGGTTCGCGACGTAAAGCCGGGTCAAATGCGAATCGTAGGCGGCGAAGTTCGCTCCCGCTCCAATCGAAATGCTCCCAATCACGCTGTCCGTGGCCGTGTCCAGAGTGACGAGTTGGCCGTCTCCCTGGGTGAGGACGTAGATCCGGTGGCTGTCGCTTCGGGCTACGACCCAAACTGGCGTGGTCCCGGAAAAACCTGTGACCGTATTCGGCGACATATCCACCGTATTCAGACTGCTGACGCTGTTGTCGCCTTGGTTGGTGACGTAGAGCTTTCTGCCGTCCGGGGTCTCGGCAAGAGCGACGGGGTGTATCCCTACGGGGACGGTATTGCTGACGGCATTCAAGGACAGGTTGAGCACTGCAACTGAGTTGGAGTTGTAGTTGGCCACGTACATCGCGCTGTTCTGGGTGCTGTTCAGAAAGACTGGGAGCGCTGGAACTGACGCCGTTCCTCCGGAAGATGCCGCCAGTCCCGTTGTCGGGTTCGCGTACTGGATGGTTGTCCCGCTGATCGAGGCTAAAGGAAACGTCCCGTTGTATTGGTTCACGTCCACCCCGGCGATCGCGATTAGATCTCCGGCCTGAAGATTGTTGCCCAGGGGTGCACTGAAAGTGGCTGTGACGATGCCGCCTGACTCGCTGATCGCGCTGATTCCGGAGGTCTGGCCGGGAGGTAACGTAAAGTCAAATACCG
>WNEZ01003938.1_pt1 | contig 25049 bp, 23 predicted proteins | sample 5400521 | NCBI WGS metagenome assembly WNEZ01 (sample SAMN13153339, study PRJNA577476) | soil metagenome | isolation source: 120 cm saprolite under Douglas fir tree site 2 hole 1 replicate 1 | place: USA:California | collected 2015-04-18
CCGGTGGCGGTGTCGCGCACCCACAGGTTGTAATCGCGAATGTAGGCGGCGCGCTTGCCATCCGGTGATCTGGATTCCGGGCGCCCGCCAGACGGACGCGGCATTGGCTGGAGCCGGGAGACTTCGCGCGGATCGAGAGCTCCTCCGCAGCGATCAGTCTCAGGGCTGCATGGAACGCGAGTGCCCTTCGAAGGATCGACCAGAATGAACTGATTCTGATTCTGACCACGCACAGTGATCCGATACCCGAACCGGTCGCCCTTCAGCCACGTTGGTTGCACACCCAATCCAGTGACGAGCGGTAACGTGTTCTCTCGCAGAAACTTTTCCGCGCGCGCGTAATCCGCGGCCGTGACGACAGGTGCCTGCTGCGCATTGGCCGATAGCGTGGCAGTACCCTGAGCCGTCGATGACGAAGGGGCGAGCGCAAGCACAGCAGGGACGGCCAGAGCGACGAACATTCGTGCGGTCATAATGGCTCCAAAAGAGAGGTGGCCGCTCACGGAGCAGCCAAAACGACGCGGCGAAACAATTTAGCCCGGGAAAAGTAGTTCGTGAACGCTCGAGAGCGTATCATTGGTCTAGTGGACGCCCAGGAGAGAGATATGGACTTCAACCTCGATGAAGCGATTCCGGTTCTGGAGCGGACGCCGCCGCTGCTGACGACGCTGCTCGACGATCTGCCGGAGGACTGGACGCTGGTGAACGAAGGGCCGGAAACCTGGAGTCCACGCGAAGTAGTCGCCCATCTCATTCACGGCGAGAGGACCGACTGGATTCCGCGCGCGCGAATCATTCTGCAGCAGGGCAAATACCGCAAATTCGATCCGTTCGATCGGTTCGCGGAGCTGAAATCGGAGAGGTCGCTCAAGGATCTGCTGGAGGAGTTCGACCGGCTACGGTCGGGCAATGTCGCGACTCTGCGTGGCTGGAACCTCAAGGAGAAGGACATGGAGCTGACGGGCGAGCATCCCGAATTCGGTTCCGTGACGATGCGGCAGCTGCTCGCGACCTGGGTGGTGCACGATCTCTCGCACATCGCTCAGATCACGCGGACCATGGCACGCGCGTACACCTTGGCCGTGGGTCCCTGGACAGCGTACTTCCGCGTTCTGCAGCGCGACGTCCGGCAATGATCCCCTCTGTTGTGTCGCGCCGCTCTAGACCATCGCCGGTCAGTCCTCGAGTTTCTTTTTTCACCTCTCTGACAACCTGAGGATCAATGCGCTACGTGATGCGGCAGAAGCTGCTGTCGCTGGCAGATAGTTTCACGATCAAGGATGAGAACGAACGCGACGCTTACCTCGTAAAGGGCAAGGTGTTCAGTTTCGGCGACAAGCTGTCGTTCCAGAACACCACCGGCGACGAGCTCGTTTATATCGACCAACGGCTTCTCAATTGGGGCCCGACGTACGAGCTGTGGCGCGGAGCGGACCTGCTAGCCGTAGTGAAACGACAGCTCTTCTCATTCATTCACCACCGCTTCACTGTCGATGTGCCCGGACCCGACGATCTCGAGGCCGAGGGTGATTTTCTCGATCACGAATACGCATTTACCCGCGGCGATCGCGTCGTCGCCACGGTATCGAAGAAGTGGTTCAGCTGGACTGACACCTACGGAATCGAAATCGCTGACGGTGAGGACGCTGTCCTCATCCTCGCGAGCGCTGTCGTCGTCGACATGGTCTGCCACAGCGACAGCAAGCGTCGCTAGCGTCCTCAGCCTCTCTTAATCTCCAGGCCTCCCAGTCAATGCGCTACGTGATGCGGCAGAAGGTGCTGACGCTGGCTGCCAGTTTCACCATCAAGGACGAGAACGATCGCGACGCGTACTACGTCAAGGGGGAGTCGTTTCGTCTTGGCAATAAGCTTTCCCTTCAGGACATCCAGGGCAACGAGCTCGTCCACATCGATCAGCGCCCTCTCAACTGGACTCCGACCTACGAGTTGTGGCGCGATGGTGGGCTACTCGCGGTAGTCGTGCGCGAGCTTTTCTCCGGCCTCCGCCATCGGTTCACGATCGGCGTGCGCGGGTCCGACGGTCTCGAAGCCAACGGCAACTTTCTGGATCACGAGTACATCTTCACGCGCTCGGATCAGGCCGTGGCAATCCTCACGAGGCGCTGGTTCGCCTTCACCGCCACCTGCGGGATTGAAATCAATGAAGGCGAAGATCAAGCCCTCATCCTCGCGAGTGCGGTGGTGGTCGAACTGGTCTGCCGGCGGCGTCAAACGACCATAACCGTCACGTAAGCCGAGAAAAAAACCTCCGTGAAGAGGGTTGTCTTTACGGAGGCCGGGTATAGTCGCCCGCCTGCGATCGCTCTTGGCTGCCCGCTACGGGCGCTCCGATGCGCGTCCTTAGTTGCTTGGACTTCCGTTCCGGCATTCCGTCGTCGCATTCTTCAGTCATGACGCAGAATTTCCCGTACGCCACCTACCTCGATATCCGCTATCCGGCGCTCGAGGTCATCGACGTTCCCGCGATCGTCGATGCCGTCAAAGACCAGTGGTACAACCAGACGCTCTGCAAGGTCAACGACTCAGTCGTGCGGCTCGGCGTCATTCAGGGAGAGTATCACTGGCACAAGCACGACGATCTCGATGAGTTCTTCTACGTCGTCGAGGGGAAATTTCTTATCGATCTCGAGGGACGCACCGTGCGATCATACTGATGGTGGAGGGGGCTGGGATAATCCCGACTGGAGACTAAAAACCAAGAAAACCAACAACGAACTGAGTAAGGTAAAAGGTGCGAGGGACTAGGTTCGAGGCGTGAGGTAACACGCGCCACATCGCGCTTCTACCTCCTACCTCATACCCAGTACCTCGTACCTCCTACCTAGCTCTTCTCGAAGTTTCCTCTCGCAGTTGCTGTTCTATCGCGCCCCGAACTGAAAGTCGTGCTCCAGAACCATGCTCGCCGGAAAAGAGAGCTTCTCCTGCACCGTATTCTTTCCAGCTATTCCGACCTTCGCCGTGATCTGCGCGCCGCGCGTGAATCCGCACATCAGGTACGACCCATCGTTGTTGGTGTCAGCCTCGACCGTCCGTTGCTGGTTGGTCGAAACCAGGCGGCCGTTCTGCTCCACCCAGAGGATCTGCCACGTCGCCCAGACGTGAGCCCGCGGCAGCGGCTTCCCCGTCGCGTCTCTCACGTAGCCGGCCATGAATCCCTGTGCTTCGGTTCCGGTCTCGTTCTGACCGCAGATGCGTTTGCGCAGCGCTTCGTACGAGGGAATGATCACCGACGCCTGCGCGCGCGATCCACTCGGCAACGAAACCGGCTGCCAGCGCTCCGCGATGTGGAATAGCCGAAGCCGCGGATGCTCGAAAACGATGGTGTCGTTGAACGCTCCATCAATCGCGAGCTCGTACCTGCCGCCGGAGCTCGTAACCGCCTTGAAGCGGCCGTCGCGGGTGGAGACCTGGACGCCGCCCAATGCTCTGCCGCCTGTGCTGTCGTATACGATGCCCGTGATAATCGACTGATTCTCGGCCGGAGAATCCGCCGCGGGTGCGCTCGCCGGCGCCGGCGATGCAGCCCCGCCAGTTGAAACGCGCGGCGTCCCGGTCGGGCGCGCCGCGCCTCCGACTTCCTGATACCCGACAAGACTGTCGCGCGAAACGGCCGGCGATCGGACATCGGTCGATGTCACTCGCGCGACACGCGGCATCCTGATGTACCAGCGCGGAACGATCCACTGTCCGCCCGGGAGCTGCTGGAACTCGACGCGCCCGGTCGTTCTCGCGATGCGCAAAGGAATCGGCAGGTTTACATAGTCGAAGCTGAGGGAGCGAAGTGCGTTCGCCCGGGGATCGAGCCAAAGAACTCCGGCGAGCTCCGGCTGCCCGCCGATTCTGGCAGGCCTGAACTCGAGACCCGCCAATCCGGTCTCCGGACCGTAACCCCGAATGGCCGCAAAGCAGTGCGATTTCACGAACTGGTCGGAGAGAATCGTCGCCGCATCGGGTGCGCGATAGACATCGTTGTTCGAGGTTTCGCCACGCCGACTGGAATCCACCTGATCCCACGAGATGCCAGTCACCGGCCGGCGCGAAACTTTGCTCCGCGCCTCGGTGCGCTCGGAGAGGACGGCGAGATTTCGATCGAGCACCCGCTCGTACAGATCGACATCTAGAGGCACTAGGCCTTGTGCTTCGGTCACCGCGCTGGCGGTCAGCGCCTTCTTCAACTCCACCCACACGTCGCCCGCTGGAGTTCCGGGACCGGTGAGCTGCTGGCAGGCCGTTTCGCTTCGCGGCAGTAACGGCGTGGGAATTCTCGTCGGCGTCATTCCCACGCGAACATAGACCGGCCGATCTCCGAGGTGGAGCTGCACCGAGATCCACGTGTCGAATCCGACCTTGTCTGCACGCACCCGAAAATTACCGGAGTAAGGGGCGCGCAGATCGGTGCGTCCGCTCGGATCGCTGAAGCCGCCGCCGAGTGGGATCGTTTGCGCCGAATCGAGGAGCGCGACGTTAGCGCCCACAATCGGCTTACCTGTGGCTGCTTCGACGACTTCGATGCGCACGTCCTGCGCGCCGGCGCGAACGCCGGCCGCCAGAACTGTCGCAGTTAGAACTATTGACCGCAGTTGCATGAGTCCAGCTGTGTGGGAGCACTAAGACGGCCCGTGCCGGGCCAACTACTTAAAGGACGCTCCACCGGGTCCGGGGTTTTGCAAACTTCCCGGGTGGCCCATTTGAACTGCAACTGATGACTACTGGCTGGGGGCTGTCAGAAGCACAGGTGCGGGCTGCGGGCGGATGATCCTCGAGCATGATCTGCTCGCCACGCGGGCCGCGAACTCGCCCGCAGCCCCGGCCGGTTCGCTCAAAGCCCCCGGCCGGTAGTCATCAGTTGCAGTTCCCAGAGTTCACTCAGGATAGGGGTCGAGATCCGATCAGTTTTCGTCAAGAAAATGAGTGACGGCGCGAGCGTGGACCTCGTCAATTCGGGGGACATGAAGTCCCCGAACCGAGGGGAGGGGGAAGTTGTCGTCCAAAGTCGTTTCGTCAATCGCGCTGCTCGCGCTTGCGGCATGCGCCGGGACCAAGGCGCCTTACTTAGTAGGAGCAGCCGGGCCCTGGAAGCAGGGCTATGGGCTTCAGAACCTGCAGGCCATAGAGCTCGCAGCCGAAGAGATCAACAAAGCCGGCGGCATCAATGGTCACCCCTTCAGGGTGATTCCCCGCGATGACGAAGGTGACGGCCCCACGGCCGCGAGGATCGCGCAGGACTTCGTGTCGACCCGCGCCATCTCGGCGGTAATCGGCCACGTCAACTCGTCCGGAATGCTGTCCGCGGCACCCGTTTATGATGGGCAGCTCGCCGCGGTCGCGACCAGTGCCACCTCTCCCGATCTCACCGGCATCTCGAGCTGGGTCTTTCGGATCATATCGAGTGATTCACTCAACGGAATTGCGCTGGCAAACTTCGCGTCGAGGTTCGGCCAGCGCTCACCGGCGAGCGTGGCAGTACTCTACGAAAACAACACTTACGGCCGCGGCTTGGCCGATTCTTTCCGTCGCTCTTTCCATGGCGACATCCTGAGTCTCGATCCTATCAACGCGGATCTGACGACGGCGGAGCCGTATGTAGCGTATCTCAAGGTGCGGAAGCCGAAGATCGTTTTCGTTGCGGGCCGCGTCGCATCGGGCCTCAAGATTCTGCAGGAAGCAAAACGCCAGGGATTAAACGCGATCTTCGTCGGTGGCGACGGATGGCAGGGAATCCTCGCCGACACCGCGATTTCCGAAGGCGCCTACGTCGGGATGTCCTTTACCCCGGAAGATCCTTCGCCGGCCGCGCGCAGGTTCGTGGCCGCATTCAAAAAGAAATTCAATACGGCTCCTGACGCGCATGCCGCGCTCGCATATGACGCGACCCAACTCGTGGCGCAGGCGCTTAGGGAGAGGGGTCCCGATCGCAGAGCGATTCGCGACTACCTTCGTTCTCTGAATCAGGAGACTGCGTATGCAGGGTTGACGGGTCCGGCCTTCTTTGAGGACACCGGCGATCCCGTTGGCATACGCTTCCGGGTCCTCCGCGCCCACAACGGTCTGCTGACCATCGCGGAGGCCAAGTGAAGCTTCCCTTCAAGTTTCATACGATTCGTCAGGTTCTGACGGTCGGTTTTTCCTTCCTTATTCTGCTGCTCCTCGGAGCTGGAGCGGTGGGCTGGGTCTCGATGGCCCAAATGGCAAATCGGGTGTCCGAGACGCTCTCCGACGCACAACGGGACGCGAAGCAGGCGTCCGATTTTTCCAACGTCGTCACGCAGGAAATTCAGGCTGCGAACACGTACCTCAGCGATCAGGACGCAAAGTCGGACGCGGATTTCCGCCGCCTTGGCTGGGAAGCGCACCGGCTGCACCGGAACTTCAGCACACGACGCGATCTGCTCGGCGAGCAGATCGCTCGCACGGTGGCAATCGACACGACGCTCGCGCGGGTTGAATCGTCCTTTGCGCTATCGCACAGATTGACTGACCTCGGGAGGCTCGACGAGGCGCACGTAGAAGCGCAGAAGGCGCGCAAAATGGTTCCGGGACTGCTGGAGCAGCTGACCGGCCTCGAACATTCTCGCGCGCAGCAGCTCGCCGCCATGTCGTCCGACCTCCGCGGTCAGGCGGCCGCGCGTTCCCGCGTCCTGGTGTCGGTCATCCTCGTGGCGACACTCCTCGCGATCATGATCGTCATGCGCACCGGGCGCGCCGTCGGGCGTCCTTTGCGTCTGCTCGTCAGACATGCGGTTCAATTGAGCCAGGGCGATCTGCAACAGCGCACCGAAGGCGAAATGCCGGGCGAGTTCCGGACACTTGCCGACGCGATGAACCACGCCACGATTGCATTGTCGAGGATCGCGTCAGGCGCGGCGAAGACCGCTGACGAAGTAGCGGCGTCCGCCAGCGACCTCCTCTCGGCATCGAAGCAGATTTCGGCGTCGGCAGGAGAAGTAGCGGATGCGGTTGAAGAAGTCTCCCACGGCGCCGAGTCACAGGTGGCGCATCTGCGCCAGGTGAATGAGGCGCTCGATGGAATCCGCACCCGCGGCGACAATCTGGTTGGTGGCGCGCAGGAAGTGCACGGACTTGCGAGCGCGATCGAGGCGGAAGCCGAGGCGAAGCGAATCGAAATAGATCGCGCGCTCAAGATTCTGTTCGACGTGCGCACGATCGTCGAGCAGGCTGCCGGCCAGGTGCGCGAGCTCAACACGAGCGCGAGCGAGATCAATAAGTTCGTCGTCTCGGTCAGCCGGATCGCCGAGCAGACGAATCTTCTCTCGCTCAACGCCGCGATCGAAGCAGCGCGTGCCGGTGAGGCTGGTCGTGGGTTCGCGGTCGTTGCCGGAGAGGTGAGAAAGCTTGCCGATCAGACGCAAGCGGCTGCCGACGACGTGGTGAAGATGACCGAGAGCGTGACGGCGCGCGTGCTTGCGACCTCGAAGGCGATGGAGCAGGGCGTGATACAGGTGGGCGAGATCGAGCGGGTGAGCCGCGAGCTGGATAGCGCGCTCTCGACGATTCTTGCCGCGGCCGAGAGAACGCGAGCCGCCGCGGCGACGGTGACTACGGCCGCGACTGAAAATGCGCGCGCGGTCGATTCTGCCGCCGCGAATCTCGGGTTGGTCGCGCGCACGGCGGAGAGCCACGCGACGGCGGCGATGCAGGTGAGCGCGTCGACCGAGGAACAGAGCGCGGCGTGCGAGCAGATGAGCATGGCATCCACCCAGCTGTTCCACGGCAGCCATACGTTGAGGGACCTCGTCGGCGAGCTCAAGACCGAGACTTCGGTAACTCCGCCCGCATCCGAGGCCGTAGCGGAAGAGTCGCCGCACCCAAGGCTGACGCCGCCGAATCCTCAACCGCCGCTGGCAAGAAAGGTCGCGTAAGCGACCTTTCTAGTTTTCAGCCCTCAGCCTTCGACCCTGAGTACATCGCGCGGTCGGTCGGCGTGGGGGTCCTCTTCGGCGCTACGCTCGCTTGGTCGGAGCCCCTAACTACGCCCCCTCGCTCCGCTCGGTCGCGGGTCTCCTCCTCGCGCTCGCTTTGCAAAGCGCCTACGAGGACCCCCGCGCCTCTCTCCCCGGCCTAGATCTCGTTCGAAGCGGCGTCGCGGTTCGAGACAAAAAACGTGCGCGATCGCGCAATCTCGGGGGCGGAGTAACCGGTTCTCCGCGCCAACTTGGTTCGAGTCCGCTCGCACGAATGGTTACGGGCGTCGACCTTCGCCCGCGACGACCGCCGCCTGCGGCGGCCGAGTTGTGAGACGCCCGACCCGGGAAGGAGGGAGGGTGTCCTCGGAGGGGCACCCGCAGCAAGAGCCCGCCGTTTGGGCGCGCCAGCGCGCCCCAACGGCGGGCGTGCGAGGACACTGCCCCGCAGAGGACATCCTCCCGACTGACCGGCGCCGAGGATCTCGAACAAACGAGCGCCGGCCAAGCAGAGGAGCTTATCCAGGCTCTCGACGCCGCTCTCTGACTCCGGTCGCCGTGTAAGTTTCAAGGGAGTGGCCGATCCCATGAATTCCACATCCTCCCCGGTTCAAGCCAAACCAGCGTCCCCAGCCGTGGTCCTCCTGAGTGGAGGGCTCGACTCGACGACAGTGCTTGCGATCGCGAGAAGTGAAGGCTTTGCAATCCACGCGCTCACGTTTGGATACGGCCAGCGCCACTCGGCTGAGATCGATGCGGCCAGACGAATCGCCCGGAGTGCTGGGGTCGCGCGCCACCATGTGGTGGAGATCGATCTAACTCTCTTCGGGGGTTCCGCGCTCACCGCCGACATACCAGTCCCCAAGGATCGCGACCTTGCGCCTTCCTCGCCGTCTGCCGGAGAAATTCCGGTCACCTACGTCCCGGCGCGGAACACGATTTTCCTGTCTTACGCGCTGGCGCTCGCCGAGGTCGTCGAAGCATCCAACATTTTCATCGGCGTAAACGCACTCGACTACAGCGGCTACCCTGACTGCAGGCCGGAGTACATCGAAGCGTTCGAGAAGATGGCGAATCTCGCCACACGCGCGGGCATTGAAGGAAAAACGCGAGTTGTGATTCGCACTCCACTCATCTCTCTCTCCAAGGCCGCGATCATCAGGATCGGCAAGTCACTTGGAGTCGATTACTCGCAGACGACGAGCTGCTACGATCCGGGGCCAAACGGCGAAGCGTGCGGACGATGTGACGCGTGCCAGCTCCGACTGAAAGGTTTCAGCGAGGCCGGGCTCGAGGACCCGATCGGTTACGCGACCGCGAAGAGCGCGATGGGAGCGAGCGCACGGTGACCTACACCGTGAAGGAGATCTTCTACACGTTGCAGGGAGAAGGTGCGCAATCGGGACGCGCCGCCGTGTTCTGCCGCTTCTCCGGCTGCAACCTCTGGTCAGGACGGGAGGAGGACAGGTCGAGGGCGGTTTGTCAGTTCTGCGACACCGATTTCGTGGGGACCGGACCGGACGGCGGCAAATTCAAGAGCGCCAATGAGCTTGCGGACGCGATCGATCGATGCTGGGCAGGAGAAGGTCGTGACGCCAGTGAGGGAGTCTCTTCCCCGCGCTCAGCCGGCCTGTCGAATGGGTCAATCGGCCTGCCGAAGAAATACGTGGTCTGTACCGGTGGTGAGCCACTGCTGCAGGTGGATGAGGATCTCATCTCCGCGCTGCACCAGCGCGGTTTCGAGGTCGCGGTCGAAACCAATGGCACCAGACCTGCGCCGCTGTCGCTCGACTGGGTCTGCGTCAGTCCGAAGGCGGGCGCCCCGCTGGTGCAGACGACGGGCAGCGAGCTCAAGCTCGTTTACCCCCAGGACAACGCGCCGCCGGAAAAGTTCGAGCAGCTCGACTTCCGCCACTTCTTTCTCCAGCCGATGGATGGACCCCACACTGCCCGCAACACGGAACTCGCGATCGAGTACTGTCTGCGGCACCCGCGGTGGAGACTCAGCATCCAGACGCACAAGCTCGTCGGACTGAGATAGACCATCGAGACAAAGCAAACCGAAGACTACCTGCTAGGCCCTATCGGCGTGCCGGCTGATGGCTGCGAGCCAGACCTAGGTTCGTAGCGCCGGCCCGAGCGCGCTCTTGCGCTGACTTCTCGGCGTCCGCTCCTTCACCTCGCTGTCGAACGCGTCCAGATACTTGATGCCGGAGCCCGTGTTGAACAGCACGACTCTTTCGTCGGGCTTCACTTTCCCGCGCTCGATGAGCTTGCGCAATGCGGGGATGCATGCGCCTCCCTCGGGCGCGGCAAAGATCCCCTCCCTGCGCGCCATCTCCCTCGCTCCAGCAATCAGCTCCTCGTCCGTGACCGCGACGGCGGTACCATTGGATGCACGAAGCGCATCGAGAATGAGAAAATCTCCGATCGCCTTCGGCACGCGCAGCCCTGATGCAATCGTCGTCGCGTTCGGAAACTCTTCCGCGAACCGCTCTCCCTTCTCAAACGCGCGAACGATCGGCGCGCATCCCGCTGCCTGAACGGACACCATGCGCGGACGTTTCTCGTCGATCCATCCCAGCTCCTGCATCTCGTCGAACGCCTTCCACATTCCGACGAGACCGGTTCCCCCTCCCGTCGGATACACGATCACATCCGGCAGCGTCCACGCCGACTGCTCGGCGATCTCATAGCCGAGTGTCTTCTTCCCTTCCACGCGATACGGCTCCTTGAGCGTCGAGACATCGAACCAGCCTTCCGCTTCCTTCCGCTTGGCCACTTCAGCGCCGCAGTCCGTGATGAGGCCGTCGATCAGTGTTATTTGGGCGCCGGCGACCTCGCACTCGATCAGATTCGCGCGCGGCGTGTCACGCGGCATGAAGAGAAATGCCTGAAGTCCTCCGCGCGCGCAGTAGGCTGCCAGAGCCGCGGCCGCGTTCCCAGCCGACGGAGCCGCCATTTTCTTCACCCCCAGCTCCTTGGCCATCGACACCGCCACCGCCATCCCGCGCGCCTTGAAGCTTTGGGTCGGATTGAGCGACTCATCCTTCACGTACAATTCGCTCATGCCGAGCGCTGTGCCAAGGTTCCTGGCGTGGTGAAGAGGTGTCCAGCCTTCGCCCAGCGTGACGATGTTGTCCTCGCGCCGGACGGGCAGAAGCTCCCGATAGCGCCAGAGGTCCGATCGTCGGGCGTAGAGCGATTGACGTGTGAGAAATTTTGCGATTCGCTTCAGATCGTAGCGGACGAACAGTGGCTTGCCACACTCCGTGCAGACGTTGTGTAGGCGTCTCGCCTCGAATTCGCGACCACAGGAAGAGCACTGGAGATTCTTGACGTGCATTGGTTTCGTCGCGGACTGACGGGGAAGACCCTGGTGCGGGCGAGTTGACGAAGCGTGCTTTAACTTTACGCAACTACATGACGTTCGAACAGTTTCCCGCGACCACTAGCGCTTCGCTCCTCTTGCTCGCCGGAATCTCGGCGGATCGCTTCCTGTACGCTTTCAGACTCATCGGAGCGCTTCTGGTCGCAACATTGGTTCCGCTGCTGATCGACCGCCGGTTCCGCCGCTAGATGTACATCGGCCACGTCGGCGCCGCGCTGGCAGCGAAGCGCGTGCGCAGAAGCATCGGGCTGCTGGTGCTGCTCGTCGCCACTTACACCCCGGACTGGGTCGACGCGGGACTATGCGTCATGGGCGTCTACAATCCGCGAGAGATGTTGTCACACTCGATTCCGGCAGTGCTACTCTTCGCGCTCGTCGGTTTCGTTGCGTACGCGGTCGCAACGCGGGACTGGACTGGCGCTCTGGTGATTGCAGCGGTGATCCTGTCCCACTTATTGCTCGACTGGATCACTGGCTACAAACCATCATGGCCGGGCGGCCCGATGATCGGGCTGCAACTGTACGATCATCCACTCGCGGATTTCGTGGCCGAGGGTATTGTGATTTTTGTTGGAGCTCTCCTCTACGGACGGACCCTTCCCGCGCGCCGGCGTCCGTGGGTTGATATCTCCATAATGCTTGGCGCCCTATTGTCTCTCCAGCTTACGATCGACATCGCGCACTTGTTGATGAGATCGCTCCCCAAGTGCTGACGCCCGATCTTCGAGACGTCGCCCGCCAGGCGATGATCGACGAAGGCTTCGACCCCGACCCCGATCCCGCGGTGCGCGCCGAGCTTCAGAATATCGGCAAGCATCCGGACACCGGGGCCCCCCTCCGGGACATGCGCAATCTCCTCTGGTCGTCGATCGACAACGACGACACGCGCGACCTCGACCAGATCGAGTTCGCCGAGGAGGTGAGCGAGGCAGAGTGGCGGTTTTGCATCGGAGTCTCGGACGTCGACTCGGAGGTGCCGAAAGGATCCGGAGATCTTCCGGGCCCGCGTCACGAACAAGGCGCAGTTGACCTATTCCGCGGTGGGCGCCTGGCTCGACTCCGGCGCGTCAACGCCGGAGAAGGTTTCGAAGTCTCCACAGCTCGAGGCGCAGCTCCGACTTCAGGCAAGGATCGCGGCCGCATTGCGCAAAACTCGCCTCGACAATGGCGCGCTGGAGATCGAGACGGTGGAGGCGCGCGCGGTATCCCAGAACGGGAAGGTCACCGCGATCGAGAGGACGCAAAAGAATTCGGCCACCGACTTGATCGAGGATTTCATGATCGGGGCGAACAGCTCGGTGGCGAAATTTCTCGAGGGGCACAACGTCTCCTCGATGAGGCGGATCGTGCGCAGTCCCGAGCGATGGGAGAGGATTGTCGAGCTGGCGAAGCAATACGGCAAGAATCTTCCCGGCGCGCCGGATCCGATGGCCCTCCACGACTTTATGCTCGAGCGCAGAGCGTCGGATCCCGATCACTTCTCCGATCTCTCGCTGGCGGTCGTCAAGCTCCTTGGCCCGGGCGAATACATTCTCGACCAGCCGGGCGTCGAGGAGCCCGGACACTTCGGGCTCGCGGTGCAGGATTATACCCACTCTACCGCGCCCAACCGGCGCTACGCGGACCTGATTACCCAGCGCATCGTTAAGGCGGTTCTCGCAAGCGACCCCCCGCCCTATACCGACGACGAGCTGACCGCCATCGCCCGCAATTGCACGCTCAAGGAAGACGCCGCACGCAAAGTGGAGAGGACGGTGCGCAAGATCGCCGCGGCGATTCTCTTCAGCGACCGGATTGGCCAGCGCTTCAAGGCGATCGTCACCGGCAAGAAGCCGAGCGGGACGTTTGTGCGCGTGATAAACCCGCCGGTGGAAGGGATGCTGGTGCGCGGCGGGCGCGGCGTCGACGTGGGTGACGAGATCGACGTGGAGCTCCTCTCGACAAATCCGAAGAAGGGTTTCATAGATTTCGGGAGAATGGGAGACACACCCACGCCGAATCCGCCGGGAAAACGATGACCACGAATAAAATTCCGTCGCGAGCGGACACGCTTGCCCTCATGCACGAATACACACAAAGCGAATCGCTGCAGAGGCACATGCTGGCGGTGGAAGGCGCGATGCGGGCCTACGCGCAAAAGTTCGGTGAGGACGAGGAGCGCTGGGGAATCACCGGACTCATCCACGACTTCGACTACGAGCGCTTCCCGAACAACGCGCATTCGCCGACCGAGGAGCATCCGTCGGAGGGGGTGAGAGTTCTACGCTCGAAGGGCTACCCCGAGGAGATTCTGCAGGCGATCCTCGGCCACGCGCAGTACACGAACACGCCGCGCGAATCGAAGATGGCGAAGACTCTCTTCGCGGTCGACGAGCTGACCGGACTGATCACGGCGACGGCCCTGGTCCGTCCGACCAAGAGCGTCCACGAAGTCGACGCCAGGTCGGTGCGCAAGAAAATGAAGGACAAGGCGTTCGCGCGCGGCGTCAGCCGCGAAGACGTGGTGAACGGCGCGAACGAGCTCGGCGTCGATCTTGACGAGCACATATCGTTCGTGATCGCGTCTATGCAAGCGCGCTCGGCCGACCTCGGCCTCTCTGGATCGTAGCGCTAAACCGGCGCCGCCTCCTACACATCTTCGCGCTCGGTGGGCGCGCGCTTCGATTGGCATCTCTGTATGGGGTCGGTGAGGGTGCCCTCTTCGGGGCAGAGCCGATCGCTCGCCTGTGGGTAGTGCCGCGTTAACGCGCACTACCCACAGACTCGTCTCCGGATGCCCCTCCGAGGACACCCTCACCTCCCTACAGAGATCCGTAACTGCGCGCGCCATTGGCGCGTGATGCGTGGTGGTAGCGCGTTTGCGCGCGTGCTCTCCGGAGGCCGTTTCGGCGCTCACCGCGCCGCCTTAGGAGCGCGACGTCGTTTGTCCGAGGCGAAGCGTCGTCGGGCTCTTCGGTCGCGTCACGCGATCGGGCGAACACGCGCGCCGTTTCAGATACCAGACAGGGAAGGAGGACGGGGTGCCCGTAGCCGCTTTGCAAAGCGAGCGCGAGGAGGAGACCCGCGACCGAGCGGAGCGAGGGAGCGTAGTGAGGGGCTCCGACCAAGCGAGCGTAGCGGCGAAGGGTACCCCGTCCGACTGACCGGCGGGTAGATCTACAACCCCGTCAACTCACTCCATCGCGAAGACGCGATTGAAGATCACGTCGAACGCGAAGCTCTTGGGCTTGGTCTTCTGCTCCATAATGTCGGCGATGCGCTCGAGACGCGCCGGAATAGACATGATCTTCTCCTGCGCTGCGCGGCCGAGATCGTTTAGTCCGTCCATCGTGTCGATCGACCAGTACTTGACCAGTTCCTCGACGATCCTGAGATAATCCCGCGGCCCGTAAATGCCCGCCCGTCGCACGACATCCGCCAGCTCGCGGAAATGGGGCATGTTGACTCCGGGCATGTCGATCGCCGGCATGATCTTGGAGGCTGCGACCAGTGCCTGGTTCGGATCCCTCTCCATCACCGCCTTGAACACGGAGCGGTAGAACGTGTAGTGCCGCGCTTCCTCCTTCGCGACGTTCTGCAGCACCGTTCCGATCGTCGGCTCGTACTGTGAGGCGAATTTGCCGGTGTTGGCGTGTGAGACCTGCGTTGCCCTCTCCTGGAGAGAGGTGTACACGAAAACGCGATAGGGATCGCGGTCCCACTCGGGCTCGAAGCCCGCCTTGATGTACTCGAACTGCATCTTCTCGATCACGACCGGATCGAACACGCCCGCATCCCTCGTGTAGTCGTGCAGAATCGCTCCGTGCCGGTCCTCCTCCGCCGTCCAGAGGTTGTTCCACTTCGCCCAGATGCTGTCGGTGCCGAGGTACACCGCGAGGAGACGATGGAAGTGAGGCAGTCCCTCTTCGGTGAGGAGATTGAGCGCCAGCGCGACGCGCGCCGGGTCGCTTATGCCTCTTGCGCGTTCTTTCAGCGCCTTGAGGTGGCGGTCAGGGTCCTCTCCTGGCGGCGGCTCCAGCAGCTCCGCGGGGAACCATAGCACACGCTTGGCTTCGTGCGCCGCCATCAACTCCACCACCAGGGGCTCGAGGTCGGCGAGCACCTCGATCTTCGACAGCGTCTCTTCTTCTACTGGATTCACTCGCGACCTCTGACAGGATTAACGACGCGGCGACACCCCGCCGCCTGCGGCGGAGTAGTAGAAGCTACCCAAACACGTCGCCGCGCGCCCTGGCCGGGCTCCAGCGGCATTCCCTTTTAACATAAGCCTCACACAAGTGGGAGAAAAGTAGAAATCCACAATCCGGCCCGGGGAGCCAGGCAGTTCGTCCTCGCCCGAAAATTGCGGCCTGACGCTTGCGCATCAGGATTACTTTCATTCAGACGCGGTCCGCGCCCGGACAATCCACCGCTAGCAGGATGGATTTCCACCGGCCCATGACTGACAAACTCGAAATCGCGGCAGGAGATGGATAATGGCAGACCAGGCCGACAACAAAGGGGACAGGATGGACGAACGAAGCATACGCAGCAGCGGAGTGGGAGGCGGAAGCAGCGGAACGATCAGCGGGACGAGAGGAGAGAGCGGAGCGGAGACACGCGGTACAGGCGGTGTGAGTCGCAAGACTCCCCGCGGATTCGCGGCGATGGATCCTCAGGCGCAGCGGGCAATCGCGGCGAAAGGTGGGCGCGCCGCCCACCAGAAAGGAACCGCGCACGAATTCACGAGCGAAGAGGCCAGAATCGCGGGAAGAAAGGGTGGTGAAGCATCCCGCGGCGGTCGCCGGTCGAACGAAGCGAGCAACGACAACAACTGAAGCACCAGGCCGGACAGAAACGAACGAGGCACGGATCTCTCCGTGCCTCTTCGTTTTTTCGGGAACGACTTGAGAGTGGCGGACGAATTTTCGAGACCGAATCGGGAATGGATTTCGGGACCGAATTAAGGTCCCGAAACAAAAATGAAGTGCAGGGGAGAACTTGAGGCGTTCGGCCCCGTAGTTGCATCCACATGTTTCTGGCAGAGAAAGCCCGCTCGTTACTCCTCCCAGCCGTAAAATGATGGACCCCGGGCAAGAACCCACCGCCGACGACCTCCGCGAGTTCTCGCGCCAAGCGCGCGACGCCGGGAGGAGTCCCCGAAATCAAATGGCCACCACAGAAATTGCGGACGCGCCGGTAAGGCGGGACGAGCGCGAGGACCTCGTATCGGCCCTCGAAGACCTTCGCCTCGCCGACGAAGAGCTCCGGGCGCAGAACGAGGCGCTCGCTGCCAGCAGTCGCGAGATCGATCGAGAGCGCCGAAAGTTTCGCGAGCTGTTCGATTTCGCGCCCGACGCATATCTCATCACCGATCTCTACGGAACGATATGCGAGGCGAATGTCGCCGCGGGCCGGCTGCTCGGCCTCGAGCCGAAATTTCTCGTCGGAAAGCTGCTTCCGTCTTTCTTTGAGGAATCAGCCCGGAAGCAATATCCTCAACAACTGGACCTGCTCTGCGATCGAGACCGGCTCGACGATTGGGAGATGTGGCTTCACCCGCGACGCGGCGCGACGGCCAGAGTCTCGGCATCGATCTCCCGATCGTCGAGAAACTACCTCGCCGCTGAATATCGTTGGATTATCCACGACGTCACCACCCGGAGCCAGGCCGAGGAAGCGATTCGTGAAGAGAAGCGCGAGCTCGAGCTGCGAGTCAAGTCTGGAACCGTTCAGCTCGCCGCGGCGCAACGGATCAAGGACGACCTCCTCGTGAGCGAGCGCAAAGCGCGCGAGGAGGCAGAGGCAGCCAACCGCGCCAAATCCGACTTCCTCGCTCTGCTCAGCCACGAATTCCGGACGCCGCTACAGGCGATATTCGGATATACGGAGCTGCTCGAGCGGGAGATTCACGGCCCGCTCACCCACGCGCAGCGCCGCGACCTCGAGCGGATTCAACAGAGCCAGCAGCTTCTGCTTGGATTGATCACGGCGATACTAGATTTCGCCCGGATCGAAAGCGGGCAGGCGATCGAGATGCACGTTGCTCCGACCGAATTGAGCGAGATTTTGCGCAACATGGAAGGATTGATCGGTTCTCAGCTGGAGACGAAGGACCTGAAATACCAGTATCGCTGCAACGACGCGTCTATCGCCGCGCGAGCGGACGCGGCGAAGGTGCAGCAGATCGTGCTGAATCTCCTCGCCAATGCGATAAAGTTCACGCCTTTCGGTGGCAGCGTTTCGCTCGAGTGCGAATCCGAGCGGGATGTCGTCGCGATTCACGTCGTCGACAGCGGCATTGGAATCCCCGTCGACAAGCTGGAAGCCATATTCCAGCCGTTTGTTCAGATCCGGGCGAGGAACGCCTTGAGCAACGGCACCGGACTCGGACTGGCGATCAGCCGCAGACTCGCCAACGCCATGGGTGGCTCGCTCACTGCCGTGAGTGATCTGGGCAAGGGCTCCGCCTTCACTCTCCGGCTCCAAAAGGCTTGAACGGCGAACCATCCGCCGTGGCGCAGGGAAACCTCAGGACGTTGCCGAGGCGGCCGTCGCTCCCACGGGGCCCTTCGCAGAACACTGTTCCAGCATGTCCGCTAATTCGTGCATCGTCGTGAGCCCACGATCGCGCGCGTAAAACTTTCGGATCTCCTTGTATCGCTCGTCCTTGGGCAGAAGCAGTCCCTGCTCCAGCACCCATTTCTGTAGCGGACTCGGGCGCGGCCCCCACCAGCCGCAATCCTGGAATTTGTTGTTCAGAAGGATCACGATCGGGATCGATCGCGATTTTCCTGTCAGATGCGTGTCCATGATGTCGAGGTTCTGGTCGCGCGCGAGAATCCGCATGTCCATGTTGCTCACCGACTCGGCGAGCTTGGCGACGACTGGAACGATGTTCACCGAATCCCCGCACCAGTCCTCGCTCAGCACCAGCAGGTGCCAGTGTCCGCCGATTGCCTCGACGCGCGCTAATATTTCGAGCGGGATGACGACGTGGTGCGTGATCCCGGCCCACATCGCCTGCTCCTTGATCGGACGAGCCATGAAATCGCCGAAGGTTTCTCCGGCGCAATAACGTGCTTTGGTTATCATCGGATTTTGAATCTAACGGAGCATATCGACGTGAATGATTCCATCCTCCTCGTACGGATCGGAGACGGTTCTGAATCCGAGGCCGAGATAGAAATCCTCGAGGCGGCGTTGCGCGGCGATCCTGATGGGCTGGCCGGGCGCCAGCGAGTCGAAACGTCGCAAAGCTTCAGCCATCAATGTTCTTCCCTTGCCGGTCCCCCGCACATCGGGCGCGGTGACGACTCGTCCAATGGATCCTTCATCGTAGCGCACTCCCGGCTCGAAGATGCGCGCGTACGCCACGAGTGCTCGCCCGCTCGCGCGCTCCTCCCAGCCGAGCAAATGCCAGGCGTTGGGATCGCGTCCGTCGGAGTCGGGGTAAGGGCAGTTCTGCTCGACTATGAAAACCGCCTCGCGAAGCCGCACGACGGCGTAGAGATCGGTCGGCGTCAGCTCGCTGAAGCGGGACCACTGCCAGGAAAAGTCGTCCGAGTCGCGCGACGTAGTGCCGGGATTCGACGCGGTTCGCGCGCTTGTCTTACTCATTGCCCGTGCCTATTCTGAGCCGTTGAACCGTTCCCATTCGGATAAAATTAACATGCAAAGAAGCACGCTCGGCCTTCTCATCCCCGGACTTTTGCTCGCTGCATCGTGTTCGCCTCCGCTGCCTTCGGCCCGGGTCGAGCCGCGACCGATCGCCGCTACGGTTGTATCCGATGTCACACTTGGCCTGGCACGCGATCCGGCCCTTGCTGCTGCAATCGGAGACATCTCGGCGTCGGAGATCAGAGCGACGGACTCGACGCTCGTTTCCTTTGGCACTCGCCACACGATGAGCGATACGCTGAGCAACACCCGCGGCATTGGGGCGGCGCGCCGATATCTGTTCAACAAGCTGGATGGCTACAGCAAGGCGTGCGGCGGGTGTCTCCGCGTCGAGTACGATCCCGCGATGATGGAGATGCGCGGTCATCCCCAGCGGCCCATTGTCAACGTCGTCAATGTGCTCGCGTGGCTGCCGGGCCGCGATACCACGAGGGTGCTGGTGATGGGAGGTCATTACGATTCGTGCATCTGCTCGCGCAGTGATCTCGGGCCGCTAGCGCGATTCGAGGCAACGCAGGACGCGCCAGGCGCCGACGATGATGGGACCGGTACCTCGGCCATCGTTGAGCTCGCGCGCGTATTTTCTAAGCATTTCCCGCGCGGCCTCGAAGCGTCGGTCATCTTCGTGGCGTATTCCGGTGAGGAAGAAGGGCTCTACGGTTCGACGCACCTCGCACAGCGACTCCACGCTGCCGGCTATAAGATCGTTTCGGCGTTTACGGACGACATCGTCGGCAACGTCGTAGCGGAAGATGGAAGCGTCGATTCGACGAGCGTCAGAATTTTTGGCGCCGAACCGGATAACGGACCGAGCAGAGAGCTGGCGCGCTACGCGTGGGCGACGGGAACGATCTACAATCCGTCGTTTCAGATTCTCCCCGTGTTCAGACTCGACCGCATCTCTCGCGGCGGCGACCACAGTCCCTATGTGAGTCTGGGGGATCCGGGGCTTCGCTTCACCGAGAGACTCGAGAACTACAAGCGCCAGCACCTGCCGACGGACGATTTCGTGCACGTGAACTTCGGTTACGTCGCGAACGTCGCCAGACTCAACGCGTCGGTCGTAGGGACGCTCGCCAACGCTCCCGCACCACCGGCCGCGCTCGCGCGTCGCGACCAGGCATCAGGCGGACAGAAGTGGATGATCACATGGGGCCAAGTCCCAAGTGCGGCGGGTTACGAGGTTCTCTTCCGCCGCACGACGGCGCCGACTTATGAGAAGATCTATCAAGCCGGCCCGGCGGGGTCGTTTCTGCTTCCAGATCAGCTCGACGACGGCTGGGCAGCGGTTCGCTCCATCGGCGCGAATGGGCATCGCTCACTCACCAGCGCGGTCCCTCCGCCGTGCCCGACGCTCACCACGCGGGCCGACTCGCTCGCCGCGGGCGATCTCATCAGGAACTGCATTCGCGCGCCGGGGCGCTAACAGCAAGCGCCCGGCGAACATACGGCGAGACGTTGTGCAGCGCTGACACAATCGTCTTTCTTGAGAAGATCAGCGGGCCCTGCGTAGCGCCGGAGCCGACACACTGTACCCTACCGTCGTCCTCATGAAGTCTTTCAACTCATTTGCCGTTTTCTTTATCGTTGCGCTGGTCGCTTGCGGCCCGCCCCCCCAAGCCCGCGTCTCCGCCGTCGCACCGCCGCCGCCGATCAAGTATGTGGCGCCCGAGGTCGGCCTCAATAACTCGGGACTCGACACCGCCGTCGCGGGCAAGCTCGACAAGATCGTCAAGACGGCGATCCAGGAGGCGGTGGCCCCCGGCGTAGCAATCGCCGTCGGACGCAACGGACACATCGCCTACATGAAGGGCTACGGCTACATCGACTGGAATCAGCCGGGTTCCCCCGCGGTCGATACCAACACGCTCTACGATCTCGCCTCACTCACCAAGGTGATCGCCACCACCACCCTCGCGATGATTCTCGAGGAAGGCGGCCAGCTGGACATCAGCCGTACCGTGGTCTCGTATCTTCCCGAGTTCAACTCACCGGAGAAGGCGCAGATCACGGTGAAGCAGATCCTCACCCACAGCGGCGGGCTCGAGGCGGGCGCGAACATTTACTCCACCGCGCGCGGCCGAGATCAGTACCTCTATCAGATCAACGCGCGCCCTCTCGAGTACACGCCCGGCTCCAGCATGATCTACAGCGACTGGGACATGATCCTCCTCCAGCTGGTGATGGAGAGAATCACCGGCAAGACACTCGATGTCCTCGCCAACGAGAAGATCTTCAAGCCGCTCGGCATGATCGACACGCAGTTCCAGCCCGCGATCGCGCTGCGTCCCCGGATCGCGCCCACGCAGGTCGACGATGCGCGCGGCGGATTGCTATGGGGAACCGTGCACGACGAGAATGCATGGGCGATGGGCGGTGTTGCCGGACACGCTGGTCTCTTTTCTACCGCCAAGGATCTCGCTCTCTTCTCGATGATGATCCTGAACGGCGGTGAAGGAGCGAACGGGGTTCGCCTCGTCAAGCCGGCGACGATCGCCCGCTGGACGGCGCGCCAGGGAAAGGAATCGACCCGCGCGCTCGGTTGGGATTCCCCCGAGGGAGGCTCGAGTGCGGGACAGTTCTTCTCGCCCTGGAGCTTCGGTCATACCGGATTCACCGGCACCTCGATCTGGATCGACCCCGAGAAGGATCTGTTCGTGGTTGTCCTGACCAACCGCGTGAATCCGACGCGCAACAACAACCGTCACGTCCAGCTGCGGCGGGATGTCGCGGACGCGGTTCAGCAGGCAGTGCTCGGCGCACGCATCGTCAACTGGGAAGCGCGATAATCTCGGCGTTAGTCAGCGCTCTCAGCTGACAATAGATTCTCCGGCATGACAATGCCGAAATCCTTCCGCCCGCCTTTACCCGCCCTCGCCTTCGCCCTTTCGCTGGTAGCTGCCCGACAATCTGGTGGGCAGGCGCTGGAGCGGCTGTTCTACTATGTCGATCGCCAGGACAGCTACGAGAGTCTGGTAAAGAACATCGACCAGATCACGATACTCGGACCTCAGGTCTACACGGTCGACAGCCTCGGTATCGTTTTCGGAGAGCTGGACCCGCGCGTCCTCGCACTCGCCAAGGCTCACCGTGTCAAACTGATGCCGCTCGTCGTCAACGAGGCCTTCAACCAGCCGGCGCTGAGAAAGCTGTTGGCGGACACCGCGGCGCGGGGACGCGCTACGCGCAGTCTGGTGCAGCTTTGCCAGCAGAACAGCTTTTGGGGAATCCAGTTCGACATCGAGAACGTCAACATCCAGGATCGCGATCTTCTTACCACCTGGTATCGTGAGACAGCGAGCGCGCTGCACCGCGGCGGCTTCACGCTCAGCATTGCCGTCGTGCATCGTACCGAAGACAACGCTGGTCCCACCGCCTACCATCGATTTCTTCAGGACAGCTGGCGCGCGGGGTACGATCTCGCCGCGCTGGCGCAGGCCGGAGATTTCATCTCGCTCATGACTTACAGCGAGAACACGCGCCGCACCCCACCCGGTCCAGTGGCGAGCCTCCGGTGGATGCGCGAGAACATCGACTATTTCCTCAAGTACGTTCCCCGCGAGAAGCTGTCACTGGGAATTCCGACCTACGGCGATCATTGGTTCGCGCGGGAAGACCGCACCATTCCCGAGCGCGCCAGATCGTGGAGCGAGACGGTTGGCTGGACGTGGGGCGCGAGTATCGCGGAGCGACATGGCGCCGCCATGCAGTGGGACAGCGTCGCGGGGGTGCCGTACGCCTATTTCTCAAACGGCGGGGTGTACGAATGGGTCTTTCTCGAGAACGCGCGCAGCTTCAGGGAGAAGATGAATCTCGCACGCACGTACCGCCTGCGCGGATTCTCGGTGTGGGTGCTGGGACCTGAAGATCCCGCGATCTGGGACATACTCAAGTCGGAGCCGAGGCCCTGAACGCTGCGAAGCACACGAGCATCATGCGAACGTAGCGCGTAAATTTATAGGGTGCCTTCTCCCTCTCACTGATGCCAGCTTCCAGAGAACGAGTCCCCCTCGTTATCGTCGAGTACGACGAAATCGCCCGCACGATCGCCCGGCGAATCGCCGAGATCATCAAGGAACGGCGCCGGAAGGGCGGACACGCCGTGCTCGGGCTCGCCACCGGCAGCACGCCAATCGGTATCTATCGCGAGCTGATCAAGATGCACCGCGATGAAGGCCTCGACTTCTCCGACGTCGTGACTTTCAACCTCGACGAGTACTACCCGATGAGGCCGGACAGCATCCACAGCTATCACCGGTTCATGCGGGAAAATCTCTTCAACCACATCAACGTGCGTCCGGAGAACATCCACATTCCCCGCGGTGACGTTCCGCGCGACGATGTGGATGTCGAATGCGAGGCGTACGAGGCCGCGATCAAGAAAGCGGGTGGAATCGACCTTCAGATTCTTGGCATTGGCAAGACCGGTCACATCGGCTTCAACGAGCCCGGCTCGGGCTCCGATTCGCGCACGCGTCGCATCTCCCTGGACACTGTCACGCGCCGTGACGCGGCCGGCGACTTCTTCGGCGAAGACAACGTCCCGACGGAAGCAATTACGATGGGCGTGGCGACGATCATGGAAGCGAAGGAGATCGCGCTCGTGGCGACGGGCGAGCACAAAGCCGCCATCATTCGGCGGGCAGTAGAGGGCGAGCCCGATCCCGATGTCGCCGCGACGTATCTGCAGCAGCATTCGAACGCGGTGTTTTACGTCGATTTCGCGGCGGCGGCTGACCTGACGCGCATACGCACCCCGTGGGTAATCGGTGAGATGAAGTGGACGCGCGAGAAGGAAATCGATGCAGTCATCTGGTTGAGCGAGACCACTCAAAAGTCGGTCCTCAAGCTCGACGAGAACGACTACCGCGAGCACCATCTCAGCTCGCTGCTCGCGCGCCACGGAAAAGCGGGACCCCTCAACGGTGAAGTGTTCAACGCCTTGATCGCGAAAATCCGCGGGCGGAGCAAACTCCCGTCCGGCAAGCGCGTGGTTGTGTTCTCGCCGCATCCGGACGACGACGTCATCTCGATGGGCGGAATGCTCAACAAGCTGCACCAGAACAAGAACGACATCCTCGTCGCCTATATGACGTCGGGGAACATCGCGGTATTCGACCACGAAGTGCGCCGCTACGCGGACTTTCTCCGGCGCTTCGGAAACGACTTCGACATCAACGACTCGACCGCGGGCGCGCTGATCGAAGAGGTGGAAGAATTCCTCGACTCGAAGCAGGTTGGCGAGATCGACGCTTTTCCCGTGCAGGTGATGAAGCGCGCGATCCGCGAGGCGGAAGCAGTCTCCGGCATCGAGACGTTCGGAATGAAGCGCGAGCAGGCGCGCTTCCTGAACATGCCCTTCTATCAGACCGGCAAGGTCAAGAAGGATCCCATCCGCCCGGAGGACGTGCGGATCGTTCTCGATCTACTCGAGCAGCAGAAGCCGGAGCTGGTGTTCGTCGCCGGCGATCTCTCCGATCCCCACGGCACGCACAGGATGTGTCTCGAGGCCATACAGGGGGCGCTCGCCCAGTACTCTGGCCCGTCGCCGGAGGTGTGGTACTATCGCGGCGCCTGGCAGGAGTGGGAGATAGCCGAGGCCGACGTGCTGGTCCCGCTGTCGGAGGACGAACTGCGGGCAAAGAAGATGGCGATCTTCAAGCACCAGAGTCAGAAGGATCGCGCTCCCTTCCCGGGCCAGGATGACCGTGAGTTCTGGCAGCGCGTCGAGGAACGGAACCGCAACACCGCGCAGCGAGTCGACCGACTCGGCCTCCCCGAGTATTTCGCGATGGAGGCGTACGTCGTTCGACGCGGGGGCGCGCCGATAGAATCGGAAATGGTCGCGACGAGCTCGCTCGCCGAGAGAGAGACCGCGCGTCCGAGAGCCGTAACAGCCAAAGCCGCACGCTGATTTCAATTAGTCATCAGCGTTGGAATCTTTGCCGGTACGTCGGAGAGAATTCCCTTCGGGACACCCTCGCCTCCCCCGTACAGAGATGCCAGCCGAAGCGGCGCTCTAGACCTTGAGTATGATTTTCCGCCGGTAGAGAACG